>WNGB01001894.1_pt1 | contig 42639 bp, 35 predicted proteins | sample 5400681 | NCBI WGS metagenome assembly WNGB01 (sample SAMN13153367, study PRJNA577476) | soil metagenome | isolation source: 115 cm soil or saprolite under grassland replicate 2 | place: USA:California | collected 2016-06-15 | reverse complement strand
ACCGGCGGGCCGCACGCCAGATCAGAGCCACACCCTCGCCCTACGGGTGGGCAGCCGCTAGATAGAGCGACCCCACCGATCACCTCGACCCAGCCTGGCCGGGCTGGAGCCGTACGTCCATTCAAGAAGTAGCCGCTGATGGAGCGCGCCGGTCGCAGGCACACCCGTAACGGTCGGTACGCGGCCGTCCGCTCGTGCGGTCAACCGCTCATTACTCACCGTGACGATGATCTGGTACCCGGAGAGTGTTTCTTGACTAAGAGAGACCGTCAATTGGATCACTTGAGGCGGCGGGTGGTGGGCCTGGTCGACCAGCGATACCGAGTTCGGGCCGCGCGGATGAGTGCACGGACGGTAACGAAGGTGGCTGCGAGGTAGGGAAAGAAGTCCACGATCTTGCCATCGCGGTCGGTGCAGCGGCGCAGCTTGCCGTAGCCGTTCATCCAGCCGTGGGTACGCTCGGCAACCCACCGTTTGCCGACCTGCACCGGTGCGGGGACACCCTTGCGGGCGATCTCGCCGTGCAGACCCAGCCCGTCGAGCAGGGTACGGGTGACGTTGGAGTCGTAGCCGGCGTCGAGATGAACGGTCACCTCGTCAGGCCAGTGCGCACCGACCTGGTCGGTGGCCGCCTGCAGCGTCGCAGCGAGCAAGGGTGAGTCATGGCGGTTGGCGCCCGTGGAGACGATCCCGAGGGGGGCACCGGCGCGGTCGGTGGCGGTCGAACGTTTCAGGCCGCCCTTGCGTCTGTTCACTGGGGACGGTCCGGATTTGTCTCCGCCGCAGGGGGCCTTGCTGATGCACCCATCCGCCGTGATGTCGGCCAACTGCAGGCCGATGATCCAGTCGTAGGCGGCCAGCGCCACTGCGTGGACCTGCTTGGCGATGCCGGCAGCCGCCCAGTCCTTGAGCCGACGGCGGATGGTGGAGTCCGAACATCCGACGGTTAGCGATACGTTCGTAGCCCGACCCGTGGATCAGCGCGTCAACAAGGTGTTCGAACACCACCCGGTCCGGGATGCGACGACGGTGGCAGCCCAACGGGTGATCGGGATGGAACTCGCCGCGTTCGGGCAGCAGCGCGGCGAACTCGACCCAGACGGGTTCCAACAGCGATGATGGGATGGCAGGCACGGGCATCCTTGTCGGTCACAGAGCGTCGAGAACTCTGATGATCGACACGCCCGTGCCTGTTTGCTCCCGAACCGCTGTCCTGACCGACTTCCGCCCAATTGACGGTCTCTCTAAGAACGATCCAGCCGCCGAACCCATGATCCGCTGGGCCAGTCCGGGCAGTCGTCGATACCTTCGGAGAACGGTTGCCAGGCGCCGTGGTCCTCGCGCGCGCTCAGCCGGTCCGCCTCACGGGCGGTATGCACCAGCTGCTCGGTCGTGCGGGGAACGGCGGCCACGAACACCGCGCCGACGTGGTGGCAGAGCATCGGACCGTGGTCGAAGGGCTGCAGTTCCTCGCCCGCGAGGGCGGCCAGGTCCTCCACACGCCATCCCAGCGGCCCGGCCACCGCGTGTAGCTGCACCAGCCAGTGCCACTTCCCGCGCAGCATGCCCACGACGGTGCTCCGCGACAGCCCGACGAACGGGAACTCATACACCCCGAAGCCGCGGTTGTCCATGAGACCCTGCAGGATGGCCGGGAACGGGTCCCGGTCCGCCAGGTCGCGGGCCGGCCGAGACTCAGGCGCCGCGCCCACATCCGGCAGAGCGCGTAAGAACTCGCGTAGGGCGGCCAACTGCGGGTGGTTGCAGAACGTCACGCGGTAGGCGAAAGCCCGCACGACATCCCCGTCGCGGTCCGGCGGCAACAGGCGTCCCTGCACCGGATGGCCCGCGACCACGAGCACGTCAGCCACGGGCAGGCCAAGCGCTGCGGCGAGCTGCTCCAGCCGCGGCATGTCGTAGTCCCGACCGTGGTCCAGCAGATCGCGCAACACATCGGTCCGCGTCATGACGACGACCGTACGGCACCTGGCAGTCGCCGTGGCCGATCAGTAGGTCAACCACACCGCATCCGGCGAGAGCACCAGCGGCCGGTGCTCGGCGGCCGACCGCGCGCAACAGCGGATGTACCCCATCCGGGACCACCACCGGCAGCGCCGGATCACCACCTACGACCAGCGCATCCGGGAACAGCGCACCAACCTGCACATCGCCAAGCTCAACGCCTACGAGTCTGCAATCAATCGGCTTCTGGCCGGCGGCAAGTCGTAGCAAGCCGCAGGCTGCGCCGTGTATAGCCCGACGAATCGATGTCCGGATCTGCCGCGAACCGCGCGCTACGGGTAATCGCGTCAATGAATCGAGTCCCCGGCGTCCGGTCGTGCCGGCGCGTTGTTGATGTCGGGAGTCTGCGGGCGGCGGGATTGCCGGGCCGCGGTTGGTGTTCAGCCTTGTCCAGTCAGCCGCCGCCGACTGGCGCGGGACTCGAGGTAGCGCTGTTCTGGGAGGCTGAGGGTGCGGCGGGCGGCGCGCTGGTAGTGGGTACGGGCGGCGTCGTGGTCGCCGGCCATGTCGAGCAGGTGCGCGCGGATGGCGTCGATGCGGTAGTGCCCCGCCAACACCGGCTCGGTTGCCGCGTCGGTGAGCTGCCGTAGCCCAGTGTGGGGACCGTGCACCATGGCTGCGGCGACGATCCGGTTGAGCGTGACCATGGGACCGGGCGCGACGACGTGCAGCAGTTCGTACAGTTCGAGGATCTGCGGCCAGTCGGTGTCTTCGGGCCGCGTGGCCTGTGCGTGCACGGCCGCGATCGCTGCCTGGAGCTGGTAGGGCCCGACCGGCGACCGCGCCAGCGTACGTTCCAGCAGGTCGGTGCCTTCGGCGATGGCTCGGCGGTCCCAACGGCTGCGGTCCTGTTCGGCCAGTGGGATGAGGCCGCCGTCGGGGTCGGTGCGGGCCGGGCGGCGGGCATCGGTGAGCAGCATGAGGGCCAGCAGCCCGGCGGCTTCCCCGTGGTCGGGCAGGCGTGTGTGGAGCTGCCGGGTCAGCCGGATGGCCTCGCCGGTCAGGGCGGGTCGGTGCAGCGTGGACCCGGCGCTGGCGGTGTACCCCTCGTTGAAGATCAGGTACAGCACGGACAGTACCGCCGCGACCCGCTCGGTGTGCTCGCCCGGCGATGGCGGGCGGAACTGGGCGCCGCAGGCCCGGATGCGCTGCTTGGCGCGGCTGATGCGCTGCGCCACGGTGGCCTCGGGCACGAGCAGCCCGCGGGCGATTTCGGCGGTGGACAGCCCACCCACGGCGCGCAGGGTCAGCGCCACCTGTGAGACGAGAGTGAGCGCGGGGTGGCAGCACAGCATGAACAGGGTGAGGGTGTCGTCGACGGCGGGAACGGATCGGGGGTCCGACGCCAACAGCAGGGCTGCGCTCTGCTCTCGACGTCGGCGGGCGGCTTCGTTGCGCCACACCTCGATCCAGCGGCGGGACCCGACGGTAAGCAACCAGCCCAATGGATTGGTCGGCACCCCGTCCGCCGGCCACTGTACCGCCGCGGCCAGCAGGGCCTCCTGCACGGCGTCCTCACACGTGTCGAAGTCACCGTGCCGCCGGACCAGCACGGCCAGGACCTGCGGCGCCAACTCGCGCAGCAGCCGCTCCATGCTGTCGACATCCACGCCGGGTACCACCGTCGGCCCGACCACTACGCCTGCTCCAGCAGTGCCTTCAGGTTCATCACCGGCCGCACCTCGATCCGGTAGTGCGGCCCGTGCGGCAGCCGCGCGGCGTACCAGGCGGCCCGGTCGAGACTCTCGCACTCGATGAGGTAGAAGCCGGCCAGGTACTCCTTCGCCTCGGCGTACGGCCCGTCGCTGACCACCGTGCCGGATCCGGGTGCCGGCACCGTCCGGGCCAGCGACGGATCGGCCAGCGCCTCCGACACGACCAGCTCCCCGGAGGCGGCCAGTTCCTCGGTCAGCGCGAGGTGACGACGCCCGATCTCGCGGCGCTGCCTGTCGGACAACGCATCCCATGCCGCCGGATTGTGATGAATCAGGATGACGTACTTCACCGGTACCTCCCCGGGTTCCAGAACAACCCTCCAGTGGGATGTCGAATCCGTCGCGCCAGCTTCGACACGCTCGCAGACCGATCATCCAGGAGGTAGCGATGCGCAAGATCACGGCAGGACTGTTCGTCTCGCTCGACGGCGTGGCCGAAGCTCACGACGGCTGGCATTTCCCGTTCCTCACCGAGGAGTGGCAGCGGCTGATCGCAGCGAGGCTCCCGCAGGCCGACGCGGTACTGCTCGGCCGGCGGACATTCGTCGAGTTCACCCGGGTATGGCCCCCGCAGGGCACCGACACCCCGATGGCGGCCTTCATGAACACCACCAGGAAGTACGTCGTCTCCACCACGCTGGACGACGTCGACGCGCTGGGCTGGGCCAACAGCACCCTGCTCACCGGCGACCTCGTCGAGGAACTGACCAGGCTCAAGCAGCAGCCGGGCGGCGACATCATCCTCCTGGGCAGCCCTTCGCTGGTGCCGCAACTGCTGGACAAGCGCTTGCTGGATGAGCTGACGCTGACGATCTGCCCGATCGTGATCGGCAGCGGGCTGCGCCTGTTCGACAAGGCCACCGACCGCGTGCACTTCCGGGTACGGGAGTCCACCGCCTTGAGCAACGGAGTGCTGGTGATCACGTACCAGCCGACCGGTGACTGAGCACGCCAACGCAGCCGATCCCTGGAAGCACCACAGCCATCCAGACGCGCCCACCAGCGATGAGACAGGTCCCCCCATGAACCAATGATCCGCCAGGCATACGCTCATGCCGCACTCTGGGCGCTGCTCGACGTCGCTGCGGACCCAGTTGGCCGGCCTCCGCTCCTACCGAACGCATATCGCGCTCGACTCCGGGGACGCGCCCGACAGCACGAGAGCCGGGGGCGGTACGAGCGCGGGCCGCCACGCCGCCACGGTGACCCGACTGAGCCAATCAAGCCCAGCCAAATGCAGCTGCCGCCGAACGCGCAGCCCGGGGACGGTCGACGCTCGGCGGCGCTGGCTCGTCTGTGATTGGCTGACATGCTCGCCAGGTGTTCATGAAAGCCAAGTTCGACACCGTCCTTCGCGGCTACCACCGGGTCCAGGTTGACCGACTTGTACAACGCTCCAGCCCTCCTGCTCGGCGAAGGACGACGGCAAGCAGCTGCTCGGCACCGACTGACCGTTAGCTGACGCTGCTCGGTGAGCATCCGCAGCGCGCTCGCCCAGTCTCCGCTCCGACGTCCGACGCGCCCGGGGAATACTCAACGCCATGAACGCATTCCCACCGCTGGCGAACCTGATCACTCTTGGCGCGCGTGATCTCCCCACCCTGCGCAACTTCTACCGCGCGCTCGGCTGGCCCCCGATCACGGACGACGGCGAGTTCGTGGCCTTCGAACTTCGCGGCATCGTGCTAGCCCTGTTCCCCCTGGCCAGGCTTGCCCGCGACGGGAACACCGAGCCCGCGCCGAGCACTGGAGGCATCCGTTTCACCATCGGCGTGATGGTCGACAGCGCCGAGGAGGTTGACCGGCTCACCGAGCAGATGCGCGCCGCCGGCGCTCGCGTGACAAAGGAACCCGTCGATGCGGAGTTCTTCACAGGACGCTCGGCCTACCTATGCGACCCAGAAGGCAACTACTTCGAGATCGCCTGGGCGGACATGCCGGACAACCCCGTCGTCATCGCAACCCGCCGAGCCGCCGGCACCTGAACACCAACGCTCCGTTCAAGTCTTGCTCTCGGAAGCACGGCCACACCGCGGCGGGAGGGATGCACGCCAGTTGGAGCCACTTACCTCCGCCACGGTGGGGCCGAGCAGCCTTGACATTGCCACCGCCGGGACTACCGGCGGTGGCAGCGAGAGGCGCCGATGACTTGCCGAGTCGTTCTCATACTGTCGTAGACATGGCCATCCGCCCTGACACCGTCGTTGCGAACCCGCTCGAGCAGTTGACGCTCGACCAACTGCGCACCCGAACCAGCATGAAGTGGACCGCTTACCCGGCCGACGTGCTGCCGCTGTGGGTCGCCGAGATGGACGTCCTGCTCGCCCCGGCGGTGGCCGACGCCGTGCACCAGGCGATCGCGGCCGGTGACACCGGCTATCCCAGCGGCCATGCCTACACCGACGCCCTGGCTAGCTTCGCCGCGGACCGTTGGGGGTTGGATGGGATCGCGGTCGAGCGAACCGCGATCGTCCCGGATGTAATGATGGGCATCGTCGAGACCCTGCGGCTGATCACCGACCCCGGTGACGCGGTAGTCGTGTGCGCCCCGGTCTATCCGCCGTTCTACGCCTTCGTCAGCCACGCCGACCGGCGAGTGATCGAGGCGCCGCTCGGCCCGGGCTGGCGGCTCGACCTCAACGCGCTCGCCGACGCGTTCGCCGCGGCCCGAAAGCTCGCGAACCACCCGGTGCTGCTGTTGTCCAACCCGCACAACCCGACCGGTGTGGTGCACACCCGGGCCGAGTTGACCGCGGTCGCCGCCCTTGCCCGCCAGCACGGGGTACGGGTCGTCTCCGACGAGATCCACGCACCACTGGTGCTCCCTGGCGCGGAATTCGTCCCGTATCTGAGCGTCCCCGGAGCCGAAGACGCATTCGCGCTGTTCTCCGCGTCGAAAGGCTGGAACCTCGCCGGCCTGAAAGCCGCCCTGCTCGTCGCCGGCCCGGCGGCCGCCACTGACCTGGCCCGGCTCCCCGAGGAGGTCAGCCACGGTCCCAGCCACGTCGGCATCCTCGCCCACACCGCCGCCTTCACCCACGGCCGCAACTGGCTGGACGCCCTCCTCAAGGGTCTCGACCACAACCGCAGCCTGCTTGTGTCACTGGTGCACACGCACCTGCCGCTCGTCGACCTGGTGCGCCCAGAGGCGACCTACCTGGCCTGGCTGGACTGCCGACAGCTCGGTTTGCACTCAACCACCCCGCAGAACGGGCCCGGTGTGGTCAGCGACCTGTCCGGGCCGGCAAGGATGTTCCTTGACCACGCCCGCGTTGCACTAAGCTCCGGCCACGTCTTCGGCACCGGCGGAGCCGGGTTCGTCCGGATCAACTACGCCACCTCGTCCGCGATCTTGCGTGACGCCGTGCAACGCATGGGCGCTGCAGCCGCACACTCCACCACGGCGAACCCCACGGCAAACCCCGCGGCCTCCGCCCAGCCGACGGCTGACACGGCGGAGCGCACGGAGCACTGGTAGATCCACTGCAGTGCGCGGATCTGCCGCGATCCGCTCGCTGGTCGATCGCTTGCCGGTAACCGAGTGTAGCCGCCGCGATGGAGCGCTACGAACCGATGGCGGCCGTGAAGCCAAGCACCGGCCTCCGGCTGACCTACAGATCTCTGTACGTCAGCGCTTACCTGACTCTGCACTGGAACCCGTACCCCGACACACCACCTCGGGATAACCGATCACTCGGGATAATCCTGGTTACCCCGAGTTCGGGGTAACCAGAACATCAGCGACGCCGGCAAACGCGACGGCATCCGCGGCGCCCAGTCCAGCCTCTGGACCGCCGTCGCCGACGCCGTTCGCGTCCTTCGACCCCGGCTCGTGTTCGTGGAGAACGTCGCCGCGCTCCTGCGACGAGGCCTCGAGGTCGTCCACACCGATCTGGCCACGCTCGGGTACGACACGAGCTGGCTATGCCTACGCGCATCCGACATCGGGGCGGCACACCGCCGTGACCGGCTGTTCCTGCTTTATCTGGACAGTTTGTGATCTGGTGGCGGACGTCACACCGGTTCGCTCGACGCTACTGCGGCTGGGTGTCGGCCTCGCCGTGGTCGGAGTCGATGGCCAGTGCGCACAGGTCGTCGATGAGGCGGCGGTAGGCGTGCGGATCTGGTGGCGTTCCGTGGGTGGCTTCGGCCCATCGCTGCCATGGTCCATTGTGGACCATGAACCGTGCGGCGTTGTTACGCAATCTTTCGTCGATGTGCAGCAGTGCCCCAAGTGCCCACGGCTGGTCGTACCGGAGTTGTGCCTGCGGCAGATAATGGTCCAGGTACTGGGTCAGCACGGCGGCGTCTTGCGGGGTGCCGAAGCTGGCCAGCGCGGAGCAGTATCCCTGGCCAGCGTAGACGAACTCGCTGGCCAGCAGCTGCTGGCCGATGCGGTCTCGCAGCGCGGTACGGCGGGCGATGCCGGCCAGGACAGCGCCGGTCAGGCGGGCTCGCCACTCGCCTTCGAGCAGCACCGTCAACTCGGGCAGGGTCGCTTGCCGGGCGGCTGCGACAAGGGATTGAACGAAGTTGGTGCGCTCGGACCCGCCCAGGCGCAGGAAGTTGCCGTGCAGCAACCGCAGGTAGCGGTTGTCAGGGCGGACGTAGCGGTCGACCGCGGCGGCCAGCTCCGCATCGTCGTGGATGTGACGCATGGCCGGATTCTGGCAGTCTCAGCCCGGGTCGGTGGCCTGGTCGAGTTCGTCAAGCAGGCTGCGGATGCGCTCGGCGGTGCAGCGGTTCCGCTCCACCTCCCGCGCCCAGCCGCGTTCGGTGGCGTCGGCGATGAGCTGTTCCTCGGTGCGCAGCCGCTCTTCAAGCCGCGGTATGTACTGCGGTGTGGTGACGAACTTCGGGCAGGTCAGGTACAGGTCGCACTCACACGGGCCTTCCTGGGGCAGGCGCAGGCAGCGGCCGAGCTCAAGCTCGGTCTTGTAGAAGTTGGTCTTGAGCCAGTCCAGGGCGCTCTGGTCGAGCTGGCCGCGGCGCAGGGTATCGGCCAGCGGACCGGCGATCGGCGCGCCGGGTTGCAGGACGGCCTGGTAGTCGGCGAGCACGACCGGGTCGGAGATGTGCGAGTAGGTCATCGACATGCCGGCGCTGAGATGGCCGAGGATCTTCATGATGGTCTGGGTACGGGCGCCCTTCTCCGCCAGTTGGGTGCCCAGGGTGTGCCGGAACCGGTGCGGGTGGATGGCGGGTTTGCCGTCGGCGTTGAGGATCCCGAGCTGGTCGCAGATCCGGCCCAGGGCAACCGCGAACAGGTAGTCGCTGTCGGCAAGACGTCCATTGTGGAGGAACAGGTACCGGACCGTCTTGCCGAGGTCGGGGTCGTAGATGCCGCGGTCGTCCTGCTGGGACCGCAGCCCGACAAGGTGGCCGATGGCGTCGGCGGCTTCGGGGTGCACCGGCACGGTGCGTTCCTTGAGCGCCTTGCCGGCGGCCAGCCGCAGTCGTGGTGTGCCATCGGGGTAGGCGTCCAGGCAGTCCAGGTGCAGCCGGCGGATCTCGCCGCGGCGGGCGCCGCTCCAGCGGGCTACCAGCAGCGCGCATCGCTGCAATGGGCATTCCACGGCGCGGATGGCGGCCATCAGTGGTTCGAGCTGGTGCTCGGGGATGTAGCGAGGGACGCGTTGGATGGCGCGGGGCACGTCCATGCGGGTCAGCACCGGGCGGGCAGGCATGTCGGGCTACTCGGCGTGGGCGCCGTAGCGGAAGAACACCGTGACCTCGGAGATGATGCCGCGTCGGTAGGCCTCACCCAGCGGCTGCTCCGGATGCTTGATCTTGCGTTGCTGGTGCAGCCAGGTCATGAAGTCCAGCAGGTCGGCGCGGGTGAGCTCGGCCAGGCTGTCGACGTCGGGACGCCGCTCGGTGAGCCACAGGCCCAGGCGCCGCAGCCCGGCACGGGTGGAGTCCATCGAGTCGGGTCGCACCGTGAGGGCGCGTTCGGTCAGGTAGCGGTCCATCACCGCGGCGATGCGCGGCTTCGGGCTCAGCGGCGGCCGCGGCGTGCGGGCCAGCCGGGCCGGCAGCCGGTCGGTGACGCCGGCGTGGAACAAGGCGATCCCGGTGCGGAAGACGTTCGTGGCCCACGCGTTGCGGATCGTGGCGAGGTGCCGCGGGCTGAGGACCTCCTCGATGCCGGGGATCTGTTCGAGGGTGCGGATCGTCTCGCGCATCTCCTCAACGTCGTCGACGGTGACCGCGCGCAGGTCGGGGTCGCCGCGGTGCAGCACCAGCCGGATCACCGTCCAGGACACCCGGAACGTGTTGCTGTCCGGGTTGTGGCCCAGCGCGGTGACCTGCGCGCGGAGCTGGTCGACCTGACTGCGCAGGGGAAGGCCGAGCTGGTCGGCGATCCACCACGGCCGGAACACCCCGATGCCCAGCAGCCATCCCCAGTCCAGCTGCAGCCGGCCGGTCAGGGCCAGGTAGACCAGGTAGTCGCGGGCGTGGTAGTTGATCCACCCCGCAGTCGTGTCGAAGTCGTCGCCAGGGCCGCGGCGACGGGTCTGGGTGTCGTTGTTGCGCCAGCCCAGACGCTGGCGCAGCGGCTGGTCGAACCAGTTGCCCAGATCGGGGAACTGGCGCAGGAACCGGGCGTGCCGGCGGCGCGACCGAAGCTTGCGGTCCTCACTGTGACGGCTGCGCGCGATGAACGCCTCGTACTCCCCGGACGGGCAATGCCGCAGCCGGGGCTCGTCGGGCGGTGGCGGCGGTGACGGCAGCGGCAGCACGGCACCGGTCACGGCGCGGCATCCCCGATCGCGCGGCGGTAGTCGGCCACGACGCCCGGGTCGCTGACCCGGGTGTAGACCTTGACGGAGTCGGGGCTGGCGTGGCCGAGCCGGGCCATCAGGGTCAGCTCCCGCATGCCGCCCTCGAACATCCGGGTCGCGTGCGTGTGGCGCAACGCATGCGGCGTCAGCCACGCATCCCGCATGCCGGCGCGCTTGGCGGCCCGGGCGAACATACGCACCAGCCCGTCGTAACCCAGTGGTTCGTGCCGCCGCTTTCCCCGGCCGCCGACGAGGAACACGTAGCTGGTGGTGGCGTCGACCGGCCGCTCATGCATCACGTAGTCGCTGACCCCCGGCAGGGCGCGACCCTCCAACAGGTCCACGGTCCGGTCCCGGCGCGACTTCTGCCGCACCCCGGCCGGATGGTCGCCGCGGTGGCGGACCACGATGCGGCGTCGTCCGTAGGAGATGTCCTCCAGCCGCAGGCCGAGCACCTCGCCGGGGCGCAGCCCGCCCTCCCACATCAACTCCAGCAACGCCCGGTCCCGCCGCGTGCGCACGACCGCCAGCAGGGCGCCGTACGTGTCGGCGGAGATCGGTCGCGGCAGCGCCTCCACGGTCTTGACCCGCAACGCCCGGCGCACCGGACGCTGCCGACGCGAGGTCACCAGCGGTGGCCGGGAACGGCCGGGAACCCGCGCTGCGGCCTGATCGTGAACCGTCACAACAGGGTTGTCGACACCGCGGTACCGCTCGACGCTGATCAGGAACTCGAAGAACGACGACACTGCGGCCAGCACACGATTGCACGTCTTGGCCGACAACAGCCGCCCGCCGCCCACCGTGAGGTCCAGGTCCAGATGCTGGGCCTTGCGGGCCGACGAGCGAGTACGCAGCCACTCAACGAACTCCACCGCCCGCGCCGGGGTGAACTCATCCACCGTCCAACCCCGGCCATGCAGGAACTGGAACAGCTTCTGCAGATCGTGCGCGTAGGCGCGCACCGTGTTCGGCGAGTAGTCCCGCACCGTCAGCAACCGCAGAAACCCAGCCACATCGGCGACGACCTCGCCGTCGGCATCCACCAACTCCACCACAGGCTGCCCGCCCCGGGCATCGGCGATCTTCTTCACCCGCACACCGAAAACGTAAGGGATCACGGCAGCTGCTGCACCACCACCAGTTCATCAAGTGTCCAGATAAGAAGGTGGCCGCCCGACGAGACCACCTCGACCAGCACGGCCGTGGTGACGCTGCCGACGCCGTGCGCTCGTGACGGCAAGGGCCCCGGCCACCAGTACGGCCTGCCGGACCTGCTCGAACGCTGCCCGCTGGGATCCCGGCCGGAGGCCCTGTTGCCGACGCCGACCTCGGACGGCGGCACCGCCGAGATGAGCGGCAGCCGCCGCGACACCCGCCGACCCACCCCCGAGCCGGCCGCGCCGGTCCACCGGCCATCCCGGCCCGGCCAGCCGACCGAACCCGCAGTGTTGCTGCCGACCCCGACCGCCAGCGACTACGGCACGAACCAGTCACTATCGCCCGGCGCGGTGATCCGGCCCAGCCTTTCCACCCTCGCCGCCCGCCGGCTGCTACCCATCCCCACCGTCGGGGCCGCACCGCTGATGCCCACACCACGCACCAGCGACGCACGCGGCCCCGCCCGGCACGGCGCCGGCGGCGCCGATCCGCGCACCGCGGTGTGGCTGCTGCCCACCCCGAAGGCCACCGACGGCACCAAGGGCTGCCCGGCCCAGCGGGGCTCCAAGGGTGACCTCACCCTGCCATCCGCCGCGGTGCGCCTCGACCCGGACGCCGCCGGCCACAGCCAGGCGGGTGGCCCGGCCGGCGGTGGCTCGGCGGGCGGCGGCCGGTTGTTGCCCACGCCACGGGTGGCCGCCACCCGCACCGCACGACACGCCGCCATCTCGCCGGCCTCCCGGTCCAGGCCGTCCCTGGAGCAGGCGGCTGAGATCGCCGAGGGCACCCTGCCCCGGGAGCTCGGCTCGTGGGACGAGGCACCCGCCGCGTGGCAGCCACCCGCGCAGCCCCGGATCTGGGGCCCCTACGCGCAGGCGGTGGCCCGCTGGGAGCACCTGCTCGGCCGCCCGGCCCCGACACCGACCCAGCCGGGCAAGCACGGCAAGCCGGTGCTCGCGCCGGCATTCGTGGAATGGTTGATGGGCCTTTCTATCGGGTCGGCGCCGGGAGGCCGGTCGACACGGTGCCGTTCCTGCAGGCCAAGGCCGGGAGACTGGCGTGTTGTAGTGCCCGATACGTGTCGGGCACTTGCGACTATGGCCCGGCCCCGGCTGTTGACGCCCGTGACCACGGCGACGGCCTGGCACAAAGGGTCGACCTGGGGTTCCATCGGCCGCCGTTTGCTGCGTCATCCCGCCGGGCCCGACACCGACGACGAGTGATGCCCCTGGCGGGTGTCCGTTGGGGGAACCCCAACGGACAGCGTGGAAGACATGGTGACGGCTATCTGCCGTTCAACGTCAGGTACTGGCCGCTCGTCGGGATCGTTTCCGGACGCATGCGCTTACCGCAAGAAGGGGGTCTCGCGGTCTGGTCTGCCGTCAACGCCAACGGACGAACAGTCGTTCCGGATCCGAGGGATCCGTGCGGATGAGGATGGGTAGGTTAATTCGCCTTAGGTCGATGTCCTGGCCCTCGTCGAGCACGGTGAAGCCCTGACGGGCGTAGTACTTCTCGAGACCCGACCCGACGGGAAACTGACCATAGATCAGAAGGAACCCGAGTTGTAGGTGGGTTCGTACGGTACGTCGGATCAGCGTCTCGCCGATCCTGTTACCGCGGGCGTCCTCGGCGACCGCGACGGCCCGGATCTTGGCGACTTTGGTCGCGCCGACGACCGCGTTCAGCACAGGTACGCCGGCTTTGATGCCGTCGGCCAGGACGTTGTCGGGCGGAACGGCTTGCAGCACCCCGCGCACGAACCCGTCGCGATCCTCCGCGACCAGCACCAACACCAGCCCCGGCATGGCCTGGTCAGGTCTGTCGGCGGCGACGGCCTCAGCCAGCGGACGCAGCATGCCTTCGGGGCCGTGGTCCAGACCCAGTAACAGGGTGGATGCCAGGGTTCCCGCCTCGATCACCGCGCCTACCACTGGATCCAAAGGAATGCCAGCCAGCGCGAGCAGCCCCGTGATCTGCTCGGTATCACCCGTGGCGGGCAAGTCGTATGAGTGCCGCCCGGTCCGGCCCACCCGCTGACGAGCCGGTCAGCGGTAGCGGGTGGAACACGGACGGGCTTCTTCCTCGCCATACGCTGCTCTCCTGACACGGCAACCAGCTGTGTGCCGGCTCGGAACCCGGGAATCATTTCCGGCCCGCGGCTCGAACAGCCTGCCGGCCGGGCGTCCCGCGCTGTTGGTCGACCCACAGCGTGGGCGGAGGGCCGCAGATCTTCGATCGACAACCCGATCCAACCCGACCGCCGTACGGGCGCCACTTCGGACTGCCTGGTGCTGCGAGTCACGCGATACGGTGCTGTCAGGCGACGAGCGACATGTGGGAGCGCGACGATGCTGTCCACCAACCCGACCACGGCAGGCCAGGACCTCGTGTCGAAGCTGGAACGTCGCGTCGTCGCCGCCGCGCGGGCGGCGCTGGCCCAGCAGAGGTTCGTCTGCCCGCTCGATGTGCTGATCGGCATCGGCTGGCTGCCGGCCGGGCTGGTCACCGACTGGCGGCGGGGGCGCGTCGAGCACCTGGAGGCGGTCGCGGCGGTACCCCCGCAACGGCTCGCCACCGCGCTGGCGGCCTTCCACCGCTTCACCCGGTCGGCGCACCTGATACCGAATGAGGTGGCCTACCTGGCCGCGACCCGCGACCACCGGCCGCTGCGCTTCACCGCCGACGGCGACCCGGCTACCGAACGCGCCTACCGCACCCACTGGACGCCACCCGAGCTGCCCGAACCCCAGCGGGAACGGCTCGCCGCGCGGCACAGCCGCCCACCCGACCTGGTCGTCATCCAGCCACTGGACACCTTCACCTGCGCCGGCTGCGGCGGTAGCGACGCAGACCTGCTCACCATGGACGACGCCGGACCGCTGTGCCTGGCCTGCGCCGACCTCGACCACCTCGTCTTCCTACCCGCCGGCGACGCCGCGCTGACCCGCCGCGCCAATCAGGCCAGCCGCCTGTCCGCCGTGGTCGTGCGCTTCAGCCGCACTCGCAAACGCTACGAACGGCAGGGCCTTCTCGTCGAGGACGCCGCCCTCGAACAGGCCGAGCGGCAGTGCCTGTCCGACGAAGCCGCCCGCGCCCGGCGCCGCGAGCGTGACCGCGACCGCCGCGCCGACGCCGACGTGCAGTTCCAGGCCCAGCTGGCAGCGGAGATCTGCCGGCTGTTCCCGGGCTGCCCGGCCGCCCGCGCCGCCGCGATCGCCGGCCACACCGCCACCCCCGGCAGCGGCCGGGTCGGGCGCAGCGCCGCCGCCCGCGCCCTGGACACCGACGCGGTCACCAACGCCGTCGTCGCCTCGGTACGCCACGACGACACCCGCTACGACGCGTTGCTCATGTCCGGCGTCCCCCGCCCCGAGGCCCGCCGACAGGTCCGGCCCGACATCGACGATGTTCTCGACATCTGGCGCGGTGCCGGCACGCGGCGCAGCCCTCGATGAACCTGTCAGTGCCCGCAAGCTCGAACGGCGCGTCACGTCCGCCGCCGCAGCCGCACTCGCTCGCCGAACGCGGCTGCGCCAGCCGACGTCGAGGAGGATGTCGATCGGAAGTGACGTGCCACAGGTCGGATCCGTAGACACGTCTTGTGGGGCAGGTGCGGTCCTCGACCCGCCGTCGTTGATCGTGCCACCCGTAGGACCTGGGTGCGCGCGCGGTCATGGGCGCCATCGGGTTCGGTCCCGTTCAGGCGCCACTCCTCGGATTCGCCCGCGGGGCCCGCTCCAGTACGGTCTACCGGATGTGGCCGAGGAAGTCAGCGCTGGAACGGCGTGTCGACGCGATGATGGAGCGGGTCCACCAGGCGGGTGACGACCACGTGCAGCTGGTCGCCGTGCTGGAGGAGTACCTGCGGCTCGCCCACGCCGAAGGGGTGGGCAAGGAAGGGTTCTTCTTCGACACCGGGGCCTTCAGCCAGACCCTCGCCGACAGCACCTGGCGTTGGGGCGGGTGGACGACGCGGTCCGGGTCGTCACCGACGCGACCCGGGGCGGACAGAGCGAGGGCGCCGAGATGCTGTGTGCGCTCGGGGAGAAACTGATGCGCGCCGGGCACGAACCACGGGCCAGATGCCTGTGGAGCCAGGCCCTGGCCGCCTTTCCCGACGATGTGTGGATCTACGTGCAGGCCGGGATTGAGTACAGCGACCTCGGCGATCACCCAACGGCGCTGGCCTGGCTGACCCCGGGGATGGAGCTGGCGCTACGCACCGGCAACCCCGAGTCCGCCTTGGAACAGCTCGTCGCGTTGCGAGCCACGAGCCTGGCCGCTACCGGTGACACACCCGATGATCTGCAGGCCCGGGCGCAACGGGCGCTTGCTCGCATGACAGGAGATACCCGTGGCCAGTGACGAGACTCTGGTCCGGTTCCTGCCCGACGGTCCCCAGCCGCAACCACCGGTGGCCCTGGCGGTGTTCTGGTCCCGGTCCGAACACCGGGCGATGATCACGCGATGGCCACGGCTGACGGCGGTGCTGGGCGCGACGTGGGACGCGTGCCGGCAGCGTACCGAGCGGTACTGCGTGCTTGTGGACAACAACGGCTTCAGGGCACGTCAGCTCCCCGGGAACGCTGGCGAGTTCGAGACGTTACTCGCTGCCAGGGGCGTCGCCGAACCGTCCGAGGAGGATCTGCTCGCCTATCCGGACCTGCGTACAGTCGACGTCTCAGCCATGACGTCGTGGCCGCCAGAGCGAAATGCCCTGTGCTGGTGTTCTTCCGGCGCGAAGTACAAACGGTGCTGCCGTCCGCGAGGCTCCGCTGCCTCGGAATGACCTGCGAGATCAACTATAAATAGCATGCAACTGTTTCGATACGGAACCCGTCAACGGACGGCTTGGGGGACCAATGTGGCAGGCACCTGCCGCTCAAAGTTCGCAGACGCGATGATCATCGTCGGGACCCGTTCCAACGGGCCCGGACGGCCGGGGGTCCGAGTCCAGCGGGTCGACGGCAGCTGGGGTCTGGCTCTGCGGGCGCGTCCACGGACCACGGTGTAGAAGCCGATCACCGGGAGGTCCGGGTTGATGTCACGCGGCGAAGGCGCCGGATGGCTTGGGTGCCGGCGCCGGAGGCCGTCGTGTCGTACCTGGGCGTATGCGATGGCCTGTCTCCGCTTCGGCGTGCGTCGCTGGTGACCGCGGGCCCGCGTCACCGAGTAGCGCCACCCGGCCAGGTCAGCAACGTGCCGGGATGATGAGTCGTTGCCGATGTGCCGGAGGCCCCATGCCCGGATTTCGTCCAGGGGCGTATCGCCTGCTCCGTTGTTGGTTACGACGGGACCGCCCCGCGATACGGGCCGCAGGATGATCGCCGCGCTGTGGTGGGTAGGGTCGCAGCTCGGGTGACCTCGGGTTGATCGGCGGTGACGGTGGGCGCGAAGAATCGTGAACGGCGGCGGGCCAAGCAGAAGGCGCGTCAGGATCAGCAGCGGCGCCGGCAGGAGCGGGTCGGCTACGAGCCGGGGCCCGGGCACGCTGCGGCGGCCGGGTCGCCGTCGGCGGGATTGTTCGGTCGGGCCGAGGGTGGGGTACTGCCTGCGCACCTGGTGGAGCCGGTGGCCCGCGAAGCGGTCTTCGCCCTGCACGGCAAGGACGATGACACCGTGCGGCGGTGCTGCGCCGTGCTGGCCGACGGCCCGGGCTGGGCCGGCGGGCGGCGGGCGGTGGACTCGGCGTTGACGACGATCGCGCAACGTGAGCTGTCAGCGGTGTGGACTCGGGGCTGGCAGCCCGCCGATGTGGTCCGAGCCGCCCGGCGCGACTACGGTGCCCGCCACGGGCGGATTGTCGTCGATGTCATCGCCGCGGAGATACGCGGCTACGCTGCCGCGAGCGTGGATGAGCGTTGGGAGGCTCAGCTGCGTGAGCTCGGCGCGACGGTCTGGTGGGCGCGCGACGACGAGTACCTGTCGGCGCTGGGTGAGCGCGAGGGCGTGGCCCGGCCCGAGTTGATCCACTGCCTGCTGCAGGTGCTGCACGTCTTCAGTGCCTGCCCGCAGATCCAGGTCTTGTGCCCGCCGCCGGGGCGGGCGCGGCGTGGTTCGCTCGCAGCGGACGCGGGCGGCGGTCGGGCGGCCGACCCGCGCCAGCTTGAGCGGGTACGGGCGTTGCTGGCCAAGGCGGAGTCGACCGGCTTCCCGGAGGAGGCCGAAGCGTACACCGCCAAGGCGCAGGAGCTGATGGCCCGCCACAGCATCGACACTGCGCTGCTGTCGGTGGGGTCCGGCGCCCGTGACGAGCCGGTCGGGCGGCGCATCGGGATCGAGAACCCGTACGAGGCGCCCAAGGTGCTCCTGCTCGACGCGGTGGCCGGCGCCAACCGCTGCCGGGCAATCTGGTCCAGCTCCTTCGGATTCGTCACGGTACTCGGATTCGCCGCCGACATCGCCGCCGTCGAGCTGCTGTTCACCTCGCTGCTGGTACAGGCCACCACGGCGATGATGCACGCCGGGTCACGCCGCGACGCCCACGGCCGGTCAACGACCCGCTCGTTTCGCCAGTCGTTCCTCACCGCGTTCGCCCAGCGTATCGGCGAGCGCCTAGCCACGGCGACCAAGCAGGCCACCGAACAGGCCAGCCGGGACCTGGCCGGCCAACCCGGGGCAGACCGGCTGCTGCCGATCCTCGCCTCCCGGCAGGGCGCGGTCGGTGCGATGGCCGACGATCTGTTCCCCGACCTCGTCGGCCGGCCAGTGGCGGTCACCAACCGGGACGGGTGGGCATCAGGCCGGGCCGCAGCCGACCAGGCCCAGCTCGCCACCCGGCGCGCGGTCGACGTCTGACCGACGGACACCGGGTGTATACCGGCCCGGGGTCACCGCCAGAATCCGGTGTGTTGGTACCAGGAGGATGAGCCCGACCTGGACGATGATGGCGACTGTCCGTAGATCGACTCCCGAACGGAAACCGGCGCTGCGGTGCCACTATCGACAGCCCACCAGCACCAACGGGCGTGAGCCGGCTCTCACAAGACCCGCGCGATGAAATTCTCAGTCAGCGGCGGCCAACTCGGACGCTGACGAGGTGATCAGGCGCGGTTGATCTCGGCCATCAGCCGACGATGGGCCTCGCGGGCGGCGCCGAGTTCCTCGTCGCGTTCCTCAAGGATGCGTTGCAGGTCGAGGACCCGTTGGCGCAGGTCGTCGATTTCGCTCTGGGTGTCTGCGGTATCGAGCGGGCCGAAGCCGCTGCACTCGGCTGTGTGGGCGCCGAGCAGCTCGGACAGGCGGGCTTCGAGGTCGTTGATGCGCCGCTGGAGGCGGCGGGCGTGTTCGTGCAGGTTGGCGTCGGCCAGCAGGGATCGGCGGCTGACGGTCGTCGGGGCCTGGCCGGGATCGGTACCCGCCGCAGGCGGATCGGCGGCGGCCAGCACGGCGGCGTACAGGTCCGGGTGGCGGTGGATGAACGAGCGGTGCACCCGGGCCCGGGCCGCTACGGCGGAGACGCTGATCTCGGCCGCGTCGGCGGTCATGGCGGCGATGGCCTGGTGCACGCGTTCGCGGCGGCGCGCGACGTCGCGGTGGCGGGCCTGGGTCAGCGGATGCGGCGCGGTCATTGCTTCACCTGCGGTCTGCTGTGCGTGGGCGCAGGCCCGGCATCCCGAGCGTGACGCTCTGGCGGGTCTGGCGGATCACGGTGATGGCCTGCCGGATCTGGTCTCGGTCGTCGTCGCTGAGGCTGGTCAGGTCGTCCTCGATGCGGCGGATCAACGCCCGCAGCTGGTCGATCTGTTCGTCGGGTGGGGCCAGGTGTTGGCGGGCCCAGTCCTCGAGGTCGGTGGCGGCGCGGATGCGTTCCCGGTCGGCGAGCAGCTGCTGTAGGTAGGACTTGAGCTCGGCCAGGTAGGACGGGTCGCTGCGGAAGAACCCGCAGCCCACGCAGGTGTACTTGTAGGGGCATGCCTGACCGCCGGCCTTGACGTTGGACGGCTCGGTGCACATGCCGAACGGGACGGCGACCTGCCCTATCCGTAGGCGGGCGTGTTCGTCGGCGAGCAGGCCGCTGATGCTGTGGAAGACGCGTCGTCCTGTGCCGTCGAATTGGTGGCGGGCAACCTTTTCCACGGCGGCGCGGGTGCGGGTTTCGGTGATGCGGTAGTAGATGAAAGTGGTGCGCATCGATCGGTGGCCCATGAGCTCACGCAGGACGTCGGGGGCGACGCCTTGGTCGGCGTGGCGTTGGGCGTAGCTGTGCCGGTAGGCGTAGGGCACGACCCGGCGCCGGTCGAACGGGGTGTTGTCCTCGTCGAGGAGCAGGTCTGCGATCTGGTCGATGAACTCCCGGTGGGCGTTGCCGAAGGTTTCGGCGTGCATCGGCTTGGTGCCGTCGGGGTTGGCGTTGTCGCACGGGAGGAGGACGAGCTGGTCGGGTGGCGTGTGTGGGAATCGTTGCCGTGTCTCGTTTTTCTGCACTCCGATCAGCTGTGCGGTGGTCTCGGCGATCGGCAGGCGCCGACCGGGGCGGTTGTTCTTGGAGTCGGTGTAGACGAGGACCGGCTTGCCGTTGTCGTCGCGGTCCAGGCAGTCCCAGGGCAGGGTGCAGACTTCGTCGGGGCGTCGGCCGGTGTCGATGAGCAGTTCGACGATGCGGCGTTCGGCGAGGCCGCTGCGCGTCTGCAGGACGGGCAGGTGCTCGTTGATCGTGCGCAGGACGGTGGCGGGAAGGTCGTGGGGTTGTTCGGCGGGGTCGGCTTCGGCTGGGACGTCGCCGCGGGCTCGCAGCAGTTCGGCCAGGTAGCGTACGTCGGTCAGGAATGTGCGCAGCCCCTCGTCGGTGCGCTGCTGCACCATGACGAGCAGTTCGCGCTGGACCCGTATCGGCAGGCCCTTGAGGACCACGATGTGGTCGACACCCGCCGGGCCGTTGACGGCCGCCCAGGTGTCGAAGTCGGCGTCCGGGCACGCCTGGCGGTGTTCGGCCCAGCGCTTGTCGTGGGCGCCGCACAGGCCCCGCTGCCCGTCGGCCGCCCGGACGCAGGAGGTCACCCGGCAGTCGCCGAAGGAGGCCAACGCTCGCACCGAAGGCAGCTGCAGCCATGCCTCCACCGACAGGTCCAGACGAGTGCGCCGGTGCGCGGAGTGGCTGCGACACAACCGGTCGCGGGCCCGGGTCGGTCGCGGGCAGTTGGTCACCCGGCAGATCCGCTCGTTCCAGTTCGCCTTGCCCGACGCCGTCGCCACGAACTCCTCGAACGGTCGGCCGGCGGCCTTGAACCGGCGGTCGCATCCTGAGCACAGCTGCGCCCACGAGCGGCGGATGCCCTGTGGGGCGCAAAAACTCGGCCGAGCCTGTGAGCTGGCACTCCGTCTTCCACCTCGATCAACCTACGTGATCAACTTGAACACGTTCAGGAACCGCGCCCTCGTAGCTTGAACGCGTTCATCTGCAGAGCGCCATCGCTGGGCAGGCCTCGGACAATGCCCAGGTCACGGGCTTGGCCGAGTAATGGCACCCCACACGCTCCAGGAGGTGCGGCTCCGTCCGGCAGTCCGATGTCAGCTCCCAGAACCTCAACGCTCACCCCGCTACCACTCCACGTCGAATTTCCAGCCGCGTCCGGCCGCCTCTCGGACTACCCGGTCGAGTATTTCCTCTTTCTCCTCGTCTGAGATCGGCGAACCATCTTCCCACTGGGTGATGGCGCGCGCATAGATGAGGAAGTCGGGATCGTGGTTCAATAATGCCTCTCCCCAGACGTTGAGCGTCCGGCCGTCGGCTTCGAAGACCACCAGGCCCCGATGTACCCATTTGAGACCCACATTATCTCCTCGAGAAGATCGTGTATTCGGGCCCGGCGGCCGGGTCGACCCCGATGATCTCCGTGACGTTAGGGTTCGCCTTGAGAGTAGGTAGTTCGATCAGGTTCCATACTGTGTCGTCGCGGACCTTCGGGCCGAGAATCGCCCGTACAACGCCTGACGCCTTTCCCGCGTACCGGCCCGAAATCATGTACCACGCCTCCGCGACATTCGGATCGTTCGGGTCCCACTCCGGCATGTCGAATCCGCGGGTCTTGGCGAGCTGCTCCAACGTCGTGCCACCCATCCGTTGCGCAATCGCACCCGCATCCCGCTCGGCCATACCCGACCAGAAGAACGCGGTGTCCGGCGCCGTCGAGACGTCGGCATGGGCCGCGACGTGCGCCGGGAGCGGCGTTGACCTGGTTGGACGGCCGCCCACGGCGCCGGTGATGGCGCCGCCTGCGGTGCCGAGCACCGCGCCGGTGATGGCGCCTTGGCCGGCGGCGCTCACGGCTCCGCTCCAGCTGCAACGCTTACCGCAGGAGAGGCCGTAGTTCAGGGCGCCCATGGCGCCGCCGGTGATGGTGCCGGCGATGCCGCCTGCGGCGGCGTTGGCGAGGACGCGGGCGCCCAGGGACGTCGCGCCGCCGAGCATCTTGCCGCCCAGGACGCCCAGGAGTTTGCCGCCGATGGCTCCGCCGAGCGCTCCACCAGCGGCCCCGAGCAGGGCGCCGCCGCCGACCGCGCTCAGCCAGCCGCCCCAGCCGCCCTTGGCCTGTCCGGAGGCGACCTGCAAGCCATGGGTGACGGCGCCGGAGATGGCGCCTCCGATGGCACCCGCGATGATGCCGCAGCCGACCGCGCCGACCCCGAAGCTGGCGGCGGTGCACAGGCCGCCGACGACGACGCCGGCGAGCGTGCCCGCGATCATCCCCACTAGCTCCGCGTGGTTCTCGGCCCACTTGACCGCCGCGTGGGAGATCGCGTTCACCTTGGCGACGGTCTTGTGGTAGGCGTCGGCGACCTTCTTGGACACCTGCGCCGTGGCGTGGTGAACCGCGGCCGTCACGTGACGCACCACGTTGGCCGCGCGGTGCACCACGTTGACGGCGTGGTGGGCCACGTGCACCACCGCGTGGCGGATCGCGGTGGCGGCATGCCGGATGTGTGAGACGACGTGGTGGACCGTGTGCTGCGCGTAGTGGTAGACCTGTTTGACCTGGTGCGCGACGGTAGCAACGACGGTCGTGGCGGCCTGCCAGATCCGGTGCCCGACGCTGAGCACGTCGTCGTAGAGGCTGGACGCCGTGGAGGAGACGTAGTTCCAGGCGGAGGTGACCGCCGACACCGTGGCGTGGTAGGCGGTGGACACCGTGTTGGTCACCGAGTGCCAGATCGATTTGAAGCCCCAGTGTCCGGTCGGGTCGGTGCCATCCAGTGGGTTGTCCGCCACGTAGGCGAACGGGTTGGCCGCGGCCGGGTTCGGCACCGGGTTCTGGGCCACCTGGTCGCGGGTGGTGAACTGGCCCAGTCCCGGGGTGTACCAGCGGGCGGCCATGTTGACCCGGCTGCTGGCCGGGTCGGTCCACCCGGACTGGTAACCCAGTCGGCCTGCCATGCCGGTGCCGGCGATGACGTTGCCGAGCGGGTCGTAGGCCCGCGACCCGGAGAGCGCCGCGGCGTTCGCGGTCAGCTCCCCGACCAGGTCGTCATGCTGGTCGGTGAGGGCCAGCACGCCGCTGCCGCCGGTCTTGACGCCGGTCAGTTTGCCGGCCGGGCCATAGCTGTAGGTGGCGGTCCCGTCGCCGGCCATCGTGGTGCCGATGCCGGAGTAGGCGAACTGGTACGTGCCGGCGCCGCTGGCGTTGACGACCCGGCCCAACGCGTCGTAGCTGTAGGTCTGCGGACCCTGGGTGATTTGTTCGCCGTACGCGTCCGAGGTGGACGTCACCGTGGTCCCGCCCGTCGTCACCGACGCCAGGGTGCCCCGGGCCGTATAGACGAACGTCGACCCGCCGCCGGAGATGAGCTGGTCGCGGGCGTCGTAGCTGTAGGTCTGCGCACCGATCTGGGTGCGGTTGCCCGACGCGTCGTAGGCGTAGTTGACCGTGGCGGTGCCGTTGTTCCATGACGTGAGCCGGTTGGCGAAGTCGTAGGTGTAGGTGTTGGCGGCCGATCCGGCGTACCCGCTGGTGGTCTTCGAGGTCAGGTTGGCGTTGTTGTCGTACCCGTAGGTGATGGACGCGATGGTGGCGCCGGCCGAGGTCTTGAGCACATCGCTGGTCAGCCGGTGTTGGCTGTCGTAGCCGAAGTCGCGGGTGTCCCCACCGGACCCGTAGGCGATACCGGACGGCTGGGAGAGCGTGTTGTACGTGTAGGTCAGCAGGGTGCCGGTGGACGCGTCCGAGACGGTGCCGAGCCGGTCGGCCCGGTCGTAGGTATAGCTGGCGGTACCGGCGGCGTCGGTGCGGGTGGCGAGCAGCCCGTCCGCGGTGTAGCCGAACGACGAGGTACCGGAAGGCCCGGACGCGGACAGCAACAGCCCGCGGTCGTCCCGGGTGAGCGTGTCCGTGCCGCCCGGCGCCGACACCGAGGTCAGCCGACCGGCCAGGTCGTAGCCGAACGACCGGGCCGCCGTGGGTGCCTCCGCTCCCGATCCGCTCTGGCTGGTCAGGTTGCCGACCGTGTCGTAGGAGTTGGACACACTGACACCGCCGGGCGCCGACTGGGTCACCGGTTCACCGTTGGCGTCGTACGACGTGGTGTACGTGGAGTCCGCTGGCGAGCTGTAGCCGGCGGTGGCCGGCTGGATCTGCGACTCGGGCCGGTTCCACGGGTTGTAGGTGGTCAGGAACCGGTTGCCCCGCCCGTCGGTGTAGCGGGTCCGGTTGCCGGCCGCGTCGTACCCGAACGAGTTGGTGATCGTGGTGCCGGACGCGACCGGTTGCACGAACGAGGAGAGCAGCCCGGTCGCGTCGTAGGTGAAGGTGGTGGTGTTGCCGCGGCTGTCGGTCGCGGTCACCAGGTTGTCGGTGCCGTCGAAGCTCGCTGCGGTGGAGATCAGCGTGTTGTTGGACGCGTCCAGCGCGGCGGTGCCGACCGGCCGGCCGGCCGGGTCGTAGCTGACCGTGTTCGAGGTGCCGTCGGGCAGGACCGTGGCGACCTTGCGCCCGGCGTAGTCGTACCGGTAGGTGGTCGTGTTGCCGGCCCCGTCGGTGACACCGGTGGTCTCGCCGACCGCGTTGGCGGTGAGCGAGCTGACCGCCCCGTCCGGCGTGGTGGTGGAGGTGAGCCACCCGGCCGGCGCGGTGTAGGCGTAGGTGGCGGTGTACGCGGCCGGCGACGGCTGGCGGACCACCTGGGTCGCGGTCAGCTTGCGGCCGAGCCAGTCGTAGGTTGCCTGGGTCTGCGCCCCGGTCGGGTCGGTGATGGAGAGCAGGTCGGCGTTCAGGTCGTACGTGTAGTGGGTGACGCCCGTGTTGGGGGCGGTCACCGTCGCGGTACGACCAAGCTGGTCGTAGGTGTACGTGGTGTCGTGCCCGAGCGGGTCGGTCTCGGTGACCACCTGGCCGAGCCTGTCGTACGCCTTCCTGGCCACCGCGGTGATCGGCGTCGAGCTGCCCGGCGGCGTGTAGCTGGGCAGCGTGGTGGAGACCAGTCGGCCAGCCGCGTCGTAGCCATAGGTCGTGGTGTTGCCGACCGGATCGGACGCCTCGACCTGCTCCCCGAAGGTGTCGTACCCGATCATCGTCACCGGCCGGGTCGCCACCGGGGCACCGCCGCCGACCTCGGTGTCCACCGTCGGGGCGGTGGTGACCGAGAGCCGGCCGCTCTCGTCGTAGGTGTCGTATGTGGTGTTGCCGCGCGGATCGGTCATCGCGGTGGGCAGCCCACGCTGGTCCAGGGCCCAGCTCGTGGTCAGGTTCGACACACCATTGTGGACGGTCCGGGAGGTTACATTGCCGGCCGGGTCGTAGGTAGCGTCGGTGACGGTCGAGCCGCCGGAGCCGCTCGCGGTCTGCGTGGTGACCCGGTCGTCCGGGGAGAACACGTAGGTGGTGGTCCGGTTGACCCCGCTCGGGTCCAGCGTCGCCGAGGTGGTGCGCCTGGCCGCGTCGACCGTGTACGTCGTGGTGGTGGCGCCGTTGTTGGTGACCTTGCTGACCGGGTTGCCGGCGGCGTCGTAACTGTCGCTCTCGTTGACGAACGAGGTGCCTCTCGCCGGGTCGCTGCGGGTGACCGTCGCGGGCATGCCGTCGTCGGTGTACGTGTAGCTGGTGACGAAGCCCATGGCGTCGGTGACCGAGGCCAACCGTCCGGCCGGGTCGTACGCGTGCGAGGTGAGCACCAGGTCGGCGGGCGCGCTGGGGTTGGCCGGATCGCCGGTGAAGTTGCGCAGGGTCGTGGTGAGCAGGTTGGCGTCGGCGTCGAACGTGTAGTCGGTCTCGTCGCCGGCCGGGTCGACCACACTGGTCCGGTTGCCGTAGGCGTCGTAGCCGAAGGTGATGACGTTGCCGGCCGGGTCGGTCTGCGAGGCGAGTTGGTCGAAGCCGTTGTACGTCGCCGTCGTGGTGCGGGAGGCGTCGCCACCGGTGCTGTCCGCGATGGTCTGGGAGGTGAGGTTGCCGTCCACGTCGTAGCCGGTCGTGGTGACCGGGGTGTGCACCGCGCCGGTGACCCGGTCGGTGACCGCCGGGTCGGTCTGCCTGGTGACCTGGCCGAGCTTGTCGTACTCGAAGGTCATGGTCAGCGTGGTGTTGGTGCCGCTACCGTCCTGTCTGGAGTTGTACCTGACGGTCTTGGAGACGGCCCGGCCCACCCCGTCATAGCTGTAGCTGATGGTCTGTCCGTCCGGGTCGGTGATCTCGGCGAGGTCTCCGCTGTGGAAGTAGCGCATCGAGATGACCGCACCGCCCGGGGTGGTCCGCGTGCGGGGCAAGCCGGGCGGAGCGTACCAGGTGTCCACCGCAGCGACGGTGGTGCCGTCGGTGTAGGCGGTGGTGGTGGTCCGCCCGGACGGGAACCCGGTCACCGGCGGGCTGGTGACGCTGGTGAGGTTGCCGGCGGCGTCATAGCCGTACGAGCTGAGGTAGGTGTTGTCGGTGGCCCCCGAGGACCGGGCGTCGCGCATGGTCAGGAGCTGGTCGTTGCGCGGGTCCGGGGTCAGCGTGGCGGAGGTGTCGTTCGGGTAGTACGTGTAGTAGACGGTGGAGCACCTGTTGCCCGCCTGATCCTGGCAGGTGGTGGTGGAGACGGTGTTGCCGCGCACGTCGTGGCCGCTGATGGTGACCACGCCGTTGGGGTCGGTGACGGTGTGCTGGAAGCCGCCCGAGTCGTAGCCGTAGCGGGTTGTGCGGCCCAACGCGTTCGTGGTGGAGAGGACCCGGTTGCCGCCCAGCACGTCGTACCGGTAGCTGAGGGTCCTGTTGCCAGGGTCGGTCACGGTGACCGTCTGCACCGGCGGGACGCCGACCGCAGACTTGAACGCGGCATAGTGGTTGGCCACGTCCGCCGCCGAGAGCACGTGTGTGTAGAACGCCGCCTCGTCGAGCGAGCCGCCGAAGTACGCGGTGGTGTTCGCCGGCAGGCCGGCCGTGGTGGTGCCGTTGTAGCCGGCGCCGAGGTAGGCGTAGGGCAGCGTGCCTGGCGTCAACGTGAACGAGCCGGTGGTGGACTGCACCAGCGCGCCGTCCAGGTACAGCGACTGGGCCCGGCCGGTGGTGCTGAGCACCGCGTGGTGCCACCTGCCGTCGTTGACCGCGCTCGCGGTGACCAGGGACTGGATCCACAGCTGAGCGTTGGTGCCGTTGCAGTCGTAGAGCTGGAACTGGGTGCCGTCGGTCGTGGAGCTGCCCGGGTCGTCCAGGCAGCGACCGGAGACCGGGTTGCGTAGCCCGCCGTTGTACGGCTGCCAGACCTGGTTGGAGGCTCCCGTGCAGTCCCACAGCTGCACCCTGGTGCCGTTCGTGGTGCCGTAGGCGTTCAGGTCCAGGCACTTGCCGAAGTTACGGACCGAACCGTCCGGGTACAGCGTCCAGTTCTGGTTCGCGTTGCCGTTCTGGCACGTCCACACCTGCACCTTGGTGCCGTTGGCGGTGTTGCCGCCGCTGAGGTCCATGCACTTGTTCGGCAGCAGCTTCGCGGTGAACGGGCCGTTCGGCGACGTCGAGGGCGACAGGCCGCGCAGCTTGCCATCCGAAGCGACCCACAGGATGGGCAGGCATGGGCACGTGGTCGAACCCATCGCCGAGGTTTGGGCGGAGAGCAGGATCCGGTTGGTCCCCGTCGTGTTGAACCACAGCTCCTGGGAGCTGTTCCCGGCCGGGAACAGGTTGCTCGGCAGCTGCAGGTAGGAGGAGGTCCCGTTGAACGAGGCGGCGGCGTCGTCTCCGGCGCCGAACGCACCGGCCGCGCCCAGGGTGACGGTGCCGTACGTGCCGTTCGGCGCCTTGACCAGGCTGACCGCGGCGGCGCCGCTGTCGTCCAGCCGCCAGTAGTCCTGTGGGGCGGTGCCCAGCACCGAGCCGGCGTAAGCGGCGCTGGAGCCGGCCACCGTGGGCGGGTCCAGCCTCCACACTCCGCCGTTGTTGTCGGTGACCTGGGTGACCAGGCCGGTCACCGTGCTGTAGACGATCTGCGCGTACGTCTTGCCGGACGGCCGGGTGACGCCGCTGAGCGGGCTGGCCGCCCGGTGCCCGGTGGTGTAGAGGACCGACACCTCAGGTGTAGTCAGCGGCCGGTCGTAGAAGGCCACATCGGAGATCGACCCGGTGAAGTACATGGGCACGGCGGTGGCGCCGGCATGCGGCTCGTCCGGCCAGCTTCCACCGATGTACCCGACCCCGATGTAGTCGTTGTTCATGCCGTAGTCCTGCGGCGGGGCGATCGTGCCGCTGCCGGTGCCGACCAGCGTGCCGTCCAGCCACATCATGGTCGCGGTACCCGCACCGGCCAGCACCACGTGGTGCCACGCCCCGTCGGTGACCGCCCCCGCCGTGGTGACCTGCGTGGTGGGCCAGAACTCGCCCTTGAGCTTGCCGTCGCTGCCCACGTACAGCGCCGGCACGTAGCTCGCGGAGGTGGAACCGTTGCTGATCGGGTCCTTCTGGTAGGAGAAGAGCACCCCGTTGGGCGTGGTGGTCTTGAACCACAGGCTGAGCGTCTGGTAGATCCGGCCGGTGGCCAGTCCGTTCGGCAGCGTCAGGTACGAGCTGGTGCCGTTGAACGACGCGGCCGTCGCGCTCGATCCGGCCAGACCCCCGGGCACACCCAACGTCACATTGGACAGCGGGGCCGGGTCGCTGTTCTCCTGCGCCGGAGCGGCATCGGCGGCGGTGGCCGAACCGGCCGCGTCACCCAGCCGCCAGTACGAGCGGGGCCCGGCGTTGAGCGCCGCACCCGGGTACTGCGTGCCCGTGGTGTACGTGTACGCGGTGCACGCCGTGCTCGACGACGGCGGGCAGACCGCGGTCAGGCTGTCCGCGTTGTAGGAGTAGGACCAGGTCAACGCGCTGGCCGGGTCGCCGCTGACCACCGGGTCGGTGGCCACCGTGGCCACATGCGGCCAGGCGGCGCCGGTCGGCGTGGACCAGGTCAGATGCAGCGCCCGTGCCGATGCCGAGGAGACCGTGGTGATCGTCGATCCGGTGTAGCCGAACGTCTCGACGTGTCCGTTCGCGTCGGTGACCGAGGTGATGCCGTACGCGCCGCCGCCCAGGCTCTGCGTGAACCGGTACACCGTGTCGTTCTTGTCGGTCAGGCTGTACCCGCCGGTCACCGGGGTGAACGTGGCGAACCGGCCCTGCGGTGGCGAGTAACCGCCGTCGGCGTTCTTGCCGTAGGCCACCTCCGACCCCTCCGGGTAGGTCACCACCACGGTCTGCGGTGCGCCGGCCGGCACCTCGGTCGCCCGCGCGTCGAACAGGCTGGACCAGCCGGCACCGAACGCGCCGCCGGTGCGCGGGTCGCGGCTGTTGTAGTCCCGGTGTACCGCCAGCTCCGGCCCGACCGTGGCCACCTGCGCGTCGGTGGTGGAGGTGGTGTAGTCCCCGATCGACGGGTCGAAGCCGTGCCCGCTGGAGCTCTGCGACAGGCCGGAGGTGACCAGCGGCTGGGGCACCGGGGTGTTCAGGTACGACAGCACGGTAGGCGAGTAGCTGTACCCGTCGTAGGTCGACACCGTCCAGTAGTAGTTCTTCGCCCACGACAGCCTCCCGGCCGGAACCACCCAGTCCGAGGAGGAGATCGCCCCGGAGGTGGCCAACTGGGTCCCGGTGCTCGCCTCGAAAATGGTGAACGTGTAGGTGATCGCCCCGGGGAACGCGTCCGCGTCGGTTGCCGAGGCGAGCAGCTCCGGTGTCAACGAGGTCGCGTTGTAGTTGTTCGGCGGGTACACCCCGGTGACCTGTGGCGGCACGTTCGGGCTGTAGGTGACCTCCAGGTACGGGTCGTTGGACGTGTTGTACGAGGCGAACTTTTTCCACTGGGTGGAGTCGGTGTAGGACGCGTAGACGGCCAGGCCGTAGTTGGGTGACGCGCCGCTGACCCAGTCGACGAAGGTGGACGGGGACAGGCTGACCGTCATCCACGTGCCCACGGTGGGATCGTTGTTGGTGTTCGTGCACGCCGCGCCCGGGTTCAGCGTGGCCGAACCGATCGACGGGCCGTACGACGGGCCGGGGAAGCCGGTCACCGTCGAAGTGGTCCACGACTGGGTCACCGCCGCCACGTTGAACGGCTTCGCGGTGCAGGTGTAGGCCCACACGTCGAAGATGTGCAATGCCACCGCGCTCGCCTTGTCCCCGGCGAACGACGTGGCGAACCCGGAGAACGCCAGGTAGGAGGTGGCCTTGTCGGTACCGCTGTCCCAGGTGCCAGCTTTGATCAGGGATTCGCCGGAGTGGTCGGAGAGGTTGCCGGTCTGCGCGTAGTCGGTCACGGTGGCGTAGAAGTTGGCGGTCGGGTCGACCGTCACCGGGAACACCCGGGCGGGATCGTGCAGCCAGGCGGCGTCCGCGGTGACCCGCAGCGCCGGGCCACCGTCCACTGTGGTCAGTTGGTAGGTCACCGCCTCCGATCCGGCGCCCTCGCCCGAGTGCGGGTCCACGTTGGCGTCCTGCATCGAGGCGTGCGGGATGGTGCCGACCACCGCGCCGCCGGCGTCGACCAGGTCGACGCCGCCGTCGCGGTTGAGCGCCGCGGTCAGCCCGCGCAGCCGCAACGGGAACACCCACGAGCTCGCGGCCGCCGCCGACCGCAACACGATTGACTCCTTCATGCCGATGGCGACCGCCTGCTCCACCAGGTCGGTGTCGGGCAACACGGAGGCGTAGCGCGCCGTGTTCCCCGACACCGTCGGGGTCACCGGTGCCGCTCCGGCGAGGCCGAACGCGAACGTATGCGCGGCGTCGACCCGCACCGAGGCCAGCGCTGGGTCGGTGCCCACCGCGGCGAAGTCCGCCGACGGTACGTTCGCCTTCTCGTGCAGCCGGCCGTCGGCGGCGTTGACCAGGTGGGTGTCGATCGGCAGGTACGAGCCGTCGGGCGCCTTGTAGTTGATCGGCCCGCTGTGCACCAGCCGGGTGTGGGAGCCGTCCGCGTTCTGGTACACGTCCTGCGTCGCGGTCGCCTGCGCGGCGATCCGCCGGCTCGTCGCCGGGTCGAACACGCCACCAGCCGGACCGGTCGTCACCCGCGGCGCCGTCACGCTCGGGGGGCTGTACGCGGGGAGCTGCCCGACGCCGGTACCCGGCGGGCGTCCGGCGCCGCCGCCGGCCAGGGTCGCGGCGGTGTCGACGTAGTGGCCCTTGCCGGCGGCGGTGCCCGACTCCTGTCGCGGCGTGGGCGGGGTTGGCGGCTGCGACCATGCCGGGATGGTGAGCCAGTCCCGCAGCCATCCCCAATGCACTGATATCGGTCCGAACTGGGCCACAACAGCCGACGGTGCTCCCATCGTGAGTACCATCGCCATCGCCAGCACGACCGCCACCCGGGACGTCCACCGTCCCCGCCGCCTGGCTGTCGCGAAGTTCGACCTTGCGTTCCACAGTCGGCCCATGATTGGCCTCCCCCGTGCAGTGCGTGGCCCATCGCAAGCGCCCAGTAGGTTCCTCCGCCCATCTGGAGATCACATCGAGCGATTAGTCAGGGAACCTGAGCCGATCAGATGAGCCGGCCGGGGCTGCGACGCGGTACGCGAACCCGACGGGCCCGACGCATCTCGCCGGGGCCGATCTCCCGCTCCCCTGTACGGGACATGCCGGGCGTCATAGCGTTATGGACAAGAACCCCATGCGGTTACGGGGGAGAGGAGGAGTCATGACGATCCTCGACAAGGCACGAGCGGCCGCCGATCGCGCGTGGACCGAGGCCCGGCACGGCGCGGATGTGGGCCGCGCGCGAGTTGACCAGATGCGGGAGCGGCGTGAGCGCGGCAAGCTGCTGCGGCAGTTGGGCGAGGCGTGCTACGCCGAGCACTCCGGGGAGGGCAGCCACGAGGCCGTGGTCAAACGGCTCGCCGCGCTGGACGCGTACGCGGCGGCGGTGTCCGGGAAGCGGGCGTCGGGCCGCCCGCAGACGGCGCGGCAGGCGCGAGACATCATGCATCCGGGAGCCGAGTGCATCGGCGCGGACGACACCGTCGCGATGGCCGCCCAGAAGATGCGCGATCTCGGCGTCGGCTCGCTGCCGATCTGCGGCGCGGACGATCGGCTGCACGGCATCATCACCGACCGGGATATCGCGGTGAAGTGCATCGCCGAAGGCCGCGACCCCGCCCAGGTCCGGACCGGAGACCTGGCCCAGGACACGGTGTTCTGGGTCGACGCGGCCGCCGACATCGGCGAGGTGCTGCACCAGATGGAGGACCACCAGGTCAAGCGGCTGCCGGTGATCGACAACCACCGGCTGGTCGGCATCATCACCGAGGCCGACCTGGCCCGCCATCTCGACGAGCACCGGCTCGCCGAGTTCGTCGAGAAGGTCTACGCGACGTCCTGACCCATGGCGGGAGGTTGCCACGGAGCGGGCGTGGTGGCACAGGGTGCCATCCGGGCGTTCGCCATAAGGGCCCGCCGGGCCACGGGCGATGCCCCCGGTGCGCCACCGAACACCCCGGCAACTCCCACCGGTGGCTTTCTTGCAGCCCGGGCGGGCGCCACGATCGGTCGCCATACACCTCTCACGCGGCCTGGCTCAGCGACCACGCCGTCGCCGCTCAATCAGTTCTGGACACGCTGCAGGACGCCGAGCATCCGGCGGCACCGCAGCGCCGGAGCCGACCCTGGCACCGGCCGGCCCGATCCGGAAGACTGACCAGAATCCAGGTGTGGCATGGGCCCGGGCGAGGCCGCTGGCCGGCTTGGACGATCACGGCATGAGCTCCCCGCCGCCACCGCCGGTCAATTGATCAGGTGGAACCGGCGGGGCATTGTCCATCCCGCCCATGCCGGGAATCTCGCCAAGACCACGGATCTCCCCAACCGCAACTGAGTTGGTCGGTGGCAGTCCGAAGCCGACCTTTCCCGCTATGTCACGAACCGCGACCACCCGGGTCGGACCGGCCGCGATCTCGAAGATAGCGCCCGAACCTTCGAGGAATTCCTTGACTCCGGCGGCGGTCGCGTTCTGCCGGTCCAGGAGATAGCCGGCTCGGATCGACATGCTCGTACCGGGTTCGGACGGCTTTCGACCGCGACGCCGTAGTACGCGTAGTACTCGTTCTCCGGGCTACGCTTGTTGATAGCGATGCCAAAGATGGCCGTCACATTGACCGTGTGCTTCACCCTCATCTGACCCACCACGACCTCGTGCGGTACGCAGACATAGCCATCGGCCCAGGGCAGGGCTTGTTTCGTGGACGTCGGGCGAGACTGGTCGTCGGCTGGCCGCGCCGCACGTGATGTCGCCCAATGTGGGAACGGATGTCGGTGACCTGGTCAACCTGAACTGGTTCCAGTTCGCCCGTTAGTCGCTCTCCGGCTGACCCACGCAGGTAAGCTCTCGCGACTACGGGCCGTACGTCGTGATGGTGTGGGTGCCGAAACTACGGTGAGGCTACGCGGCTACGGAGGATCTCGCCGAGCTGAACGTACGGACACCGGTCGGACCAAGTCCCTCGTGAGGGGCACCCGGGGTGGGCGATCATCTGAGTCGTGGACAGCTCTGAGATCCAGGCCGCGTTCGAAGGGGCGTTCGACCAAGCCGTCCTCTTCCATGGCTTCGCCGACTACGAGATCTTCATCTACCTGACGGCCGATCCTCGCACCGGCGTGGCACCGCAGCATCTGCGGTACCGGTTTACCCACTGCGTCCGAGCCACGATCACGTCCGCGCTGCCGCCGGACACCTGGAAACGGTCACTTGACGAACGACTCGTTGACTATGAAAAGGGTCGCGACCTCGACGGTTACGTGTGGGGCGTAAGGTGGCAGGTGCTGTACCCGGGAATGAAGCTCGTGACGGGTTCGACCGATGCCGAGCGATGGTCGCGCGAGCTTGGCCTCCCGTTCTTGATCTTTTCCGACTTGGCGGTCGACCACGTAGACATCGGGCACGCGCCGTTCGTTGTGCCCGATGGTGGACCGGACTTCAAGATTCCACTCGCGTAGGGCCCGGTCGTGCCTCATCACGAACAACCGGATTTGCCGCGAGTCGAGCACCCCTCTCAGCGTCGTTGAGGAAGGGCTGCGTCATGGCTGGCGGCGGTAGATTTCGATCTGGCTGTCTCCCAGGCTTGACCCGAACCGCCCGGCATCGCGGTCGTTGTCTATCGCTCCGCACCGGCAGTTGTCGTACTCGTCAGGGTCAAGAGAAATAAAGTCGCCGCACCGGATACACCGAGCAAAGAGTTCGGCGCGCATGTGCCAACCACCTCCGCCACCGGTCGCGGCTGGGCCGTTCCCGAGGTACTGGTAGCCGTGATCCACGCTCTCATCCCGCACGGCCCGAAGTTACTCTAGTAACGCCGCGAACCGAGCGCTACGGACTGTCACGGCCGTCGGGCCCGTTGGTGCTTGGTGGTGTCGCAACGTCACGCCGCGGCCGGACTGCCAGAATTGCGATTGAGGAGCCGGTACGCGGGCGAGGAGACGCCATGAGCGACTGGAACGACAAGATCATCGAAGAGTTCCGCGCCAACGGTGGGCAGGTGGGCGGTCAGTTCGCTGGCGCGCCGCTACTGCTGCTGCACACGGTGGGCGCCAAGAGCGGCCAGCCTCGCGTGAACCCGACGATGTACCAGAAGGCCCCTGATCAACTGGTCGGCGAACCAGTGCGCCGGCCAGCGCATGCGCGGCCTCGAACTGGATAGCCTGCTCGTGACCGGGCGCTTTCCAACGAATGAGACGGGCCCGGTCACCGGTCTGCGACGCTGTGCGACTGGATGAACCGCAGCACACCGGCGTTGAACTCTTCGGGGTGGCTGTTGAACATGTTGTGGGTTGCCCCCGCGATGGTCAGCCGATCCGCATCCGGCACTAGCTTCGCCAGGCGGTCGGTCACCGCCTTGATGTGCGCCGGTGACTCCGCGCCCGAGACCAGCAGCGTCGGCACTCGGATGGCCCTGGCATCAGAGGCACCGAACGCGGGCAACCCGGCCTTGATCTGAGCCTTGAGCGGGCCGACATTGTCGACGAATCGCTGGAACATCGCCTCGGGAATGCCTTCCACGACCGCCTCGCTGGAGTTGGCGGCCATGAAGACCCGCAGCGCTCCCGCATCATCGCCACGTTCGAACGCCTTGATCGCCGGGCCCATCCCCTTGGCGCCGAACTTGATGAAGCCGATGCCGGCGCGGGGATGCCGGATCAGCAGCTTGATCACCTGAGCCGGTCGGGGCGGGATGCTGACGCCGAGCAGCGGGAAGGCCGGCGGCTCGAGCAGCACCAGTGTACGGAGAAGTTCTGGATGCTGTGAGGCTAGGCGCAGACTGCCGAAGCCGCCGGGCGAGGAGTGCCCGACCAGGTGCACTGGTCCCGCGCGGAGTGCCCGGACGAACTCGGCCAAGTCGTCGACGAAGGTGTCGAGGGTGATCGGTTCGTCCGGGCGCAGCTTCGGGTTCGGCCAGTACCCGCGGCAGCTGAGCGCTATAGCCCGGTGGCCGGCGCCGAACGCGTTCATCTGCTGATCCCAGGCGCGGTAGTCACCGACACCGCCGTGTACGAACAGCACGGGCTCGCCCTGCCCTTGTTCGACGTAGGCGAGGTCAACACCATTGACCGTGGCTGTAGACATTCTCGTCCTCCTTCGGGTCGCCGCGAGGGCCGTTCACGCCGGCCGATCACGGGCTGCACCCCGAAGCTAGGACCGCTCCGATGCGTCCCCCATCGGGAATTCTCCCCATGCCACCAGGCCGTGCTCCATGGCGAACATCGTCGCCGCGGCGCGGGAGGACACCCCGATCTTGGCGTAGATGTTCTGGACGTGGCGGTCCGCGGTCTTCACCGAGATGCCGAGCGCCTTCGCCACCTGCTTGGTCTGTAGACCGCGGGCCAGCAGCGCCAGCACCTGGCCCTCGCGGTCGGTCAGGCCGTTGGGGCGATCGAGGCGTGGCACCCGCTCGCCGGCCGACTCCACCACGGCGGCAACGGCGTCCGGATCGAGACGACCTGCCTTCGCCTCGGCGGCGAGGGCTTGCGCAGCCTGCTCAGCTGACATGCCCTCGCGGTGCGGACGTTGCTCGCACTTCGTGTGGAACATGTCTGCCGCGGCGAGCAGCCGGGCCGGCATGGTCAACTCGGCGGCAGCCATGCCTCGGTGGTAACCGGACCTGTCGAGACGCTCGTGGTGAGCGCACGCAACCGGTGCGAGGTCGGCCAGGAACGCGGCGCGCGACAGCACCCGCTCGGTGCGGTACGGGTGCAAACGCACCTGCTCCCACTCGTCGGCGCTCAGCGGACCAGGCTTGCCCCACGTGGCCGCGCTCACCGCCACCCGGCCCAGGTCGTGCACCAGGCCGGCGCGCCGGGCCGTCCGGGTACCGGCAGCATCCATCCCGCAGCGCGCCGCCGCGGCCGCCGCTAGTTCGGCGACCCCCGCTCGAATGCCCCGAGTGGTAGGGGCAGATGAGGTCGGCGAAGCGACCCATCGCCGCGAGCGCGCGATCGACCTCCTCCCCAGCCAACGTCAACCACGGCCGCGGTTCGGCGGCGAGGGCCTCCTCCCACACCGACGAGCCATCCGTGAAGCTCAGCAACTCGGGAGCGTCCGCGGCCACGCACCCGGCCACCTCGGGGTCGAGCCCCCGGCCCGCGTGCTCGCCGATCAGCCGCGCCGCGAACTTCTCGCCCGCCAGGCGGCGCTGCAACGCCGCGTCGATCGCGACGTGCACGATCCGCATCGAGAGTGGGATCGCGTCCGCCGCCGCCCGCCGCAGCGGGCCCTTGCCGTCCCAGCGGTCGGTCAGGTATGCCAGGCTCGCGGCGACTGCAGCCGGGGCGCCGGTCTGCTCGGCGAGCATCCCGGCCACCTCGCAGTTGGCTGCGATCGCCGGGCGGGACGACCCGACCATCCGGCGCAGGCGCAGCGCGATCTGTATCGCGCGGGCCGGCCCCGAGGCGCCCGGGTCGGGATGAGCCCGGATCAGGCCAGTCATCACCTCACGGCTGGACCCGTACATCAGCGGGTTGAGGTGTTCGGTCAAGGAACCACCGAACACCTCGGCGGCCAGGTGCGCGTCCGTCGTGCAGCCCGCGTGCGACAGCAGGCTCCCGTAATACGTCTGCACCGCGGTCTGACGGTCGACACCGAGCCGATCTGCCAGCCGCATCGCGATCACGGTCGTGTGCAGGCCGTGCTCGAACGGGAACCCCATGCCGAGGTCGGTGGCGAGGCACAAGGTGCCGATGACCTCAGCGGTGCGCAGCTGCTCGGCCGCGGACCCAGCACCGTGCGGACCCACGCTGCGGAGACTACCGAGGATTCGGCGAAACTCGACAACATGGAACCGTCGGCCATTGCACCGTCGCATTTCAGGTCGGACCGCGGCAGACATAGGGATCCATCTGGGCACCGCGAATAGATCCTTGGTCGCCCAGATCGATCGATCTCGGGCCGATGACGCGCAATTGGCGATCTACTCGGGATCGGCGGATCAGGCGCCGGTGGCGGCTGCTCCCTCGGCGCCCGGCCAGGGATCCGCCCACGGGCGCATGAGTCCAGCCACAGTCGCCGCAGCCGGGTGCCGTCACGAGGGGACCGGCACTTCGATCACACACCCGCCGCCAACCCGCCCCCTGCATACCCATGGGCTCGTCCGCCCGCGCGGACCCGTCCTCTTCTGCCGCGATCCGAGCGCTACGGAGCGTCACTCAGCCAGCTCAGCCGATCATGCTGATCTGCCGAGAGTAGTGCGCTTCGCAGGTTTGCGATCTTGCCGAGTTGAGTACGTCGAGACATCGTTGACCGTGCTTGGCGAGGGAGTTGGGAAATTGTTCGACGGGTCCCAGCGGGTGCGGGTTCGTTCCGGCGAGTGTTGCGGGTTGGACGGGCATGACGTGCGACGCGGTGGGTGGGACTGTTGGGTCGTGCATAGTTCGGGGTGGAGCCGGATGTTGGGTCTCGGTGATGTGGATCGTGGCTACGTGGCTTCATCGGGTCGGACTTCCGGGGCCTGTTCGTCACGGTTCGAGCTGGGTGAGGCGCTTGGCGATGAAGGTTCGCTCCGCTACGGACGGGTCGAGTTGGAGCGCGGTGCGGTATGCGTCCCGGGCGTCGGTGTCACGGCCGAGCCGGCGCAGCAGGTCGGCCCGGGCCAGGTGGTATTGCGGCCAGCGGCCGATCTGGGGGTGATGGCCGAGGGCGTCGAGGATGACCAGCCCAGCGGCGGGGCCTTCGGCCATGGCGACTGCGATGGCCCGGTTCGCCTCGATGACCGGGGTCGGCTCGTAGCGGATCAACTCGCCGTACAGGAGCGCGATCTGCCGCCAGTCCGTCTCGGCGGCGCGCCGCGTCGTGGAGTGGCAGGCGGCGATCGCGGCGTGGAGTTGGTAGCGGCCGGGACGTCCGTTGCGCAGTGCCCGTTCGAGCAGCGCCTCACCTTCGTCGATCATGGCCTGGTTCCATCGGGTGCGGTCCTGGTCTTCCAGGAGTACCAGGTCGCCGGCGGCGTCGGTGCGGGCGGCGCGGCGGGCGTCGGTGAGCAGTAGCAGTGCGAGCAGACCGATGACTTCCGGCTCGCCGGGCAGCAGCGCGGCAAGGTTGCGGGCCAGGTCGATGGCGGCGTCGCAGAGATCGCCCCGCACCAGGGCCGGCCCGGTGCTGGTCTTGTGGCCCTCGGTGAACACCAGGTAGATGACCCGCAGCACCGCGTCCAACCGGCCCGGCAGCGCCTCGGCGGCCGGTACCCGCATCGGGATGCCGGCGTCACGGATCTTGTGTTTGGCCCGGGTTAGCCGCCTGGCCATGGCCGGCTCGCCGACCAGGAGGACGGCGGCGACCTCGGCGGTGCTCAGGCCGCACACCGACCGCAGGGTCAACGCCACCCGGGTGGCCGGGTCCAGCGCCGGGTGGCAGCACATGAAGATCAGTGCGAGCTGGTCGTCGCCGACCGGACCACCCGGTTGCGGCGGACCGGGCTTGGCCCATTCACGCACCGCGGCCGCCTCCTTCTCCGCGCGGCGGGCGTCGCGGCGGATTCGATCGAGCGCCTTGTGCCGGGCCACCCCGATCAGCCATGCCCGCGGGTTGTCCGGCACGCTCTCGGCCGGCCACTGAACCAGCGCCGCGAGGCAGGCGTCCTGGACGGCGTCTTCCGCGGTGGCGAGGTCCCCGACCAGGCGGGTCACACTCGCCACCGCCGCCCACCAGTGGGCCCGGAAATCCTGCTCGCTCAAGCGGGTTTCCCTACCGGGATCACCGGACGCACCTCGACCCAGCCGTCCTGTGCCGCCGGCACCATGGTCGCCCATTTCAGCGCCTCGTCCAGATCGGCGCACTCCACCACTATGTACCCGCCGACCTGTTCCTTGATCTCCGCGGCCGGCCCGTCGGTGAGGATGGCCTCGCCGTCACGGACCCGGACCGTCGTGCTGGCTGAGACTGGATAAAGCGGCTGGCAGTCGATCAGCACACCCGCCTCGATCATCTGGTTTTGCATCGCGCCGTAGGCGGCGACGTTGTCCGCGTACTCGGCGCTGTCCGGATCGGTGGACGGCCCGTGGGGCGAGTGCAACAGAAACAGGTACTTCATCATTCACCTCCGCATACGACCGGCGATCCCAGCGCCGGTCTCCATCGGGTAGTCGAACGCGACCAGCGCAGCCGGACACCACGACCGGAACCTTCTGAAAGATAAGCCGGCGATCAGAGCCAGCCGCGCTGTGCGGGCCAACGCCCCGGGCCTGGAACCCGGCTGGTCGCCCCCGAACGTGTCGAGCAACGCGTCCACCCGGCGCCGCAGCGTACGCCGGCTGCACCCGACTGGCAGGCGATCACTTCGTCCTTGAGCTGGCGACGAGGTAACACAGCAGCCCGTACTCCTCGTCGGTCAGCGCGGTCCTGCCGCGTCGCGGCGGTGACCTGGCTTCCTGTAGCTCGGCCACGAAACCCGACCACCACCCGCACGCACTTGTCGATTCAGTGCGCAGATCCCGCCAAGAGCGCGGCCTTCTACGATGCTGTTCTGGCGCCGCTCGGGGGCCGACGGATCATGGAATTCGGTCCAGTCATCGGATACGGCGTTGACCGCCCCACGTTCTGGATTGGCCGGCGCGTTCGTACGCGACCCTGACGGCAACAACGTCGAGGCAGTCTGCCACCAATCCCGCTGAACTCACCGCTCCATCCACGCTCCGCGAGCACGCGTGCGCGTCCCACCGAACATGCACTCATTTGCCGCGATCCGCGCGTTAGCCGCGTACCTTGCTATGGGCGTAGACCCGTACGCCACATCCGACAGTTCGCCAACTGCGGACCACCGCTGACCCTCTCACCGCCCACGCAGTCCGAAGTTCCATCAGAAATCCTCCAAACTTGCGATGAACTCTGGAGAAGTAGCGGCCAATTGGTGCTCTCGGGCGGAGGCCACGGTCTGGAACGCCACCCGGTGGGAGCCGGCCAGGAGGAGGGCTTCTCCGCGGCCGGCGGCCAGGAGCATGCGGGCCTCGCCGCCGGTGAGGGCGAACGTGTCGGCGATCAGGTCGATGGCCTGGGGGGCTTGGCGCATCAGGATCTGGGTGGCGGCGTTGGCGATGACGGCCTGGCCGAGGTCGGAGCCGAGGAGGTCGGCGGCGTCCTGGGTGACCACCGCCACCCCGGCGCGGCGTTTGCGGGCGGCTTTGGCGGCCGCCGGTGTCAACGTCTCTCCAGATGCCGTCGAGGGCGAGGAGCATGCCGGGGGCGCGCAGTTCGTCGGCGAGCTGCCGGGTCGACCACACCACCAGGTGGCCGCGGGGGTGGAAGGTGGTGGGTCCGTCGAACAGCTCCCGGAACGAGCCTTCGGTCCACGGCGACAGCCGGGCGGCGAGGTTCTGCGCGGCTGGGTTCGCCTCCGCGTGCAGGCTGGCGACCAGGTCGCGCAGCAGCGGTGCCGGGCGGGTCCAGCTGTTCGGGTCGTTGCTGATCCCGGCGGCGGTGTAGGTGGCGATGATGGCCCGGTCCAGCGTCCCGTACTGGCGTCCACGGATGCCACGTCCCACCCCGGCCGCCACCCGCACGGCCACCCGCACCGCCGCGGCCCCGCCGCCGACCGGCCGGCAGCCGAGCGCACCCACCCGGCCCGCGGCCGGCCCGGGCACCAGCCCGGCCACCCCGACGTCGCGGCCCAGACCCTCTCCGCGGCCCCGACCGGCCCCGGCCACACCAACAACCCCGGCCCCACCGACCCCACCGGCCCCGCCCCCGCCGCGGCGGGTGCCGCCCGGGGTCAACCCGGCCACCTCGATGCCACGGCGCCGGCCCGGATGGCGGCCACCCCCGACCACCTAGCCGCCATCCCGCCACCAACCAACCCACCGACCACAGAGCAGGAGTCCATTGTGGACATCGATACCGAAGTTCGAGCCCGGATCCCCGCCGATGTCGAGGCGCCGGACCGCATCCTGTGGGGCCTGACCGCCCGGCAGGTGGCCATCCTGGCCGCCGCCGCAGCGGTCGGCTACCTGATCTGGCAAGGCATCGGCACCCGGGTCCCGCTGCCCGCCACCGTCGTCATCCTGATCCCCGTCGCCGCGCTCGCCGTGGCGCTGGCGTTGGGCCGCCGCGACGGCCTGCCCCTGGATACGTGGCTGTGGGCGGCCATCCGGTACGGGCGCAGCCCTCGCCGGGCCGTGCCCGCCCCGGCGAGGGCTGGGCGCCGCACCGGCCTGGGCACCAGCCACCACCGGCCAGGACGGTCCCCGCCCGCAGGTGCTGCGGCTGCCGGCCGACGCGATCAGCGACGACGGGGTCATCACCCTCGGCGACGGCGGCGCGGCGGTGCTGGTGGCCGCCACCACCGTCAACGTCGGCCTGCGCACCGGCGCCGAACAGGCCGCGATGGTCGCCTCCTACGGGCGCTGGCTCAACTCGCTGACCGGCCCGGTGCAAGTGGTCGTCTCCGCCCAGCGGGTCGACCTGACCAGCCACGCCTACCGGGTCGCCGACGCCGCCCAAGCGCTGCCGCACCCGGCCCTGGCCGACGCCGCCCTGGACTACAGCGAGTTCCTCCTCGACGTGGCCGAACGCCGCGACCCGCTGTGGCGCACCGTGACCATCGCCTGCCACGCCACCGGCCCGCACGCCGCGGCCGAGGCGCGCCGCCGCGCCGAGCACACCGCCACCGCCCTGTCGGCGTTGGGATCGCAGACCCGCGTCCTGGACGGCCCGACCGCGACCGCGGTGCTCACCGCCGCCGTGGACCCCTACCAGTTCGGCGACGCCAGCTGGGCCCGCGCCACCGCTGACCTCCCGGTCACCGCCGCCGGCTACCCCGAGGAGCCCCAACCATGACCACCGCCACCGCTACCAAACCCGCCCGGGCCGGCACACGGCGCCGCACCGCCGGCCCGGGCGCGGACCCGGCCCCGCAGCTGGCGGCCGTCGTGGGCCCGGCCAGCATCGAGGTCGCCCCCCGACACCTGCACGTCGGCGACGGCTACGCCGCCACCCTGGCCATCACCGGCTACCCACCCGAGCTCGGCCTGGCCTGGCTCGACGTCGTGCTGTCCTGGCCCGGCCGGGTCGACCTGGTCGAACACATCGACCCGATGCCGGCGGCCACC
>WNGB01001194.1_pt1 | contig 42698 bp, 39 predicted proteins | sample 5400681 | NCBI WGS metagenome assembly WNGB01 (sample SAMN13153367, study PRJNA577476) | soil metagenome | isolation source: 115 cm soil or saprolite under grassland replicate 2 | place: USA:California | collected 2016-06-15 | reverse complement strand
GCTTCCTCTAAAGCGATCGCCGCCCGCCAGCTTCAAGCGCTTGTTAGGCAGCGGCCTATGACGACCATTGAACATCAACGAGCTTACCAGCTGTATCGAACCGGAAATGGAAAAGACGCCACTGAACCTGCGCGTGCCTAAGATTGACCTGCTCACCTGGATATCGAGAGTGAATCGCAGCCGCCAGCCAGCTCAGTGCTTGAGATACCGGGTCGTAGCGTAGGCATGAGCCGCATCAGAATCTCTCGGTCATCCGCAAGCCCTGCTACTTCCTGACGGTACATCTCGACGTCCATTCCCCTTAGGTAGTAGAGCCCGCCAAGTACTGCGTTCCCTAGTAGAGACGAGGTCACGATGACAACTAGGAGCGCCGTTCGCTGAGGTGACATTTGGTGAGAATCTCTGGCTGGTGGAAGATAGGTAGCCGCTGCCTAACTACGATTAGACTGACCTGTATAAACCATTTAGCACTCCATCGCTCGCAGCCTAACGTGTGGTTCCAAGCACACCGAAATGAAATAGGCTGGTCAGCCTAAACGCAATATCACAGCATTTCGGCAGGACTCCGAAGGCCCGGCCCGGCGCGGTAGAGAAGCCACCCTACCGCGCCCTGCTTCCTCCCTCGAAACCGGCGCCGCCATCACGCCGCCTGCGGCGTTCCCGCCACCGCCCTTGGTCTTGAAGCGCCCGATTGCCCATCGCAGCGTGCTGATTGCGTCTCCAGGTCAACGGATTGTCCATCGAGGCCCTTGGATTGCCGATCGAAGCCAGCGGGACCTCGACGAAGAAGTCTGACGGATGGTCGAAACGCGCCGATCGCCCGTCGCGGTGCTCTGATTGTCTTTAATGGAAGCGGAACGTTGCGCGAGATACCCGTTCGGCTCGGAACGGTCGTCAGATCTCCCAATTCGAAAACAGCACGCCCTGGGCGGCAGGCCGCTCGGGGTAGCCCTCGTACGTCATCCGCAAATCGGTCCAGCGCACGCGGTAGCCGCGGGCGATGAGACGCCGGAACGCCTCCGCGTAGCGGCTCTGGCAGCGGACGGCGATGCGGCGAATGCCCGCCTTGGCGGCGGCCGCCTCGACGGCGCCGATCGCGGCGTCGAACGCGGCGTCGGTGCGCGCGGCGAGCTTCAACACGCGCACTTCGTCGCGCGTGCGGCTGTCGGCGAGCGGCGCGGAGTGCCACACCGCCATCGCATCCAGTTCCGTATCGCCTTCGACGAGCGAGGTGTCGCCGAGTCCGAGCTCCGCGGTGAGCATGATTTCGCGCGAGAAATCGATCCCGGCGACGAGATCGTTGACGAGGCGGCGGCCCGACGCCATCGCCGCCTCGCGCTCATCGGCGGATCGGCGGGACAGCAGCACCGGCGCCGGGTGACCCCGGGTCGCGATCTCGTTCGTCAACGTCACGGTCAGGAATCCCGGAACGAACCCGAGCCGCGCGTAAAAGCCGATGTTCTCGGGTGTGCGCGGCATCGTCTCGAGACCCAGCGTCGTGACGCCGCGATCGATGAGCCAGTCGGCGGCCGTGCCTACGATCGTCTTGCCGACCCCGGTGCTCTGCCGGTCCGGACGCACGGCGAGCGGACCCATCCAGCCTTCGGTTCCCGCCTGATGCGCGACGTTGAACGCCGCGATGTCGCCCTGCTCGTCGCGCCAGACCATCGCGCCCGCGCCGGCGTCGAGCAGCGCGTAGCGCCACACCAGCGGATTGAGCTGCGGGACGCGCACGCCGATCAGGCCGTCGCGGCGATAGCGGTCGGTGAAGGCCTCCGCAAAGACGCGATTCAGCCCATCGATGTCGCGCTCAACGGCGGGCTCGGGACCGGTTACGCGGGCTTCAGGCAGCCACGCTCGCATCGGGCGGTCCCAGGGTCGCGGTGTCGTCGCGGACGTTGCTCGCGCCGGTCGTGGCGTCGTACGAAACGCGAATGACGCGGTCGAGCCCGTCACGCACTTGCTCGATGTGCGTGATGAGAATGACCTGCGGGAAGCGATCGCCGAGACGGCGCAGCAGCGCGAGCACATGCTGGCGCCGTGACTCGTCGAGCGAGCCGAAGATTTCATCGAGCACGAGCAGCGAGAGCGGCTGGCCCGCCCGCTCAGCGATCATCTGCGAAATGGCGAGCCGAAGCACGAGATTGGCGATGTCCTCTTCCCCGCCCGAGATGACCGGCTTCGGCACGCCTTCGTCCAGCACGACGACCCGGTAGTCCTCGTCCAGATCGACCTCGTCGTACCGCCCATCGGTGAGATCGGACAGAAACCCGGACGCGAGCGTACCGATTTCGGGCCGCATGGCGGCATTCAACTCGGCGCGCAAATCGGAGAACGCGCGGTCCAGCTCGTTGTGCAGCCGGTACTCGATCTTGCGCTCGGCGATGGTGCGCTCACGGGCGGCGCGCTCCGTGGCACGGCGCTCGGTGTCGCGCACCGCGCTCTCCGCCGCGACCAGCTCGCCCCGCGTCTCCGCCACGGCCAGCTCGGCGGCCCGGAGCGCGTGCGCCGCGCGGTCGTGGCGCTCGCGCGCCGCCTGGAATTTCGGCTCCGAGAATCCTTGCGCCTTGACCGCATCCGCGAGCTGTTTGACGTGCTCCTCCCGCGCCGAGAGCGCCTTCTCCGCGAGCTCCGCCTCCCCCACCAATGCCTCCGCACGCTCGGCCCGCGCCGCAAGCGCGGCGGCCTGCAACGCCACTGGTTCGAGGCGCGCCAGCTCCGTGCGGATCTCGTTGTGCCGGTCGGCGTTATAGCCCGCAGCGCGCGCCGCCATCCGCCGCTCGATCTCCTGCATTCGCTTGGCGAGGCCGGCCCGCTCCTTCTGCGCCCGCGACCGCTCTCCCGCCTGGGCCCGCAAGTTACCCTCCCGCTCGCTCGCTTGCCGCGCCTCCTCGCGCAGCGCGTCGCGCGCGGCCTCCGCCTGGGTCACGGCGGTGGGAGGCTCGGTCAGCTGCTCGATCCGCTGCTTGAAGTAGGTGCCATCGGTGACGATCGCTTCGAGCTGGTTGTTCAGTACGTCGAGCACCGCGCGATGCTCCGCACCCAGAGGCCGCAGGCACGTCGGGCATTGTCCCTCGGGACCGAGGCGCTCGATCTTGTCGCGCTGGTCCTTCACTTCCTCGTGCTGCTTCAGCAGCTCCGCGCGCCGCGTGTTCGCGTACTCCTTCTCGCGCACCCAGGCGGCCTGTTGTTCGCGGGCCACGTTGTCCGCGGCCTCCAGCCGCTCCGCCAGCGCGTGCGCCTCCGCGGTCGCGCGCGCGAGCGCCGCCTCCGCCTCCGCCAGCTCGGCGATGCGGCGATCGAGAACGTTCAGGTTCCGCGTCAGCTCCGTCAGCTTCGCCTGCTCCTCGCGGCGCGCGGCGTCCTCGCGGTGCAGGCGTTCGAGCTCGGCGAGCTCCGCCTTGAGCTTCGAGATGGGCGCCACCTCGGCGTCGAGCTTGCGCAGCTCCTCGCGCGCCGACAGGGCCTCGGCCAACTCCTTGTCCAGGCGCTGAAATTCCTGTCGCGCGACGACGACGCCCTGCTCCGCGACGCGCAGGTCGCCATGCAGCGAGAGGGTGCGCTCCCGGCGCTCCACCCACTGCTGCCACCGCGGCTCCTCCTCCGCGAGCGCCTGCTGCGCCTTGCTCCGTTCGGCCGCCGCCGCGGTCGCGGCCTTGCGGGCATCGGTCAGCCGCGTCTCGGCAACCTTGCGCTCCTTCTCGAGCTCGGCCTGCGGCGGCAGGCCCGTCTCGAGCCCATCCACCTCGTGCCCCAGCGCGTTGCGACGCTCGCGCACGCGCTCCTGCGCGATCGTCAGCTGCTCGTGCCGCAGCACGCGCGAGAGGAACGCGGCACGCTCGGGACGCGTGGCATCCGCCAGCACCGCCAGCTCTTTCTGGCCGGTGAAGTAGGTATTGAAGAACTCGTCGTGCGTCATCGCGAGCACGCGCTGCAGCCGGCCCGTGACCTCCTTCAGCGAGTTGGCGACGACGACGCCGTCCTGATACAGCTCGGCGTTGTTCAGTCCGCGTTCCACACGGTAAGCGTGGCTGCCGAGGGCGAACTCGAGCTCGACCCGGACGGCCGCGCGCGCCTTCGCGCGCAGATTGCGGATGGAGTCCTTGTCGCCGCGTGCGGCGGGATTGCCGTAGATCGCCCAGGCGATCGCCTCGAGCAGCGACGTCTTGCCCGAGCCGTTGGGCCCGATGATGCCGGTGATGCCGTCGCCGAACGTGATTTCGGTATCGGCGTGCTGGCGGAAGTTGACGAGCCGCAACCGGTGCAGCTTCATGCCGAGCTGTCCGCGCTCGCGGCCGACTCGAGATACTCGACGCCGAGCTTCACAAAGGTTTCGCGATTCAGCTCGGCATCGAGCGGGCGGCGGCCGAGGAAGTCGCGCACCGTCTCCGTGAGCGTCTGGCGTCGCGTGCCGGACCCCGCCGCCGTGGCGGCCCGCTGCGCCTCGGGACGGCGCAGGTCGAGCTGAAAGTTCAGCGCGCGGGCTTTGTAGCCGCGGATCGCCGCGTGATCGAGATCGCGCGCGATCGCGCGCTCGACGTCCCAGACGAGCAGCCGCACGATCTGATCGTCGATTTTTGCCGCCGCCACGCGCTCGGCGATCTGGGCATCCAGCTCTTTGGCGTTCAGTCCCGCGCCACGGATGGGCGGCAGATCGAGATGCCGCCGCACCGGCGCGATGGGACGGAATGTGACGCGCGCGCCCGGCAGCTCGATCAGGAGATAGCCCTTCCCACTGCGCTTGGACTTCTTCTGTTCAGCCTCGTCCTGGAGCTGGCCCCACGGGTTCGGCGGCAGGTATTCGAGACTGCCGGAATACCAGGCATTCGTCGCGACCGACTGCGCGGTATGGTAATGACCCAGCGCGATGTAGTCCCATTTTTCGGGAGCGAGCAGCTCGCGGGAGAGCGGCGTGCCACCGTACTCCATGGTGCCGCGTGCTTCGCCCAGGCCGCCGTACACGCCGTGCGTCACCAGCACGTTGAGCGTCGGCCCGCCCGGTTCGGGCCGCAGCGCGGGACGGTCCGCCTTGGCGAGCGCCTGCTGGGGTACCGCGAGCACCGCGCAGTCGAGCGCAGGAAATACGATTCGGCGCGCGTCCTCCACCGCGATTTCGACGCCCAGCGCTTCGTAGAGGCGCAGGATCGTGCCCGTTTCGGTGGAGCGCGGTGTGTCGTGCTCGCCGGCAATCACGACAACCGGTGTATGCGGCAGCCCGGTTCGCAGCCGCTGGAGCTGGCGGAAGCAGTAGAGAATGGCGGCATTGGTTGGCCGTACGGAGTGAAACAGGTCACCCGCGAGCACGATCAACTCCGGCTTTTGCTCGAGCAGGTCGTCCACCGCCCGCTTGAAGACTTCCGCGACATCCACTTCGCGCTGATTCGCACCCTTGGTCGTCTGGCGGTCGAACTGCCGGAAGCCGAGGTGCAGGTCGGCGAGGTGCGCGAGCTTCATCAGTCCGGGAGCAGGGCGATCGAGTTCTCGGTCTCGGTCTGCATGGTCATCCCTGCCGGGCCGAGCCCTGACCCAGTGAAGTTCATTTTCATCGTGCCTTTGACCGTGCCGTCGACAACGGCGCCGCGCGATAGCGAGAACACCTGATGGCCCGCCGTGCCTCCCTCGAGCTTGATTGTGCCGGACTCAGTGGCGGATGCGATGTGGATTGGTTCCGACGGGAACTCCGTCTTGATGTCCAACACCACCGAGGTATCGGATCCCTCCACGCGGATTTCGCGAACGGTCAACGTCGTCCGCGCGACTTCACTGCTCGAGGTGCTGATGCCTGGGATCTGGTCGAGTGGCAGCTCCGCCTTGATGGTCCACGAATCGCCGCGGCCCACTCGCTGCTCCGGGAAACCGAACGCCATCGAGTTGACTCCCGCGGTAAGACGTTTCGCGATGTCGGGAGACAGGCCAGGAGCCCTGGCGAAGTCACTCCGAAAGACCGCGCCGCGCTCGTCGATCACCAAGGTCCCACGCAGCCCTTGCAAGCCCGCCAGGGCGCCTCCCGTGAGGCTCGAGGGCATCCCCGGGATCTCCATCGTGATCGTCTCGAACACCACCGCGACTTCGGTGCCGCCACTCACCGGTCCCTTGACCGTCTGCGTGAAGTACAAGCGCATGAGTACTTGCTGGCGGCCCATTCGCGCGAGCGGGCCGGACTCGGCGCTCACCGTCGTGCGCTGCTCGACGCCGAAGTGATAGACCGCACCGGCCGGCGGGTGGTAGCGCAGTGCGACCTTGGGGCCACCTCCACCACAAGCGCCCACCGCCAGCAGCAACGGGACAGCGGCGTGGTGTCTCATATCAATAGGGCTCGTCGGAAATGGGGTTGAGGGGCGGCACCGCCTGGCGCTCCCGCGCGAGACTCGCGTCGGAGTCCACGCGCGCGCCCAACACCTTCCGGAAGTACGCCAGCACGTCGTCGGGACGCGTGCGCCGCACCGCCGCGAGCGCGCGCCGCACGTCATCTGTTTCGCGGTCCGCGATCAGATCCTTCACCTGGTTCGGCCGCACACGCCCTCCGCGATCGAGTCGCACGAGTTGCCGCACGACCGCGTCTTCGAATGGCACGTCCGCCGCGGGCGGAAACCGCTCCACGCCATCCCGGCCGCGGAGCACCGGCGGCTTGGGGAAGCGCACGAAAATCGGCTGCGTGAAATGCGGGTGGCGCACCATCAGCTCGCCGATGGGCAGCGTGGCCAGTTTGCTCTTGGTGGCCGGAGTCAGAACCTGGTACCCCGGCGTGGCCAGCTCGTCCATGTCCATGCGCCCAAACAGCTGCGTCCCCGCGTTGCCGACCACGCGCCGGTGCACCTGGGAGCGGAATTGCTCCGCGCCGAACAGCACGAGGCCCAGATAGCGGCCCCGTTCGGAGATGTCGAGCAGCATTTTCTTGACGTAGGTGTCCGGTCCGTCGCCCGGCGCGTACTTGTTCAGCTCGTCAACGAAGACCACGACCGCCTCCACGCCAAGCTCCCGCCGCTCGAGCTGCTCGCGCAGCTTCGAGACGACGCGCGCGAACACGAGATCCTGACCTAGCGGATCGACGTTGGCAATGTCGATCACGTAGACGGTGCGATCCTCGAATCCGTTCCAGGGGAGATCGCTGGATGGCCCGTCGTCCGTCACGAGGCCTTTGCAGCGCGTCGAAATGTTGAGGAGCCGGTTGCGCACTTTGCGCATCGTGGCGATGTGATGGGTCCGCCAGGTATCGCTGCGGCCCCCAGCGGTGATTTCCAGGCCATCGAAGATCGCGCGGAAGAGCCGATCCAGATCGGCGAACGTCTGCACGCGGTGCGTGGTGCCGAATCCGTCATCGAACGTTCTTCCGAGAACCCTGTCTCTCAAGAAATCGATAAACGCGTCAGCCTTGGCGTCGATGTCGTCGCGGTTGAGCAGCACCTCGGCGTAGTCGACGACTTCCTGCAGCCCCCAGGTGAGGGGCTCGACGTCGCCGACGAGATCGGGATGCGTCCGGAGCGTGTTGAGATTGACGCCGTCCGCCTTGAGTGGCGCGTACAGCTGCACCCGCTGGAACGGCGTCGCGGGCACGGCGAGCCGCGCGTAGCGCTGCCGGTCCTCGTCGCTCAGATCGCCGGGCTGATCGAGAAAGCAGAGATCCGGGCCTTTGACGTTGAAGCACAGCGCTGCAACGCGGCCCTTATGGGCTGGGAAATGCGCGAAGATCGACGCAAGCAGGAACTCGACGGCGCTGGTTTTGGTCGCGAGTCCGGAAACACCGGAGATGTTGAGATGCGCAGCTTCCGGGCCTAATAAGAAGTCGGCGTCGAGATAGACCGGCGCATCGCGACCGGCGGACGTATACAGACCCACGGGGATCGCGGTCGGGGTCGCCGAGAAGAGGAAGGTGTCCATCCGCAGCGCCTGCGCGACGTCGGCATCATCCGCCACGAACACCTGGCCGAGCGGTACCGGCTGCAACGGCTCTTCGGGTGTCTGCCGCAGCACCGCGGCGGTCCAGTAGCGAATCTGCTGGCGCGCCGTGGGAGCTTCGTCGGCGCGGGTCGGATCACCTTCGGCACCCACGACGTCGTGCAGCGGCGTCGCGAGATCGGAGTACGCAAAGCCCTCGGTCACCACACCGTACACGACCCGTCCCTCGTCCCCGGTCCCACTTCCCCCAACTTTCACAATCGCACCGATCCCAATCGAGGTGTCGGTAGCCGTCCAGAAGTGGAATTGATGCGGTGTTGCCGGCTTGAGCTCGGTTGCCACAACCCGACCGATGGCGATGGGGGTCGCTTTCTCGATCATGCGGCCGGCAACCGAGAACGGACCGCCGGAAAGCGCGGCGAACGAGCCTTCAGGTATTCCTCCACGTGATGTAAAGGATACAACAGCCGGTCCCAGCGTGTCGCGGGCGTCGCGAGCGGCGCCCGCTCGGCCCAGAGCCAGGCGCTCAACGCCGATGCCTGCCTCACCGTCTCGACATCGGCGCGGGCTTCGACCCGCAGCAGTCCATACAGCAAGTCGTTGCCTTCCCACGGCCACAGCCGCAGGTACCAGGAGTACACCTCCGTGCGAGTGTGCCCGCCGCGCACGGCAAACACGCTCGTGCGATGCCCGGCAGGCAGCGTCAACGCGCGCTCAACTCCCCTGCCCTCGAGGAACTGCGCGCCGTGACTCTTGATGACGCCTAGCGCGCGGGGGTGCCGGGCCACGGCCGGCGACCGCGACAACAGCCCATCGATAACCAGCCACTCGTCTGCCCCAAGATCTTCGAGGGACTGGTCGGCGAGCTCCCGCTCCAGGTGCGCCCGCGCGCGCCGCACCGTGGCCTCGATCATCTCGAGGTAGCGCGCCGGCTGCTCGACCAGGTCGCCGTCGACACGCTCCACATCGGAAGCCGATTGTTCGAGTGCCTGCCGCAGCGCGGGGCTCATGCGATCGACGGGGGCAATCGCGAACGCGCGACTGCGCTCGCCGGTCGTGTGGAGCACGCCGCCCGCATCGCGCCGGCGGACTGCCGCGGCGATGTAGGCGCTCACCACCTGCACCACGCCGTCGTAGGCCACGACGCTCCACCGCTCGATCCCGTTGAGGAAAGACACGGTCGCCGGCACGTGGGCGCCGCGGCCGGCCACCGGATGTGCCTGCAGCTCCGTTCCCTCGACGAGGTCGGCGCGCTCGCCGGGCTCCGCCTCATCGCCTCTGCCGCCGGCGCCGGGCACGGCTCCCGCATCGATGAGTGCTTGCCACCACGTCATGCGCTGTCCCGCGTTTTCAGCCCGACGACCAAGCCATCCCGCACCGGAATGATCGTGGCGACGAGACGCGGATCGTGCGCGGCCAGCTCATTGAATGCCCGCACGCCCACGGCATTGGCCGACTGATCGCTCGGGTCGACCGCGGCGCCATGGAAGAACGCATTGTCACACAGCAGCAGCCCGCCGCGCCGCAGCAGCTTCATCCCCCAATCGAAATACTGGGCGAGCGGCTCCTTATCCGCGTCGATGAACACCGCGTCAAAGCCGGTGTGGAGGGTGGGCAAAACGTCCAGCGCCGAGCCTTGGATGAGCCGCACGCGGCCGTGCAGTTTCGCCATATCGAACGCCTCCTGCGCAACTCTCGCGTGCTTGGGATCCTTTTCGATCGTCGTCAGCTCGCCCCCCGGTGGCAGCGCGCGGGCGAGCCACACGCCGCTGTAGCCGCCCAGCGATCCGATCTCGAGGACGCGTTTCGCCCGAATCGTGAGCAGCAAGAGGTACAGCAGCTTGCCCTCTTCGGGCGAGATATTGATCGACGGCAGCTCCTCGGCGGTGTGACGGGCGCGGATTTTGGAGAGAATCGGGTCTTCAGCGGCGAACAGCTCGGTGACGTAGCGCTCGAAGCGATCGTCCACTACGCCGTAGCTTCGACGTTAGGGAAGGGTGGCACCTCCAGCAGCCAGAGTCCCGCGATGCGAGACTGCTTGTCCACCTCCACCAGCATGTGATCGGCGACGCGCACGACGGTCGCGGCGCGCTGGCGACCGACGCGGATGTGAAAGACCGATTCCGCTTGATTCTTGTCCACCGTCAACGCCGTGTCGACTTCTACGGCCGCGACGTCGGGTTGGGAACGGCGGTTCGGGAACGTCACATGTCCTTCCTTCGGCGTTTCCGGGGGCACGAGCGCAGCGACGGTGCGCACGTCATCGGGCCACGTCACCACGTCGACGCCACGCAAGGCGCCACCCGCCACATCGATCACGACAAACGACCCGTCCCCGCCCTCGAGGTCCACGGTGCCGTTCATCCCGTTCCCTTTCGGGACGCCTTTGCAGGCGACGGTCAGGATGTCGGTCTCGGGATCCCAGCGGTACGTCACCTTGGGAAGTTTGCCGTTGAGCGGCTCGATGCGTGCTTCGAAATGCATGCGGTTGTGCGCCTTCCCGCGCGAGTAAGGCTCGCGTAATATAGCGGCACTATGGAACGACGCGAGTTTCTCTCAACTGCAGGATTGGTGGCAGTGCCGATCGTTGGACGTGCGGCGTTCGGCGTGCGGCGTAGCGACTCCAGCATTTCTACGCCGCACGCCGCACGCGCCACGCAAAGTCCAACCTTGGGCCCAGCAGTCTTCGCGCAACGAATCCAGCGGGCCCAGGAGGAGCTGAAGAGCAGGAAATTGGATCTCCTCGTCGTCGAGCCGAGCACGAATTTCCAGTACTTCACCGGCTACAATCCGGGGCGCAGCGAGCGCCTCATTCTGCTGATGGTCCCCGCCAGCGGGACGCCGGCCATCGTCTGTCCGTCGTTCGAGGTCGAGCGCATCAAGCGTAACACCGTCATCAGCGACGCGCGCGGCTGGGAGGAGCAGGAGGATCCCTGGCTGCTCGTGGCGAAGGCCGCGCAGCAAATGAAGCCGGGTGGACGCGCCGGCGAAGTGGCTGTCGAGCCCACGACCTCTTATCAGAGCTATGTGCGTCTGACGACTAAGCTCCGGGGCTGGATCCCGCGCGACGGCAGCGCGGTCACCGAGCGCCTGCGGATCATCAAGAGTCCCGAGGAAATCGATCTGATCCGCAAGGCGATCGCGGCGACCGAAGCCTCGATCGCAGCGACGTTTACGCAGCTGGCGGTGGGCATGACCGAACGCGACGTGTCCGCGCTGCTCTCTCGTGAAATGGCGAGCCGCGGCTCACCGGGCGGTGGGTTGGTGCAGTTCGGCCCATCCAGCGCCCTGCCCCACGGCGGTCCGTCGGCCGGGCAGCTCACGCGCGAGACCGTCGTGCTGATCGACGCGGGGTCACGCGTCGAGGGCTATACGTCGGACATCACACGCACGATCTGGTTCGGCGACGCGCCGTCGGACGAATTCAAGAAGGTGTACAACACGGTCCACGACGCGCAGACGGCAGCGATCGAGAACGCGAAACCGGGCGTGACGCAGTGCCAGCAGGTGGATCGCGCGGCCCGGAAGGTCATCACCGACGGCGGCTACGGTCAGTACTTCACGCACCGGCTGGGGCACGGCATGGGAATGGACGGCCACGAGGCGCCCTACATGGTGGAAGGCAATACCCTGCTGCTCGAGCCGGGGATCGTGTTTACCGACGAGCCAGGGATCTATCAGCTCGGCAAGTTTGGTGTGCGAATTGAAGACGACTGTATGATGACGGCGAATGGGGTCGAACTTCTCTCCCATCGGCCTTCGAAGCTTTAGTCGCCCAGTTTTCTCGCAAAAGTCACGATTCGGTCCAACGCCTGCTTGATGGCGTCTGTCGCTGCTGCGTAGGAAAGCCGTACCCACCGATCATCGCCGAACGCCGCTCCCGGAACGAGCGCGACACCGGTCTGCGTGATCAGCCGCGTGCAGAAGTCCGTCCCCGTGATCTTGCCGAACGAGTCCACTCGAAAGAAGAAGTAGAAGGCGCCGAGCGGGTCGACGAATTCGACGCCCGGCAGATCCTGCCGGAACCGGGCGACGACCATGTCGCGCCGTTTCCGGAACTCGCCGACCATACGCGCGACATCCTGCTCCACCCGTTCGTCGCCGAGTGCGGCCGCGGCCGCGAACTGGGCGGGATGATTGGCGCCGGTCGTGGTGTGCGACTGCAGCGCCGCCATCGCCTTGGCGACTTTCGCGGGCGCGAGCGCAAAGCCGATGCGCCAGCCGGTCATCGCGTAGGTCTTGCTGACACCGGTAATGAGCACGACGCGCTCGAGCAGATCGTCGGGCAGATCGAGGAATGAGGGGGCGGGACCGGGGCCGTAGTGAATGCGGCGATAGATCTCGTCCGCGATGACCCACACCTTCTTGGCCTGCGCCCACTGCGCGATCGCACGGATCTCGGCATGGGTGTACACGGCGCCGGTGGGATTGCAGGGCGAGCAGAGAATCAGCCCGCTGGCGCCGGGCAACATGCGCTCGAGGTCTTTCACGCTCGCCTTGAGACTCCACTCCGGATCGCCGGCAATCATTACGGGGCGCGCACGCGCCAGGTGCACGATCTGCGGATAGGAGACCCAGGCGGGCGCGGGAATCGCGACGACATCACCCGGACCGAACAGGGTGAAGCAGGCGTTGAAGAGCGATTGTTTGGAGCCGTTCGAGACGACGATGTGGTCGGCGTTGACGGGCCGGCCGCCCGAGAGCAACGAGAGGTGCGTCGCGGCCGCGGCCCGCAGCTCCAGAATCCCCTCGTTCGCCGAGTAGTGCGTCTTGCCGTCCTTGATCGCGCGAATCCCGGCGTCCGCGGGGACCTGCGGCGTCGGAAAGTCGGGCTCCCCGGCGCCCAGGTCGATGACGTCCTCCCCCGCGGCCTTGCGCCGCTTGGCTTCCGCCGAAATCGCGATCGTCGCCGACGTCTCGAGATGCTGGAGGTTGGGGGAGAGACCTTCGATCATCGAGGGATGGCTCCATGGCGTTTGAGGATCATGACCGTGGAATCGACGGGAAGGGCACGCACCACGCCACGATAGCCCCGCACCGTCTCCGCGCGCAACAAGGAATTGTAGATCGCTTCTTCCGTGGCATCGATGGCCGCCTGAAATAACGGCGACATCAAATCGTTCGGCACCACTTCGAGAGGGGCGGTCGGGCGGTCAAACTGCGACGGCGGCGGTCGGGCGGTCGAGAATGCGATGACATAGTCGCCGCTCCCGTTGCTCATGGAGCTGCCGGTGCGCGCGAGGCCGGCGAGGGCACGATTGGCGAGGCGCACCAGGCGTAGGTGATCGAGTGGAGCATCGGTAGCGACGACCATGATGATCGAGCCGTCGCCGTTTTGCGGTAGGGGCGCAACATGCTGCGCCCCTACCTTGATCTCTATCGGGACGCCCTGAATCCGTAAGTCTCCGCCGAAATTTGTCTGTACCAGAACACCCACCGTCCAGCCACCCCATTTTTCTGGCAGCTTCCGGCTCGACGTCCCGATCCCGCCTTTCCAGCCGAACGCGACGGTTCCCCGCCCCGCGCCCACCGCACCTTCCGCCACCGGACCTGCGGCGGCGCCGCGAATCGCGCTCAGGACGTCCGCCTCCGTGATCGGCCGCGCGCGAATGTTGTTCAAGAAGCCGTCATTCGTCTCGCCGACGACGGGATTCGCCGAGCGCACGTCCTCATTGCCGGGGAGCGCGAGGAGCCAGGTGAGCACCGCGTCGGCGGCGCGCGGGACGCAGAGCGTGCACGTCAGCACAATCGGCGATTCCAGCTCGCCGAGCTCATTCACTTGGGTGGAGCCGGCGAGCTTCCCGAACCCGTTCCCGACGACGATGGCCGCGGGGACTTTCTCGCGGAACGGATTCCCGCCGTGCGGCAGGATGGCGGTGATCCCGGTGTTGATCGAGTCGCCCTGGGCAATGGTCGTCTGACCCACGCGCACGCCGGTGACATCGGTGATCGCGTTGAGCGGACCGGTCGGGATGGACCCCACGATGATGCCGATATCGCGGGCCCGAGGGCGAGGTGCCTGGGCGCCCAAAGAACTTGCGAATAGTAGAAGGACGAACGCGGCGTTACCTTTCACGGCGAAGAAATTAGCACCCTTTGACAATCGAGGCTCGTGTGCGGCACGTCGTATTGGTGATCCCTCCCGCGGTGGAACGCGCGGGACCGGCCTGGGCGTTGATGGATCCCCGGGCAGTGATCGTGTGTGCGGACCATGAACAGGCCATGCTCTGGGCCGATGCCGCACCCGCCGAGCTTCGCGCGCACGCCGTCACCGGCCTCGCCCGCACCGCCGCCCTTCTAAAGGAAGGGCGCGTGGGTGTCCTCGCAGGATCTCCCGCGGATCTCGCCGCCCTCGTCACCCGTTCTGCGCTCAAGCTCGACACACTCGAAACGCTCGTCATCGCGTGGCCCGAGTCGTTCGCAGCCGAGCTGGACACACTGCTCGGCGAGGCTCCCGAGGCGCGGCGGGTGATTCTCAGCTGGGACCCGCACGGGCTCGCCGATTTCATCGAGCGCCACGCGCGTCGCGCCGAGATCGTCGGCGACATTCCGCTCGACTCGGCCGCACGGCCGCTGGGACCGGTCGCGTCGGCGCGTTACGCGGTTGTGCCGGCCGCTCGCCGTGCAGTGGTGGTGCGTGATGTGCTCGATGCAGTACGGTCCGTCCGGCCATACGTGTGGAAGGGTGGCGACATCACGGCGCCGGCTGAGCTACCCGATGCGGTAGTTGCCACCACATTGCCCACACGCGAGGAGCTTCGCCTGCTCGCGACGATTGCGCAGCCGCTGGTGGTGACGCTCGCATCGCAAATCCCATATCTCAAATCGATCGCATCGCTCTCCCCATTCGCGGTGCCGTCGGCGGCCGACCGGGCGCAGGATCGCAATGCCGTGTTGCGCGCTGCAATCTCCGCACGGCTGGCGCAACGCGATGTCGATGCGGAGTTGGCGGTGCTGGCGCCCGTGTTCGAGGAGCACGATCCGGCGCTGGTCGCGGGCGCGCTACTGGCCATCAGCCGTCAGCCGGCAACCGCGGCCGTCAGCCATCAGCCATCTGCCATCAGCCAGCCTGAGGGTGGATGGGTGCGTGTCTTTGTGAGCGTGGGTCGGAAGGATCACGCGAGCGCGAAGGATCTCGTTGGGGCGCTCATCAAGGAAGCCGGTTTGCAGAAAGGTCAGATCGGAAAAATCGACGTACGCGAAGCGTTTTCGCTCGTCGACGTGGCGCCGGCGGTGGCGGAGCAAGCCGTGCAACGCATGGCAGGTGTCTCAGTTCGGGGAAGACGCGTGACAGTGCGTCCGGATCGAACCTAGAAAACCGAACGGACCGCCCAGCGGGACGGTCCGTTGTGCTGACGGCAGATGGCCGACGGCTGCTGGCTACTTCTTGTTGTTCACCGCCATCTTCAGCTGCTTGCCGGCGCGGAATGCGGGAGCGATCGACGCCTTGATCTGGATGACGCCGCCCGTCTTCGGGTTGCGACCCATTCTCGCTGCACGCTTGCGCGCTTCAAAATTGCCGAAGCCGGTGATCTGCACCTTGGAGCCCTTCTTCAACTCTGTGGCGATAATGCCTTTGTCGTCGAAGAGTGCCTCAACGGTGCGCGTCGCATCGGCCTTCGACATCTTGGTGCGCATCGCCAGCGCGGAGGTGAGTTCAGCCTTGTTCACTGCGATCTCCTTGAAGGGGGGGCGCGGAAACCCGCATGAATACTGAAGAACTATGGGATATCCCCCAAAAAACCGCAAGATTACTGGACTTTCTCGACCCCCAGCCCCCTCTCCCCAGCCCCGAGCCCCTCGTTTAACATCAGGGCCCATGTTCCAACAAGCCAACCGTCCTGGATGGGTCGAGGTCATCTCCGGCGTGATGTTCAGCGGCAAATCGGAAGAGTTGATCCGTCGCGTGCGGCGCGCGGTCATCGCCCGCAAGCAGGTGCAAGTCTTTAAATCCCATCTAGATGCGCGGTATGCCGGGCTCTTCTCCGTCTCGTCGCACGATGGCGTGACGGTCGAAGCCGAGCCGGTCGATTCCGCCGAGGAGATCTCCCGCCGCCTGCGCGACGGCACGGAGGTCGTCGCCGTCGACGAGGCGCAGTTCCTCGACGACGGTATCGTCGACCTGGCGAACCGCCTAGCCGACAAGGGCGTGCGCGTCATCCTCGCCGGAACCGACGTCGACTTCCGGGGCCTGCCGTTCGGGCCGATGCCGACGCTGATGTGCATCGCCGAGGTCGTCGACAAGTTCCAGGCGATCTGTGTGGTCTGTGGCGGTCCCGCCACGCGCAATCAACGACTCGTCAACGGCAAGCCGGCACTCTGGGACAGCCCGATCATCATGGTGGGTGGTCGGGAATCTTATGAGGCGCGGTGTAGGCACTGTCATCGCGTTCCGAGGCAGGATGAGGATCAGACTGCACTGCTATGAGCCATCAGCCATCTGCCATCTGCCATCAGCAGGCGGACGGCTGACGGCAGATGGCTGACGGCCCGCATGCTCAACATCGGCCTCACCGGCAACATCGCGTCGGGCAAATCGACCGTCGTTGACCTGTTCCGAAAATGGGGAGCCACGGTCATCGACGCCGACGTCCTCGCCCGGGAAGCGGAAGCGCCGGGCAGTGCCGTCCTGGCCGCGATCGCCGGACGCTTTGGCACCGATGTGCTGCAACACGGGGGCGGCCTGGACCGCGCGGCGCTGCGCGCCAAGGTCATTGGCGACGACGCTGCCCTCGCGGCGCTGAACGCGATCGTCCATCCTGCCGTGCAGCAGCGGCGGCTGGAGCTGCAGCGCGCGGCCGCCGAGCGCGGGGATGCCATCGTGATCAACGACATTCCGCTGCTGTTCGAAGTCCTCGATCCGGCGCAGTTCGACATCGTCGTGCTGATTGATTCCCCGGTCGCACTGCGGCGCACCCGGCTGCGGGCGCTGCGTGGGCTCTCGAATCAGGACGCCGATCGCATGATCGCCGCCCAGATGCCCGCCGAGCGCAAGCGTCCCAAGAGCCAGCACGTCATCGACAACGCGGGGACCGTGGCCGAGCTCGAGAAGGAGGCACGGAAAGTCTTCGCGGACCTGCGCAAGCGGGCGGCGCGCGCGGGCGTGCGGAACGAGGCCCCCGGTCAGACTCTGCTGCTCTGCGCGCACGATGTCAAAAACGCGGCTGCTCCGGTGTTGCAGGCGATCGAACGCCGCTACATCGACGCCGGGATGCGTGTCGAGCACACGACCGTGAAAGGGTTGGCGAAGACATTGCGGGCCGGTACACCGCTCTCCATCGTCGCCACCGAAGCGGCGGCCGAGGGCGCTCGCACCGCCTGGGAAAGTGCGGTCCCGCCACGTCCCTGTCGCCTGTACCATCTGTCGCCCGATCCCGATCCCGTCGCCGTGCGTCTCGACTTGCGGCCGTGGGGTCACGAGCGCGTCGCGCTCAGTGAAGAGGACGGCGCAGGGCTGGCGCCCCGAGCAGACCTGTTGTAGGCTCCGGTCCCATGTCCAGCATCCCCAATGACCTCCGCTATACCAAGGACCACGAGTGGGTGCGCGAAAGCGGCGAACCGCAGATCGTGGAAGTCGGCATCACCGACTATGCGCAGGGCGAGCTGGGCGACGTCGTCTTCGTCGAGCTGCCCAAAGCGGCCGCCGCATTCAAGCAACGCGACGTCTTCGGGACCATCGAAGCGGTCAAAGCCGTCTCCGAGCTCTACGCCCCCGTCGCCGGCGCTATTGTGGAAGCAAACCAGGCCCTGGAGCAGGATCCGGCGCTCGTGAACCGCGATCCCTACGGCAAGGGCTGGATGGTCAAGGTGAAGATCAAGGACTCGAAAGAATTGGAGGGGCTGCTCCGCGCCGACGCCTACGCGAAGCATGTTGGAGAGTGAACGCGACATTCCACGGACACGCCTGTTTTGTGCTGGAGCGGGACGGTAAGCGCGTCATCATCGACCCATTTCTCACCGGAAACCCCGCCGCCGTCATCGGACCCGACCAATTGCCCCACCTCGACGCGATCTTGCTCTCCCATGGCCATGGCGACCACCTCGGCGACGCGATCGCCCTGTCGCAGAAGCATAAAGCCACGATTGTCGCCACGTACGAGCTGGCGCAGTTCTGCGCCGATCAAGGCGGCACGAGTCACGGCATGCACATCGGCGGCGCGCACGAGTTCCCCTTCGGGAAGGTGAAGCTGGTGCCCGCGTTCCACGGCGGCCGTGTGGAAGGCGACAAGACGGGACGGTACACGACGAACCCGGCCGGCGTGGTCGTCACGATCGGCGGGAAAACCGTGTACCACACCGGGGACACCGGGCTCACGCTCGAGATGCAGCTCCTGGCGGGGCGCATCGACCTGATGCTGGTGCCGATCGGCGATAATTACACGATGGGCGTCGAGGATGCGGCTCGCGCCGTCGAGTTCGTGAAACCCAAAAGCGTTATTCCAATGCACTACAACACCTGGGACCTGATCAAGGCCGATCCCCAGGAATTCCGGCGTCTGGTGGGCAGCACGTCCGCCGTGACCATTTTGAAGCCCGGGGAGACGCACACGCTCTCGTAAAATGGATATCACACGCGATCTCTTTCAGGACCGGCACATCGGGCCCTCGCCCGAGGACCAGGGCGCGATGCTGGCCACGCTCGGCTACGACTCGCTCGATGCGTTCATCGATGCCGTCGTCCCCGCGGACATCCGGCTGCGCCAACTGCGGACGCCCGACGCGAAGACCGAGCAGGAAGCGCTCGAGGAGTTGCGGCTGCTCGCCGCGCAAAACCAGGTGTTCCGCTCGTACCTCGGGATGGGCTATCACGACTGTTTCACGCCGACGGTGATTCAGCGGAACGTGCTGGAGAATCCCGGCTGGTACACCGCCTATACGCCGTACCAGGCGGAGATCGCGCAGGGCCGGCTCGAAGCGCTGCTCAACTTCCAGACGATGGTGTCGGACCTGACTGGGCTCGAGATCGCGAACGCGTCATTGCTCGACGAAGCCACCGCGGCTGCTGAGGCGATGCATCTCACCGAGGCGGTCTCGAAGCACGAGGGGAAGCTGACCTATCTGGTGGATGTGAACTGCCATCCCCAGACGATCGCCGTCGTGCGCACGCGGGCCGCGGTGCGCGGGATCGATGTCGTCGCCGCCGATCCGGGCACGTTCAAGTTCCAGGGCAGCACGATCGGCGCGCTGATCCAGTATCCGGCCACCGATGGCGCGATCCGCGACTACCGCCCGCTCTGCCAGGCCGCCCACGCCACCGGCGCCCTCGTGACCGTAGCGACCGATCTGCTCGCGCTGACCCTGCTGACACCCCCAGGCGAGTGGGGCGCCGACATCGCCGTCGGCAATTCCCAGCGGTTTGGCGTGCCGCTCGGCTACGGCGGCCCGCACGCGGCATTCTTCGCGACGCGCGACGAATTCAAGCGCCATCTGCCCGGGCGCATCATCGGCGTGTCCAAGGACCGCGCCGGCCGTCCCGGCCTGCGAATGGCGCTGCAGACGCGCGAGCAGCACATCCGCCGCGAGAAGGCGACCAGCAATGTCTGCACCGCACAGGTTCTGCTGGCCGTCGTGGCGGCGATGTACGCGGTCTATCACGGCCCGGAAGGGCTGCGCCGCATCGCGCGACGCGTGCACCGCTACACGGCAGGGCTCGGCGCCGCACTGCAGAACCTCGGTTACAGTCTCGCGTATCCGAGCTTCTTCGACACCCTGGCGGTCGAAGTCCCGCAAGAGGCCCTGCCGCGAATCATTGAAATCGCGCGCGCGAAGCAGATCAATCTGCGAACGCTGTCCCAGACCCGAATCGGCGTGGCGTTGGACGAGACCGTGACCGACGACGATTTGACCGATCTCGTGGAGGCGTTTGCGGCGCCGATGGGACGCGAGGTAGGGGCGCAGCATGCTGCGCCCCTACAAAACGGGTTACGTGTTCCCGAATCCCTCGCCCGCATCACGCCGTTCTGCACGCACCCCGTCTTCAACACGCATCACTCCGAGACGGAGATGCTGCGGTACCTGAAGCGGCTCGAGAACCGCGACTTGTCGCTGACGGCGGCCATGATACCGCTCGGATCGTGCACGATGAAGCTCAACGCCACGACCGAGATGATTCCCATAACCTGGCGCGGCTTCAACCGCCTCCATCCGTTTGCCCCCCGCGCGCAGGCCCAGGGGTATGCGACGCTGTTCCGCCAGCTCGAGGAGTGGCTCGCCGAGATCACCGGGTTCGCGAAGGTGTCGTTACAGCCGAACGCCGGATCGCAAGGCGAGTTTGCCGGGCTGCTCGTGATCCGCGCCTATCATCAGCACCGCGGCGAGACACACCGCACGACCTGTCTGATTCCCCAGTCGGCGCACGGCACGAATCCGGCCAGCGCAGTCATGGCCGGGATGCAGGTGGTGGTCGTCAAGACCGACGCGCAGGGCAACATCGACGTCGCCGACCTCGAAGCCAAGGCGAAAGAGTACAGCGCGACGCTCGGCGCCTTGATGGTGACCTATCCGTCGACGCACGGCGTGTTCGAGGCGTCGATCAAGAAGATCTGCAAGATCGTTCATCAGCACGGCGGCCAGGTGTACATGGACGGGGCCAACATGAATGCGCAGGTCGGCCTGTGCCGGCCGGGCGATATCGGCGCCGACGTGTGCCACCTCAACCTCCACAAGACGTTCTGCATTCCGCACGGCGGTGGCGGGCCCGGCATGGGGCCGATCGGCGTCGCCGAGCATCTGGCGGCGCATCTGCCGACGCATCCGGTTATCGACGTCGGAGTGCCGCTCGCCGCCAGCGCAGGCACGGTCTCCGCGGCACCGTGGGGCAGCCCGTCGATTCTGCCGATCTCGTGGGCGTACATCGCCATGATGGGACGGGAAGGCCTGACGCTCGCCACCAAGGTCGCGATCCTCAACGCCAACTACATCGCGAAGCGTCTGCAGGAAGGCGGCCAGTACGAGCTGTTATATGCCGGGCAGCACGGCCTCGTCGCGCACGAGTGCATCATCGACACGCGGCCCTTCAAGGCATCCGCCGGCGTGGACGTCGAGGACATCGCCAAGCGACTGATCGACTACGGCTTCCATCCGCCGACCGTCTCGTTCCCCGTAGCCGGCACGTTGATGGTGGAGCCGACCGAGAGCGAGCCGAAGGTCGAGCTGGACCGGTTCGTGGATGCACTGATCGCGATTCGCGGCGAGATTCGCGAAATCGAGACCGGCGAATCCGATCGAGAGAACAACCTGCTGAAGAACGCGCCGCACCCGCTCGCCGATCTGCTCGCGGACAGCTGGGATCGGCCCTACACCCGCGACCGCGCCGGCTTCCCGACGGCGGCGACGCGGGAGCACAAAGTGTGGCCCCCCGTCAGCCGAATCGACGCTGCCTTCGGCGACCGGAACCTCGTGTGTACGTGTCCACCGGTGGAGGCGTACGCCACCGTCTGACGGCTGGACATTGATCGTCGAGCCCGTCGGACGATCGGGTGCGGTCAACATGGCGGCAGACGAAGCGCTGCTGGATCGCGTCGGACGATCCGGCGGCGCTTTTTTGCGACTGTACCGGTGGGATCCTCCCACGTTGTCGATCGGCCGCAATCAGCCGAGCGCAGGGGCGGGTGTTCCGACGGTGCGACGACCGACGGGCGGGAAAGCCATCTGGCACGAGTACGAAGTCACGTACGCAGTCGCGGCGCCGATCGGACTGTTCGGTTCATTGCGAAATGCCTATTGCGAGATTCACACGCGTATTGCGACGGCCTTGCGGTCACTGGGCGTCGATGCGAGCCTCGCTCCGAACCGTCCCACAGTCCGACCGTCCGACGGTCCGACGTCGTGCTTCGCGATGCCGGTTGGCGGCGAGATCGTCGTCCAGGGCCGGAAGCTCGTCGGCTCCGCACAAGTGCGACGCGCCGATGCCTTCCTGCAACATGGCTCGATCCTGCTCGACGGCACGCAGCCCGGCGGTGGGGCGGAAATGACGCTGGCGCGAGCCTTGGGGCGCTCGGTGTTTTTCGATGAGGTGGCGGCGGCGATCATCGCGGCCTGGGGTGTCCGACCGTCCGACATTGCTTCTCTCGCCCCGCGGTGAAATCTTAAGCGCCATGCTACGGCGCTTCCCCCTCACCCCCGTCATCCTTCTTGCCATCGCCGCGCTTGGCGGATGCGAGCGCCGCGGCGGCTGCACCGGCCCGAACTGCGGCACACTCATCAATGCCGCGGTGGCGGAGCCTGGGACACTGCTCCCGCCGTCGAGCGAGGACATCGTCGCCAGCGACATCGGCGAGCAGCTGTTCCTGAAGCTCGCCGACGTCGGGATGTCCACGAATACCGTCGGCGACGAGGACTTTCAGCCGCTGCTCGCAGAGAAGTGGGAATGGGACGGGCCGCTCACACTGGTGTTCCACCTCGACCCCCGCGCGCGCTGGCAGGACGGCCAGCGGGTCACGGCGGCGGACGTGGAGTTCACGTTCAACGCCTACACCGATTCGGCCGTGGCATCGCCGTACCGCCCCAAGCTGCGGCGCATCGCGAGTGTGACGCAGCGAGATTCGCTCACCACCGTCTTCCGGTTCCGGGAGCGCTATCCCGAGATGTTTTACGACGCCGTTTACCACATGCGCATCCTGCCGGCACATCTGCTGCGACCCGTGCCGCGGGACCAGTGGAGGACGGCACCGTTCGGCCGGAACCCGGTAGGCGATGGCCCGTATCGCTTTGTCCGCTGGCAGCCCGCCCAGGCGATCGAGCTGGTCGCCGATTCCACGTTCTTTCTCGGCCGGCCGGGGATTCGGCGCCTCATCTGGCGGTTCACTCCCAATCTCCAGGTGGCGGTCCAGCAGGTCATCGCCGATCAGGCGGACATTCGCGAGCAGCTCGTGACGCCGGACAACGTCGAACGGGCGCGCGCCGCCACGCAACTGGCCATCTATCCGTTCCGCGGGAACGTCTACACCTATTTGTGCTTCAACCAGCGCGCCAGCGACGATACGGCGGCGCCACATCCGATTTTTGCCGACCGCGACGTGCGGCGTGCCCTGTCGATGGCGGTGGACCGCGCCAGTCTCGTGAAGAGCAGGCTGGGTGATCTCGGCAAGGTCCCCCCGGGCCCGATGTCGTCGCTGCTCGGAATCTGGGACCCGGACATCCGGCAGCTGCCGTACGACACCGCGCTGGCCGCGCGCATCCTCAGCGCGCACGGCTGGCGCGATCACGATGGCGACGGGGTCCGCGACAAGGATGGGCAGCCGCTGGCATTCCACATCCTCGTTCCGACGACCAGCGTCTTGCGAAGACAGTACGCGCTGCTGCTCCAGGAGCAGTTTCGCGTGATCGGTGTCGGTGTCGAGGTCGACCAGGTCGAGGCGGCCGTCGTCACCCAGCGAGTGGGAAGCGGGAAATTCGATACGGCGATCCTGTCGCGGGCCAACGATCCGTCGCCGAGCTCCGGGATCGCCCAGAGCTGGACGCGCTCCGGGTTTGGCGGCTCGAACTTCGGCCGCTACTACAGCCCCGACTTCGAGGCGCTCGTCGACCGCGCGGTCACGGCAGCCACGCGCGATCAGGCGCGAGCCCTGTGGCGCCGCGCGATGGAGACGATCAACGCGGACGCACCCGGCATCTTCCTTTATTCCCTCGAGAACGTCGCGGCGGTGCACAAACGCGTCGAGAACGTGCAGTTCCGTCCCGACTCCTGGGCCGCGCTGCTGCGCACCTGGCGCATTCCTCCGGACCGGTTGATCGATCGAGACCGCGTGGAGCGATAAGTGACGGGGGGCGCGGGGGGGGGGGCGTCCTGGCTCCTGCGGCGCCTCGTCGCGTCCGTCGCGATCATTTTCGCCGTCGTCACCTTCGTCTTCATGCTGATCCACGTCGCACCCGGAAGGCCGTGCCCGGAGAACGTGGACCCGGCCGTGTGTGACCAGCTGACCCGGCAATTCGGCCTCGATAAGTCGATCCCCACGCAGTATGGGCTATATCTGCTCGCGCTGGCGCACGGCAACCTGGGGTATTCGTTCTCCGATGGTCGCCCGGTGCGCACGGCCATCGCCGAGACGATCCCGTTCACGTTGCAGCTGGCGGGCGCTGCGCTGCTGCTCGACTTTCTCCTCGGGCTCGGCCTCGGGATCTATCAAGCGGGCCGCGTGAACCGCCTGCCGGACCTGATCATCGGGAACGCCACCCTCTTCATCTATTCCCTGCCCACCTTCTGGTTGGCGCTCCTGCTGCTGCTCGTCTTTGGCGAAAAGCTGGGTTGGTTCCCCGTGGGCGGATCCAACGACCCCGTGCTCTGTCCGTCGGTGGATTCGCTGTATTGCGTGGTGGATCGCTTCTGGCACCTGGTGTTGCCGGCAGCCACGCTCGGTCTGGTCGGCGCCGCGGGAACCGCGCGCTTCCAGCGAGCCGCGATGCTGGAAGTGGCGACGCAGGACTACGTCCGGACGGCGCGCGCCAAGGGCGTCCCCGAACGCCGCGTCGTGCTGCGGCATCAGCTGCGCAACGCCCTGCTTTCCTTTATCACGCGCTTCGGCCTCGCCTTCCCGTTTCTGCTGACGGGCGCCGTCCTGATCGAAACGATCTTCGCCTGGCCGGGGATGGGGCGGCTCGCCTTCGAGGCGATCCTGTCGCGTGATTATCCGCTCGTTACGGCGACCGCGTTGGTCGCCAGTACGGTGGTCGTGGCGGGCAATCTGCTCGCCGACATTCTCGTGGGCATCGCCGATCCGCGGCTGCGGGTCCGCGCCAGCGCCGAGGTCGAGGTCGTGACCGCATGACGCTGGGCTCGTGGCTCGCGGTGTTCGTCGCGCTGGTCCTGGCGGCCGAGCTCGTGCGCGCGCTGCGCCACCGCGCGATGCGGCAGGAACGTTGGCGCCGCTTCTTTCGCCACCGGACGACGTCGTGGGGACTCGGGATCCTCGCCTTCCTGGTGATCGTCGCGCTGGCCGCGCCCCTCATCGCCCCATTCGATCCGAACAAGCAGCTCGACATCGTCCGTCTCAAAAACCACGCGCCGTCCTGGACATTCCTGCTCGGCACCGATGTGCTCAGCCGGGACGTGTGGAGCCGGACGGTCTACGGCGCGCGCGTGTCGCTCGGCATCGGAGCGCTGGGAGCGCTGGTGGCCGTCTCCCTGGGCACGTTCGTCGGCGCCATCGCCGGCTACTACCAGCGCTGGATCGACGCCGTCCTGATGCGCGGCGTCGACGTCGGCCTCGCCCTCCCCCGCATCTTCATCCTGTTGATGGCCGTGGCACTGTGGGATGGACTGCCGTTCACGGCGCTCGTCATCGTCATCGGACTGACGTCGTGGTTCGGCACGAGCCGGCTGGTACGGGCGGAAGTGCTATCGCTGCGGCAGCGCGATTTCGTCGTGGCGGCCCGCGCGCTCGGCGCCGGCAGCGGCCGAGTTATCTTTCGCCACGTTCTGCCGAACGCCGCCGCCCCGATCATCGTCTCCGCGGCGCTGGGCGTCGGCAACGTGCTCCTGCTCGAGGCGGCGTTGTCCTTCCTCGGGATCGGCATCAAACCGCCGGACCCGACCTGGGGCAACATGATCGCGGATAACGCCTCGAGCATCTACAGCGCGCCGTGGTCGACACTCTTTCCGGGGCTCGCTATTTCCCTGGTCGTGATGTCGTTGAATGCCGTCGCCGACGGAGTGCGGGACGCACTCGATCCGCACGAGGATGCCGCGTGACCACACCGCCCGTGCTGCTCAGTGTCCGTAACCTCAAGACGTATTTCGTCACCGAGCACGGCAAGGGCACCGCGCGGGCCGTGGACGACGTCTCGTTCGATCTCTACCCCGGCGAGACGTTGGGCATTGTCGGCGAATCGGGGTGCGGCAAGACCGTCACGTCGCTCTCCATTCTCCGTCTCGTGCCGGAGCCGCCCGGCCACGTCCTCCCCGGCAGCCTGATCGAATTCGAGGGCCGCAATCTCCTCGCCCTCCCCGCACCCGAGCTGCGGGCGGTCCGCGGCAACCAGATCGCCATGATCTTTCAGGAGCCGATGACCTCGTTGAACCCCGTCTTCACGATCGGGGATCAGATCGCGGAAGCCGCCATCATCCATCAGCACCTGTCGCGCGCCCCCGCCCGCGCGCGCGCCATCGAGATGCTGCGCCTGGTCGGCATCCCCGACCCCGACGAGCGCGTCGATCATTATCCCCATCAGCTCTCCGGCGGCATGCGGCAGCGCGTCATGATCGCGATGGCGCTCGTCTGCCACCCCAAGGTGTTGATTGCGGACGAGCCGACGACCGCGCTCGACGTGACGATCCAGGCGCAGATCCTCGAGCTACTCGACCGCCTGCAGCACGAGCTGGGCATGGCCGTGCTGCTGATCACGCACGACCTGGGCGTGGTGGCGGGTCATGCCGACCGCGTCGTCGTGATGTATGCCGGACGCGTCGTGGAGACCGCGCCCACGGAGGCGCTGTTCGAGCGCCCGACACACCCTTACACCGAGGGGCTGCTCGCCGCCGTGCCGCGCATCGACACGCCGCGCACGCGGTTGCACGCGATTCCGGGTCAGGTGCCGGCGGCGACCGCCTGGCCGACCGGCTGCCGGTTTCATCCACGCTGCCCGTACGCGTGGGACAAATGCGTCGCCCAGGAGCCGCCGCTGCTCGAAGTCGGCGACGAACCGGGTCACACGGCCCGCTGCTGGCTCGTGTCGGAGCCTGAGCATAGGCAGACGCCAGGATGACGAATCACCCCCCAGCCCCCAGGCCCGAGCCCCTAGCCCCCTTAGTCAACGTCCGCGATCTGGTGAAGCATTATTCCGGCGAGCGCAGCTGGTTCGGCCTGGGGCGGCCGCAGGCGCCGGTGCGCGCGGTGGATGGTGTGTCCTTCGAGATCGCGCCCGGGCGCACGCTCGGATTGGTGGGCGAATCGGGCTCGGGCAAGACCACCGTGGGGCGGACGATGCTGCGGCTCCAGGAGCCGACATCGGGGAAGGTGCTGTTCGACGGCAACGACGTGTTCGCGCTCGACGCGACGCGGCTTCGCGGCCTGCGGCGGCGCATGCAGATCGTCTTCCAGGATCCCTACAGCTCGCTCAATCCGCGCATGACGGTCGAAGAGACGCTGCGCGAGCCGCTCGAAATTCACGGCTTGAAGGGCGCCGTCGCCGCGCTGCTCGACGAAGTGGGACTCGATGCGGCGTTCGCGCAGCGCTACCCGCACGAGCTGTCCGGCGGCCAGCGGCAGCGGGTGGGAATTGCACGGGCGCTTTCGGTCGAGCCGCAGTTCCTCGTCTGCGACGAGCCGGTGAGCGCGCTCGACGTGTCGGTGCAGGCGCAGGTGCTCAACCTGCTTGCCGACCTGCAGGCGAAGCGACGGCTCACCTACCTGTTCATCGCGCACGACCTCGCCGTGGTGCGGCACATCGCCGACGACGTGGCCGTGATGTACCTCGGCAAGATCGTCGAACGGGCACCGGCGACGGAGATCTACGCGCAACCGCGGCATCCGTACACACGCGCGTTGTTGTCCGCTGTGCCGGAGCCAAACCCCCACGCGACCAAGCGCCGGATCGTACTCGCCGGCGACATTCCATCGCCGGCGCATCCGCCGTCCGGCTGCCCGTTCCATCCCCGTTGTCCGCATCCCAAGAAGAGCGAGCGCTGTCGTACCGAGCCGCCGCCGCTCAGACCTATCGCTCCTGGTCACTTGGCGGCGTGTCACTTTGCCGAGGAGCCGATGTGAGTCTGTTGCTGGCACTCGCGCAGACGCTCACCAACCTGATGATTGTGCCGGCAGGGTCGGGGTTACCATCTGGCTGGAAGCTCACTCGCATGCAGGGCGTGAATCCACCGGCGTTCGACGTCACACGGTCGCACACGTTGCGGGTCGTCGTGGACGGGCAGGGCGGCACGGCCACCTACCGACTCCGTCCTCCCATCCCTGCCCCGCCATCATTGCGGCAGGGCACGCTGACGTGGCGCTGGCGCACCAGCACGCCGCTGCGCGGCGCGGAGCTGAAGCGTCGGGGCGGCGACGACAGTCCGATCCGCGTGGTGATCACGTTCCAGGACGGCCGCTCGATTGCGTATACGTGGGGGAATCGCGAGAGTCGCAACGAAAGCTTCGCCAGCTGGGCCGGACGGGGCCGCATGGTCGTGGTGCTCGAGCGCGCGGAAGACGCCGACGGCTCATGGCACGTCGAGCGGCGCGATCCGTTCAGCGATTATCGACGGCTGTGGAACAATGCGCCCAAAGCGATCGTGTCGGTGGGCGTGAGCAGCGACTCCGACGGTCTCAAAGTCCACGCGGCCGCGGAGATCGGCGATCTGACCTGGCACGGGCCCTAACGAACGTCCAATGCTCAATGATCAATGATCAATGATCATTCGCTCTCAGCGCACTCCACCCATCAGTTTCCGAAGCCAGGGCGTAATCGCCAGCAAGAGCAGCGCAGCAACAAACGTCACAGCCGCCACGGCCCCGAACAGCTTGGGCAACGGCAACGTTTCGAACCGTCCGCCCGCCATCCCCGCCAGCTTGTTCCCCACCGCGATCGACAGAAACCACCAGCCCATCATGAAGCCCACAATGCGCGCCGGCGCGAGCTTCGTCACGATCGACAGGCCGACCGGGCTCAGGCACAGCTCGCCGATCGTGTGCAGGAAGTACAATCCGACGAGCCACCAGGGACTGACGAGTACACCCTGCTGCGTCAGTCTCGCGGCGGGAACGATCAGCGCAAATCCGAGTCCGACAAAGAGCAATCCCAGCGCGAACTTCACGGGACTCGACGGCTGCCGCGGCCCCAGGCGAATCCAGAACCAGCCGATCAGGGGAGCGAGGCCGAACATGCAGAAGGAGTTCAGTGACTGATACCACGTCGACGGGAACCGGTAGCCGAACGCGTGATTGTCGGTCAGGCGCTCAGCGAAGAGGTTGAGACTGGACGACGCCTGCTCGAACGCACCCCAGAAGATCGACGAGAAGACGAAGAGAATCGCGATGGCGGCGACGCGGCCCCACTCGTCGCGCGTGAACTGCCACCAGGGCTCGCTCACCGGGGCCGCGTGGCGTTCGGTCTGCCCGAGTCGCGCGAGCGCCGGAAGCAGGCGCGGCTTGCCCGCGACGTACTGGATCAGCCCGATGACCATCCCGACGCCGGCACACATGAACCCGAGATGCCAGTTCACTTCCTGGCCCAGCGTGCCGACGATGAGCGGCGCCGCGAACGCCCCGACGTTGATCCCGACGTAAAAGATCGAGAACCCGGCATCGCGGCGCGCATCGTCGGGATCGTACAGCGCCCCGACCATCGTGCTCGCATTGGGCTTGAGCAGCCCCGTACCGGCGACGATCAGCAACAGGCCGAGATAGAAAGTCGCGAGTGTGGGGATGGCCATGCTGAAATGCCCGAGGGCGATGATGATGCCGCCCAGCAGGACGCTGCGATATTGCCCAAAGACGCGATCGGCGAGGGCGCCGCCGAAGATGGCCGATGCGTAAACACCGAACCCGTACCACCCGATGACCGACCCGGCCCGCTCGGCGGTGAACGCGAGACCGCCTTCGGCCACGGCGGCGGTCATGAACAGAATCAGCAGCGCCTTGAGACCGTAGAAGCTGAAGCGCTCCCACATCTCGGTGAAGAACAGCGTCGACAGGCCGCGCGGATGGCCAAACCAGCCGGCGGCGTCCCGCGGCGGCTGCGTGCCGGGCAGCGTCATCTACCGCACGCCGCCCATGAGACTCCGAATCGGCCTGAGAAGGAGGAAGAGCATCAGACCGGCGCCGATCGTCACGGCGGCGGTCACGCCGAACAGTGTGACCAGAGGCACGGTACTGATGAAGCGCGCCGACCAGCCCGCCAGCCAGTTGCCCACGAAGTTGGAGAGGAAGAAAATCCCCATCACGAAGCTCACGAGCTTGACTGGCGCGACCTTGGTCACGAGAGACAGGCCCACCGGACTGAGGCACAGCTCGCCGAGCTCCTGAATGAAATAGGCGGCGATCAGCCAAAGCGGAGACACCTTCACACCGCTCTGCGCGAGCGAGCCGGCCGGCATGAGCAAGACGAACGCGACGCCCACGAACAGGAGTGCCAGGGCGAACTTGGCCGGACTCGAGGGCTGGCGCGGTCCGAGCCGTACCCACAGCCACGCAAAGATGGGCGAGAGGATGATCACGAAGGCGGCCTGGACCGACACGAACCAGGAGGCATACAGCTTGAGCCCGAGCAGGTCGAGATGGACGTAGCGGTCGGCGAACAGCGTCAACGTCGAGCCGGCCTGCTCGTACGCGCCCCAGAACAGCGACGCGAAGAGGAACAACACGACCACGGCCGAGATGCGGCGCCAGTCGTCTGCCGTCAGGCGCCCACCCGCGCGGCCGGTGGTCGGATCGGTCGTGGCTTTGCGGGCTGCCTTCTGCGCGGCCAGCCGGTCGATGGCGGGCTGCAGATGCCGCCGGCCCACCACGTATTGAATGAGCCCGAACGTCATCCCGATACCCGCGCACGCGAACCCGACGTGCCAATCGACGCCCTCGGCGAGCCGTCCTGCGATGATGGGCCCGAGAAAGGCTCCGAGGTTGATGCCCATGTAGAACAGGGAGAATCCGGCATCGCGGCGCTCATCGCCGGGCTCGTAGAGCCCGCCCACCATTGTGCTGATGTTCGGCTTCAGCATGCCCGTGCCGATGACGATCAGGGCGAGACCGGCATAGAGGAACGGCAAGCCGGGGAAAGCCAGGGTGAAGTGGCCCAGCGCGATGATGATGCCGCCGATCAACACACTACGGTATTGGCCGAGCCAGGCGTCGGCGATCAAGCCGCCCAGGATCGGAGTGAGCCACACGCTGGAGACGTAGGTGGCGTAGGCGGTGCTCGCTTTGGCATCGGTGAACGCCAATGCCTTCGTCATGTACAGGATGAGGAAGCCGCGCATCCCGTAGTAGCTGAAGCGCTCCCACATCTCCGTGAAGAAGAGCGTGGCGAGGCCGCGCGGATGCCCGAAGAAGCTGCGTTCGCCGTTCATCGGTCGAACAGATCGTCTTGTTCGCTGCCGTCGGAATGCGCGGCGGGCCTGAGCAGCGTGCCGACCCGCTGTTCCCACTTCTCGACGTCGAAGTGATGCTCGTTCTGCAGCGCGCGCCGCAGCACCGGCGAGAACTCATGGAACGCTTCGAGCAGCTCGCGGGTCGCCTGCCGCAGCGCTTCCTGCTGGAAGCTGTCGTCGCTGGCGCCCATGTCTTCGAGGATCGCCTGCTCGGTCCGCGAGGCGACGATCGGCTCGCTCTGCCCGTCGATGAAGACGTTGGTGCGCTGACCCGGTCCACGGCCTTGTTCGATCGGCGTCAGCCCGAGGATCCGATCCGAGCGCCAGTACTTGCCGTAACCCAGGAAGACCATCCGGCCTCGCTTTACATCCATGATCCCTCCAAGGTGGACTACCCGGGTTACTCTTTTCTCATCTTCTTTTTCAGCTCTTCGAGCTGCCGCGCCGCGGCGGCTTCGCGCGCCGCCCGATCCATGTCCGATTTGAGCAGCTCGTCCTGGAGATCGAGGCCCCCCCCGGGGTGCGTTCCGTCCGCTTCCATCGCCGGCCGGTCCCGGTCCGCGCTCTTGAGCTGTGACTGCATGTCGTCCAGCTCACGCTGGGCGAGTGCCAGCTCCTCACGCTGCGCGGCGAGCTTGCGCTCCAGCACGCCGATGCGCTCGCGATGTTTGGTGGCAAAGCGATCGGCGACGGCAACGGTTTCCTGGTCCTGGATCTCTCCGGCGAGGCGGCCGCGCCGTTCCGCGTCGGCCAGGCGCTGCCGCTCGAGCGCCAGCTCGCGGCCCGTACGCGTCACCGCTTCCTGGACCTCCGCGACGGCGACCTTCGCATCCACGACCGCTTCGCGCATCTGCCGCGCGAGCGATCGCAGGTCGGGGGTGGACGCCGCATCGACGGCGGCGCGGAATGCATCCCGCAGGCGCTCGAACAGGGATCAGCTCTTGCGGACGGTCTTGGCGAAAAAGTCGGAAAAGACAGGCTCGACGGCGCGCGAATCGCATTCCGGGCATGTGGGCCGGGGATGGGCGGCATGTTCTGCCATCGACTCGGTGCGCGAGAACAGCGCGTCACACGCGGTACAGCGGTACTCGTACAATGGCATGGTGCAACGTTATTCCCGCGCAAAACCACGGTCAAGTTGACGCACCCCTAGTCGGCGGCAAATTGCTGGGATGCGCAAGGTGTGGTTCCTGCTTGCCGTTGCCGCCGCCTGTGGCGGCGGTCTCCAGCCGGAGCCCATTTGCGCACCCACGCTCGTCGGCCTGTGCGGAACGCTGCGATTTCGCGGCACGATCCCCGACAGCACCGACAACGTTTTCATCGCCGCCTACCTGACGTTCCCGCAAACCTGCACCGATCTGATCAATAACCGCCGGCCCGTCATCCCGGGGTCCGTGCCCTACACCGACTCGATCGCGGCCTACAGCGTCGAGCTGTCACCGGGTGTGTACCACTGGGTACTCGCCGTCTGGAAGAAAACCGGCAGCCTCACGCTCACAGTCGCGGACACGGCACTGCTGCGCGTCGCCGGCTACTATCGCGATCCCGCCGACTCGACGCAGCCTGGTGTGGTCACGGTGCCGAACGGCGCCGCGGCCGGGGACGTCGATTTCGTCGTCAACTTCGACAGCCTGCGACCCGCGACAGACTTCGTCACATGCACCGTGCAATAGCCGCCCTCTTGATCGCGGCCGCACCGTTCCCGGCGGCTGCCCAGGGCATCCTGCGGGGCACGGTCCACAGCACCCATGGCGAGATGCTTGTGGGCGCGAGCATCGCGATTCCCGGCACGACGCTCTCGACGCGCACCGACCTCCACGGCAGCTACCGCATCCTGCTCGTGCCCGCCGGCAGCGTGCGCGTCCATGTTGGCGCGATCGGGTACGCGTTCGCGGATACGACGGTCGCCCTGACCGGCGGCGACTCGACCACCCTCGACTTCACCCTGCGGCCCGAGCCGCTCGAGCTGCCCCCCGTCGACGTCGTGAGCACCAAGGTGGCGCGCTTTGGCGATCATCCCGCGGCGAGCGTCGTGCAGGTCCCCGAGCGCGCCATCAATGAACGGGCCGTCAACACCGTAGACGAAGCAGTCGATAAGGCGGCAGGTGTGCAGATGCTGAACGGGCAGATCAACATTCGCGGATCGACGGGCTACGTACAGGGACTCAACTCGCGCGTGCTGTTGCTGGTCGACGGCGTCCCGATGAACCAGGGCGACCGCGGCGGGATCAACTGGGACCTGTTGCCGGTGGATCAGATCGAGCGCGTCGACATCCTCAAGGGCGCGGGCTCGTCGCTGTATGGATCGGCGGCGCTGGGCGGCGTCGTGAACCTGACAACCCGCGACGTGCCTGATGGCATCCACGTGCGCGTGCGACTCACCGGAGGCGCGTACGCCAATCCGCCGCACGAAGTGTGGCGGTTTCGGGACGGCACCGGGCTGCAAGGCGGCGGCGATGTCTCGGGTTCGTACGGCACTGCCACGTTCGGCGGCCGCCTCGCTGCCGGCGCGCGGCATTCGGATGGATACCGCGAACAGGACGACGGGGATCACTGGCAGCTCGCCGGCCGAGCCCGCTGGCAGGCATCGCCGCGCACGCGGGTGGACATGTCCGGCGCCTGGGCCGTCGACCATTACGACGTACCGCTCGCGTGGTGCCGGCAGGGCGAGTGCGACGATCGCGGCCAGGCGTTTCAGCCATTCAAGGTCCCGACCGGGGCGTTGGGCGCATGGACCGACTCGCGCAAGGGATACATCGGCGCGCAGGCGCGCACCGTGGTCTCAGAGCGATTCGCCTGGCAGGCGCGCGCGTCGTGGTTCCGCACGAAGTTCTTCGATCAGCGTCCGCCCAACGGCTCGGAGTTCGGGATCGCCAACCGCTTCGGGGCGGAGCTGCGGGCGGAGGCGCATCCCGATTCCACCCGTACGGTGCTGGTCGGCGGCGAGGTGACGTTTTCGGATGTCACCAGCGACATCTTCGAGAATCATTCGCAGTCCGAGTTCGCCGCCTACGGCGAGAATGACCGGGCGGTGGGCGTGGTCCGGCTCAACGTCGGCATGCGCATCGATTTTCTCGCGGTCGACGGCGGCTCCCTCAGTGCGGTCGTCAGTCCCCGGGTCGGCGGGACCGTGCCGACCGATCACGGGGGAGGAGTGCTGCGCGCGTCGATTGGCCGAGGCTTTCGTGCGCCATCCATCGCCGAGCGATTCGTCCACACCTTCGCGGAGGGCCTCGAGGTAATTCCGAATCCCAATCTGCAACCGGAAACCGCGTGGTCCACGGAGCTCGGCTACACAACCGCCCCGCTGTTTCGAACGCTGCGGCTCGACGCGGCGCTGTTCTGGACGGAAGCACGCGAGATGATCGAGCCCAGGTTGATCCTCATCGAGGAATCACCCAACGACTCGATACCCAACCTCGTACCCAAGATCCAGCTCCAGAACGTCACCCGTGCACGCATCGCCGGGCTCGACGCCGCGATTCTGGCCGCGCCGATTCCGGATCGCCTCACCGCCACGCTGAGCTATACCTACCTCAGCACGCGGCGGCAGATCGCCGGCGACACGTCGGCGCCAGGGCCGCTGGCGTTTCGCCCCGAGCACCTCCTGACGCTAAGCGGGGACTACAGCCTCGGCGTTGTCGGCGTCGGCGCCGACTTCCGCTATGCCAGCCGCGTCGAGCGCATCGAGTTGGAAGGCTTCGTCGACTCGAGGCGCGTCCCGGCGAAGGTCCTGGACCTGCGGGCCGGCTGGAAACAGGGGCCGGTCGAGCTGCGGCTCCTGGCGGCCAACGTGCTCAATTACATCTACAACCTGGTGCCGCAAACCCTCGCGCCGGTGCGGACCGTCACCCTGACCGCTGTCTGGTCACATTAGCGTTACATTTGCGCTCATGACACGAGCGACGCTGTGCCTGCTCCTGTTGCTGGCAGCGGCGTGCGGCCGTGGGGCCGGCGGTTCTCCCACCTGCGGCATCGCATTCCTCGCCGGTCCGGGGCTGATCACCTCACAGCTGACGAATGCCCGCGCCGTCCTCACCGACCCGCCGCGTGGCATCCCCGATTCGCTCCCCGCGCTGGTCGTCCAGCAGCAGAAGAACGACCGGGGCGCGGTGATCGTCAGTCACGATGCCGAGGGCAAGATTTCGATGCAGTTTCGCGGACCGGCGTTCCCGACGCGAGGCTACGGCTTACTGGTGGTGGACGACACCTCGCAGCGCGCCATGGGTGTGATGGTCATCGATCAAGAGGAGCCGGAGCGTCATCCGCCCATCGGCACCGTGATTGGCGGAAGCACGGCGTTGAACCTGTACGGCGTCCTCGTGGACTGGGCGAGCGTCAGCAATCCCCGTTGTCCGTTGTTCGGCGGGCCCGCGTCCCAAACGTCGTGAGCATCGCTCCTGCCGTTGCGGTGACGGCGCCCCGCCGCCTGGTCGAAGGCCGCGAGCGCGTCACCCTGAACACGGCGTACGTGCGTGCGCTCGAGAACGCCGGCCTCGTTCCGCTGGCGGTTCCAACGATGCTGGCGGCCGATCGCGCCGGCGCGGCCCTCGCCGCCGTGCGTGGGCTCGTCCTCACCGGCGGAGAAGACGTCGCGCCCGCTCGCTACGGCTCGGCGCCGCATCCGCGCCTGGGCGAGGTCGATCCGGTGCGCGACGCCGCCGAGCTGGCGCTGATTGCGGCCGCGCGCGCCCGCCGTCTTCCGATTCTCGCGATCTGCCGCGGCATTCAGATTCTCAACGTCGCCCTCGGTGGCACGCTCTATCAGGATCTGGACAGCGAGAGGCCAGGACCCGTGCCACACAGCGACGAAACCAGCCGTCATGCCGTCCGCGTCGAAGCGGGCTCGCTCCTCGAGCGTACCCTGGGCACGCGCACCGCCAACGTGAACAGCCGGCACCATCAGGCGATCCGCGATCTCGCACCCGGCCTCAAGGCGGTCGCGTGGGCCGACGACGGTGTCATTGAAGGCGCGGAGCCCGCCGACGCGAAGGAGCCCTGGATGGTCGCGGTCCAGTGGCACCCGGAAGACCTGACCGAACGGGCGCTGTTCGACGGATTCGCGCGGGCCGTGGCATGACCGCCGCGCTCCATGCATTTCCCTCCGCCGAATGGGTCGCCGCGTATGGGGCCGCGATCAACGCGAGCGACGACTATCGCACCGCGTCGACGGAATGGACGCATGGCGCGGTCGCCCTGGTTCTCCCGGCGGCGCCGGCCATCGGTGTTCCCGAGGATATAGCGATTTGGCTGGATCTGGATCGCGGCGTGTGTCGCGCCGCACGCCTGTTGACGCGCCAGGACGCGCAGCAGGCGCCGTTCATCTTGACGGCGGAATACCGCTACTGGAAACAGATCATCAGGAAGGAGCTCGGTCCCATCGCCGGGATCATGCAACGCAAGGTCGCGCTGCAGGGCTCGCTGCCGATCGTGGTCCGGTTCATCAAGTCGGCCGAAGCGCTCGTCGATGCTGCCACGCGGGTCCCGACGCGCTTCCTGGACGAAGGAAAATGACCGCCACGGTCGCCGAGATTCTCACGCGGCTGACCGCCCTGTCGCAGGAGCTGGCGGGGGCGTTCCGGCCGGCGACGATCGTCGAGATCGTGGCGCGCGTGCTGACCGAGCAGCTGGCGCCGGGCCGGTTGTCCGTCATGCTGCTGGACATCGACACGAACCGGCTCGTGGTGACCTACCACAACGGCCCGCGCCCCGCCACCACGGACGAACCGCTGCTGCAGCTCGCGCTCCGGCGCGGGCCGCTCGTGTTCCCCGACAACGTCGCGGCGCGGGCAGCCGAGCTGGACGTCACGGTGGAGAAGCCGGCGCCCGCAAGCTGGCTCGGCTTGCCGATCGTCGCGGTGTCGCGCACCATCGGCGCGGTGGCGATGGAAGGCGACAGCAAGAACGCGCTGGACGACAGCGCGCTGATGTTCACGCGCGCGGTGCTCGCGCAGGCCGGCATCGCGCTCGAGAACGCGCGACTGGTGGAGCTCTTGTCGAGCGGGAAACGCGAGTGGGAGCAGACGGTCGACGCGTTCAACCAGGCCATCTGTTTCGTGGACACGCAGGGCGCCGTGCGGCGTGCCAATCGGATGTTCGCGGACCTGATCAAGTTGCCCGTCACGGCGCTGCCGGGCCGGCCCTGGCTGACGCTCGTGCCGCCCTCGTGGGTCGATCAGGTCGCGCGATTGCTCGGGCCGGAAGGCGGGGCCGCCCCGGTCGAGGTGCGGTCCGGCGAGCGGACGCTGCTGGTGACCGCCATTCCAGCGGGTGAGCCCGGCGCCATCGTGCTCCTGTTCGAGGATCAAAGCGAGAAACGCCGCCTGCAGGAACAGCTGCTGCAATCGGAAAAGATGTCGGCCATCGGGCAGCTGATCGCGGGTGTGGCGCACGATCTCAACAACCCGCTCGCGTCCGTCGTCGGCTTCAGCGACCTGCTGAGCGAGGCCGCGGATGTGCCGCCGCGCCTGGCGGAGCCGCTCGCCGTGATCCGGCAGGAGGCCGAGCGCGCGTCGGCGATCGTCCGCAACCTGCTGTCGTTCGCGCGCCGGCAGGAAGGCGAGCGCCAGCTGCAATCGATCCGGCCCATTCTCGAGTCGACGCACCAGCTCCTGAAGAACCAGCTGCTCGCGGCGCGCATCGAGCTGACGCTCACGTTCGAGCCGGGGTTGCCAGAAGTCGAAGTGCATGCGAATCAGATCAAGCAGGTGTTCATCAACATCATCAACAACGCCGCCCAGGCGATCGCGAGCACCCACGCCAAGGGCCGCGCCGGGGGGGGGCGCATCGAGATCGCCACCAAGTGCGAGCCGGACGGACTCTCCGTCCACATCTCCGACAACGGGCCCGGCATCCCGGAAGCCGTGGCACAACGCGTGTTCGAACCGTTTTTCAGCACCAAGTCCGAGGGCGAAGGTACGGGCCTCGGTCTTTCGATCTGCCTCGGGATCGTCAAAGAGCATGGCGGCAACATCACGGTTGACCCCGGCGGCGCGGGGAGCGGCCGCGGCGCCACGTTCAGCGTCGAGCTGCCGACCGGCGTCCGCGCGGCGAGCTCGCTCGCCGGCGGCGCGGAGACCGAACCCGCTCCCGCCGACCGGCACGAACAGCTCCGCGTACTCGTGGTGGACGACGAGCCGCACATCCTCCACTACATGCAGGCCACGCTCGAGAGCTGGGGTCACGAGGTCGTGCTGGCGCACGACGGCAGTCAGGCGCTGAAGCGCGCCCTGATGCAGCCGTTCGACCTGATCATCTGCGACTTGCGCATGCCCCGGCTTGGCGGGCGCGAGATGTTCCACACGCTCGCGCGCATGCATCCGACGGTGGCCGATCGCATCATCTTTGCCACGGGCGACACGGTCCGCGGCGACACGCTGCAATTCCTCGAAGAGCTGGGCCGTCCCTTCCTCCAAAAGCCCTTCAAGCTCGACGCACTGCGCCGCGTTCTCGCCGGAGTCGAAAAGGCTGGGATTCGGGGTTAGGGATTCGGGACTCGGGCTCCCGAGCCCCTAACCCCTAACCCCTAGCCCCCAATGAGAGTGCTGCAGGTGGACTCCGGTCGCGAATGGCGCGGCGGCCAGAATCAGGTCCGGCTGCTATGCCGCGAGCTCGGCAAGGACGCCGGGATCGAGCAGGTCCTCGTCACCAAGAACGGCAGTGAGCTCGCGCGTCGCGTGAGTGCCGCTGGCATCACCGTGCAGGGAACCAGCTGGGAGATCGGGCTCGACCCGCGGGCCTGGTGGCACCTGCGACGCACCATCGCTGCGTTCCGACCGGACATCATCCACGTGCACGACGGCCACGCGCTCACCCTCACCGCGATGGTGGCGATGGGCCGGACGTTCGTGGCCACTCGGCGCGTGGATTTTCACGTCGGGCGCTTCGGCCCGTGGCGCCGGCCGGATCGCATCATCGCCGTGTCCGACGCGGTCAAGCAGATCCTCACCCGCGACGGGATCGCGACAGACGCCATCACGGTCGTGTGCGACGGCATCGATCCCGAGGAAATCCGGCGGGCCGCGACCCCCGCGCTCGACATCCGCAGCCAGCTCCGCATTCCCGCCACAGCCCCGCTGGCGGTGAACGCGGCGGCCCTGGTGGATCACAAGGACCAGCGTACGCTCGTGCGCGCCGCGCAGTACGCGCGCGCCCTGGAGCCCGAGCTGCACTGGGTCATTGCCGGTGACGGACCACTGCGGGCGGCGCTCACCAGCGAAATCGCGCGACTCGGGCTCGCGGAGCACGTGCACCTCGTCGGCTATGTCGACCGCATCGAGGCGCTCATCGCCGAGGCGAGCGTCTTCGTCATGTCGTCGAAAACGGAGGGGCTCGGCAGCGTCATCCTGAACGCGTTGGCGCTCGGACGACCCGTCGTGGCCACGACCGCCGGGGGAATCCCCGAAATCCTCCCTCCCGACGTCCTGGTTCCGGTCGAGGCTGCTGAAGCATTGGCGCAAAAAGTGGTGGCAGCCCTGGATCATCCCACCCCGCTTCCCTTCCCGCCGCGCTTCACCGCCCACGCCATGGCACAAGGAGTCTTGGACGTCTATAGGGCCCTTCTCTAGATTGCAGGGCCATGATTTACGTCTGCGTTCCGGTCCATAATGAGGCCAGCACGGTCGGGCTCGTGCTTTGGAAGGCCCGCCGGGTCTTCACCGCCTTTCAGCGGGAATACCAAATCATCGCCTGCGACGATGCCTCGACGGACGCCAGCGCCGATGTCCTGACATCATACGCCCGTGTGTTGCCGCTGACCGTGATCAAGCACCGCTCGCGCCAGGGATATGCGCGGAGCCTCGAGGAGCTGCTGCGCCTAGCTCTCCAGCGCACCGATCGCCCCAAGCGGGACTGCGCCATCACGCTGCACGCCGACTTCGTGCACGCGCCGGAGACCATGGAAGAAATGGTCAAACGGCTGGAGTCGGGCGCGGACCTCGTGGTCGCCGAGCAGGATCGGGAGCAAGGGACGCGCACCTGGTCGGAACGGTGGGCGCGGCGTTGGGCCCCACGGCTGCTGCGGGTGGGCGGCGGCGTGAAGGACTCGATCTCAGGCTTCACCGCCCTGCGGCTGATCGTGCTGCGCCAGGCCACGCGCGGCGGCGATGCGCCGTTGCTGACTACTGAAGGATGGGCCGCCAACGCCGAACTGTTGGCGCGCCTCGGTGCGCATGCTCGTCGCATCGAGGTCGTTCCCAGCGCCGCCCGCTACGATCTCAAACAGCGGCCGTCCCGGTCCACTCCCTGGCAGCAGCTGCTCGGCGCCTGGCGGTCGCGCGGCCTGATCAACGCGGCGCGCAAAGGCTCCGCGTTGCTCGTACTGGCGCTGCTCGCTGCCGGACGCCCGCTCGCAGCTCAGGATTCCGTTTGCACGCCGGCCGTGACGTTTCCGGTGGGCGAGCGGCTCTCGTTCAACGCGAAGTACGGGATCTTCAACGTGGGCAACGCCGTGATGGAGGTCGTGGGGCTCGACACCGTCCACAGCGTGGAGACCGTGCACATTCGATTTCGCATCACCGGGGGGGCGCTCTGGTACCACCTCGACCAAACCATCGAATCGTGGGTGGGGCGGTACGACTTTCGCTCGCGCCGGTTCTCGTCGATTCAGGATGAGCGCGACCGCCATCGGGAGCGGCGCTACGAGATCTACCCCGATTCCGGTTTTTATCGGGAAGTCGGGCGCGACACCACGTTCGCGACAGTGCTCGAGCCGCTCGACGACGCGGCGTTCCTGTACTGGATCCGGACGGTGCCGCTCGAGGTCGGGAAGAAGTACGAGTACGCCCGATACTTCCGGCCCGATCGCAACCCCGTGATCATCGAGGTCCTGGGGCGTGAGCGGGTCAGCGTTGCCGGGAAGAAGTGGCGGGCAATCGTGGTACGCCCCAAGATTCCGCAGGGACGCGGGATCTTCGCCGAGAAGTCGGAGACCCGCATCTGGTTGTCGGACGACGTGCAACGCGTCGTGCTGGCGATCCAGTCCAACTTCTCGTTCGGCCAGGTGACGCTGAAGCTCAAGGACTACGTGGTCCCAGGGGGTGGGGTACCTCAGCCATGACCGAATACCGCGAAGCTGATTTCTCCCGCCTCAAGACGGTCCCTGTCGCCAAACGCCCCAACAAAGTCGATGCCTCACTCCTCGCCCGCCCACCCCTGCCCGCCGATCGCTCGTTCAACGCGTTCCTCGACGCCCTGCCTTCGGTCCTCGCGGCGCAGGACCTGCGCTATGTCGTCGATCAAATCGTCGCCGCCTGCGGGCGCCGCGCGATCGTCGCGATGTTGGGCGGGCACGTCATCAAGGTAGGCCTCGGTCCGTTGCTGATCGCCCTGATGCGCCGGCGCGCGATCACGGCGGTCGCAATGAACGGCAGCGCGGCGATCCACGATTTCGAGCTTGCCGCCTACGGCGGGACGAGCGAGGACGTCGCCGCGGGGTTGGGCGACGGCACGTTCGGTATGGCGGAAGAAACGGGACGAGAGATGAATGCCGCGCTGGCACGCGGGAACCAAACGCAGCAAGGCGCCGGGGAGGCACTCGCCGAATACCTGCGCACCCGCAAGCAGCTCGCCGGCCGCGACGTCTCGGTGTTGCTGGCCAGCGCCGAGCTGGGCGTGCCGGTCACGGTGCACGCCGCGATCGGAGCGGAGATCATTCATCAGCATCCGACTGCCGACGGCGCCGCGATCGGCGCTACCAGCCACCGCGACTTCAAGCGGCTGGCCGCTGTCCTGCCCGATCTCGACGATGGCGGCGTGGTGTTGAATCTCGGCAGCGCGGTGGTGATGCCCGAGGTGTTTCTCAAGGCGCTCACCATCGCGCGCAACCTCAACGGCGGACGGCCGACGAACTTCACGGCGTGCGATTGCGATATGCAGCGTCACTATCGCCCGCGCGTGAATGTGGTGGAGCGGCCGACGCTGGCGGGGGGGCGCGGCATTCAGCTCACGGGGCACCACGAGATCCTGGTTCCCCTGATCGCATGGGCGGTGTTGGCGCGGTTGGAAACCACGTAGGGGCGCAGCATGCTGCGCCCCTGCCTGATCGCTGAGGACCCTTCTTAAGAGGCGGGACGTCCCTTGATCATGTCACGGATGCGATCGGCGGTGCGCGGGCTGATGAGCCGCAACGCCAGATAGACGACAAAGCCGATGAACGCAAGCCAGAGAACCGTCATCGCGAGACCGACCAGGCTCCCCAGGATGCCGAATATCAGCTTGAGACCGAGCCATGCGAGAACGGCGAGAACCGCGAACCCCAAAATGCTCCGGAACATGATTTCCTCCGTGGTGTCCGGTGCGTTTGCAGCGTACGCCTAAATGTCGCACAAAGTTTCGTCCTGTGAAGTGTTGGTCGCCGGCGGCGGCATCATCGGCGCCGCCTGCGCCCGTGCCCTCGCGCTGCGGGGGCTGCGGGTCCTGATTTGCGAGCCAGGCCCTGAGCCGGCTGCGGCGTCGGCCGCGTCGGCCGGGATCCTGGGCCCGCAAATCGAGCGCACGGATGAGACGCTGCGGGCCCTGGGACTGCGCGCCCGCGATCTCTACGACACCCTGGCGTCCACACTCGCCGAGACGACCGGCATCGACATCGGGCTGTGGCGTGAAGGAATCGCATCGCTGGCGTTCGAGGAGGCTGAGGCCGAGGGGCTGCGCGACGCCGTCGCGCACCAGCGCCAGGCGGGCCTGCGATGCGATTGGCTCGAAGCGGCCGAGGTGGCGGAGCGCTTCCCGGCGACCGCGCCGTGCCTTGGGGCGATGTTCGCTCCGGAGGACGGTGCCGTGGACGCGCCCG
>WNGB01002105.1_pt1 | contig 42721 bp, 35 predicted proteins | sample 5400681 | NCBI WGS metagenome assembly WNGB01 (sample SAMN13153367, study PRJNA577476) | soil metagenome | isolation source: 115 cm soil or saprolite under grassland replicate 2 | place: USA:California | collected 2016-06-15 | reverse complement strand
CGGGGATTATACTAGGGCGCTCTTGCCCTTGCCGGACGCCGACGGCCGCGGCTCGCGCGGAGACGTCAGTGCAGGTTGACGAGCACGCCGAACCCCGAGCGGAAGGGTCGAAACGCGTGATCGCGACCACCCTTCTCCCACGTCGCTCCCGTCCAGACGTAGCGGTCGTCGACCGGGCGCGACAGCCCCACCTCTGCGAACAGGCCGACACGTCGGGTGATCCACTGCCGGGCGCCGGCCGCCGCGCTCAGCGTGAAATGGTTCGGGCTCCAGCCCGCCGGCGGCGGAGGGGTCGTGCCGGCGGTGAAGTTGCCGCTCCCGTCCCGGAAGAAGTTGGGCCGGCTGTCGTCGAAGTGCGAAAACGTCATCGCGGCGCCCACGTAGGGGACGAACCGCTTCTGGGGCCGGAAGTTGAAGAACGAGCGGACGCCGGCGTCGTAGTCGAACGAGCGGTAGGTCTCGCCCTCCGGGTTGCCATGAGACGCCCAACCGAAAGCGAGGATCGGCTGCAGCTCGACGTGGCGGGTGAGCTGATAGGAGACGCCGGGACTCACGTGCCAGATCGACCGGTTGCGGTACCCGGACGCCAATTCCCGCTTCACGAATACCGTGAAGTCACCCTTGTCCTGCGCGGCGGCCGGCCCTGCCAGCACGGCCGCCAGCGCGCACGCGATTGCACGCCGGCCCATCTCCCACCTCCAAGACGCGGGCACGGCCATTCCGGCCGGCCGAGAGCTCTGAGCTATCCTGATACGGTTTGACGAAGACGCCGACCGGCAAGTCGCATCTTTGTTCCGTGTCCGCTCCTCGCCATGGGAGGGGCCGCGGCGGCGCGTCCTGATGGACAACCAGACGCTGGCCGGCGTCCTTTACGACATCGCAGACGCGCTCGAGATCAAGGGCGAGAGCTTCTTCCGCATCCGGTCGTACCGGTTGAGCGCGGAGTCCGTCGGCAGCCACGGCGACGACGTCGCGGAGATGATCCGACGCGGCGACGACCTGCACGCGATCCCGGGCGTCGGCGAAAAAATCGCGGCCAAGCTCCGCGAGCTGGTCGAGACCGGAGTCTGCCTCTACCACGAGGAGCTCCTGTCCGAAGTCCCGCGGAGCCTGCTGGATCTCTTGAAGCTGCCCGGCCTCGGTCCGAAAGGCGTGAGCCTGGTCTTCCGCGAGCTGGGGGTGCGCTCGGCCGAAGACCTCGAGGCCGCGATCGCGGACGGCCGCTTCCGCACGCTGCCGGGGATGAAGGAAAAGAAGGAAGCCCGCATCCGGCAGGGACTGGAAGCGAGGCGGGCGGCCTCGAAGAGGAGCGCGACACCATGAAGCTGAGCAGACCGGGGGCGGAGATCTGGGTGCCGGACGGCCGGGCGCCCGCGGAAGCGTTCACGCGCACGACGCACATGGGCATCGGCGCCCATCAGGACGACGTGGAGATCCTCGCCCAGCGCGGCATCCTGGACTGCTTCGACCGCCGCGACCGGTGGTTCACGGCGGTGGTGGTGACCGACGGCGCCGGCTCCGCCCGCACCGGCCCCTACGCCGATTACACCGACGACCAGATGCGGGCCGTGCGCAAGCTCGAGCAGAAGAAGGCGGGCATGGTCGGCGACTACTCGGCGGTGGTGCTGCTCGACTACACGAGCGCAGACGTCAAGACGCCGAAGGTCCCGCCCGTCGTCGCCGATCTGGTCGCGATCCTCTCCGCGGCCCGCCCCGAGGTGGTGTACACGCACAACCTGGCCGACAAGCACGACACCCACGTCGGCACCGCGCTGCGCGTGATCGAAGCGTGCCGCACGCTGCCCCAGGCCCAGCGTCCCGCACGGGTCCTGGGCGGCGAGGTCTGGCGGGACCTCGACTGGATGTGCGATCCGGACAAGGTCGCCATCGACGTGCAGGACCGCGAGAGCCTGACCGCGGCCCTGCTCGGCGTGTTCGATTCGCAGATCACGGGCAGCAAGCGCTACGACCTGGCCACCGCCGGCCGCCATCGCGCCCACGCGACCTACCACCAGGCGCACGACCTCGACGCCACCGTCGCCCTGACCTTCGCGATGGACCTCACGCCGCTCGTGCAGAGCGAGGCGCTGGATCCGCTCGCCTACGCCAAGGGCTACATCGAGAGGTTCGCGGCCGAGGTCACGGACCGCCTGCGCCGTCTCTCCTAGTAGCCGAGTCGCTTGTCGACGGGGTTGAGCAGGGCTTCCCCGTCGCGGAAGCGGCGCACGTTCTCGAGGAACGGCTCCATCGTGTTGGCCTCCCATCCCGCCGTGTGGTCGGCGGAATGCGGCGAGACCAGGACGTTGTCCATGCGCCAGAAGGGGTGGTCGGGGGGAAGCGGCTCCTGCTCGAAGACGTCCAGGGCGGCCCCGCGCAGCCGTCCCTGATCGAGCGCGGCCAGGAGCGCCGTCTCGTCCACGACCTTTCCGCGGCCCACGTTCACGAGGATCGCGCCCGGGCGCATCGCGCCGAGGACGCGGTCGCCGATGAGATGGTGCGTTTCTTCGGTGAGCGGCGTCGCCACCACCACGTCGTCGACCCTGGCCACCATGTCCAGGAGCTGCGCCCCTGGCACGACTTCGTCCGCGACGGGATCGGGGCGGCCGGACCGGCGCAGCCCCACGATGCGCGCCCCGAAGGGCCGCAGGACGGTCGCGACCGCGCGCCCAATGTCCCCCAGACCGACGATGCCGACCGTCCGTCCCCGGAGGGCCCCCGGCTCGTAGACGGCCCACTTCGCGAGCTGCTGGCTGCGAAGGAGGTGACGCGCGTCCTTCAGGAAGAAGAGGAGCCCGAAGGCCGCGAACTCCGCCAGCGAGGAGCTGAAGACGCCGCGCGAGTTCGTCATCGGCACCGGACTCCGGACGAGGTCGGCGAAGAGCAAATGGTCGACGCCGGCCGGGCGCGTGTGGATCCAGCGCAGGCGTGAGGCCGCGCGCCAGATGCGCTCGAGCGTCGCCGCGTTGCCGGTGGCGACCAGCAGGGCGTCCGCCTCGGGCGCGAGGGCCAGTGCGTCATCCACGTCGTGCGCGATCATCGCCTGCACACCGCTGGGCATCCGGGCGAGGGCGGGAAGTCCGGGATCGTCGGGACGGAGGAAGACCAGGACCTTGATGTCGGCCATGCGCGGGCGAGTCTAGCAGAGGCAATCGGGCCCCGGCCCCGCCCCCGCGCCGGCGGTTGTGGCATCGTCAGGACGTGAGGTGGCCGGCCGGATGAAGCTCTGGGACCTCATGGAGTCACCCGTCGCCAGCGTTCGGGATCTCCGCCGGCGCACGACCATCCTCGCCGTCATTCACGTCGTCCTCGCCTCCGCCTGCGTGGCCCTCCTGGCCCTGCTCGTGCTGCGTCTCAAGCTGCTCGTGACCCTCAGCCAGCGGAGCAACGTCGAGACCCTGCTCCTCCTCTTCTTCGCCGCCTTCGTCACCGTCCTTCTCGTCACGACTGGTCCGGCGACGCTGGGCGCCATCACGCTGTTCGGCCTCCGTTGCCTCCGCGCCGAGCGCCGCCAGCGCTGGATCCAGGCCCACCGCGTGGACGGTCGGCGCCACGCGCGCACGCTGGCCCTGCTCAACCTCTGGGTGGACGGCCCGGAAGGCATGTTGGAGCTGCCTCTCGAGGACGGCTTTGGCCGCCTGGGCCTCCTGCGCATCCGGGGCGTGGAACTGCAGTTCGAGGACGGGCCCGCCGCCGTCGCCGGCCCCCTGTTCGAGCTGGCCACCGCCGTCCTCCGCGAGGTGGCGACGCGGGACCCGCACGGCAGTCCGCTCTCGGTGGTCCTCTGGGCCAACGTCGATCGCTCGGAGGCCGACGTCTACCAGTCGCAGGCGCACGCGTTCGGGCGACTGGCGGAGGCGCTCGAGAGCGGGCCCCTGTGGCCGACGGCCGTCGTCGACGAGGAGCGAGTGGCGCGCCTGCGCACGGTCCTGGCCGAAGCCACACCGCATCTGCGCGAGGCGGCGCTGATGCGCGACATCGACTACGCCGCCGAGTTCTCGATCCCTCTCGTCCCCGAGCCCCTCGCCTTCGTCCAGATCCACCGCAGCGAGAGCCGGGCCGATCCCGTGGCCAGCCTGGGCTGCGCCACCCTGATGGTGCTGGTCGCGCTCGTGGCCGTGGTGTGGGTCGTGCTCTTCCCGCCGTGGGTGCCAAGCCGGTGAGAGTTCGCGCGGTCGTCCTCGCCGGCCTCACCCTCGTCGCGAGCGCGTGCCGGGGCCCGCGGCCGATCGTCGTGTCCTCGAGCCTGCGGCCGGCCGGAAGCGGGGAATCCGTCGTGGAGGCGATGGTGGAGAACACCGGGGGAGGCGAAGGGCAGGTCCTCGTGGAGGCGACGCTCCGCTCGGACCGCGCGGTGGTCGCGCGCGCGGATCAAGAGGTCGCGCTCCGGCCGCACGAGCGCGTGCGGGTGCTCATCCCTGTCCACGTCGCCGCCGACGGGTCCTACCGGGTCGAGGTCACGGTGCGGTATCCCGTGGACTGAAGGCACCCTCCCGCTCGTCTTGACCCCCGCCGGGGCCAACCTCTATGATTGCTGTTTGGTTTCAGGAGGTTTCACGTCCCCGTGAGCGCGTCCGACGTGCTGGCCCGGATGGGCCACTGGTTCGCCGGGTTGCCCACCTACAAGCAGGTCCTGCTCGTCGTGGCCACCACGATGTTCGTGGTGGAGCTGATCCTGCGGCGTTTCGCCCGCGGGACCGCGCTCTACCGGAAGTGGACGGCCTTCTTCGAGGGCATCGGCGCCTTCTGGAGCGCGATCATCCTGTCCCTCGTCTACTTCGTCTCCGTGGCGATGATCTGGGCGCTCATGAAGCTGATGGGCAGGGACCTGCTGGACCGCAAGCTGGACGAGGAGCCGTCCTTCTGGCGCCGGCACGAGGCCAATCCGCTGGGCCCCCTGGCCGCGGCGAGGCACCAGTTTTGAGCGAATACGTTCTCGGCATCAGCGCCTTCTACCACGACTCCGCGGCCGCCCTCCTGAAGGACGGCACCGTCGTCGCCGCCTGCCAGGAAGAGCGCCTCTCGCGCAAGAAGCACGACTCGGACTTCCCGACCCACGCCGTCAAGTACGTCCTGCGCGAGGCGGGCATCGGCCCCGAGCAGCTCGACGCCGTCGGCTTCTACGACAAGCCCCTCCTGAAGTTCGAGCGGATGCTCTCCACCTACATCGCAACCTTCCCGAAATCGTTCGGATCGTTCCGCAAGGCGATGCCGGTCTGGATCAAGGAGAAGCTCTTCGTGCCCTCGACGATCCGGAAGGCGCTGCGGCCCTACAAGGGTCCGATCCTGTTCGCCGAGCACCACATGAGCCACGCCGCGTCCTGCTTCCTCGTCTCGCCGTTCGAGGAGGCGGCCATCCTCACCGTGGACGGCGTCGGCGAGTGGGCCACGGCCAGCTTCGGCGTGGGCAAGGGCACGGACATCACCCTCTTCAAGGAGATCCGCTTCCCGCACAGCCTGGGCCTCCTCTACAGCGCGTTCACCTACTACCTCGGCTTCAAGGTCAACAGCGCCGAGTACAAGGTGATGGGCCTCGCCCCGTACGGGAAGCCCGTCCACTTCGATCGCATCATGAAGGAGATGGTCCACCTCAGCGAGGACGGCTCCTTCAAGCTGGACATGAAGTACTTCTCCTACGATTACGGCCTCACCATGACGAACGGGCTGTTCAGCGAGTTCTTCGGCGGCCCGCCGCGCAAGGCGGAGACGTGGATGGCCGAGCGCGAGTTCGACATCGCGGCCTCCGTGCAGAAGGTCTGCGAGGAGATCGTCCTGCGGATGGTGCGGTACATCCACAAGGAGACGGGCCTCACGAACCTCTGCATGGCCGGCGGGGTGGCCCTCAACTGCGTGGCCAACGGCCGCGTGGTGCGCGAGACCCCGATGAAGAACCTGTTCGTGCAGCCCGCGGCCGGCGACGCCGGCGGCGCGGTGGGCGTGGCCCACTACATCTACAACACGCTGCACAAGCGCCCGCGCACCGCGGGATGGACACACGCCTACCTCGGTCCCGAGTACAAGGACGACGAGATCAAGGCCTACCTGGATTCGCGCGGCGTGCCGTACAAGGCGTTGCCGCGCGAGGAGCTCCTGAAGACCACGGCCCGCCTCCTGTCCGAAGGCAACGTGATCGGCTGGTTCCAGGGGCGCATGGAGTTCGGACCGCGCGCCCTGGGCGGGCGCAGCATCCTGGGCGATCCACGCGATCCCGAGATGCGCGACACCCTCAACATGAAGATCAAGTTCCGCGAGGGGTTCCGGCCGTTCGCGCCCTCGGTCCTGGCGGACAAGGCCTCGGAGTGGTTCGAGACGGACGTGGACAGCCCGTACATGCTTCTGGTCGCGCAGGTGCGCGAGGGCAAGCGCACGATCCCCGCCGTCACCCACGTGGACAACTCGGCGCGCCTGCAGACGGTCACCCGGGCGGAGAGCCCGCTCTACTACGACCTCATCTCGGAGTTCGAGAAGATCACCGGCGTGCCCATCGTCATCAACACGTCGTTCAACGTGCGCGGGGAGCCCATCGTCTGTACGCCGGGAGACGCCTACCTGTGCTTCATGCGGACGAACATGGACCAGCTCGTGCTGGGGCCCTACCTCCTCGACAAGAAGGACCAGCCCGCGCTGCGCGAGGACGTAGACTGGCGGACGTTGTTCGAGCTGGATTGATTCGCACACTGAGCTGAGGGCCTCATGGCATTCGAAGAATCGCGCGAGAAGCTGGGCATCATCGGCGAGCTGTGGTCGTTCATGCGCGTGCGCAAGAAGTGGTGGCTCGGGCCCATCGTCGTGATGCTCGCCCTGCTCGGCCTGCTCGTGGTGTTCACGTCCGGCTCCGCGGTGGCGCCGTTTATCTATACGCTGTTTTAGTCGCCATGCTGATTCACGGAATCCTCGCTGCCGCCGCCCTGCTCGCGCTCGCCGCTCCTGTGCACGCGGACGATCCGCCCGCGGACGGCAAGAAGGTCGTCCTCTTCGTGTGCGAGCACGGCGCGGCGAAGAGCGTGATGGCGGCCGCCCACTTCAATCAAAGGGCGAAGGAACGGAAGCTCCCCTACCGTGCGGTGGCCAGGGGGACGAGTCCCCAGGAGCAGCTCTCGGAGAGCGCGGTCAAGGGACTCACCGCGGAAGGGCTGACAGCCCTGCCTTCACGGCCGGAACAGGTCACGGCTGCGGACGTCGCCGGCGCCGCGCGCGTCGTGACATTCGGTTGCGACATCTCGAAGGTCGCGCCGGGATCGCGGCCGGAGTCCTGGGCGGACGTGCCCGGGCCCAGCGAGGACTACGCCGCGGCACGCCAGGCTATCGACCGCCACCTCGACGCGCTCCTCGCCGAGCTCGGCCGGCCGAAAAAGTAGGGGCCGCTGCCGGTCGCCGATTCAGGCTAGGCCGAGACCGACTCGGGGGGAAGCGGCCGGCCCGCGAGGAGCGCCGCGATCTCCGCCCGATGCCCGTCGTCTTGCGCGCGCATCATGCGCGGCACGTCGCGCAGGGTGATGGCGCCGACGCCCGCCTGTCGCCCGCCACGCTCCCATGCCCCGGACGGGCACCGAGCGCAGGACGGCCAGGTTGGCCGTCCGCGCCGCCCGGAAAGCCGCGATCCCGCGGCCAGCGACTTCGCGCGATAGTTCCTCGACACGGCCACGCGGGCCCCGTCGAAGTCGGGGAGCTCAGGATCCTCCTCCGCGAGGAGACGCCGGATCCGTTCGCCGTATCCCTCGCGCTCGAGGTCGGCGAGGTGCCAGGCCTGCTCGATCAGGCAGAACCCGCCGTCCGCAGGAGGCGTGCGCGCGGCCGCTTCGCTCATCTCCCCGGCCGCCGCCTGCAGGTCCGCCGGCATGGCCTCCAGCGCGCGCAGGAGCACGGCCACGTCCGTCGGAGTGGTCATGCGGTCTTCCTCCCCCGCGGCATCGCGCCGAGCACGCTGGATTGAACCACGCCCTCTGCCCGCCGGCCAGCGACGCCCCCCGGATGGCGGCGGCGCTCGGAGTCGAGATGCTCCTGGAAGCCGTCCACGACGTGGAGCCACGGATCGGGGAGACAGAGCACCATGTCGCCCGTGCGATGCGTCAGCCCGAGGGTGACGTCGCCGAGGGCATCGCGGCAGGCCAGCGCCGCCTGCGCCCAGTGGATCGACGCGGCTTCCAGGTGGCCGTCTTCCTCGAGCGACACCGCCTGCGTCAGGAGCGCCTCCGCCTCGCGTAGCCGCTCCGTGCCGCGGAGCACGGCCGCGGACCATTCGTCGAGATCAGGCCCGTCGAGCGTCTCCAGGAGGCCGAGAGCGGGATCGATCTTCCCTCGCTGGATCCAGGTCACCGCCTTCCAGACGAGGCGCACGCGGCCGTCGAGATCGGTGGGGCGCTCGGGCACCACGCGAAGTCTCGCCGCGAGGGTGGCCACGATGGGCCCACCCGCGCGCCCCGCGGAGAACGGGAGTGAGCCGAGTCACTCCCGCCCCTCGGGACTCAGAAGCTGTAGCGCACCTCGCCCACCACGGTCCGCGTGATGATGTCCCCGAAGATGTGCTGCTGGATGCCACCCTGCGAGTTGTCATCGTCGAGCAGGTTCGTGCCCTTGAGCGAAGTGATCAGCTTCCCGTTGAGCCACTTCACGCCCACCGTCCCGTTGACCATGGTGAAGGCGTCCGTGTAGCCGTGATAGGGGTCGCTCAGCACGTCCGTCCAGAAGGCCTTGGACGCGTAGTTGACGGAGAGGCTGCCCAGGAACCGCCTCTGGTTGAGGTTCACCCCGGCATTGAAATGATGGTGGGGGGGGACCGCCAGTTCCCCGGGCGGGGTCCGGCTGTCGCGCGACTCCGGGTCGCCCTGCCACGAGTAGTTCGCGAAGGCCGACACCCAGCGGTTGACGGAATGGTCGATCGAGGCCTCGAACCCCTTGTTGCGGACCTTTCCGAGGTTCAGGTAGGTGAACTCGGAGGGCAGGCAGATGCCGCGCTGGGCCAGCACCTCCAGCACGACCGCGGGGAACGGCCATCCCGTGGGCGGGTTGGCCACGCTGTAGCGCTTGCGGCAGGCGTCGGTGACGAAGTTGATGTCGTTGTCCGTGTCGTTGATGTAGTACGCGAGACCGAGGGTGGTCTTGCCTCCGAAGGTCCCGGTGTAGCCGATCTCGTAGGCGGTCAGCGACTGCTCCTTGAGGGTGTGCCCGTTGGGCTCGCCACGCTGGGGCACGTCGCTTCCCACCGAGTGCGACACGATCGGGAGAGTGGCTGCGCCCAGGCGCGGATCGACCGCGGCCAGCGGGAACAGGGCGACCACCGTGAACACGTCGAGGGAGTTGTTGATGGCGGAGGGCGCGCGGAAGGCGCGGTTGAACGAGACGCGGAACGCGTGGGACTGCTGCGGCTTGTACATCGCGGTCACGCGCGGCGAGAACACGGCCTTGTCGAGGTTGCCGAACTTGTCCACGCGGCCGCCCACGCTGAACCGGAACTGATTGAAGAAGATCTCGTCCTGGAGGTAGGCCCCGAACTCGTTGCGGTCTTTCGCGTTCGGCGCGATGGAGAGGTCGAAGTTGTTGCGGCGGGCGTTGCCGCCGTAGGTCACGATGTTGTTCCCGCCCAGGACGTTCGTGTTGCCCACCTCGAAGTCGTACGTCTGGGTCTTGAAGGTGAGCTGCAGGGGCTTGCCCGTGAGCGCGTCCGTGGAGAGCAGGTTCGGGGCGTCGCCGTCCAGGAAGTTTCCGAAGGCGGCGATCTTCAGCCCGCTCTTGGCGTAGGCCACGCGCCCGAAGGAGAGGCTCGAGCCGCTCTGGAGGTCGAAGGGCCCGATGCCGGTGTGGACGAGCCCCTGCGTCCCCGCGTAACCGCCGCTGTAGGTGACGTGGCCGCCGTTGCCGAGCTCCTGGTCGAGACGGCCCTCGAACTTGGGCTGGCTGGTGCCGCGGTTCTGGAACGCGGTGTCGCCCGGGCGCAAGGCGGCCCGGTCCGGCGGGTAGATGCCGCAGCCGGTCAAGAGCGTGGAGTCGAACGGATGAGGCACCCTCTGGCAGGTGGTGCCGGTGATGATCCCGGGCACGAATCCGACCGGCCGCGCATAGGCGTCGGACTTGAAGTAGCCGCCGACCACCCGATACGACCAGACGTCGTTGGGCGCGCCCGCATGCATGACGTTGCCGCCCCATTGCACACCCTGGTCCGATCCCCTGGTGGACCCGGCGTCGCGGCCGAACCCGCCGCCGACGAGGGTGATGGTCGTACCCGGCGCTTCGCGCGGCGACTTGGTGATGATGTTGATGACGCCGGTCAGCGCGTTGGCCCCCCACACCGCGGAGGCGGGGCCGCGCACGACTTCGATCTGCTTGATCTGCTCGGGGTTCGTGGGCACGAAGTCCCAGAGGATCATCCCGAAGAAGTCGAGGTAGATGGACCGGCCGTCGAGCAGCGCGAGCTGGGAGTTGGACAGGGTCGCCGTGCCCTGGCGACTCGTCATGTTGATGTCGCGGGCGGAGGTCTGGATGACGTTGAGGCCGGGCACGCCGCGCAGCAGGTCGCCGAAGTTCTGCGCGGGCGAGGTCTCGATCGCGTCGCTGCTGAGGACGGTGAGGGTGGCGGGCGCATTGATGAGCTGCGTCTCCGTCTTGCTGGCGCTGACCACGACCTCTTCCCCGTGCACGGCCACCTTGAGGGTCAACGGGGGAACCTGGACCGTGCCCGCGCCCACGGTGACCTCACGGGTGCTGGCCGCGAAGCCGCCGAGGTTCGCGGTCACCTTGTAGCTCCCGGGCGGCACGACCGTGAACGTGTACGTCCCCTCCGGTCCCGTCGTCTGGAACCGGTTCACGCCGGGACCCTGGAGCTGGACGTTCGCGCCGGGCAGGATGGCGCCCGACTCGTCCACGACCGAACCGGAGACCGTGCTTCCGGCCTTCGGCTGGGCCAGGGCGGGCCCGGCGGATACCAGGAACACTCCAAGCGCCACGACCCATCCATTCGTGCGCCAACGGCTCATGGGCATCCTCCTTGAGTTGAGCGTGGGACGTGCCTTAGGCTGCGTGGGACGCAGAGCTATACCACAGGGCGACCCGGAGTTGCCACCATCCAGGGCCCTGGATGAGCGTTTTTCGTTATCGGGAGAGGCCGACGGGAGCGAGGGCGGTCAGGAGCTTGCCGTGGATCCCCCCGAACCCGCCGTTCGAGAGGATCACCACGCGGTCACCGTCCCGCAGCTCGCGCGCGAGATGGGCCACGATGGCGTCCACCGGCCCGATGAACCGCGCGTCCTGGCCGCGCGCCTGCATCGCGTGCACGAGGTCGTTCTCGGACAAGCGCTGCCCTTCCGGCACCTTGCCCGGCAGGTGGGCGGCGGCCACGATGACCGCGTCCGCGCCTTCGAACGCGACCGCGAAGTCCTCCTGGAACACGCGGGTGCGCGAGGTGTAGGAGCGCGGCTCGAAGACGGCGAAGAGGCGGCCCGCCCCCGTCGACGCCATGTGCAGCGCGTGCAGCGTCTCACGTACCGCGGTCGGATGGTGCGCGAAGTCGTCGTAAACGATCACGCCCCGGGCCTGCCCCTTGACCTCCAGGCGCCGCTTCACGCCGCGGAAGCGAGGGAGGATGTCGCGCGCCGTCTCCGGCGTCACGCCGGCGGCGTTGGCCACGGCCACGGCCGCGATCGCGTTCCTCACGTTGTGCTCGCCGGGAAGCTGGACGCGGTATTCGCCCAGGTCTTGGCCGCCGTGGTGCAGGCGGAACCGCCAGCCGCCGCCAGGGGCGGGGCCCGCCTCCTCCCCGCGCCAGTCCGCTTGGGCCGCGCCCAGCGCGAACGTCTCGACACGGCACAGCGCGCGCGGCAGGATCTCGCGCAAGGGCGCGCTCTCCACTCCCGCCACCAGGAGCCCGCGCCGCGGGATCAGCTGGATGAGCCGCAGGAAGGCCAGCTGCACGGCGGCCAGGTCGGGATAGATGTCGGCGTGGTCGAACTCGAGGTTGCCGATCACGGCGACGTCCGGCAGGTAGTGGAGGAACTTGGGCCGCTTGTCGAAGAACGCGGAGTCGTACTCGTCGCCCTCCACCACGAAGTGCTTTCCCCGAGAGATCCGGTAGCTGCGCGCGAAGTCCACGGGCACGCCACCGATCAGGAACGAGGGATCGAGGCCGGCCTGGTCGAGCAGGAAAGCGAGCATGCTCGTCGTGGTCGTCTTGCCGTGTGTGCCCGCCACGACCAGCGACTCGTGGCCGCGGATGACTTCCTCGGCCAGGACCTGGGGCAGGCTCGCCATGCGCTGCTTGCGATCGAGGACGATCTCGACCTCGGGGTTGCCGCGCGAGAGCGCGTTGCCGATCACGACCAGCTCCGCGTCCGCGGGCACGTTCTCTTCCGCGTAGGGCGAGCGCACGGGGATCCCCAGCTCCTCGAGCTGGGTCGACATGGGCGGGTAGATGTCCTGGTCGGAGCCGGTGACCTCGTGCCCCCGCTCGCGCAGGAGACCGGCCAGTGACGCCATGGCCGTCCCCGCGATCGCGGAGAGATGGATTTTCATTGGCGTCCGCGCTCCGGCCAGGTCTTCATCGAGCGCCTCGCTCGGAGTGAATCCTCGCTCGGCGACAACGAAAGCCTCCACTGCGGAAAACGCATGTCACTCTACCGAGGCCTCCAGGATCTCGAAGCGTGCCTCTTCGCCGTGGCCGCGAAGACGCGCGCGCACGCCCAGGGGCAGGGTGACGTTGGGGCCGGTGACGTGCCCGCTGGAGAGGCCGAGCGCGACCGGTATGTCCAACCCCGACAACGATTCCCGGATGACGTCCTCCAGAGTGAAGTCCGCCGAAGCGGGCGGGTTGCACCCCTTCATGTCCCCGAACACGACGCCACGGACGCCGTCGAACGCTCCCGTCGAGCGGAGCTGTAGCAACATCCGGTCCACCTTGTGCGGCTTCTCGTCCACGTCCTCGATGAAGAGGATCGTGCCCTCCTTGTCCGGGCGCAGCGGCCAGGGCGTCCCGGCGGCGGCGGCGAGGATGGAGAGACAGCCGCCCAGGAGGCGGCCTTCCGCCTCGCCGTCGCGCAGGCACACGAGGTCGCCGGGCTCGGTGGCGTAGGGCGCCGCGCCGCCCTGGAGGGCCGCGTTCCAGCTCCTCTCGTCCAGCGCGCCCAGCGCGAACTCCCAGGCCACCATCGGGCCGTGGAAGGTCACGAGCTCGAGCGCGTTGAAGACCAGATGAAGGCACGTGACGTCGCTGTAGCCGATGAACGGCTTGAAGTGGCCGCGCAGAAGGTCGAGGTCCAGCCGCGGCAGCAGCCAGCCCGCCCCCGCACCCCCCCGGGCGCAGATCACGCCCGCGACGTCATCGTCGGCGAAGAGTCCGTGCAGGTCCGCCAGCCGCTCCTCGACGGTGCCGGCGGTGTAGATGTGCCGCTTCGCCACCGCATCCCCCACCTTGACCCGGAAGCCCATCTGCTCGAGGCGTTCCATGCCGCGTCGCAGGCGCCCGAGGTCGACGGCGCCCGCGGGAGCGCAGATCCCGAGGAGATCGCCGGACCGAAGCGCGCGAGGTCGAGCCCAGCTCACAGCACCCGTCTCGTGGCGCCGCCGTCGACGGCGATCGTGGTCCCGGTCACGTACGAGGCGCGCTCCGAGCAGAGGAACGCGACCACCGCCGCCAGCTCCTCCGGCTCGGCCACGCGGCCCAGCGGGGCGGACTGGCCGAGGGCCTCGATCACCTGGGCGGGCGTGACTCCGGTGGCGCGCGCGCGCGCCTCCGCGACCTCGTCCAGGCGCTCCGTGCGCGTGTAGCCGGGGCAGACCGTGTTCACGAGGATGCCGTCCTTCCCCAGCTCGTTGGCCAGGGTCTCCGCCAGTCCGACGATCGCGGGCCGGAAGGCGTTCGAGAGCGCGAGGCCCTGAATGGGCTGCCGGGCGGACAGGGAGGCGATGTTCACGATCCGGCCCCAGCGGCGCGCCCGCATGTGGGGGATGGCGGCCCTCACGAGGTGGACGACGTTGGCGAGCGTGACCCGGTAGGCCGCTTCCCAATCGTCGCCGGCGACCTTCTCGAAGGCCCCGGGCCGCGGCCCGCCGGTGTTGGTGACGAGCACGTCGAGACGGCCGAACGCCTCGGCCGCGCGCGTCACGAACGCCTGGCAGTCCGCGGCCACGCCGACGTCGGCCTTCACGGCGAGGGTCCGCGCGCCGGTCGCGCGCGCGATCGCTTCCGCGGCTTCGTGCAGGCGCGCCTCGTCGCGGCCGCACAGCGCGACGGAGCAGCCTTCCGCGGCCAGCGCCTGCGCGGTCGCGCGGCCCAGCCCGCGCGAGGCGGCGGCGACGGCCGCCGCCCGTCCCTTCAGTCCGAGGTCCACGGGAACCGCAGCGGCTCTCCGCCGCGCTCCGAGATCTCCTGGGCGAGGGACGTGAACTCGGGCGATCCGGCGCGCCGTCGCGCCTCGCGCGGATCAGGATCGCGATACGGCAGCAGGTAGCGCTCCTTCAGGCTGCGGATGCGACGGAGCGAGTCGTCCATGGCCTTGAAGGGTACCTCGCCCGCCTCGACGGCGCGGATGGCGCCCTCGATGGCGGTGACCTGGGCGTCGTGGGTGAGGCAGACGGGGACGATGTCGCAGCCGGCCTGCATGGCGAGGACGGCGGAACGGTCCGGAGTCCAGCGGTCGGCCACCGCCTTCATCTCGAGATCGTCGGTCAGCACCACGCCGTCGTACTCGAGCTCGCGGCGCAGGATGCCGTCGACGATCGGCTTGGAGATCGACGCCGGAAACTCGGGATCGAGCTCGGGGTAAAGGACGTGCGCCATCATGATCGTCGCGACCTTGGCCGCGATCGCGCGCCGGAAGGGCCGGATCTCGACGTCCTCGAGACGGCGGCGGCTCTGCGCGACCACCGGCAGCTCGAGGTGGGAATCCAGGTCCGTGTCGCCGTGCCCCGGGAAGTGCTTGGCCGAAGCGACGACTCCCCCGCCCTGCAGGCCTTCGATCATGGCCGTTCCCAGCCGTCCCACGAGCTCGGGGTCGTCGCCGAACGAACGGTTGCCGATGATCGGATTGTCGGGGTTCGTGTCCACGTCCATGATGGGCGCGAAGTCGCACTGGATCCCGGCCGACGCGCACTGCGCAGCCAGCGCCGCACCCATCCGGCGCGCCAGGTCCTCGGAGCCGATGCGGCCCAGCGCGCGCAGGGGCGGCCAGACCGTCCACGGCGGGCCCATGCGGGCCACGCGGCCCCCTTCCTGGTCCACCGCGACGAGCAGCGGCGCGTCGTGCCCGGCGTCGCGCGCCGTCTCCTGGAGCTCGCGCAGGAGGCCCGCGACCTGCTCGGGGCCAGCGATGTTGCGTGCGAACAGGATGAGGTGGCCGACGCCGAACTCGCGGATGAACCGCTTGACGTCCTTGGAGGCCTCCAGCCCGTCGAAACCAATCATGAAGCGCTGCCCGACCCGCCGGACGCTCTCGCGCATGCGGTCGGGCTAGGCGCCGAGGCGCCGGCGCACGGCGTCGTTGACCTTCTTGCCGTCGACGGGTTTTCCGGCGGCCTGCAGGGCGGCCATGGCCGCCTTCATCGCCTTGCCCATGTCCTTGGGCGTGGCCGCCCCCGTCTCGGCGAGGGCCTTCTCCACCGCCTTCTCGATCTCGGCGTCCGAGGCTTCCGCGGGCAGGTAGGCCTTGAGCACGCTGAGCTCCTTCTCCTCCTTCTGGACGAGCTCGGGGCGATTGGCCTTGCGGAACTGGAAGATCGAGTCCTCGCGCTGCTTGACGAGGCCCTGCAGCACGCGGGTCGCCTCCGCGTCGTCGAGCGCGGCCTTCTTCTCGATCGCGCCATTCTGGAGCGCCGCCTTGGCCATGCGCAGCGCGCTGGTGCGGGCGGCGTCCTGGCTCTTCATCGCCGCCGTGAGGTCCTGGGTGACGCGCTCCACGAGTGTCATGTCGAAAAGCATACACCGGCGCCGCGCGCGGCCGGCGCACGCCGGAGGGGCCACTCACGCTATCCTTGCGGCGTGCGCGCGCTGGCGGCGGTCCTCGTGCTGGCCGCGGCGGCCTCTCCGGTGGCGACGCTCGGCCGGCTGGCCGATGCGGTCGCGGCCGAGATCGTGCGCGTCTCCGCCGGCCGTCCCGTCGACCTCTCACCGCCGGAAGACCGCACCGGGGCCGGCCTCGGCGCGGACCTCGACACGCTGGTCCGCTCGCGGCTCGAGGGGCGCGTCACCCTCGCCAGCTCGGGGCCGCGCCTGTCCGTCGCTTCGGTGGTGGCGGAGGTCGGCAGCCGGCTCGTGTGGTCGGCCCGTGTCGTCGAGGAACCCTCCGCGGCCCTGGTCGACGTGATCTCCGTATCCGGCTCCTGGGATCCTGGCCTGCTTCCGCTGGTCCCGAGCCGCGGAGGCGCGGGGGCGGAGGGCGTGGACGTGCTCGACCGCGTCACGACTCCCCCGATCGAGGGAAGGATCGTGGCCCTCGCCTTCGCGGGCGAGGAGCGGCTCCTCGTCCTCTTCGACGACGCGCTCGCCCTGTATCGTCGCGACGGCCTCGCCCTGCGGCTCGAATCGCGACGGGACCTGCCCGGCCCGCTCTCCACCGTGCGATTCCCGGGCGGGCTGCTCCTGGCCTCCGAGAGCGAGTCCGCGTGCTGGGCTCTCACCAGCCGCACGCCGCGCGCCGTGCTCTTCTCGCTCGACGGATCGCGGCTCACGGCGACGCATCAAGCGGAGGTCGTGCCCTGGCCGCGCATCGCGGCCGGCGTGCGGCTGCGCCCGGGGACCAACCTGTTCGAGGTCGCGGGGCCCGGCCTCGAGGGCCCGGTGCTGGCCATGGAGCCGGAAGCGGGCTGGATGGTCGCGGCGGACGGGGCGCTGGCCCGAATGGGCGCCACCGAGCCGTCCGGCCCCGAGCGCCGCGCGGGTCCGGCCCTCACGCGCCTGTGGCCCGGATGGATCGCTGCCGCCAGCCCGGATCCTCCCGGCGAGCACGACCGCATCCTCCTGTACCGCGAGTCGGCGGACGCGAGCACGGCGAGCCTCCCGGTCGAGGGTGCCGTCCGCGCGCTGGCCTCCCGGCGCCACGGCGGCAACGCCTTGCTCGCGGCCGCCCTCGAGGACCCCGGGGGTGGATTCCGGGTGATGCTGTTCGAGATGGCGGAGCGCAAGTGAGGCCCGCATCGCGCGCCCGCGCGCGGGCCCTGGCCGCCATCGCGACGCTGGCCCTGGCATGGGGCGCAGGGCGCAGCGCGCTCTCGGCCCTGGGCCCCCGCTACGGCGGCGAGCTGCGCATCGCGCTGGCGGACGCGACCACCCGGATCGAGCCGTCCGCTCCGCGCGGGCTGGCCGAGCGCATCCTCGCCGGCCTCTTGCACGAAACGCTGCTCGGCGTGGACGAGGACGGACGGGCGCGGCCCGCGCTCGCCCAGTCCTGGGCCAGCGCCGCCGACGGACGCGAGTGGGCCCTGCGCCTCGCGCCCGCGACCTTCCACGACGGCACGCCGGTCGGGTCGGCCGATGCCGTGCGTGGCCTGCGGCGATTCCTGCGCAGCGAGTCCGTGGCCGCGGTCCATCTCGCGCGCATCCTGGACGGCGGGGACGAATACCGCCGCGGCGGCACCGATGCTCTCGCCGGCCTGAGTGCGCTCGACGATGCGCGGCTCGTGCTCCGCTTCCGCGTCCCCAGCGCCGTGCCGCTCGCGCCCCTGGCCTCCCCGGCGGCCGCCATCGTCAGCGCCCGCGGCGCGGGTGCGGGACCGTTCGTCCCCACCACCCCGCCGTCGGCGCGTGGCGTCAGCGCCACCGCCTTCGGCCGCCACGTGCGCGGCCGTCCTTTCCTGGACGTCGTCCGCCTGATCACCACCGCGGCCGCGGATCGCGGCCGGACGGACGGAGGGGGCGCGGACGTCACGTCCGGCGCCCCTGCGCTGCCGCCCGCGACGGGCCTGCTCCTCCTCCTGCTCGATCCCGGTGCGGCGCCGCTCAAGGAAGACCGTGTCCGCGCGTTGATCGCCGCCTCCGTCGATCGTGCGCAGCTCGCGCGGCACTTCCTCCCCGGCGGCGAGCCCGCGGACGTCCTGCTCGCGCCCACGCTGCTGGCTCCCCTGCCCGTCTCGGCCGCGCGCGGCGCCGCCAGTCCGACTCCCGTCCCCGGGCGGCTCCTGCTGAGGGTCGCCTCCGACGTGCCGCAGTCGGCGAGCCAGCGCGTGGTGGCGCATCTGGCCGCGCTCGGCCTGGAGGTGCAGGCGGTGCCGGTCCCGGCGGCGCTGGCGGTGACGACGGCGGGCCCCGCGCGCCTCCTGGTCTGGTATCCCGAAGTGGCCGAAGCCGGCCTCGCCCTCGAAGAGCTGGCCGCGCTGGCCGGAGCCGGGCCACAGGCCCGCCTCGCGCTCGAGGCCGCCGATTCCGTTCGCGACTTCGACCGCCGCCGCGCCGAGCTGCAGCGCATCGAGGAGACCCTGCGCGGCACGCACGTGCTCGTGCCCCTGGCCCGGCTGCCCCTGCCCCTCGGGGCGCGTTCCGGCGTCCACGGGCTTCGCGCGACGGCCTCGGGAACGCTCCTCCTGGAGAACGCGTGGGTGGAGCCTTGAGCCGCGTCGCGGAAGCCGGAGGGCGCGGGCAGGGGCTGCGCGGCCGTCTCCTGGCCGCGTTCGTGCTGGTCGCGGTGCCGCCCCTGCTCCTGTTCGCCGTGTTCGTCATGGCGCTGGTGTCGGATCGTCTCGAGCGGGCGGCGCAGCAGCGCCTCGGCCAGGGCCTCGACGGCGTGCGCGCCCGCGTGAGCGGCCTCCAGCGCCAGGCCGACGCGGCGGTGGCGGCGATCGTGCGCGAGAAGCTGCCCTCGGCCGCGGTCTCCGAGGAGAAGGCGCGCGCGGCCGCCGACGAGCTGGGCGCGAGCCATGGCCTCCCTCTGCTCGAGATCATCGACGGCTCGGGGCGCGTTCTCTCGTCGCGACACTGGCCGGCGGGAGTGGGACTGCCCGAGGGGGACCGCGAGGTGGCGGGCACGTCCGATCTGCGATGGGAAACGGTGGCCGAAGACTACGGCGCCGCGGAACGTCTGGCCGTGGTCGCGACGCGTCCGGGCACCTGGGCCGGCACACCCGTCGTCGTGCGCGGCGGCTTCCTGCTGGACGCGACGATGCTCGGCGAGCTGTCCGACCTCATGGGCGCGGAGGTGGCGCTCCGCGACACCGCCCGCGGACGCTGGGTGGCGCGGGCCGACTCACCGCTCACCAAGGCGCAGTTCGATCCGTCGAAGGGGGACGGGACCACGGACATCTCGGGCACCGTGTACCGCTGGGCGGCGGCGCCTCTCGGTCCCTCCCTGTGGGAAGTGATCGCGGTGCCGCACACGCTGCTGGCCGAGGTCACGGGCGGGGTACGCCGGTTGACCCTCGAGGTGGCCGCGCTCGCCCTCCTGGCCGCGCTCACGACGGCGCTCGTGCTCTCCGGCCGCATTGCCGGACCCGTGCGCGCCCTGGCCGCCCGCGCCCGCGGCGTCGGCGCCGGAGACCTCGAGCACACCGCGGTGGAGGCGTCCGACGAGGTGGGCGAGCTGGCGCGCGCGTTCGCCTCCATGACCCACGAGCTGCGCACTTCGCGCGAGCGCCTCGTACAGGCCGAGCGCGTGGCCGCCTGGCGCGAGATGGCGCGGCGCCTGGCCCACGAGCTCAAGAACCCCATCTTCCCCATCCAGCTCTCCATCGAGACCCTGCGCCGGGCCCTCGACCAGGAGGGCGCGCAGGACGCCCAGCGGTTCCAGGCCCTGTTCCGGGAATCCAGCGACACCATCCTCGACGAGCTGCGGTCGCTGCGCTCCATCGTCGAGGAGTTCAGCCAGTTCGCGCGCATGCCGCCCCCGCGTCTGGCCCCGACCGACCTCGGCGACCTCGTGGAACGCGTGCTCGCCCTCTACCGCGCCCGCGCGGCCGCGGTGAGGATCGAGACTGGCCTCGCCCCGGGGTTGCCGGCGGTGCCCGCCGATCGCGACCTGCTCGGCCGCGCCCTGGGGAACCTGGTGGCGAATGCGCTGGAGGCGATGCCCGATGGCGGCACGCTGTCCGTCAAGACGCACGCGCTCGAGGAGGGCGTGGCCCTCGAGGTGTCCGACACCGGACCCGGCCTCACCGAGGAACAGCGCACGCGCCTCTTCACGCCGTACTACACGACCAAGAAGGGCGGGACCGGCCTGGGCCTCGCCATCGTGCAGGGCATCGTCTCCGACCACGGCGGAAGAATCCAAGTGCAGAGCACACCGGGGGCCGGGACCACGTTCACGTTGGTCCTGCCGTCGGCCCCCATAATGATGGCGGTGGCAAGTGACACGTAGGGTTCTTGGCAGGTGGCACGTAGAGCCCGGCGGCGCGCGGAGCGCGGCGCCGGGCGAGGGGGGTTGCAGGGGGGGTCGCAGCCAATCAGTTCGCTGGTGGCCGCAGTGCGAACAGCCATCGCGGATCACCTGTCGGTGCCCCCCCTGCCTTGATACGCCATGAAACCCCGAATCCTCATCGTCGACGACGACGCCGGCACCCTCGCTTCGCTCTCCCGCGCGTTCGCCCTGGAGGGCTACAGCGCACTCACCGCGGGTTCCGCCGCGCGCGGCCTGGAGCGCCTGCAGGAAGAGCCGGTGGACGCGATCCTCTCCGACGTGGTGATGCCGGAGATGGACGGGCTCGAGTTCCTGGCTCGCGTCAAGGAGCGCTCGCCCGACGTCCCCGTCATCTTGATGAGCGGCCAGGCCACCCTGGACACGGCGGTGAAGGCCACCCGTCTGGGCGCCCTCGACTTCGTCGAGAAGCCGATCGGACTGGAGCGCCTGCTCCTCACGTTGCGCAACGCCCTGCGCCTGGACCGCCTGCAGCGCGAGAACAAGGAGCTGCAGAAGTACTGGCGCGACGAGCTGGCCCTCATCGGCGAGAGCCGGCAGATGGCGGCCCTGCGGGCGGTGGTGGAGCGCGCCGCCCCCGCCGACGTGCCCATCCTCATCCTGGGCGAGAACGGCACGGGCAAGGAGCTGGTCGCGCGCGCCGTGCACGACCTCTCCCCACGGCGGGAGCAGCCGTTCGTGAAGATGAACTGCGCGGCGGTGCCCGCGGAGCTGGTGGAGAGCGAGCTGTTCGGCCACGAGAAAGGTGCCTTCTCCGGCGCGGTGGCGCAGCGCCGCGGGCGCTTCGAGCAGGCGGACGGCGGCACGCTGTTCCTGGACGAGATCGGCGACATGGCGATCCCGATGCAGGCGAAGCTCCTCCGCGTCCTGCAGGACGGGGAGATCGCGCGCGTGGGCGGGACGGGCGAGATCAAGGTGGACGTGCGCGTGATCTCCGCGACGAACCACGACCTCGATGCACTCGTGGCCGACGGCCGCTTCCGCGAGGACCTGTACTACCGGATCAACACGCTGAGCTTGCGCACTCCCGCCCTCCGGGAGCACGCGCAGGACATCCCGGCCCTGGCCGCCCACTTCGCCGCCGCCGCCGTGCACCGCCATCACTGGCGCCCCCGGCGGCTCTCTCCGGAAGCGCTCGCCCTCCTCCAGGAACAGCCGTGGAGAGGGAACGTGCGCGAGCTGCGCAACGTCGTCGAGCGCGTCCTGATCCTCTCCGACGCCGACCCCATCGCGCCCGCCGACGTGCGGGCCGCGCTTCCGGGCGCCTCCGCGGGCGCCGCGCCCGCCGCCCGGGCGGGCGCGCTCCCGGCCGACGGTGCCCTGCGGGAGCTCCTGGACGCCTACGAGCGCGACGTCATCCGCGAGCGCTTGCGCGCCCACGGCGGCCACGTGACCAACGCCGCGCGCAGCCTCGGCCTCGAGCGCAGCCACCTTTACAAGAAGTGCCGGCAGCTCGGCATCGACATCCGGGAGGAGGGCTGACCCTGGGAATGCGCGCCTCGTCCCGCGCGTATTCCCGGTGATGACCGCGCTCTCGATCCTGATCGCACTGAGCCAGGCGCCGGCGGCGGGCCGGGAGCTCACGAGGACGGAGACGGAGTCACGGGCGCGCCGGGACCTGACCGTGCGGCTCGGCGTCCCCGCCCCTGACGTACGCGTCGTCGCCTCCGACTCCCGCACCTGGCCCGATCCGCGCCTCGGGTGCGTGGCGCGTCGGGGCGTCGAAGAGCCGGTTCCCGTGCCCGGCTATCGGATCGTCCTCGATGCGGATGGGAAGCGGTACACCTACCACACGGACCTCACCGGCCGGATCGTGTATTGCGAGGAGTCGCTCAAGCGCCTCCTTCCAATGCTGCGCTGACCGGAGGGGGTGGGACGCGCCTACTCCTTGGGGTACCGCGGCCGGCAGCCGTCCTTGCGTGGTCCGATGCCCAGGGCGGCGAGCCGCTGCGACTCGGCCAGGGAGGCGGACGACACGCCGATGCTGTCCGCGGCCTGCTTCAGCGTGACATAGGCCTCGCGCGCGCTGGTGGCGGCCTCGAGGTATCTCCAGGCCTCGAACGCGTCCTTGGCCAGGCGCGCCTTGCGGTCGGCGAGGAGGAGGGCGGGCATCGCCCGCGGCGCCTCCGGGCTGGCCAGGAGGTCGCCCGCGAGGGCGTTGGCCCAGTTGAGATAGCCGGCGGTCTCCCACCGGTACATGTTGTCCTGGTTGTGGCGTCCGAAGCCGTTGGACAGCGACAGGTAGTGCATCACGGTGTCGCTCTCGTCCCCCAGCCACGCGAAGTACGTCTCGCCGGCCGCGTCGTAGTCCGCGCCGGACTCGGAATCGTAGCCGTCGTGCGGGTGCGACATTCCGATGTGGTGGCCCAGCTCGTGGATGACGGTCGAGCTCAGTCCGTACCCCAGCTCGCGGTAGGCGGAGCTTCCGAAGACGAACTCGTAGGTCGGCGTCCCGTCTACCCAGTTGTCGTCGGCGAAGCCGAGGAGCCCGAAGAAGCTGCCCAGGGAATCGGGGGTCGTGCTGTAGGAGAAGACCTGTCCCACGGAATCCGGGGGCCCGTATTTCGGGATGTAGCGCCGGAGGTTCGCGTCGAAGTAGCAGTAGAGCTGCGCGAACGTCTCACCGAAGTTGCTCCAGCAGTCCGTGGCGCTGGAGTTGCCGCTGAAGATGGCGAGGGCCTTCTTCGCGCCGCGATCCGCCGGGTCCGTGTCCGTGACGCCGACCTTCCACCGGTAGTACGGCTGGAACTCGCGCCACTCCCGCTCCGCGAACTGGCCATGGAACCAGTCGAGGCCGCTGACGCCGGGCTCGTTCTCCAGCATGGCGACGTGTGCCACCTTCCTTCCCCCGGGCTCGGGCGCGCTCAGGAGCGGATCGTAGAGCGGTGAAGTCGTGAAGAGCAGGTCGATGGCGACGTAGCGGGTGAGCAGTCCGATGTCGTGGCTCAGCCGCTCCGGCGGCCGATAGCCGCCGTTGTCGTATTCCCAGACCGGAGGGATGCGGTAGTCGGGGCTCCCGTCGCCGTCGAGGTCGGCATCCGTGATGTTGTAGCTGCCGCCCCACGACTCCGGGCCGGCCGAGAAGTCATAGAACCAGCTCCGGCTGTGGGTGCCGCCCCAGGAAATCATCTTTCGCGTCGCCCGCCGGAGGCCGAAGTTGTAGCCCGTGTCCGGATCGGGCTCGTCCGTCTTGGTGTAGACGTGGAACTGGAAATCGGCCTGGCCGTACCAGTTGATGAAATAGAGGGTGTACCCGCGATCGTTCGCCTCCGCATCGTGGTCGGCGAGCCATTTCTCCACCTTGGCCGCATCGATATGGAGGACCGGCCCCCGCACCTGGGCCACACTCCTCCCCTGCTCGTTGTAGGCCTCCTGGAAGGCCGTGATCGGCCCTTCGGTGCCGGCGCTCTTCAGGTAGGCAAAGAGCTGTTTCGCGAGCGCGGCCCGTCGCTCGAAGCGGTAATGGAACCGGTAGTCCAGCCCGAGATCGCGCCCCCGGCGGTCGTAGAAGAGAGGGTAGCGGACCACGGGCTGGTAGGTCGCGGGCAGGACGTCCGCGATCGCGCTCGTGTCGACCTCGTCGCCGAAGCCGACGAGCACGATGCGGACCGGGATCTGCTGCGTCTGGACTTGGAAGCTCCCGGGCGCGAGCCCGGCGAACGGGCGCGCCTCGGCGGCGCGGGCCGAGGGCGGAGCGAGCAGGAACACCACGGCGCCGGTGCCGAGGAGAGCGAGCGGTCGGGACCTGCCCATGGCCGAACCTCGTGGCGAGACTCGGCGGAGGGTACAGCAGCCGCCCCGCAACACCAAGCCCCGAGGCGGAGCCTTCTCAGTGGAAGAGCCGCGACAGCTCGGGCCGCTTGAGGACCACGGATCGGACGATCTCGCTCCAATGCTCGCGCTCGCGCGGAGGCAGAGGCTCCGCCTCGATCTTCATCTCCTCGAGGAGCGTGTCCACGAGCTGGTCGATCGAGCGCATGAAGAACTCGTCCGTGTCGCGGACGCCGTCCGCGGCCGGCGTCCCCGAGATCGGCACCTTGAAGAGCAGGTCGTACGTCTTCATCCAGTGCGCGACGAAGCGCTCGTAGGGCTTCTGCCGGCCGCAGGCCAGGGCCATGTACGCGTAGTTGTCGAGCGCGCTGCGGTCGCACACCACCACCTCGTGGTAGGCGGCGGAGCGGATCTCCTCCGCCACCTGCGTCATGAGGATCCAGGTCTGGGCCTCGAGCGAGGTCTTGCGGTTGATGGGCAACGGGCTCAGCCGCGCGACCTCCTTGACCATGTCCACGTGGACGCCCTCGCGCTTGAGGGCGCCCGCGAGGTCGTAGCACAGCGTGGTCTTGCCCACGCCGTGGCTGCCGATGAAGGCGACCTTCATCGCAGGACGACGGGATGCGTCGGAACCAGGCGCTCGCGGACGGCGGCGCGGTAGATGAGGTAGGCGACGCCCAGGAACAGCGCGAACCCGAGCGTCCCGGCAACCCCACTGCCCACCATGGTCTGGAACTTCTGCCCCAGCGCTCCCAGCACCCCGGCGATCCGTTCGACGCGCGGGTCGGGCCAACCCAGGAACGAGGTCAGCAGCCCCATGATCGACCCGCCCGCCACCAGCCCGGAGCTGTAGAGGACGCCCGGCCCGGCGTCGGATTCCGCCTCGCCGCCGCGCTTCCAGTCCACGATCCTGCGCACCAGCCCGCCAATGAAGATGGGCGTCGTGCTCTCGAGGGGCAGGTACACGCCGACCGCGAACGCGAGGGCGGGAACGCCGATGATCTCCATCAGGATCGAGGTGAACACACCCAGCAGTACGAGACCCCAAGGCAGCTGTTGGCTCAGGATGCCCTTGATGACGAGGCTCATCAGCGTCGCTTGCGGCGCGGGCGCGCTCTCGGATCCGATGCCCTCCTGCACGCGGTAGCGGACCTGGCCCGAATCGGTCACGAGATAACGCCCGTCGGGGATGCCCTCCCGCCCGCCGACGCGTACCTCGTCGTAGGTCGCGCCGTCGGGTCCTCGCACCGTCGGCGCCCCCGGAGGAGGGACGACGGTCACGGTGTAGGCGGCTTCCTGCACCCGCTGGTTCGCCCGGTTGATGAGCTGCAACGTGCCCCCGATGACGACCACGCTCGTGACCACGCCGATGATCAGCGCCACCTGCTGTCTCCACGGCGTCCCGCCGACGAGGAAGCTCGTCTTGAGGTCCTGGCTGGTCGTGCCGGCGTTGCTGGCGGCAATGCAGACGACGGTCCCGATCGAGAGCGCCGCCGCCGTGAACGCGTGGCCCGTCCAGCCCAGCAGCACGAAGGTCAGACACACGCCCATGAGCGTCGCGATGGCCATCCCGCTCACGGGGTTCGACGACGAGCCCAGCTCACCCGTGATGCGGGACGAGACCACCGAGAAGAAGAACCCGAAGACGATGATGGCGACCGCGGAGAGGACGGAGACGGCGATTCCGGGCACGGCCTCGAGCTGCGGGAGAAAGGACATGAAGACGGCCAGCGCGACCGACCCCGCGAGCACGATCGAGATGGGGATGTCCTTCTCGGTGCGCCGGCGTTGCTCCGATCCCCCGCCCGCGGTCAGCCGCAGGTCGCGGAAAGAGGCCCGGAAGCTGTCGATGATCGTGGGCAGGGCCTTCATCAGGTTGATGATGCCGCCCGCGGCCACCGCCCCCGCGCCGATGTATCGGATGTACCGATTCCAGATGTCCGCCGGCAGCATCTGGTCGATGGGCACCGTCCCCGGATAGAGCGGGGAGGAACGTCCCTGTCCGAAAAGAGCGATGGCGGGGATCAGGACGAGCCACGATAGAAGGCCGCCCCCGACCATGATGGCGGACGAGCGATAGCCGATGATGTAGCCGACGCCCATCAATTCGGGCGACATGTCGACCGACACCTGCGCCGCCTGGTAGCGAGGGATGGGCAACTCCGCCGTCGTCGGCCAGAGGCGGGCCAGGAATCCCAGCGCCTTGTAGCCCAGGCCCGCGAAGAGCCCGCTGAAGACGAGCTTCGCCTGTGCTCCCCGCTCCTCGCCCGCAACCAGGACCTCCGCCGCCGCCGTCCCTTCCGGGTAGGTGAGCCGGCCGTGCTCCTTCACGATCAGGTAGCGCCGCAGCGGGATCATCATCAAGACGCCGAGGATCCCTCCGCAGAGCGAGAGGAGCAGGGTGCGCGTCCAGTCCATCTCGAAGCCGAGAAGGACGAGGGCGGGCAGTGTGAACGCCACTCCCGCGGCGATCGACTCCCCCGCCGACCCCGTGGTCTGCACGACCGTGTTCTCGAGGATCGAGGCCCGGCCGCCCAGGCGGTGGGAGAGGGCCCGGAAGATCGTGATCGACAGGACGGCGATGGGGACGGAGGCGGAGACGGTCAGGCCGACGCGAAGGGCGAGGTAGACCGAGGAGGCGCCAAAGACGAGGCCGAGAACCGAGCCCAGCACGACGGCACGGACGCTGAGCTCCGGAAGGCGCGCCTCGTCCGGGACATACGGGGTAAAGCTAGGCGGGACGGCGGGCTCGGCGGCCAAGGTGCTTCCGATTCTATAATCGCAGCGAGCGCGCGTGTCCGAACTCTATGAGCCTTACGACAAGCTGATCCTCATCGAGGTGCTGGGCCGCCGTTTCGACGTCCCGGAGAACAACCTCCTCCTGCGCCAGCTCGCCTTCGTGGCCGCGGACATCGCCTGGGGCCGCTACTGCTGGAACGGAGAGTGCCGGTACTGCGAGATCCACTACTGCCGCGAGGACGGACCGGAGCTCGCGGCCCTGTCCTGCCGCATCAAGGGCGTCGAGGGGATGCGCATCACGAAGCTCGCCCCGGAGATCCGCTACAACTTCGCGGACGCGCTGGCGGCCAAAGACTGAGGGAGGTCGAGCCGCACGGCGCGGCTGGACAAGCCGATCAGTGAGCTCGGCGCCGCGCAGCGGCGGCGAGCGACGGGGGGTTTCAGGGGGGGTCGCGAACGCCCATCTCGCGATGCGTGAGTGCCCCCCCTGAGATCAAAGCTCAGAAATAGAACTTCAGGCCGAGCTGCACGATGCGCGGAGGCACGCGCGTGTCGGTTATGGTCCCGAACCCGCCCGAGGTCATCAGGACGTTGGGCTGGTCGAAGTTGACGGTATTGAAGACGTTGAATACCTCGAGGCGCAGCTCGAACCGCCGCTCGCCCGCGACCGTGAAGTTCTTGAACAGGCCCACGTCGAACTGGAAGAAGCGGGGACCGGTGAAGAGGTTCCGCTCGCTTCCGATCTCGCCGGGGGCGGGCGTCTGGAAGAGCGCGCGCTCGTCCGCCGAGAACCACTCCACGCCTCGCTCCGTCCTCCGCACGCGCCCGATGTGCGTCGATGGCCCGCTGAATTCCGCGCGGTTGGTGACGGCGCTCGCGCTGGTCGAGGCGATGCGGGTGCCCGAGTCGTAGAAGGTGAACGTGTTCCGCCCGGAGTAGACGCTGAACGGGAAGCCGCTGGACGCGTCCAGGATGCCGTTGATCTGCCACCCGCCGAGGAGCAGGTTGACCAGCCCGGAGCTCTTGGACAGGAACCGGCGGTCACGGCCGACGGGCACGTCCCAGATCACGAACCCGCGGAACACGTGCCGGACGTCGAAATCGGAGCGGCCCTTGTCACGCTGGGGGTTCCCGGGGTCGGAGCTGACGATGATCTCCGTCCCCGCGCCGCGCGTGTCGTTCGAGAGGTCGTCGATCGACTTCGCGAGCGTGTAGTTGGCGGCCAGGGTGAGGCCCCGGGCACGGTGCTGCACCTGGACCTGCAGCGAGTTGTACCAGGAGCTCGAGCACGAGCAGCCCAGGCCGGCCACCGTGAACTGCGGGTTCGGCCGGAAGAAGTTGTCGGCCAGGCCCGCGCGCGCGAGCCCGATGCCGAGCGTCCCACGGTCCAGCGCGTCCGCGATGAGGCCCACGTTGCCGTTCTGGATGTCGGCCCACACGCTGGACGGGATGTTCCCGCCGAAGAGCGTGCCCAGCCGGCCCGTGCTCTCGCCCGCGTTCGGGTTCTGGTTGGCGGCGAGGTTCCGCTGCGCGGCCTGGAAGTCCTTCAGGAACCCGTTGGCCGCGAGGTCCATCTGGTTGACGTTGAGCATGCGGAACAGGTGCACGCCGCGGCTGCCCACGTAGTTCATCTCGATCGCGGTGTTCTTCCACAGCTCGCGCTGGAAGCCCAGCGTCCACTGGTGGACGAACGGCGTCTGGAGATCGTCCTGGAAGAAGAGCGGCCGCTCGCCGCGGTTGGGCGGCGGCGTGCGCAGGATCGACGTCGGCGTGTTCAGGTGTGGGATGCCGCCGTCCAGTCCGATCGTCACGGCACCCTGGGGCTGCGGTCGCCGGATCCCTTTCAGGAGCTCGTCGAGCCGGACGATGGTGTCGGTGCCGGGGATCGACGGATCCCGGGGCGCGGTCAGGAACTGGTTGAGAGACGTGGCGGGCTGGCGCTGCTCCACGACGTTGAGAGCCCACGAGACCAGCCGCTGATACGCGATGCGGTAGCTGCCGCGGACGGCCGTGTGGCCCCCGCCGAACGGGTCCCAGGAGAAGCCGAGGACGGGGGCGAAGTTGTTCTTGTCCGTGCGGAACCACGAGCGCCCGGTCCCGGGTCCCGCCGGATCGAAGCTGACCGGTCCCTGGCTGCCGTCGAGGGGCTTGTCCGGCGCCACCTGCACGCCCGCCGTGTCGTAGGGGACGGTGTTCAGCTCGTAGCGCAGGCCGAGGTTCAGCGTCAGCCGCGGCGTGACGCGCCAGTCGTCCTGCAGGAAGCCGTTGTATTCCTGGAGGCGCTGCTTCATCCGGAGCGGCTGCAACGCCACGAAGCCGGTGCCGTCACTGTAGAAGGTCTGGTCCACGCGCCCGATGCGGCCCAGCATCACGTTATAGAAGGTGTTGAGGTTGTTGCGGTCGGTGGAGTTGATGCCGGAGCCGGTCAGGTTGATCCGCGTGCCGTCCGGGCGCAGCACGGCCAGGGAGTCGAGGCCGCTGAAGGCGGCGTCGGTGCGCGAGAACGTGAAGCTCGGATAGATCCCGAACGGGTTGCCCGCCCCGCGCATCTGGTCGATGAAGTACGCGCGCGCGACCACGCCGGCCTTGAAGGCATGCGACCCGCGCACGTAGGTCACGTTGTCGGAGAGCTGGGTCTCGATCGGCGTCCGCGCCGTTCCGGGCCAGTAGACGAACGGGCTCGTGAAGATGCAACCGGACGAGCAGACCTCGTAGGTGCGGGGGTGCTCGGGGTCGATGAAGTCGAGCCGGTTGCGGGTGAAGCCGACGGTGACCTCGTTGAGGAGGTGGGGACCGAAGTTGGACTTCAGGCCCAGGGCGCCGCCCTGCTGCTTCGAGAGCCGCTCGCGCGCCGGCCAGCTCAGCGGCTTGGGGGTCGTGTTGATGATGTCGTTGATGAGGTGGTTCCGGAACGCGATGTTCGTGCGCGCGAACAGGCTGTGGCGGCTGCTCAGGTTCACGTCCACGCGCGCGGTCATGGTATCCACAGGAGCGTAGGTGGGCGAGTTCCAGCGGTAGCCGGCGGTGTTGAGGCCGTCGCCCACCGTGAAGTCGTTGGGCAGGGGCAGGAATTTCAGCGTCTGGTTCTGGATCACGGGGTCGAGGCCGATCCCGCGCGGGTCGTTGGCGGCAAGGTCGTAGGTCGAGATGGGTGTCAGCGGGTTGCCCTGGCCGTCCACGCAGCTCGGCCGGTTCTGGGCCGTGGTCTGGCCCGCGCAGGGTTGGGTCACGAAGCGGAACTGACCGCGGCGAAGCGCGTCCGTAGGCACCGTCACCACGTTGCTCGTCTCCTGGGTGCGCCGCTGACCCTCGTAATTGACGAAGAAGAACGCCTTGTCGCGGCGGATGGGCCCGCCCAGCGAGAGGCCGAACTGATTGCGGCGCAGGATCTCCTTGGGGATCCCCTGCTGCTCGTTGAAATACGAATTCGCGTCCAGGGCCGTGTTGCGCAGGAACTCGTAGATGGTGCCGCGCAGCTCGTTGGTGCCGCTCTTGGTGACCAGCTCGACCTGCCCGCCGGCCGAACGCCCGTACTCCGCCTTGGGGTTGCTGGTGATGACGCGGAACTCCTGGAGGGCTTCCGGGTTCACGGGGGCGTTGGTGAGCTCGCCGCGGGGGATCACGGGGTCGGAGATGTCGATGCCGTCCTGGGTGGTGGTGATGCCGCGGCCTCGGTCTCCATTGATGTAATGCGTGGCCGTACCGCTCGAAGACGTCGCTTCGGAGCTGTGCCCGGCGACCCCGGGCACCAGGCCGATGAGGTGCAGCGGGTTCCGTCCGTTGAGGGGCAGGGTGACGATCGCCTTCTCCGAGACGAGCGTGCTGATGGAGGACTCCGTGGTCTGGACGAGCGGCGTTTCCGCCGCCACCGTCACCGTCTCCTGGAGGTTGCCAGGCTCCAGGACGAGGGTCAGGCTGAGGTCGGCGCCCACGGTGAGCTCGTTGCCGGTGATCGTCCGCGTCTTGAACCCGGAGAGGGTGCCGGTGACGGTGTAGGGCCCGACGGCCAGGCTGGGGAAGACGAACTGCCCCGAGCCGGTGGTGACGGTCTGGTGGCGCACGCCCGTCGGCTCGTGGACGGCGATCACCGTCGCGCCGGGCACGAGGCCGCCGCTCGCGTCCTTGACGAGGCCGGAGAGCCGGCCCGTCCCCGTCTGCGCGGCGGCGGGCGTGGCCATGGCCACGAAACACGCGAGCGCGCCGACGAAAGGACGAACGCGCGGGCAAGAGGATGGGAAGCGCATGGGCCCTCCTCGCGGGCGATCCGCTGTGGGTTGAACGGAGAAACGTTAGACCTTTGGATCGGAGCGTGTCAAGGACTCGCGGCGCGAACGCGCCTTCAGGTCTTGAGGCGGCTCTGGACCTGGCGCCACGTGGTGGTCAGGCTGTTCCGGGTCATCTCCAGCCGGCGCACGGTGAAGCCGGAGGCGGCGCGCTCGGCCAGGGTTTCCTGGGCGCGCGCGACCAGCTTGCGGCAGGTCTGGACGAGGATGTCGTCCGCCTTGCCCGCGGCCTTGAGGGTCTGGATGCCCTCCTCGATCTCGGAGACGATCCGCTCGATCTCCGCCGTGAGCTCGCTCAGGATGTGCGCCGCCGGACGCACCTCGTCGAAGATGGGAAGCGGCGCCTCGACGGCGGGGTCGGGAGCCGCCAGGGTCGGCGCCGCCGGAGTAGGAGCAGTGGCACGTTCCATCTTCAGCTCGAGGAAGGCCCGTGAGAAGAGGAACGGGAAGACCGTGTTCGCCTCCTCGAACTCCTTCTTCACGGCGTCGCTCTTGGTCATGTAGTACTCGCGGATCAGGCACTTGATCCGCATCACCTGCTTCTGCTCCGCCTCTTCGATGACGCGCCGCGCCTCCGCGGCGAGGTCGGCGATGCGCGACTTGATGAAGGTGTTGTGCGCGTGGGACCGGATGTCCGGATAGTCGTGGTCCCGGCCGTGGACGATCTGCGCGTTCTGCTCCCCGTAGTTGGCGTAGACGATCACGTTGACGCGGCGCAGCTCGCGCCCGCTGACCTTGTCGAGCACCGGTCCGAGGTCCTCGATCTGGATGTGGTAGAGCGTCCCGGCGGCGGACGTGTAGTTCTGATTGACGCCGCCGACCTGGCAAAGCTTGCGGTCCAGAGGCCCGGTAGGGTTCTCCGGCGGTGGCCCCACGGGGCTGCCGGGGGGTCCAGGCACCCGATTCAGACAGTCCTCCTTGGTGCTGTATTATCTATTAGCCCCACCCTACCTTTCAAGCCGTTATTCTGGTGAGGTTTACTGCCCCGAAACGCCATCGGCCAATCTTGAGTGTATAGCACTAAGATTTGGTGCTTGACAAAGGCTAAGGCCGACCGTATATTGCGTTCAGGACGACTGGTCCACGGAGGCGTGAGCAATGAGCAAGGTGGTTGGAATCGATCTGGGGACGACCAACTCGGTCGTGGCCGTCCTGGAGGGCGATTCGCCGACCGTGATCCCCAACTCGGAGGGGGGCCGCACCACCCCTTCCGTCGTGGCATTCACGAAGGAGATCAAGCGGTTCATGGGCCGCAAGTTCTCGGAGGTCGGCGAAGAAGTGAAGATGGTCCCCTACAAAGTCGTCGAGGGCCCCAACGGGGACGTGCGCATCGAGGTCCGCGGCAAGCTGTACTCGCCGCCGGAGATCTCGGCCATGATCCTGCAGAAGCTGAAGCAGTCGGCGGAGGACTACCTCGGGGAGAAGGTCACCAAGGCCGTCATCACCGTTCCCGCCTACTTCAACGACTCCCAGCGCCAGGCCACCAAGGACGCGGGCAAGATCGCCGGGCTCGACGTCCAGCGCATCGTGAACGAGCCCACGGCGGCCGCGCTGGCCTACGGCCTGGACAAGAAGAAGGACGAGACGATCGCGGTGTACGACTTCGGCGGCGGCACGTTCGACATCTCCGCGCTCGAGGTCGGCGAGGGCGTGGTCGAGGTCAAGGCCACCAACGGCGACACGCACCTGGGCGGCGACAACTTCGACCAGCGGATCATCGACTGGATCGTCGCCGAGTTCAAGAAGGACCAGGGCATCGACCTCAGCAAGGACAAGATGGCGATCCAGCGGCTGCGTGAGGCCGCGGAGAAGGCCAAGATCGAGCTGAGCAGCACCGTCGAGACCGAGATCAACCTGCCCTTCGTGACCGCGGACGCCTCCGGCCCCAAGCACCTCAGCCTGAAGCTGAGCCGGGCCAAGCTGGAGCAGCTCGTGGGCGACCTGATCGACAAGTCCGTCGGGCCCGTCAAGCAGTGCCTCAAGGACGCGAGCGTCGAGGCCAAGGACATCGACGAGGTCGTGCTCGTCGGCGGCATGACGCGCATGCCGAAGATCCAGGACACCGTCCAGAAGTTCTTCGGCAAGGAGCCCCACAAGGGCGTCAACCCCGACGAGGTGGTGGCGGTGGGGGCGGCCATCCAGGCCGGCATCCTGTCCGGAGACGTGAAGGACGTCCTGCTCCTGGACGTGACTCCGCTGAGCCTCGGCGTCGAGACCCTCGGAGGCGTGATGACGAAGCTCATCGAGCGCAACACCACGATCCCCACCAAGAAGACGGAGGTCTTTTCCACCGCGGCCGACAGCCAGCCGTCGGTCGAGATCCACGTCCTGCAGGGCGAGCGCGAGATGGCCAGGGACAACCGGACGCTCGGCAAGTTCCATCTCGTCGGCATCCCGCCCGCACCGCGCGGCGTCCCGCAGGTCGAGGTCACCTTCGACATCGACGCCAACGGGATCTTGAACGTGTCGGCCAAGGACCGCGCCACGGGCAAGACCCAGAACATCACCATCACCTCGTCGTCCGGCCTCAACAAGGACGAGGTCGAGAAGATGGTGCGGGAGGCGCAGGCCCACTCCGAGGAGGACAAGAAGCGGCGCGAGATGGTCGACCTGCGCAACCAGGCGGACTCGCTCGCCTACAACCTGGAGAAGCTGCTCTCCGACAACAAGGACAAGATCGACTCCGCTCAAGCGAAGGAGATCGAGGACGCGGTGGCGCAGACCCGCAACGCGATGGAAGGCGAGGACGCGGACGCGCTCAAGAAGGCGGTCGAGCGCGTCACTTCGCTCAGCCACCGCGTGGCCGAGGCTCTCTACAAGGCCTCGGGGGCGCAGCCGGGCGAGGGGGGCGGACCGTCCGGCCCTGCCGGATCCGGCGGCCCCTCGGGCCAGGCGGGAGGCAAGCCCGCGGACGACGTAGTGGACGCGGAGTACACGGTCAAGGAGTAAGGCTTCAACGAACTCGCGGCCCCGCCCCCACGGCGGGGCCGCTTCAATCCCGGGAGAAACTATTATGGCGGTTGTTCGGATTTCGACGGACGTGACGCGGTGAAGGCCTCGAAGAAGCCCGGCAAGGGACCGGCGAGCGGCGGCAAGAAGCCCGCGCCGCTCAGACCGGCCGCCCGCGCCACCACGCCACCCTCGACGGCGCCCGCGTCCTCCGGACGCGGCCCCGTCTCGTCTTCAGGCAGTGGAGGCAAGCAAAGCATGGCGAAGGTAAGGCCGCTCCGCGACCGCGTCCTCGTGAAACGGATCGAGGAGCAGGAGCAGAAGGTCGGCGGGATCATCGTGCCCGACACCGCGAAGGAGAAGCCCCAGCAGGCGGACGTCGTCGCCGTGGGCTCCGGACGCGTGCTCGAGAACGGCCAGCGCGAGCCGCTGGCGGTCAAGGCGGGAGACAAGGTGCTGGTCGGCAAGTGGTCGGGCACCGAGGTCAACATCGACGGCACCGAGTACCTCATCGTCAAGGAAGACGAAATCCTGGGAATTCTCGGCTGACCACCACGGTGGCAGCCGAGAATTCCTAATAGGCAACAAATTATGGGATTCGCCCGACGGGCGAATCCTTAACGGAGGCGAAGCGAATCCCATGGCGAAGGACATCGTCTATCGCGAGGACGCGCGCAGCGCGATCCTCAAGGGCGTCAACGCGCTCGCGGACGCGGTCAAGGTGACGCTGGGGCCCAAGGGCCGAAACGTCGTCCTCGACAAGAAGTTCGGCTCTCCCCTCATCACCAAGGACGGGGTCACGGTGGCGAAGGAGATCGACCTCAAGGACCCCATGGAGAACCTCGGCGCGCGCATGGTGCGCGAGGTGGCCAGCAAGACCTCGGACGTGGCCGGTGACGGGACCACGACCGCGACCGTGCTCGCCCAGGCCATCTACCGCGAAGGCATCAAGAGCGTGACCGCGGGCGCGAACCCCATGGAGCTCAAGAAGGGCATCGACACCGGGGTCGCCACCGTCGTCGAGGAGTTGAAGAAGCTGAGCAAGCCCGTCAAGGGCAAGATGATCGCGCAGGTGGGGACCATCTCCGCCAACAACGACGAGGAGATCGGCCGCATCATCGCGGAAGCGATGGAGAAGGTCGGCAAGGACGGGGTCATCACGGTCGAGGAGGCGCGCACCATCGACACCGTGCTCGACGTGGTCGAGGGGATGCGGTTCGACCGCGGCTACTCTTCGCCCTACTTCGTGACCGACCCCGAGCGGATGGAGGTCGTCCTCGAGAACCCGTACCTCCTGATCTACGAGAAGAAGATCTCGAGCATGAAGGACCTCCTGCCCGTCCTGGAGAAGATCGCCCAGCAGGGCGCTCCCCTCCTGATCGTCGCGGAGGACGTCGAGGGCGAGGCCCTGGCCACGCTCGTGGTGAACAAGCTCCGGGGCACGCTCAAGGTCGCCGCGGTCAAGGCGCCCGGCTACGGCGATCGCCGGAAGGCCATGCTCGAGGACGTCGCGATCCTCACCGGCGGCAAGGCCGTCACCGAGGACCTCGGCATCAAGCTCGAGAACGTCCGCGTCGAGGACCTGGGCCGGGCCAAGAAGGTCGTCATCGACAAGGACAACACGACCATCATCGAGGGCGCAGGTCCCCAGAAGGCGATCGAGGCCCGCGTCAAGCAGATCCGGACGCAGATCGACGAGACCACGTCCGACTACGACCGCGAGAAGCTGCAGGAGCGGCTGGCCAAGCTCGTGGGCGGGGTGGCCATCATCAAGGTCGGCGCCGCCACCGAGACGGAGATGAAGGAGAAGAAGGCGCGGGTCGAGGACGCGATGCACGCCACCAAGGCCGCCGTCGAAGAGGGCATCGTCCCGGGCGGGGGCGTGGCGCTCCTGCGCGCCGTGCCCGCCCTCGATCGGCTTCTCCAGGGCAAGGACCTCACGGCCGATGGGCGGCACGGCATCCAGATCGTCCGCCGGGCCGCCGAGGAGCCGCTGCGGTGGATCGCCACCAACGCCGGCCTGGAAGGCAACATGGTCGTGGCCAAGGTGAAGGAGATGCAGTCCGACATGGGCTTCAACGCCGCCACCGAGACCTACGAGAACCTCACGGAGGCCGGAGTCATCGACCCGACGAAAGTCGTCCGGTTCGCGATCCAGAACGCCTCTTCGATCGCAGGCCTGCTCCTCACGACCGAAGCCGTCGTCGCCGAGATCCCGGAGAAGAAGTCCGCACCGGCCATGCCGCCCGGCGGGGGCATGGAAGATTACTGAGACAGCCACGGACGGCGAGCGAGCGCGATTCACTCGCGCGAGCGAGCGGGGGGTCTGGGGGGTGCGGCGCAGCACCCCCCAGCTCACGAAGTCAAGATGTCCGCGCCGGCCATGCCGCCCGGCGGGGGCATGGAAGACTACTGAGGGGGTCTGGGGGGTGCGCAGCACCCCCCAGACGTCCCCCCGTCCCCCGTTCGGAACAGAGCGCAACCGTTCGGCCACACCGGGATCCATTTGCCCATTCAAGGACTTGGGTCCGGGGACAACTTTTGACGTGATTTCGACGTAAGTCCTAGTGCAGAATGGGCTTTCCTGCCGTAATCTCCACGGCAAGGCGGCTCCAGTCACGGGACGCGTCGCGGTACGGTCCTTGCAAACCCGAAGTTGTCTCAGCGTCAACCAAGGTCCCCTCGAGAGGGACTCGGAGGTTCGAGGTCGATGAACACCCGCAGCCGCACGATCGCGTCGTTCTTCTCGGTGGCCATGGCCGCAATGCTGTTCGGCGCGGTGGTGACGAGCCAGATCCAGCGCCCGATGGCGGCGGAGGCGCGCAACCTCGATCCGGCGGCCTCACCCGCCCCGGTCGGGCCGGGCGGGTCGATCACCCTCGATACCTTCAAGGAGATCTCGCGGCGCCAGACGGCGGGCGTGGTCAACATCGGCACCAAGAAGGTCGTGCGTCGCGGCCGGGGGAACGAGCAGGGACTGCAGGAGCTCTTCGGCGACGACTTCATGGAGCGCTTCTTCGGGCCGCAGGGCAACGGTAGCGGCGGCGGCGGCAACGAGACGCAGCGCAGCCTCGGTTCGGGGATCATCATCGACAAGGACGGGACGATCCTGACGAACCGGCACGTGATCGACGGCGCGGACGAGATCACGGTCTCGGTGGGACGTCACGACTACGTCGCCAAGCTGGTGGGCAAGGACGCGCGCACGGACGTGGCGATCCTGAAGATCGAGCCCAAGGAGTCCCTCACCGTCCTCACGCTGGGCAACTCGGACGAGACCGAGGTCGGCGAATGGGTGATGGCGGTCGGCAATCCTTTTGGCCTGGGTGGGAATAGCGTGACGGTGGGAGTTGTCTCCTACAAGGGACGCGCCATTCCGCTCGGCGTCATCCGGGGCACCTCCGTGGACATGATCCAGACCGACGCCGCGATCAATCCGGGCAACTCGGGAGGTCCTCTCCTCAACACGCGGGGCGAGGTCATCGGGATCAACACGCTCATCATCACGCGCGGCGTCCCGCAATCGGCGGGGGTCGGGTTCGCGGTGCCCATCAACGTGGCCAAGGAGATCCTGCCCCAGCTCCGGCAGCGCGGGAAGGTCGTGCGCGGCTGGCTGGGCGTCTCGATCCAGCCCCTCTCCGACGACATGGCCCGCACCTATCGGATGAAGAACAACAAGGGCGCGCAGATCAGCGACGTCACGTCGGACAGCCCGGCCGAGAAGGCCGGCCTCAAGGCGGACGACGTGGTGGTGGGCGTGGACGGCAAGGAGGTCGAGGACAACAGCGACCTCTCCCGTTACATCGCCTCCAAGTCGCCGGGCACGACCGTGAACCTGCGCGTGCTCCGCGGCGGCGCGGAACAGAGGATCGCGGTCACCCTGGGCACGTTCCCGGAGGAGACGGCGGACGCCGACGAGGGGGCTGGCCACCGTGGGCAGCTCGGCATGACCCTGCGGAACCTGACTCCGGACATGGCCGACCGCCTGGAGCTCCCGCGCACGAGCAAGGGCGTGGTGGTGACCGCGGTGGAGGCGGGCGAAGCGGCGGAAGAGGCGGGCCTCGCGCGCGGCGACGTCATCGTCAGCGTCAACGGCAGCGCCATCGCTTCTGTCGCCGACTTCGAGCGAGAGATCGACCGCGCACGTCCGGACGGCGTCGCCCGTCTGCGCGTGCGGCGGCAGGGTGGCGAATATTCATTCCTGGTCCTGAAGCTCAAGTGAGGGGCCGGGCATTCATACACGAAGGGGGACTCATGCCGATCATCGATCCAGCCGCTCACACCGAGAGACACCAGGCCTTGAAGGGCATGCTCGAGGTGCGCCGTCAGGAGATCCTCGACAAGCTGCGCACCATCCGCGAGGCGATGCCGGATCAGCGTCTCGACGTCCAGGACGCCGAGGAGCAGGCCGTCACCGATTTCGCCAAGGACATGGAGTTCGCCCTCGTGCAGATGAAGGCGGACACCCTGGGCCGGATCGACGAGGCGATGCGACGGCTCGAGGCCGGGACCTACGGCGAGTGCGCGGAGTGCGGGACGGAGATCCCGGCCGCGCGCCTCAAGGCGCTCCCGTTCGCGGTGTTGTGCCGCGACTGCCAGGAGCAGGAAGAGATCCGCACCGCCGAGGAGAGCAAGGTGGTGATGCGCGCCCTGCCGGCGCTGGAAGGCTGAAGCGGCGACGCATCCATTCGGACTGTGACTCCCTGCAGCTTCCCTCCCCCTACTTGGGGAGGGACAGGGTGGGGGGTCGATGAAAGAGCGAATGAGCGACAAGGACGATCGCACACCGGATTTTGAGTCGAGTGGCGGGGAGATCAACCTCGCCGAGGTGCCCACCGACCTCGCCATCCTGCCGCTGCGGGACACCATCCTGTTCCCGCACGCCATCCTGCCCCTGGCCGTGGCGCGGGAGAGCTCGGTCGCCCTCGTCCACGACGCGGTCAAGGAGCGGAAGGTGATCGGCGTGGTCACCCAGCGCGATCCCGCCATCGACGACCCGGTGGAGAGCGATCTCTTCCGGGTCGGGACCCTCACCCACATCCACAAGATGTTCAAGTTCCCCGACGGATCGCTGCGCCTGGTGGTCCAGGGCGTGCAGCGCTTCCGCCTGCACCAGGTCCATCAGTACCGGCCGTTCCTGAGGGCGTCCATCGAGCTGCTGACGGAGGTCGTCCCTCCGGAGCAGGAGATCGAGGTCAAGGCCCTCGCCCAGAGCGCCCAGGGGCTCTTCCAGCGCGTGGTGGAGCTCTCCCCCACCCTCTCCGACGAGCTGCAGGCGCTGGCCGCGAACATCCAGGAGCCCAGCCGTCTGGCCGACTTCGTCGCGGCCAGCCTGCCCAGCCTCACCACTCCCCAGAAGCAGGAGATGCTGGAGACGCTCGACGTCCGCGCCCGGCTCGAGCGCTTGAACAAGGTGCTGGTGAAGGACCTGGAAGTCCTGGAGGTCGGCAACAAGATCCAGAGCCAGGTCAAGACGGAGCTCCAGAAGAACCAGCGCGAGTACTACCTGCGCGAGCAGATGAAGGCCATCCAGAAGGAGCTCGGCGAAGGCGACGACCAGCAGCGGGAGTTCAACGAGCTGCGCGAGAAGGTCGAGGCCGCGGGCATGCCCGAGGACATCAAGAAGGAGGCCATGCGCGAGCTGGACCGCCTCTCCAAGATGTCGCCGGCGGCGGCCGAGTACACCGTGGCCCGCACCTACCTCGACTGGCTGGTGGCCCTGCCCTGGAGCAAGCGGACGGAGTCCGAGATCGACATCAAGCGGGCCAAGGAAGTCCTCGACAACGACCACTACGACCTCGAGAAGATCAAGGAGCGGATCCTCGAGTACCTGGCCGTGCGCAAGATGAAGCCGGACATCAAGGGACCCATCCTCTGCTTCGTCGGGCCCCCGGGCGTCGGCAAGACGTCACTGGGCCGGTCGATCGCGTCGTCGATGGGGCGCAAGTTCCATCGCATCTCGCTCGGCGGCATGCGGGACGAGGCGGAGATCCGCGGGCATCGCCGGACCTACATCGGGGCCCTGCCCGGCCAGATCATCCAGGGCCTGCGCCGCGCGGAGAGCCGGAACCCCGTGTTCATGCTCGACGAGGTGGACAAGCTGGGCGCGGACTTCCGCGGCGACCCGTCCTCGGCGCTGCTGGAGGTGCTCGACCCCGAGCAGAACAACACGTTCAAGGACCACTACATCGACCAGCCGTTCGACCTCTCGGAAGTGCTGTTCATCTGCACGGCCAACATCCTCGACACCGTGCCTCCCGCCCTCCGGGACCGCATGGAGGTCATCCGTCTCGCCGGCTACATCGAGGAGGAGAAGCTCCACATCGCGCGCCGGCACCTCATTCCCCGCCAGCTCGACAACCACGGGATGCCCGCGGACAACGTGGTCTTCGAGGAAGACGCGCTCAAGAAGCTCATCCGCGAGTACACGCGCGAGGCGGGCCTGCGCAACCTGGAGCGCGAGATCGCCAGCATCATCCGCAAGGTCGCGCGCCGGCGCGCGGAAGGCGAGCTCGATCCGGTGGTCGTCAGTCCGGCCAAGGTCGAAGAGTTCCTGGGGGCGCCGACGTTCATGCGCGAGGAGATGGACGAGCGCACCCTCATCCCCGGCGTCTCCATCGGCCTCAGCTGGACGGCCGCCGGAGGCGAGGTCCTCTACATCGAGGCCACGCAGATGTGGGGCCAGAAGGGCCTCACCATCACCGGCCAGCTCGGCGACGTCATGAAGGAGTCGGCCCAGGCCGCGCTGAGCTGGGTGCGCGCCCACGCGCGGGCGCTCGGCATCGAGGAGTCGTTCTTCGAGCGCGTGGACCTGCACCTGCACGTTCCCGAGGGCGCGATTCCCAAGGACGGTCCTTCCGCGGGCGTGACGCTGGTGACCGCTCTCGTCTCGCAGCTCACCGGCCGTCCGGTGCGGTCGCGGGTGGCCATGACGGGCGAGATCACGCTCTCCGGCCGCGTCCTGCCCGTCGGCGGCATCAAGGAGAAGGTGCTGGCCGCGCACCGCATGGGCATCAAGGAAGTCATCCTCCCCAAGCGCAACGAGAAGGCGGTCAAGGAGGACATCCCGGACAACGTGCGCGAGGAGCTGAAGATCCACCTCGTCTCGTCGATCGAGGAAGTCCTCGAGCTGGCGCTGACCGCGGGCGATCCGTACGAGATGCGCGCGGACCATCAGCGGTGGCAACTCCGGCTGAGTAATTAAGACCGGGAGCTCACTGCCGTCAGTCCGGGCTCGGGTCAGGGCTGACGGTCGTCGTCCTCTCCGGCGGTCCCCGCCGCGCCCATCCATCCACGGCGATCCCGACCGCGAGCAGCAGGACGATCGGCAGTCCAAGCCCCCCGAAGAGGCGATCGAGCCGCTCGCGGCGGCGCGCCGCCACGTCCAGGCCGAGAAGGAGCGCCAGCGCGGCCAGCCAGACCAGCGCGACGCGCGACTCGTCCGGTGACGCGGACACCAGCGAAGGCAGGTAGGTTCCGAGCGGGCGCTCCCCCGAGAGAGCCGCCCACAGCCGCGTCGGACGATCACCGCGATTGAGGAGGAGCAGCGCCCCTGGTCGGATGGTCATGCCCATGGTGGCGGCGATGCCGAGCCCGACGAGCGGCCATCGCCAGCGCGCGAGCCCTGTGCGCGAGAGGGCGACCCGCGCGGCGAGGGCGAGGGCGAGGACCGGCACCAGCGGCACCAGGAACCGGGCCGGCGGGCACTGCCCTCCCCACCACATCCGCCAGGGCACGACGGGCGCGATCACGGCCGCGCCGACCAAGAGCGGCTCCCAGGCGCGGAGACGGACGAGGCGTCCCAGGCCGGCCAGCGCGATCAGGAAGACGGGCGCGTACGGCAGCAGGCCGAACGAGCGGTCGAGAAAGAGTCCGGCCAGGGCGCGCAGGGGCGAGCCGTCGGCGTCCCTGGGCAGGCCGCCGTAGATGGCGAGAGGCGAGGCCACGCCGAAGATCGCGCGGTAGTACAGGAGGAAGCCCGCGCCCATGGCGGCCGCGACGGCAACGAAGGCGATACGCGCCGGGCCGCGGAGGCGGACCAGGGCGACGAGGGCGAGCGCGAGCGCCGCCGGCATCATCTTCAGGTGCAGCCAGGGCAGCGTGGAGGCGAGGAGCGCGGCCCCGACCGCGCCCGCCGCTCCGGGCCCGGAAAGGAGGAGCCGGAGCGAGGCGGCGAGGGCCAGGGACGCGGGCACCTCGGTGTAGATCTCGAAGGCGTAGAAGGCGAGGGGCGGCACGAGGGCCAGCGACCAGGCGAGCAGCGACGCTTCGTCGTCGCTCGTGAGCCGGCGCGCCGCCTTCCACATCTCCAGGGAGAGCCCGGCCGCGGCCAGGGTCAGCGCGATCACGCAGAGCGGCCGGCCCCCCAGCGCGTAGAGCGGCGCGAGGAGCAGGGCCAGGCCCGGGCTGTGCGCGGGATAGGGCCGTCCATCCGCGCGGGGCGCCCCGTAGTGCGGCGTGATCGGGCCCGGCGTGTACTCGCGCCAGTCCTCCCGCGCGTGGTTGTCGCGGAGATCGAGGTCGTGCTCCCGCCAGAGGCTCTGCGCCATCAGCAGGTAATGCGGCTCGTCGCCGGAGACGCGCAGGCGCAGCGTGTAGGAGAGCCCGACGACGAGCAGCAGCGCCCAGGCGGCGCCGAAGAGCAGGCGCGGGGAGGGCGCG
>WNGB01002370.1_pt1 | contig 42724 bp, 28 predicted proteins | sample 5400681 | NCBI WGS metagenome assembly WNGB01 (sample SAMN13153367, study PRJNA577476) | soil metagenome | isolation source: 115 cm soil or saprolite under grassland replicate 2 | place: USA:California | collected 2016-06-15 | reverse complement strand
ATCGAACGTGAGTGGCGCAAAGCGAAAGCTTGGCTGAAAGGAGCGTTGGAATAGAACCTCAGGCGCGGCGCTCTCTTGTCGCCCGCGTCACAAAACATCCCGCAATTTCCATTCATGAAGCGTGAACACTGGAATCAGGTTGACCGGTTGCTGGATGCAGCGCTTGAGCTGCCGCCAGAGAAGCGAGCCGCGTTTCTCGATGAGGCCTGCTCCGGTGACGAAGAGTTGCGAAGGGAATTAGACGCGTTGCTCGCCTCGGATGATGGCGCACGCAGTTTTCTCGAACAGCCTGCGTTGGAAGTAGCGGCCAAGGCGCTGGTGGACAAAAAAGATTCGTTGTTGGGCCAGATCGTGGGTCACTACAAAATCATCTCGCGACTTGGCGCCGGCGGGATGGGTGAGGTTTATCTTGCTGAGGACACGCGCCTTGGCCGCAACATAGCTTTGAAGCGTTTACCGGATGATCTGCTCACTGATGAACAAGTGCGTCGACGCTTTGCTCAGGAGGCAAAGACCACATCGACGCTGAACCACTCGCACATCGTTACCATCTACGACCTCGCTTCAGACGGACAGCGGGACTTTATCGCAATGGAGTATGTTGAAGGCGAGAGCTTACGTGTGCGACTGCAGCATGACAAGCTCAGTGTCAAGCAGGCAGTTGAGTCTGCCGCGCAAGTCGCCTCGGGGCTCGCCGCCGCTCACTCTGCAGGCATCATCCATCGCGATATCAAGCCTGAGAATCTGATGGTCACGCGCGCGACGCAGATCAAGATTTTGGACTTTGGTCTTGCAAAACTCATTGAAAAACAGCGAGCGCAATTCGCAGCCAGCAATGTGACTATAGCTCATGTGACGAAGGATTATGACCAGACCAAGTCGGGCGTAATTGTGGGCACCGTCGCCTATATGTCACCCGAGCAAGCGGCAGGACGCCCGTTGGACCATCGTACGGACATCTTCAGCTTGGGCGTCGTGCTCTATGAGATGCTCACGGGGCATAAGGCGTTTGAGGGCAAGTCGGCGATTGACACACTTCATGCGATCATCAATGAAGAGCTGCCAGCGATCACTGAAATAAACCCAAAAGTCCCACTCGAACTGACAGACATTCTTGCGAAAGCTCTTGCCAAAGACCCGGCAGAACGATACCAGCATGCGGGAGACTTCGAGTTAGATCTCCGAAGATTTAAACGCGCTTTTGAGGCGAACTCGCTAGTGAGCGCGCGCGTGCAGCCTCTCGTGCAAAGAGCGCGGAAGAAACCCATGGGCCTGCTCTGGCCCATCATCGGGATAGCCATTGGTATGAGCATCGCTATCGTTGCATGGGAGATGGGCAGATCGAGCAGACAGGCAGAACGTGCTCTAAATCTTCGAAACGTCTCGCTAACTGCGCTAACAACCGATCCGGGTTACGAAGGCGAGCCGACCTTTTCGCCGGACGGCGAGACTATCGCCTACGTCGCAGATCGCACGGGTACTTTTCAAATTTTTCTGAAACAAATCTCAGGCGGACCGGACATAAACATCAGCAACAATTCAGCCGACGACGTACAACCCGCTTTCTCGCCGGACGGCAAACAGATCGCGTTCGTTTCGACACGCTCAAGTTCATCCAACCTTCACTATCCCGGCGTTGATTTTCCTCTGCTGGGCGGCGATATCTGGGTGATGCCGGCGTTCGGAGGCAGCGCGCGGCGGATCGCTGATTTGGGCAATTTCCCGTCTTGGTCGCCGGACGGCTCAACGATTATCTACACAAGCGGCACCTCAAGGTTCCAATCAAAAATGCGGCGAGTTCCCGCACAAGGCGGCCAGGCGCAAGACATACCTATTACATTCAAAACCGATGAGCCACTTGCGGCGTTCTGGCTATATCCGAGCTACTCATCGGATAAGCATTGGATAACATTCGAAGCGGGGAATAACATTTTCGTCGTCCCCGCCGAAGGTGGCGAGGCGCGGCGACTCGTTAAAGGCAAGCGCCCGGTCTGGAGCGCAGACTCCCGGATGATCATTTATTCAAATGGCGAACCGGGCAAAAATTTTTCGTTGTGGCAAGTACCTTTTTCGACGACGGAAGGAACAGCAGAAGGAACGCCTGAGCCACTTACGGTCGGGCGAGGGCGTGACATACAAGCCGCGGTTTCGCCTGATGGAAAACTCATCGCCTTCGCAGCGCAGGAAATTTCTTTTAACGCCGAAACATTGCCCTTCGACTCCGAAATAGGCCGTCAAACAGGCGAGCCGCAGCCGGCCACATCCGGCGATAAGATCATTTACGCCTTGAGCTTTTCACCTGACGGACATTCCATCGTGTTTCGAGATTATCAGGCGGCAAGCGGGCATATCTGGCGGATTGATCACGGCTCTAGTCCGATTCAATTGACCTCGGATCCACAATTTGATGATGGATCTCCGCGCTGGTCTCCTGACGGCAAAACTATCGCTTTCGCTCGCAGACCCGTGAACGAGTCGCAAGCCTCTTCAGGGACCGCGGGTAGCTTATGGCTCATGTCGCCCGATGGAGCGAGCCCGCGTTTGCTGATCGAGAATGCAGTCAATCCTGCCTGGCGGCCGGATGGTCAAGCCATCGTCTATGGCTCGGTGGTTGACGATCGTGAGAACCAGCTATTCATCTTTGAGCTGGGGACGAAGAGCGCGCGCCGTGTTACCAACGAGCCGGGTGTAGTGCCCGTTGCCACCTTCAGTCCAGACAGTAGATGGTTGATTTACCAATCCAACGCGAGCAGTTTAGATCTGCGGGCGCTGCCCGTGGAGGGCGGGCAGTCACGCGTCGTCGTGGCTACTCCACATCAAGATTATCATCCATTCGTCTCGCCCTCGGGCAAGTGGCTGTACTTTCAACCCGACCATAAGAACATCTACCGCGTGCCTGGTCCAGCACAAGATTGGCAGCGAGGCCAGCCGGCGAAGGCAACGAATTTTCCGGAATCCGGACTGTTCCTGGAAGACCCCCAGCTTTCACACGATGGTCGCCAACTGCTTTATTCGCGCGGACACATCACGGGTGATATTTGGATCATGAAGTTTGCGAGATGAAAACACGAGGGCAGATCCGTCATGCAGCGTGAGCCCTGAAAGCAGCTTGACCAATTACCCGATGCGATGCTTGAACTGCCACTAGATAAGCGAGGTGCGTTTCTGGATGAAGCCTGCGCCGGTGACGAGGCGCTGCGAAAGGAATTAGACGCGTTGTTCGACTACAAACAGGAGTTTGAGTGATATAGTCGAGGAATGAAGATTGGCTAAGCTGTGACGCGACGTGTTGATACGAACCCAGCCGAAGCAACATCTTGACCACCGATAGGCCGATGGATACGGCTATGGTTTTGTAAGACCAAGGGATGCCGCTTTCATGCGATTTGAATCTGTTGTTCAGGTTTCTTCTCTTAGATTAAGAATCGAAGGCCATACAGGTTGATTTATCACAAGCGCATGACGAAGCTAACGGAGATATCTATTCTCTCGTTGATTGCTCCGCTGGCAGAACCAGGAGACGATTGCTCAGATTCGTTGTGGCAAATTTGTGACGTGAATACCGGCAAATAGGTGTGAATGGTTGTTACTAGATATACTCCAGAGCGGCTGCAACCTGTGAAAAATGTTAATAGATCCCAAGAGCCGTGACTGGATGGAATCGGCTTAACCGTTCTTTTAACCAGTGGGTCGCAGGTTCGAGTCCTGCTCGGCTCACCATTTAAGATGAACAAGTTAGGGCGACAAGTTAAGTCGCCCTTTCTTGTTGTGTGGCTCGCTGCAGCGCAAAGTTGGATTGCTTAAAGCAGTCGTGGCTTGTACCAGTGTCCGGCCCACGCCTTAATTTTGCAGATCCTCTGGAACGGGGATCACGTTCTGTGGCCGGTGACGAACGAACTGAACACAGTCTCCCTGATCAGCGAAGCTGCGCGGTTGAGTAAAGTTCGCCCACCCTCCGTCCATGCATTCATTGATATCTCTTGGCGGACCACATCGGCGTTCATTTCCGAGGATATTCCTCGTTGTCGGTTTCCCCTCTGGAACAACGAAGGTGTTGTAGATAAGGATCGGTTCTGTCGCGCTCAGATTCTTCGCTCTATGCACACGGCCATCCAGCTCCTCGAAAGCATCCCCTGGCAAGAGCGTTTCCTCACCACCACATCCATCCTCCACGGTTAATGTGCCGCTTTTTACGACGCTGAAGGCGTACCCGGGATGATAATGCCAAGCGAGTGATGTGTTGGGGTTTATGGTAAGTGTCCGCACCGTCACTGTGGCCGGGCCATCGAATAGTTCGGAGTGAGGAATGGTGCCTACCGCGAGTATGTTAGTAGCCTGCGCATAGACTAGGACACCCAAGAGAGCGGCACTAAGGCAAACTGCGATTACGAGTGTTATCCTGAATTTCGTGAGTCTCATATTTGATTTACCCTTTTCTGGTTGGTGTACCGTTAGTTTGTTGCAGAGGTCGCAGAATCTGGAAAGAGAGATTGTCGGCCGTAAAGCGTGTTTGCTTGCCGAATGCTCTGTACTACAATCTGCGTTACCCCCAACTGGCGCGATTGAGGGCGAGACATTAGTCAGTGGGAGGCTTGAAAGTCCTTAAACTTTTCCAGTTTTTTACCAAGGGATCTCCAAAGAACTCTGTTTCAGCCGTATGGTCAGTCAAGCGCCGCGCATTTACGAATTCGGTCCTTTCCGGCTCATTCCCGAAGAACGGCAACTTCTGCGCGACAATCAACCTGTGCCGCTCACTCCTAAATCATTCGACCTCCTGGTCGTGCTCGTAGAAAACAGCGGTCACCTGATCGAGAAGAATGAGTTATTGAAGCGAATCTGGCCGGATAGCTTTGTCGAGGAAGCTAATCTGTCGGTAAACATGTCGGCGTTGAGGCGAGCACTGGGAGAAGGCCCGAATGAACATCAATACGTAGAAACAGTGCCCCGCCGTGGTTATCGCTTTGTCGCAGACGTTAAGGATCGATGGGATAACCGCAAGGAGGCCTCAGCTCGCGAATTAGATAAAGCAGATCAAGAAGGTACAGCCGTCGCAGATGCCGCTAGACAGACTCTTTCGCTCGGGCCAATCGAAGCATCACAGCCACGCGCCTTTTTTCGCCGCTGGGAACTTGTTTTGGTTGGATTGCTGCTGCTCTCAGTATTGATTCTCGGGTTGAATCCGCGCGGAATACGCGAGCGCATATTGGGCAAAGACAGCGCTCGCATTCAGTCGTTGGCTGTGCTGCCACTTGAGAACCTGTCCGGCGATGGTTCACAAGACTACTTCGTCGATGGGATGACCGAGTCGCTGATCACCGAATTGGCAAAGATCGGCGCGCTGCGGGTGATGTCACGGCCATCGGTAATGCAGTACAAAGGTGCGCACAAACCGCTGACTGAGATCGCCCGCGACTTGAACGTAGATGCCGTCCTGACAGGTTCAGTGGTGCGCTCAGGCGAGCGCGTCCGAATCACGGTGCAGTTAGTACACGCCGCAACCGAGCGAAATCTATGGGCTGACAGCTACGAGCGCGACCTGCGAGACGTGCTGGCGTTACAGAGAGACGTGACGCAAGACATCGTCGGCGAAATCAGAATCAAACTTACACCGCAGGAGCAACTGCAATTCGGAAGCGTCCGTGGCGTAAATCCGGAAGCTTACGATCACTATCTTCGGGGACGGTTTCATCTCAATCGCCAAACGAAAGAGGATAATGAAGCCGCCATCACGGCTCTGGAACACGCGGTGAGCACAGACCCGACCTTTGCCGCGGGCTATGCAGAATTGGCTCAAGCATTCTCATGGAAGCTGTTTTTATTCGCGCCCGGTGAGAAGCAGTTGGCCGAAAAGGCTTTTGTCGCTGCGGAGAAAGCCCTCGCCTTAGATCCGGATTTAGCCGTGGCCCACTTAGCCCGTGGCCGCATTCTCTGGACCCCTGCTAACCGTTTCCCTCACGAGAAGGCAATTCAAGAATATCGACGCGCAGTGACTTTGAATCCAAGTTTGGATGAGGCGCGAAATCAGCTCGCGCTCGTCTATTGCCACATTGGCGCCTTCGACCAGGCGCTTCAAGAAGCGGAAAAAGCAGTCGCAACAAACCCCAACAATAACCTGGCTCAATTCCGAATCGGGCAGACTCTAAATCTCCAAGGAAAGTATGAACAGGCTCTGTCCGTTCTACAGGCCATACCTAAGGAAGCCAATCGAGAGTTGGTCGGGCACCAGATTGCTTGGGCCCTCATCAATCTCGGCAGGAAAGAGGAGGCATCAACTGCAATTGAGCAATTTTTAAGAGACTACCCGAAGGACAATGGCGGCCTATTCACTGGCCTCAAGGCTTTACTGGCGGCCTCGGCGGGACAAGAACGCAGTGCGCAGGACGAGATTGAGTTGGCAATAGAAAGAGGAAAAGGATTTGGTCATTTCCATCATACGGCCTATTTCATCGCTTGTGCGTATGCGTGCATGAATAAACGTGAGATGGCAATAAAGTGGTTGGAGGCGGCGGCTGAGGACGGCTTCCCCTGCTACCCGATGTTTGAGAGGGATACAAATTTAGATAACCTTCGACAAGATGCCCGCTTCATCGCGTTGTTGGCGAAGCTGAAGCAGCAGTGGGAGTATTACAGGACCATCTTGTGATAGTGCTGCTGCGTCCGAAGGCGCTGAAGAAGGTAGATAGCAAGCGCGCAGTGCGCAGCCCCTTCGGCTCACGAAGCCCAATAAGTCGTAGCCCGGAACGGGCCACAGAACCACCAGTCTCACAACGAGCTAATCGATTTGGCAAGGAATGAGCTGTGGCAAATTTGTGACGTGAATACCGGCAAACAGGTATGAATGGCTGTGACTAGATGAACTCCGAAGCGGCTGCAACCTGTGTAAAATGTTAATAGATCTAGAGGGCCGTGACTGGATGGAATCGGCCTAGCCGCAGTTTTAACCAGTGGGTCGCAGGTTCGAGTCGTGCTCGGCTCATTAGCCTGTGATCTCCAAAGATCCGATATGCTCAGCTAAACGAAGTCTTCAATCTTTTTCTGGTAATTGAGAGAATAGATTCCGACCGAGTGCTCTCTTCTGTGCGAACGATTGAACTCTTCGACCAGATATCCATAAGCCAACGTCTGAGCGAAAGCCCAGCGAGTTGCTTCGCGCCAACTGAACGCCCAATCCGGCGACCCGCCTTGCCGCGCGATAATATCGTCAGGGATTTCTATGAAGAGACGTTCCCGACCCAGAACGTCAGGTGACTCGTTCCTCTGCGGGGTATCGTTAGAACCAACCTGAACCAAAGGCGGAATATGTTTCGTGTTAAACGGCGATTCCTTCCGGCTCGCTTCAGGTTGCAAGCGCGCGCGGACGCGTTGACTTTCAAGCGGCCAGGTTACCCAGAGCCGGTCGGTGCCGATCTGATGCAGAAAACTCGAAGTAGCTTCGCCATAGAAGTTGATTTTGTAGCTGTCCGCGAGCACACCCAGCTTCCCGAAATTGAAGTATGCATTCAAACTCTGCAGCGGATCGAAGGTCCACGTAATCCGCTTGATGCCTTGTCCGAGAACTCGCTCGCGTTGCGCTAACTTAAGCCTGTAGCCCAAGTTGAGGTTACGATACGAAGCCTTGACCGCAAGCATGTGAGAATGATGCACGATGTGGCCATTTTCATAACCGGGAAAACCAAAGACAAAACCGATAAGTAAAGGACCGTCATAGGCGCCGATAAGAACCGCGCCCACCTCCTTCGCCGCTACGAAAACCGTGAGTGGTACGACATCGCGGTCGTCACAACCCCAGATTTCTTTCTGGAGTGTTTCGACCTCGCGCATTTCCGACAGCAATTCTATGTCACGAATTGCAATTGTTGGTGCTTCGATTGCACTCACGCCGCACCACCTTTAGGGTAAATCCCCGTTGAACCCTTTCGGCTCACGGTACCAGCGCGGCCCTGAGGCATATTCTCTATCGGTAGGCCTGAGGCGGTTAAGCGAACGCTTGGGATCTATATGAGCGCAAGCCACATGAATAGCGCTTATCGCGGCCATGGGAGCAACATAAGAATTAAGAAACGAAGGACTGACGACGGGAGAAACCAAATAAGCGTCACAGTAGCGAGCAATTGGCGAGGTGCTGCTGTCGGTGATTCCAAAAGTCGCCACACCTTGTTTTCTGGCCCGCAGCACTGCCTCAACCGTATCCCTAAGGCATTGACCAAAACTGATCGCTACCAAAACATCTTTGGAGGTCAATACTTCGACTTTGTATTGCAGATTCCCGCTGCTGCCTATCGGCGCCTCTGCATCGAACCCCAGCGCCAACAGCCCATAAGCCAGATAATAAGAGAGTGAAGTGGCGAAATCCAACCCAACTACAAGGACTTGGCGGGAACGCTTAATCAGCCTGGCCAATTCAACAATACGCTGCTGGTCCAATTCCGATTTCAAAATATTCAGGTTGTCTAATGCCTTATCTAATGCATGATCGATGTGATCCTCAACGCTTCGCTTCTCTTGCGTCGCCGCTTTCAGCGCTGCGTAGGGAGTGATGCGCGCGAAGAAGTGCTGGCGGAGGTCGGCTGCGAAAGCGGCAAAACTTTCATAGCCAAGCACCTGAGTCGTACGCAGGATTGTCGTAGCGTCGACGTGATAGCGTTTGGCCATCTCGCGAGAAGAGAGGAAGCAAGTCTCATCGGCGGAATCGAGGATGGCCCGGACCAATCGCTGACGGCGCGGATTTAAGTTCGATCTTGCCTTTGCAAAGCAGGCCTCTAGAGCGGTCGGTGAAGATTTTCCATTGCCATCGGAATTGTGAAAGGCAATCCTGGTTCTTTTGGATGAATTAGAACTCTTCATTTCTCACCTTACTTCTTTAGACCTCTTGCTTCGAATCGGTCAGCCGTCTCTGTGTTAGAAGCAATGTAATCCAGATCCAGCTCAAATCCGAGCCCCGATCCACGCGGAACTTCTACTGTACCATCAGCGGCAACGCTTACCTCCGGAACGATCAGGTCCCGCGCGAAGTAACGCGAGCTGGCTGAGATGTCACCGGGGAGTGAGAATCCTCCGAGGCTTGCCAGGGCGATATTGTGCGCGCGCCCGATGCCAGACTCAAGCATACCGCCGCACCAGACCGGTATGCCTCTCGAATAGCACAAATCGTGAATAGCCAGAGCCTGTGAGTAGCCACCAACTCGTCCGATCTTGATGTTGACAATTCGACAGCTCCCCATATCAAGAGCTTCTTCGGCTCGCTTTACTCCGGTGATGCTTTCGTCCAAACAGATCTTCGTTTTTATTGCAGATTGAAGTTTGGCGTGATCAAGCAAATCGTCATGATCAAGCGGCTGCTCGATCATGAGCAGGTCGCAATCGTCGAGCGCGCGCAGGTGATTTTCATCCGCAATCGTGTAGGCGCAGTTGGCATCGACCGAAAGCACAATGTCCGCATGGCGTCGTCGCACCGCTTGCACGATGTCAACATCCCAGCCGGGTTTGATCTTGAGCTTGATCCGCTGATAACCCAGGTCCAGGTAGCGATCGATGCGCTGCAAAAGTCCAGGCAGTGAAAGCTGAATGCCGAGACTGACGCCCACCGGGATGCGTGTTCGTACTCCCCCAATCAATTGCGCTAGTGACCAACCTCTCGTTTGCGCGAGCAGGTCCATATAGGCCAGCTCTAATCCTGCCTTGGCCATATTGTGTCCGCGAAATGTTTCGAAACGCGCGGAAAGGTCGCTCAGGCTTGCAACCGGTCGCGACAACATCGCCGGGGCGAGAAAGTCTCGGATTACATGCTGAGCGGTGCCAACGGTTTCGTAGCTGTAGCGTGGCTCCTCGGCGGCGACCACTTCGCCCCACCCGGACAGCCCTTCAGCCGCGACACTAACCAGGAATATAAGTCGCGAATCAATCCGACCGAAGCTGGTTTCGAACGGCTCCTTAAGCAGTAAACGCACAGTGCGAATTTCGATCTTATCGATCGCGAGCTGTTCATCAACGGCTTGCAGGGGCCGAGCCACAACTTCGGATCGAGTTCGCATGGCCCGGCAAGATAGCAAATCACGTTTCGAGTGGCAAGAAGGTTTTGCAGCATCTGTCGCACTATTGACATTTTGCAGCACTTGCGGTAGAGAGACCCTACTTATCTGTGTAGTCAATGGCGCTGTGACTAATCATTCCCACAAGGAAGACCTGAGCGACACTTAATCGGAGGTGAAGAGAGCGATGAGGACCGTACTGATCATTTTTGGCTTAAGTTTAACGTGTCTGTTTTTTAGCTTGCCTGCTCTGGCGCAAACTACTTCGAACATTGAAGGAACGGTAAAAGATGCCCACGGCGCAGTGGTTGCCGGCGCACAGATCAAAGCCAGCTCTCCGGCGACGGCGACCGAACGCGCCACCACCTCCGATGCTAACGGTTTTTACCGCATCACGGCGTTGCCGGCAGGGACCTATGCCCTCAACGTCTCAGGTAGGGGGTTTGCCGACCGCACAATTGACAATCTCGAGCTAACGATCAATCGCACTCTGACTTTGGATATACAACTCGAGGTCGGCAACATGAAGGAACTGGTCAGTGTCACGGCGGAAACCCAGTTGATTGACGCGACCTCATCGGCCACCGGCTCGACTATTGTCCCGCGACAAATCCAAGAACTGCCTGTCAATGGCCGCAACTATCTCGATCTACTGCAACTTGTTCCCGGAGTCGTGATCAACCGGCAAGCAAATGTGGGTAGCGACAATTCCACACCCGTGCTTGGTGAGCGAGCGGGGAACAGTAACTTCATGATAGATGGCCAGCCGAATAAAAATACGTTCAACGGTGGCGCCGCGGCGCAATTCAATCAGGAGACCATTGCCGAATTTCAGGTGCTGACAACAGGTTATAAAGCCGAGTTTGGCCAAGCGTCCGGGGCCATTGTGAATGTCATTACGAAGAGCGGCGGAAACGGCTTTCACGGTGTGGGGTCGCTGTTCCATCGCAATGACGCCTTCGACGCTTCGAACGCTTTGGGAACCAATAGGGATGCGCCTCCACTGCACAGATATGACTATAGCCTGGCGCTTGGGGGCCCTTTGATCAAGGACAAAGTCTTCTTCTTCGGTTCGGCTGAGCGTATAAGAGAGAACCGTACGCTCAATTTCACTTTCCCAAGCACTGGAAATTCACAGGCCGATCAATTGCTGCGTAATTTTGAGACGCCATTTGATAATCCATCGCGCACGTTTGAGTCGCGTGGCTTTTTTAAGCTTGATGAACAATTAGGCCGTCACCATCTGTCTCAGGAGGTGAATTATACAAACGCAGTAGTAAAGGAATTTCTTCCGCTTTCATCAGCGAACAGCTTGCCATCGCGTCGAAATGACACCAGCGGACGCAGCCTTTTATTGGGATTCAGTGATACTGTGCTCCTGGGCAATCAGAGCAATCCCTGGGTGTTGACTCTGCGCGGTGGGTATCGCGGCGAACCTTCCAACACTGCACCAGCACATCCGGAAGCCGGAGCGGGCACAACGTTCCAGATATTTAGCTCTTTTACCACGGGCGGAATTGGTGGCGATCTAGGATCCGTTGCGTTCGGTAATCCCGTAACGGCTTCCAGCCTGGACCAGAAATACACTTCACTGTCGGCAAACGCCGGAAAATTCCTGGGGGATCATCACAACATCAAGTTCGGTTGGAATTTCTTGCGGACAAAGGTTGACGGTATCGAAGAGCAGACGCAAACGCTGCAACTGTTTGCTACAGTCAATGACTTCCTGACGTATGGTCCAGTCAATTCCGGTTTCTTTACGGTGACCACTGCTGGGGGACTTACACCACAGGCCAATGAGATCCATCTACGCAATGACTATAACGGCGTGTTCGCTCAGGACGACTGGAAGTTTCTCAGTAACCTAACTTTGAATTTCGGCGTGCGCTGGGACTATGATTCAGCGTTCGTGAAAAAGGACAACATATCCCCACGAATCGGCTTCGCCTGGGCGGCAACACCGAAAACAGTGGTACGTGGACATTACGGAAGATTCTATGATCAGTTCCGGCTGGGTCTGGTGCGCGACGTCCCAGTCTTCGGCGGCGCCGATCGGCGAGTGGTACAACCATTTTCGTATCCGCGCGGGTTCTATGGAGTACCGACTATCGCTCCTGCAGCCATCAACGCCTCGCTATTCGCGGGCGGGCTTTGTGTCTCGACCAATCTCACCGATGCGCAGATCGTAGCCGGCAACCTAGCCTGCCCGTTTTCACCCGGACTCTATGTAGGCATAGACAGACTCAACAAAGTGGTGGCCCCCGGACATAGCCTGATTCCAGCCAACGGAGTGATCAATATCTCAAACATTCAGTCGTTGTCAGGGCTAACACCGGACCAGTACGTGGCTCAGGCAAGTGCGGCCGTAGGAAAAGCGTCGGGATTCTTTTTCTGGGGACCGTTCGGTGCCCTGACTCATGCGGCTATACCTCCTCAGATCTTACCGACAAGCATAGACTCGAGCTTCAGCACGCCCTTCACAACCAGTTTTAGTATCGGCGTACAGCGAGAGATCGGGAAGGAGATAGTAGTCCAGGCGGACTACTATAACCGTAGGATGCATAACTTGCTGGGCGTGCGGCAATCCAATCTCGCGTTTCAGTCCCGCGCCGCCGCCCGCACGTTTCTACCACCATTCACCGCGGGCGCCATCAACACCTTTGGCCCCTGGTACTCAGGAAAATATGACGCTTTCGTCGTCGGTTTCAACAAGCGTCTCAGTCACCGGTTCGTCCTGAACGGAGACTACGCCCGCGCCAGGGAGACTGACAATCAGCTTGGCATCAATTCTCTTCCCTCGGATAGTTTTATAGGCATCGCACCTGTGGTATCAATCACCGAAGGGGGCGTCGTCAAAACCAATGCCAATGGTCCATTTACCCGCAACAACGGCAGGTTCGTTGCGCAGGCTGGCACGTTTGTGTATGGTCCTGATCTGGATAAAGGACCATCCGATCTATCCGTCGATCACACCTTTCAGCTTAACGGTTTGCTCGCACTTCCGTGGCAAGTACAGCTCAGTGGGATCTTTCGCGTGCAAAGCGGTTTTCACTTCAGCCGCACTGGATCCTCAGCCGATCCCGATGGCAATGGGACTCTCAACGGGACAGATCTTACTCCCGGGCGGAATGCGTTCACCTCGCCTTCCTTCGTTAATTTTGATATGCGTTTCGGCAAGCGGTTCAACATTCACGAGCGGGCCAAAGTAGAAGTTCTCTTCGAGTTCTTCAATCTATTCAACCGAAGAAATCCCGCCGCGGTGGAAACGACAACAACAAACGCTAACCTTGCATTCGGCGCCCTGAAACAGGTGCTTCCGGGACGCGAAGGGCAAATCGGTTTGAGAATTGAGTTCTAACGTGTCGTTGCCGGCGACAATTGAAGTTTCTCGAAAATAATTTAGACCAATATGACCATACGACAACTAATGTTCGCGCTCTTGCTGTGTCTGTATGTCTCAGGCATAGCTACTGCTCAAGGCACGCGTTTGCTGCGCCACCCAACGGTGAGTCGTGAATCGGTGGCCTTTGAATACGCAGGAGACTTGTGGGTCGTCTCGCGCAGCGGAGGCCAGGCGCGCCGACTAACCTCGACACCCGGTGTCGAGGTTGATCCATATTTCTCACCCGACGGCTCGCAGATCGCCTTCACCTCGACCGTTGCGGGCAACACCGACGTTTATGTGACGCCGACCATGGGCGGCGATCCCCGGCGTTTGACTTATCATCCGGGCATCGATCGCGTCCGCGGCTGGACACCTGATGGCCGGCGCGTGATCTTTGCTTCAGTACGGACCAGCGCACCACAACAGTCGTACTTCCGGCTTTGGACAGTCGGTTTGGACGGTGGATTGCCGGAGCCGTTGCCGATGCCCCGCGCGTTCAGCGCCGCTTACTCGCCGGATGGTCGCCGGCTGGCCTACGAGGAGATTACAACTGCATTCGTTCCGGAGTGGTACGAGACCAGTGAATGGCGACACTACAGGGGCGGACGCACTCATCCAATCTCAGTCATGAACTTAAGTGACTACTCAGTTGAAAAACTCCCCTGGACCAACAGCAACGACACGCTTCCCATGTGGATCGGCAATACGATCTATTTCCTCTCCGATCGCAATCACACGATGAATCTCTTCGCTTGCCACCTCGATACGAAACAGGTGACCCAACTCACGCATCATGACGACTTCGACATCATGACCGCGTCGGCGGGTCCGGACGCGATCGTTTACGAGCAGGCCGGCTATATCTATCTGGTCGAATCCGGCACAGAACTGGCGCGTAAACTCAACATAGAGGTAACCGGCGATCTTCCCTGGGCGCGCGCGCAATTCAAGAAAGTAGCCAGCATGATCCGTAACTCCGCACTCTCGCCGACCGGGGTTCGCGCTGCCTTCGAAGCTCGGGGCGAAATTTTCACGGTGCCGTCGGAAAAGGGTGACTATCGAAACCTCACTCAGAGTTCGGGCGCGCACGACCGGAGTCCCGTTTGGTCGCCCGATGGCGGACAACTCGCCTGGCTCTCAGACGCTGGCGGGGAGTACCAGCTTATGCTCGGTGATCCGCTGGGCGTCACGAGGCCGCGAGCAATTTCGTTACCAGCGACAGCATTCTTCTCCGCGCCTGAGTGGTCCCCGGATGGGACGCAGATCCTGCTTCAAGATAACCATCGGAATCTTTGGACTATCGAAGTAGCCAGCAGCAAAGCAACCAAGGTTGATACCGACAACTACCCGGACCCCACACGCTCGTTCGACGCCACCTGGTCGCCGGATTCGAAGTGGATCGCCTACTCAAAGAATCTACCCAGCCATCTTCGCGCGATCTTTGTTTACTCGCTAGCGGAGAAGAAACCTCGCCAAGTCACTGACGGACTTGCGGACTCCGTATCTCCTGCCTTCGACCTTGGAGGCAAGTACCTTTACTTTTTGGCAAGCACTAACTACGGACCCAGTACAGGCTGGTTGGAAATGAGCTCGATAGACCGGCCGGTGCGTCGGGCGATCTATCTCGCTGTGCTCAGTGCCAGCGAGCCTTCGCCGCTCCTGCCGGAGACCGGCGATGAGCCGCGCCCCGTGTCGCATGAGGAGGCTCGTCCAGAGCCCGCCCCGTCGCCCACGCCAGCCACGCCGAAGGCGGTTATCGTGCGCATCGACTTCGACCGAATAGGACAACGAATACTCGCAGTCAATGTACCAGCCGGGGATTACAGCAATCTCTCGGCGGGGACGGGCGGTAGCGTCTACTATACTGAACCGATCTTGACTGCTGGCGGTGCCGCCGGCCCGCCATCACTGCGGTTGCAGCGATATCAACTCAAAGAGCGGAGCGCGGCGCCATTTCTCGAAGGCATTCGCTCTTACGCACTCTCAGCGGATAAAAAGAAACTGCTCTATCAAGCCAGCGCCGGCGGCGGCGCGTCCTGGGGCATCGTCGCGACGGAGCGCCCCGCCAAAGTCGGGGATGGACCAATCAACGTGGCCCAATTGGAAATGCGGATCGATCCTCGCGCCGAATGGGAACAGATCTATCGGGAGACCTGGCGGATTCAACGCGAGTACTTTTATGACCCTGAGATGCACGGGAATCAGTGGCAGGCCGTTTACGAGAAGTATCGGCCGCTCCTTGCGTACGTAGGTCATCGCGCCGACCTGGGGTACCTCATCGCGATGGTTGGGGGCGAGTTGACGGTGGGCCACTCGTATCTGATTGGGACCGGCGATATTCCCGGCGAGGATCCGGTCTCCGTCGGCTTGCTGGGAGCCGACTTCGCGGTCGAGAATGGGCGTTACCGGATTAAACGGATCTACAGCGGCGAGAACTGGAACCCTGATTTGCGAGCGCCGCTCAGCGCGCCCGGAATCCAGGTCGCCGAAGGAGATTACCTATTAGAGGTGAATGGCCGCCCGCTCCTGCCACCCACTAATCTGTATAGCCTGTTCGAAGGAACCGCAGGACGGCAGACGCTGATTAGAGTTAATAGCACCCCTTCACTGGAAGGTTCGCGCGTTGTGACTGTGGTTCCTGTCCCCAGCGAAGAAGGGCTTCGTACGCGGGCGTGGATTGAAGATAATCGCCGCTTGGTAGACAAGCTTTCTGGTGGCCGGCTGGCTTATGTTTGGCTTCCCAACACCGCGGGCCCGGGTTACACCTCCTTCACTCGCTACTACTATGCGCAACAAGACAAAGACGGCGCGATCATCGATGAGCGATACAACCACGGCGGCCAGGTGGCGGATTACATCGTCAACGAGCTCGATCGAAAACTCATGGGCTACTTCGCTCAACGTGACGGCCAGCCCGCGACCTCACCAATCGCCGGAATTTATGGTCCCAAGGTGATGATCATTAACGAGTCTGCGGGCTCAGGCGGCGACGCGCTGCCATATTATTTTCATCTGCGGCGGCTTGGGCCAATGGTCGGAACTCGGACGTGGGGCGGACTTGTTGGTACACTCGGTGTTCCTGCAACGATCGACGGCGGTGGCATCACCGCGCCCACTCTGGCGTTTTATGATCTTTCGGGTAGGTGGGCCGTGGAGAACGAGGGCGTCCCGCCGGACATCGAAGTGGAGTACACCGCGGCCGCGGTGATCAAAGGACACGATCCACAGCTCGAACGGGCGGTCCAGGAAGCACTGCGGCTGCTTGAGCAGAACCCAGTTCGACGAGTGCCAAGACCGGCCCCAATCGATCGGGTGTCGAGCAGATAGTTAAATGTCCGACAAACTTCAGTTTGTCGTTTGAGATTTGTTGTTAAGTTTTGTCGTTTAAGTAAGGAGTCTTTTGCTCGACAAACTCAAGTTTGTCGAATGTCGCAACTCCTTCAGAGTTGCGACAAAGTAACGCTGCTCGTTTCCCCAGGGTTTCAAAGCAAACCCTGGGTTGGAATTCGCGAACGCTTTCAGCGTTAAACAGAGTCGAATGTCCAAACTGCAGCGACAAACTAAAGTTTGTCGGACAGCAAAAATTGATTAGCCGTGGGCGTCGTTAAGCGTTCGCCCACGGCTACTGACTGAAACGTATGAATAAGTCTAAAGACGTCTCAGAGAAACGAAGTCGCATTCGTCATTGTTCATTCGTCGTCATCAGTCTGGCCGTAATACTGCTGTCTGCTCCCGGAATTATCGCCGCTCAAACCGTCAACATTGATCGCGTAATCGCGGAGGTCGAACCGGAAATCCAGCGCACACTGCTCGAAGGCAAAATCCCTTCGGCCTCGATCGCCTTGATCGCAGGCGATCGAGTGATCTGGACCGGGGCTTACGGCTACTCAAATCTGTGGGCCCGGACTCCTGCCACGTCGAGCACGGTTTATCTGATTGGCTCGACATTTAAGGCGATGTCTACCATCGCCCTGCTCCAGCAAATGGAGCAGGGCAAATTTAAGCTTGATGATCGCGTCAATGATTACCTGACAGAATTCAAAATTCAGAATGAAGACCCGCAGCATCCGATAACTTTTCGCCACCTGCTGACACACACTTCCGGCTTGCCCGGCGACTTTGGCCCATTCACCGTCTGGGGCGACACTGTGCCGCCGCCGCTCGCAGAGTATCTTCGCAAATCCCTCAAGGTTACTAAGCCACCGCTGACCTCTGTCGTCTACTCAAATCTGGCCTACACCCTGGTTGCTTATCTGGTGCAGAAGTTTTCGGGAGTGCCTTACAAGCAATATATTCAGGAGCACATCTTTACGCCGTTGGAGATGACGAGTACTGCGTTTGAGCCGACCCCGGAGATGGAAGAGAGGCTGTCGATTCCTTACACAGTCGAGGAAAAGACTGGGAGTCAGCTAGCGGCAGTGCGACTCAAAGCCTCGGTCTGGCCGGCCGGCATGGTCTATGGCACTGTCCTCAATCAAGCCAACTGGTTGATCGTCAATCTCAACGGCGGAGTTTTCAAAAACAAGCGGATCATCAGCGAACAGACACTGGAGCAGATGTTCACACGTCAATACGACCAATTTAAGGGAGGGATAGAAGGCATCTGGGGAAATGAAACCGCCGGCTTCGGGTTGACCTGGTGGACGGAGGTGCGCGACGGTGATCGCTACATTGCGCATAGTGGCAGCGTGCCTGGCTATACGGCTTTTCTGCTTGGCAATCGTGACCGCAAGTTCGGCTTCGCCATCCTTACCAATGGCAATCGCGCGCATCCTCACCTGTTCAAGCTGGCTGACCACGCTATGGATTTGATGAAAAAATACAGCGGCACACAAAAACCCGCGAGCGCTACACCGTGATGGCCCACTTCCGGAGGCCATGGGACTTGTTTAGAGAAATGAGAAGCAGCGTGCGAAGACTGTTGACTCTAACGTTGATCATTGCGCTGTCAATGATGGCAATCGCGCAAAGACGCTCCCGTCCGGAGTCTCAATCGTTCGATGTCATTATCAAGGGAGGAATTGTCTACGACGGCACCGGTCGCCCGCCTTTAAAAGCGGACGTCGGCATAAACGGCGATCGCATCGCGGCCGTCGGCAACCTGAGCGGGTCCAATGCTAAAGCCATCATCGATGCCACGGACCTCGCTGTCGCGCCCGGTTTCATCAACATGCTCTCTCACTCTGAGTCATCTTTGATCGTGGACGGCCGCTCGATGGGTGAGATAAAGCAAGGCGTGACTACTCAAATATTTGGCGAGGGCTCGATGGGGCCACTCAATGATCAAATGAAGCGCACGAGGCGCGAATCCCAGGGGGATGTGAAGTATGACATCGAGTGGACCACGCTCGCCGAGTTTCTGCGCTATCTTGAAAGACGAGGAGTGTCGCAGAATGTTGCATCGTTCATCGGCGCCCCGACGCTCCGGGAGTATGTCATCGGGCTGGAAGACAAGCGGCCGACGCCGGAACAACTCGACCAGATGCGCGAGCTGGTACGAGGCGAGATGGAAGCCGGCGCACTCGGCATCACGACTGCTTTAATCTATCCGCCCGCGTTTTTTGCGAAGACCGAGGAGTTGATCGAGTTGTGCAAGGTCGCGGCGAGATATAAAGGCAAGTACACCACCCACATGCGCAGCGAAGGCAATCAATTGATCGAGGGGGTGCAGGAAACAATTCGCATCAGTCGCGAAGCCGGCCTTCCCGCCGAGATCTATCATCTTAAAGCATCAGGCAAAGCGAATTGGCCCAAAATGGATCAAGTAATCAGAATGATCCAAGCCGCTCGCCGCCGTGGGTTGAAGATTACAGCCAATATGTATACGTATCCGGCTGGCGGGACGGGTCTCGACGCCTCGATGCCGCCCTGGGTCTTCGACGGCGGCCGTGAAGCCGCATACAAGCGGCTTCAGGACCCGGATACGCGGAAGAAGATTGCAGAAGCCATTCGCACGCCAACCAACGACTGGGAGAATCTCTACCTGCTTGCCGGCTCGCCTGAGCGAATACTGCTCGCTAGCTTCAAGACTGAAAAGCTGAAGCCACTTACCGGCAAAACCCTGGCCGAAGTCGCAAGGATGCGGGGCAAGGATCCTCCTGAGACCATCATGGATCTTGTGCTCGAAGATCGCTCTCGCATCGGGACCATCTATTTCCTGATGAGCGAAGAAAACATCAAGAAGCAGATTCGCCAGCCCTGGGTCTCGTTCGGGTCCGATGCGGCTTCGATTGCGCCCGAAGGCGTTTTCCTCAAATCCTCCGCCCACCCACGCGCTTACGGCAACTTCGCACGCCTGCTCGGCAAGTACGTGCGCGAGGAGAAGGTGATCTCGCTCGCCGAAGCAGTAAGGCGACTCTCAGGCCTGCCGGCGAGGAATCTCGGATTGGATCATCGCGGCTTTCTCAAACCAGACATGTTCGCCGATGTGGTCGTGTTTGACCCAAAGACGATCGCGGACCGAGCCACGTTTGCAAACCCACACCAGTACGCAGTGGGCGTCAAGCACGTTTTTGTCAACGGTGTGCAGGTACTTAAAGACGGGGAGCATACAGGGGCGAAGCCGGGAAAGGCGCTCTGGGGACCAGGCAAGATTAAGTAAAAACAGTTCGTGAATGGAAAATGAAGGTAAAACTCATTCTTCTAGCTAAAAACCACGAAATGGAAGGTGGTTATTGCATGAGCACGTCGTTCCTCTTCGGCTTGAGATTTTGCCTCCCCGCAATACTCCTATTCCTTTTTAGCCTGCCCCTTCACGGTCAAATTAATCCACCGCCTGAGCCCGCAACTGATTTCGATAAGACCGAACAGATGATCCCGATGCGCGATGGCGTCAAGCTACACACGATCATCTATTCGCCAAAATCGCACCGTGAGTCACTGCCCATTCTCTTCAACCGCACTCCTTATGGCATAGACAACTCCTCGCGTAACTTCGCTGGTCCTTTGAAGGAAGAGGTTGACGAGGGATATATCTTCGCCTTTCAGGACATCCGGGGTCGCTTCAAATCCGAAGGACAGTTTGTCATGCTGCGTCCCACTCACGATTCTGCCAACCCCAAGGCAATCGACGAGGGCACAGACACTTACGACACGATTGATTGGATGACGAAAAATGTGCCGCACAACAACGGACGTGTCGGCATGTTCGGGACGTCATATCCCGGGTGGCTGGTGGTGATGGCGGTCCTCGACCCCCATCCGGCGTTGAAAGTAGTCACCGAAGAGGCGACTCCTGCGGACATGTTCCTTGGCGACGACTTTCATCATAACGGCGCCTTTCGACTGAGCTACGGCTTCGAGTACGCCTTTGCCCTTGAGTCTTCCAATTTGATTTCGACCTTTAAGTTTGATCGCTATGACACGTATCAGTGGTATCTGCGACTCGGCGCGCTCTCCAATGCCGACGCGAAATATTTCCACGGGAAGTTGCCGACCTGGAACAACTTTGTGTCCCACCCAAACTATGATCAATTCTGGCAGCAACAGGCTTTAGTAAACCAGCTTAAGAAAATCACGGTACCGATCATGCATGTAGCGGGCTGGTGGGACCAGGAAGACTTTTATGGGCCAGTGACTGCTTACGAAACCCTGGAGAAGACGGACACAAATCACGTGAATCATCTGGTTGCTGGTCCCTGGAACCACGGCGGCTGGTATCGCGCGACAGGTGACAAGTTAGGAAATATAGAATTTGCGAGCGCCACGAGCAAATATTTTCGCGAGAACATCCAGAGGCCCTGGTTCGCCTATTATTTAAAAGACAAAGGAAAGCCCGACCTACCAGAGGCCCTGACTTTCGAGACCGGCTCGAACCGCTGGACTGCCTACGATGCCTGGCCTCCCCGCAGCAACATCAGGCAGCGCGACCTTTATTTCCGTGAGGGCGGCCAGCTCTCATACGATTCCCCGCAAGCGGAAACTGAGCAACAGTTCGATAGCTATGTTTCGGACCCGGCGCATCCCGTGCCGTATAGACCGCGGCCTATTGAGGCGACTTACAATCCCGCTGACCAGGGTGGCACACGCTGGTCCACCTGGCTACTGGAGGATCAGCGCTTTGTCGAGAATCGCCCGGACGTACTGACATATGAGACGGAGCCGCTGAAGCAGGACACTGTTTTTGCAGGCAATATTGTTGCACACCTTTTTGCCGCTACCTCAGGTACGGACAGTGACTGGGTAGTTAAACTGATCGATGTCTACCCGGAGAGTTATCCCAAGGATCCAAAGATGGCTGGCTATCAGTTGATCATCGCCGATGAGATATTGCGTGGGCGGTTCCGCCATTCATATACGAAACCGGAACCCATTGTTGCCAACGAGGTTAACGAGTACGTCATCGATCTACACACGAACGATCATGCTTTTCTCGAGGGCCACCGGATAATGGTCCAAGTCCAGAGCACCTGGTTCCCGCTTTATGATCGCAACCCACAGAAGTTTGTAGAGAACGTCTTTCTCGCCCGCGATGGCGATTACCTGGCTGCCACGCAGCGTATCTTTCGCTCCGGCCGCTATCCGTCGCACTTAGTGGTCCCTGTCAGCACTTCTCGCTAATTGAAAGGACAGTCACTCAACTGCAGCCACCTCTCAGGTTTAGTGAGAGGTCTCCAAACTTGAGAGGTTTCTTAGTCTAAAAGGGTTACTAGACCGAGGGGTTAAGCTCAGCGAAGGACGCTTATAGATAATAGCGACCTGCATTTAGTACTGAATCGGCTACGCGCCGGCGAGCAGCTACGGTATTGAAAGTGGAGTGGCGGGTAAGCTCTTCGACTTCGTCAAACAGAGGACAGGATGCGCTCGATTCAGATAACGCGGCAATGACCTGTTTCGCAGAGTGTTCCAGCCGATCCGCGGTGTCGCTCGCGTAGACACGTGCGATGTCAATGGCCACCACGCTAGCCTGCTCGCCGCGGGCCGTGACAAGCTTTTCCGTTCGCAGGAGCGCGCTCTCCAAAACGTAAACGTCGATCGCGATGTCGGCAATGTGGCCCAACACTTCTTGTTCATTTAGCAACATATCGCCGTAGACCTTCCTTGCACCTTCCAACGTAGAGATCACGAGTCGTTTGGCGCGGGCGAGCAAGTAACGCTCGGCGGAGAACAAGTTTTTGTCTGCGGGAGCAGAAACACTTTGACTTGCCGGCTTGCGCTGTGCGTTCTCAGCTGAAAAGAGATGCGCCAACCCTTCGCTCTTCAAAAGGCGTGTGGGGATGATCAGGCGGTTGATTTCGTTCGTGCCTTCGTAAATGCGAGTGATGCGTGCGTCGCGATAGGCACGTTCAGCCGGGAACTCTTTTGAATAGCCGTAGCCACCATAAACCTGCAAAGCCTCGTCTACCACAAAGGCGAGCGCTTCACTGGTCCACACTTTATTAATGGAGCACTCGACAGCGAAGCCCTCAATAGTTTTCAGCACTCGTTCAGAATCCTGATCGTTCAGCGCGTTCAGAGCACGGTCAACATTGCCGAGCGTGCGGTAGACAGTTGCGTCGCCCACATAACAACGCACAGCCATCTCACCCAGCTTTTGCTTGATCATTCCAAACTCGGCAATCGCGCGCCCAAACTGATGACGCTCAAGTGCGTAGCGCGTTGCGCGGGTCAAGGCTTGTTTGGCGCCGCCAATATTCCGCGTTCCGAGTTTGAGACGACCTAGATTCAGAATATTGAAGGCGACCTTGTGTCCCTGGCCCACTTCACCTAGCACGTTGCCCACTGGTACTCGCACGTTGTCGAGCATGAGGGCAGTAGTTGAGGAACCGTCAAGGCCAAGTTTGGGCTCCTCCCGTCCGCTCACCACGCCCATCTCTCGCTCAACGATGAAAGCAGTAAACTTTTCCCCATCGATTTTGGCGAAGATGATGAACAAGTCGGCAAAACCACCGTTGGTAATCCACATCTTCTGGCCGTTAAGAATGTAATGTGTATTGTCGGCACTAAGGGTCGCTTTGCTGCGAGCAGAGAGCGCGTCTGAACCTGATTCTGGCTCCGTCAGGGCGTACGCCGCGACCCATTCACCGCTCGCCAGGCGAGGCAGGTAACGAGTTTTCTGTTCTTCAGTGCCGAAATATACGATGGGCAGGGTCCCAATCGTTGTGTGCGCGCCGAGCGAGCCCGCGAACGAGGGAAGAATGCCAATCTTTTCACCCACATAGGCAGAACTCACTTTGTCTAGTCCCAGCCCACCATAAACTTGTGGGATGTCAACGCTGAGCAGGTCGAGCTCACCTGCTCTCAGCAATAGTTTCCGGGTAAACGCCCAATCCTTGTCGTTGATTCGCTGTTCATATGGCATTACTTCGCTGCGCATGAAATCCTCTGCTATCTTTCCGAACATTTGCTGCGCCTTCGACAAATCTTCGCGTGTGAATATGTCATTCGCCGCCACATCATCGATCAGAAAGTGACCTCCAGCGTGCGAAGATCTCACGCGGGCGCGCGGGGGCTGCTGGGGGCATTCAGTAGTTTCGCTTTTGGTTGGCATAATGGTCAGGGGAGCGATTTTCGTTGCGTTATTTGATGACGCCCTATTTTCCAGCGCTATTTGACGTGCCGAGCGCTTCGGAGGTATAACCTACCGGACGGTCGGTAAGTTAACATCTCGATAAGCTGCGCGCAATCTCTGATGGTTGCAATTCTACGAACGCTAATCCCCATGAAAACTCAAAAGAAATCGGTTCCCAATAATGAACGCCTGGCGGAAGTTTATCGAACCGCCGCTCAGATCATTCTACGAAAAGGTTACGATGCCACCTCCATCAATGACATCGCTAACGCCCTCGGCATGACCAAAGCAGGACTCTATCATTACATCAACGGCAAGAAGGAGCTGCTTTTTGACATTATGAATTTCGGCCTGGACGAGCTTGATGAGGAGGTTGTGACGCCCGCCTGTTCCATCGCTGACCGCAGTGCGCGTCTGCACTTTATTATCACCAGCCACGCGCAGCTGGTAACGCGCGGGCAAGGCGCCATCACGATTCTGGTTGACGAGATTACGGCACTGACGCCCGCACAAAATAGAATGATCACGCGACGCAAGCGTGAATACTTCAACCGACTCCGCGACCTCTTGAATGAACTCAAATCGGAAGGGAAACTGCAGGAGGTGGATACAACTACGGCAACTTTCAGCCTCCTGGGAATGATTAACTGGCTTTCGCGGTGGTTTAGACAGAACGGCGAACTCACGGAGGAGCAGGTTTCCGAGCAAATCGTCAAAATTGCTCTTCACGGCTTATTACGCCCCGAAGCACGTTCATCGCAGTCTGGTTTACAGGTCGTGAAGAGACAATCTGAGATCTGAGATCTGAGATCTGAGATCTGAGGATCTGAGATCTGAGATCTGAGATCAAACTCTGAAATCCAAACTTGCCACGCCATGAAGATCCTTGTTTGTCTCAAACAGATTCTTGACCCGGAGATTCCCGCGCGCGACTTCCGCATTGATCCCCTTAAGCGTGAGGCCGAACGCGGCGTGGCCAGCCTCGTCACCAACATCTTCTGCGAGAACGCACTTGAGACGGCACTACAATTTCGCGAACGCGTCGGCGCTGCGACGATCACCGTGCTCTGCTACGGAGCAACGACAGCGGAAGACTGTTTGCGCAAAGCAATGGCCATGAAAGCCGATGCTGCCGCGCTCGTTGTCAACGATGGCAACCAGAACCCCGACCCGCTTACCACTGCGCGGGTATTGGCTGCCGCAATCCGGAAGCTGGGAACATTTGACTTAATAATGGTCGGCCGCGAAGCGGGCGACTGGGGAGCCGGGCAAACCGGTGGGCTAATCGCCGAGGAGTTGGGCCTGCCATGTGTCTCTTTCGTTGACCATATCGATTCAAGTGACGGCAGATTGCGACTCAAGCGGCAAACTGACACGGGCTGGGAAGTGCTCGAAGCTGAGATACCCGTCGTTGTCAGCGTCACCAACGACGAACACAACGTGCCACGCATCCCCAAGGTCCGTGACGTGATGATGTCGTTCCGGCAACCACTAACTCAATGGACTCTCGACGATCTTGATATCGCAGCTGACGAGGCACGTGCCGGCAACTCTTACTATGAGGTAGTCGACCTTTCTATTCCCGAGAAAGAGACGCGCTGTGAGTTCGTTAGCGGTGACACGCTGGACGAACGAGTCGAAACCCTCGCCCGGCGCATCGTCGAAGTGACGAGCGCGTTGTAATTCAAGGCATACATCTCATGAACGACGTTGTAATCTGCATTCTTGGATCCGGCGGCTTTGATAAAGCCGTGCAAGGACTCGTGGGAGCCGGCCGAGGTCTCGCTGACGATCTTGGCTCACAACTACACGCTGTCCTCCTTGGCTCCGGGGCACACACAGTATCAGGTGAGGTCGCACGTCTGGTTGATACAGTTGTCATCGCAGATCAAGTTGAATACGAACCGGAGACGTGTTTAGGGGCACTAACGTATTTGTGCGGCGAACTGTCGCCTCGCGCTGTGCTTCTCTCCAGCGACACTTATAGTCAGGAGATGGCCCCGCGCCTCGCATACCGGCTTGGCGGCTCAGCAGTCGGCGATGGACTGGAGGTGCATTTCGATGGAGAAGCCTTGCGTGTCAGCCGTCAGGTGTACGGAGGAAAGGCACAGGCTGTAATCGAACTGAAACGCAAGCCTGCGGTCGTATGGCTGCGCGCTCGATCCTTCTCGCCTGCCATACCACGGGCTGAAGCCGGTGAGATTAGACAAACAAGACTCGACATTCCTCGAGACACGCGAACACGAATCGTTGAACGTAAACGAGAGGCGCAGGGCGAAGCACGACTCGAAGAGGCCCGCGTAATCGTTTCCGGAGGGCGCGGCATTGGCGGACCTGAACCTTTCGATCTGGAGTTGAAGCCGCTGGCGGACTTGTTGGGAGCCCAGATGGCCGCGTCGCGCGCCGCCTGCGACGCAGGTTGGGTACCCCCGACCTGGCAGGTGGGACAAACGGGCAAGAAGGTCACACCAGACTTGTATCTGGCGATCGCCATTACGGGCGCCAGCCAGCACATGGCAGGCATCTCAGAGGCGAAGAATATAGCCGCTATCAACACCGATCCAGACGCACCCATCTTTAAGCAATGCCGTTTCGGCATCGTTGAAGACTATCGCAAGGTCGTACCGCTGCTACGTGAGAAGCTCGTAGCTTTACAGAAATAGACTCTGACGCCGATTTCTAAAGATGAATACTGCTGGAGCCACGCGCCAGATTTATTGGAACATCTCCCACATTTGGGCCATGTATGTCTTGCTGTTGCCAACCGTGGCGATCGGTGTTTACGGCATCTACCGGCACTTCCGGAGTTGGCGTCGCGGCTTACCGGCAGCCCGTTTCGATCATCCTAAGGCGCGAATCAACCTTGTGCTCAAACACGCGCTCGCGCAAAAACGCACCGCACACAACCTCTACGCCGGAATCTTTCACCAATTCATCAGTTACGGCTTCGTGGTACTGACCATTGCCACGACAGTTGTGGCTCTCGACGCAGACTTCGGCACGACGATCATGCGCGGCAATTTTTACCTCTACTTTCAATCTTTCACGGTTGATTTGTTTGGCGCGCTGGTGTTGCTAGGCGTCACAATGGCCGCCGCCCGCCGCTACGTCAAGCGACCGAAGAAACTGGTTTACACGGATGAGGCGACCTTGATTCTCGTCGCTATTTTCGTGATTTGCCTGCAAGGATTTTTGCTCGAAGGCTGGCGTATTGCGGCAACGAATGATCCATGGGCTGCCTGGTCGCCGTTCGGCAATTTGATCGCCCGCGCCTCACGCCCGTTGATGAGCGTCGCAACGTTGCACTGGGCCCACAGGGGGACGTGGTGGTTTCACCTCGCCGTGAGTTTTGGCGTCATCACGTGGTTGCCCTACACGAAGATGATGCACGTTCTTACTGCACCGCTGAACATCTATACAGCCAACCTTGCACCGCTTGGTGCGTCGCTCAAAAACATAGACTTCGAGCAAACCGGAAGCTTCGGTGTAAATTCATTTGATGGTTTCACCTGGAAAGACCTGCTTGATCTGGATGCCTGCACCGAGTGTGGGCGCTGCACCGCCGTCTGCCCGGCTAACGTTGTTGGCAAAGAACTCTCGCCCCGGGACCTTATCCTCCAGCTACGCGATTTAATGCATAAAGAATTTCGCATTGCGAAGTGCGAGATCATTGACGCGGTTCCTGCCACGTCGCCTGCCGCGCTTTGGCAGTGCACAACCTGCGCCGCTTGTATGGAAGTGTGCCCGGTCTTCATCGAACAGATGCCCAAGATCGTGGACATGCGACGCTACCTCGTGATGGAGGAAGCCGACTTCCCTGATTCGATGCAGCAGGCAATCATGTCGCTGGAAAAGCGCGGTCATCCCTTCAGCGGCACGCACGCGACGCGTCTCGATTGGGCTGAAGGGCTGGGCGTCAGGCAGATCAACGAGACGAAAGACGCCGAAGTGCTATTGTGGGTGGGCTGCGGCGGGGCGCTCGTGGAACGTAACCAGAAAGTGACGCGCTCGACCGCACTGCTCCTCGAACAGGCCGGGGTGAAGTTTGCGGTCATGGGGCGCGAGGAAAAGTGCTCGGGTGATCCCGCTCGTCGTATGGGCAACGAATTTTTGTTCGAGACATTGGCGAAAGAGAACGTTGGAAATCTGAACAGGTATGAGGTCAAGAGAGTAATTACTTCTTGTCCTCACTGCTTCAACACTTTCAAGAACGAGTACCCGCGTTATGGTGGCATGTTTGAGGTCTATCATCACAGTGAGTATCTCAACATGCTGGTGAACGAAGGTAAACTCAAACCGTTGTCGCAGTCGAAAAAGAAGATCACTTTTCATGACCCATGCTATTTAGGCCGGCAGAACGGCGTATACGACGCGCCGCGGCAGCTGGTGCAAATCTCAGCAGCCGGGAATGCAGTTGAGATGGAGCGCAGCCGCGCTAAAAGTTTTTGCTGTGGGGGTGGCGGCGGTATGAGCTTTGTGGATGAGCCTGCCAGTCAGCGAGTGAATCAGGAGCGCGCACGCGAAGCCATTGCCACCGGGGCTGAAGTGCTTGCCGTAGGTTGCCCGTTTTGCATGACCATGATGGAAGACGGTATCAACGCGCGGAAAGGCGAACGCGATGTCCAGGTAATGGACGTTTCTGAACTGCTATGGGAGGCCGTAACGCCGCGTGAGGCGGAGAATTGAGAGACGGAGTGAAGATCATTTGCTCGATTGACGCTGTGTGGCGGTAACAAAACGAGGGGAAGCCGAGGTCTCACATCAGGCGGCGCAGCGGGCCTCTGCTTGAATGAGCCTTTGCCTGGAATCAAACAGTGACAGGCATGTCAAGTGTCATGGCCAAGCCGACAAGTCTAACTAATTTGGTTGCGGCCTAGGCCCGCGCTGCGTAATCTGCGGATACAAAAAGAGCTGCCAGGATTTCTCAAAGACTTCAGAGGTCAGAATTATGGACTTGAATCTCACTGCGAACGAGAAGCAATTCCGCGACGAATTCCGGGCCTGGCTCAAAGCCAACGTGCCCGCGGAGTGGACCGGCGGTGGAATCGGTTCTGAGGACCGTGAAGATTACCTCAATTATCTCGGCGACTGGCAGCGCAAGCTCTATGACGGTGGGTGGGCCGGCATCTCCTGGCCTAAGGAGTACGGCGGGCGGGGTGCAACCCTCATGGAGCAGGCCATCTTTCAGGAGGAACTAGCTCGGGCAAACGCACCACAATTGATCGGCACCATAGGCCTTTCCCTCGTCGGTCCAACGATCATCGCGTTGGGCACCGAGGCTCAGAAGTCACGTTACCTGCCAACGATTCTTTCCGCGGAGGAGATCTGGTGCCAGGGTTTTTCAGAGCCGAACGCCGGCAGCGACCTGGCTGCACTCGGCACCAAAGGAATTAGGGACGGCGATGCCTTTGTCATCAATGGGCAAAAGATCTGGACGAGCTTTGCGCAGTTCGCAGACTGGTGTTTGCTTCTCGTGCGCACTGATAATGACGCACCCAAACACAAAAGCATAACCTGTCTGTTGGCGAATATGCGCTGCGACGGCATTTCAGTGCGTCCATTACGGCAGATGTCCGGCGACTCAGGTTTCAATGAAGTCTTTTTTTCGAATGTCCGCGTGCCAAGCGCGCAGGTGCTCGGTGAGGTAAACAAGGGTTGGACCACAGCCATTACTGCGCTGATGAACGAGCGCGCGAACCTTGGTACCGGCGTCCAGGTTGTTTTCAAACGCAACCTTGAAGCATTGATCGCGCGCTCGCACACCGTGGAGCGCAACGGCCGGCGAGCAAGTGAAGATCCGATCGTCCGGCAAAAGCTCGCGCAAGCCTATCTTGAATTGGAAATCTTGCGCCTGAATACAAATCGCGCGCTGACATCGCTTTCGAAGACCGGTGTCCCTGGCGCCGAAGGTTCCATACAGAAACTCTACTGGAGCGAGATGAATCAGCGCACCCAGCAGGTGGCGCAGGAAATGTTAGGACCTTACGGGCAGCTTTCCGACTTTGATAATGGCCGGTGGTCCTACGCCTATTTGCGGTCCCGCGGGAACACTATCGAAGCGGGCACGAGTGAAATCCAGCGCAACATCATTGCCGAGCGCGTTTTAGGACTACCAAAGAGCTACTGAGGAAGTAAATGGTGAATGGTAAATAGTGAATGGTGAATGGTAAATGGTAAATGGTAAACGGTAGTCAATGGTAAACGCTCTCATTCACACCGTGGCTTTAGCCCGGTGATCATTGGTCCCTCTGCAGCCGAAAACCGTTTAAACGGTTTCCGCTTCGCCCTGTCAGTGTCCGGCCGCCGGGCTGAAGCCACGGTGTGAATGAGAGAGGCGAGCTACTAAGGCGGTGAGTGGTAAATGGTAAATGGTGGCCTTTGGCTTTTGGCCTTAGAACTTAGAACTTAGAACTTTGAACTTAGAACTTTGAGCTTAGAACTTGCTTAGAACTTTGAGCTTAGAACTTTGAGCTTAGAACTTTGAGCTTAGAACTTTGAGCTTAGAACTTTGAGCTTAGAACTTTGAGCTTAGAACTTTGAGCTTAGAACTTTGAGCTTAGAACTTTGTACTTTGCTTTTATTTGGTCCATGTCCGAGTTTCCATTTCGAACGAATTCCAGTTAGAGCCAAGCTCTAAAGCTCAAAGTTCTAAGTTCTAAGTTCTAAGTTCTAAGTTCAAAGCTCAAAGTTCTAAGTTCTAAGTTCAAAGTTCTAAGCCCAAAGGCCAAAGATCACCATTTACCATTTACCATTTACTATTTACCAGTTATTACCATTTACTATTTACCACTTATGGACTTCGATCTCAGCAAACCACAGAGGCTCCTGAAGGATTCCGCGCGCGCATTTCTAGCGCGCGAGTGTAAGACTTCACGCGTGCGGAAGTTAATGGAAACCGACACCGCGCACGACAAGCAACTTTGGCAGGCAATAGCGGAGCAGGGTTGGACCGGGCTTGTCATTCCAGAGGAGTACGGTGGTCTCGGTTTAGGTCTGGTCGAAATGGCAGTTGTCGCCGAAGAGATGGGGCGCGCCTGTCTGCCTGGTGCTTTCCTGGCAACCTTCACCGCCGCGTCACTCATTGAACGTGCGGGCAGCTCCGCTCAGCGTGCGAAATATCTTGAGCCTATCGCCGCCGGAGAGTTGAAGGCGACGGTTGCATTGCTTGAAGAGGGCGCAAATTGGGACCCGAACGCTGTGAGACTCAAGGCAACGCGCGACGACGGCAGATTCCTGGTCGCGGGAAGAAAGCTTTTTGTGCCAGATTCCGGCGTCGCAGACTTGCTGATTTGTATCGCACGCGAGGGAGACGGTTTCGCGCTTTTGCCAATAGAGTGCGGTGCCGTTGATCTGAATATTAAGGCGATGTCTTCGATGGATGAAACGCGCAAGCTTTATGAGGTCGTCTTCGAGGAAGTCTCCGTGGCCGCGGGTGATGCGCTAGGGGCGGACGGTGACGCGGGTGGCGCGTTGCATGGTGCGCTGGAGGTGGCGACGGTCTTCCTTTGCGCTGAGATGGTAGGCGGCATGCAGTGGGTGCTCGACACCACAGTCGAATATGCCAAAACCCGGCAGCAGTTTGGAAGGCCTATCGGCTCTTTCCAGGCGGTGCAACACCAATGCGCCGACATGTTATTGATGACTGAGAGCGCTCGTTCCGCCGCCTACTATGCGGCGTGGGCCTTGACTGAGGGCGACCCGGCTGCGAGCGGTGCTGTTTCGATAGCTAAAGCCTATTGCTCCGATGCTTATCGCGAAGTCGCTAACCGAGGTGTACAGGTCCATGGTGGGATCGGCTTTACCTGGGAGCACGATCTGCAACTATATTACAAGCGAAGCAAATCATCTGAGACTCTGTTTGGCGATGCCACGTTTCACCGCGAGCGCATTGCACGGCTGATTGTAGATGGCAACAAGGGAAAGGGATAGAAAGCGATAGGGCTGTCCATCAGCAGTTAAATCACTCAACTTCAGTCATCTCTCAGGTTAGGAAGGGGACCCTGTCCCCGCTCGATCTCGGAACGCATCCAACTTTGGGTAAGCATGATGAACATTGAATGTCGCTTAACAGGAAGCGGGGACAGGGTCCCCTTCCTAACCTGCAAATTTGCTTATGGGAATTGTGAGTTGAGGGTTGAAAGGCTTTGCCGACATGGTCCCCTTCCTGACCTGAGAGGTGTAAAATTATGACTGCACACATTAAAGAGTTGTTCGATCTATCGGGACGCGCGGCGATTGTTACCGGCGGTTCCAGAGGTTTGGGCAAAGAAATCGCTGAAGGCCTCGCCGAGGCGGGTGCCTCACTTATGCTTTGTGCTCGGCGCCAGGAATGGCTCGGCGCTACAGTGAACGAGATGCGTGAGCGCGGCTTTAGTGCAGAGGGCATCATTTGCGACGTGTCGAACCCTGGGCAGGTGCAGGAGTTCGTTAACAAGACCGTCGCCACTTACGGACGAATCGACATACTCGTCAATAATGCAGGCGTGTCGTGGGGCGAGCGGCCTGAGGTGATGCCGTTTGACAAGTGGCAAAAGGTGCTCGACATCAACCTGACGGGCGCCTTTCTCTTCTCGCAGGCTGCCGGCCGCGAGATGTTGAAACGCGAGTATGGGCGCATCATTAACATTGCATCGGTATCGGGTTTGCAGTCTTCTGCCAATGGCCCGCACTTCGTCGGCTATGCGGCGAGTAAAGCCGGGCTCTTCGGACTAACGCGCGAACTCGCGGCCTCCTGGGGACGACAGGGCATTCGCGTCAACGCCATCGCGCCGGGATTCTTTCATTCACGTCTGGCCGATGTTGCGATCGAGTATGCGGAACCTGAAATCAAGGCGCGCAACCCCATCGCGCGCGTCGGCGCCGCAGGAGAGTTAAAGGGTGTAGCGGTGTTTCTTGCTTCTGACGCGTCAAATTACATTACAGGCCAAACCATTGTCGTTGACGGAGGACGGACGATTGTCTGATGAGTACTGGCAGAAGTAAATCACGGTCCGTAACTGATGAGGTCGCAGGCTCGCCTTACGCAGCGAAACCCTGGCTCGCTCATTACGATTACTGGACACCTGCTCACGTCAATTACCCGCGTCGACCGCTATATGAAATTCTTCGCACTACAGCATTGGCGTCGCCCGATCTTATCGCGACTGCTTTTCTTGGCGCGCACCTTAGTTACGGGCAAATTAAAGAACAGGCGGACAAACTGGCAACGGCTCTTGTGCGACTAGGCCTCAAGCAGAACGATCGAGTCGGCATCATGTTACCCAACTGCCCGCAATACATGATCGCCACCTTCGCTATCCTGCGGCTTGGCGCCATTGTCGTCAACGTTAATCCCCTTTACACGTCACGAGAAGTGGCCGTAGTAGCTAAGGATTCAGGCATGCGAATACTGCTTGTCCTGGGACGGCTTGCTCCGGTGGTCTTTGCTTCGCGCGAGCAAACTTCCATTGAGAAAATAATAGTCACTTCCCTTGCAGAATACTCGTCTGCTGCCACTCCCTGCGTCGCAGTGGAAGGCGCGCTCAGGCTTACCGATTTGCTTGCCAGCGTCACGGAACCGGATCTACCTCACGTCGAAATAGATCCGGAAGATGTCGCGGTCCTGCAATATACGGGCGGCACGACCGGGGTTCCGAAAGGTGCGATGCTAACCCACTACAACATCTTCGCCAATGTGCTTCAAGTCTCTCTTTGGAGCAATCATGAATCGCGCGGCGGAACTGATACGTTCTTGCTGGTCATCCCCTTCTTCCACATTTACGGCTTCACCGTGGGCATGATGTGCGGAACCTGGATCGGAGTTCAGCAGGTTCTGATTCCGAAATATGACGTTGAGGCTTTGCTTAAAGCGATCAGAGACTATCGTCCGACTTACTTTCCAGCGGTTCCGACAATCTATATCTCTTTACTCAGTCATCCGCAGGTGAAAGAGTATGGCATTGATAAAGTGCGGGCTTTCAACAGTGGTTCTGCTCCGTTGCCTATAGAAGTGATCGCCCAGTTCGAGCGCCTGACTGGCGGCGTCACACTCAGCGAGGGTTATGGACTTTCCGAGGCGTCGCCCGTCACGCATTCGACAGCCGCTTTCTCCCGCCGGAAGCCGGGCAGCATCGGGCTGCCCCTGCCGGACACTGACATCAAGATCGTTGACCTCGATACGGGGAATCGTGAAGTGTCAATCACCGAAGAAGGTGAGCTTTGCGTCGCCGGACCGCAGGTGATGAAAGGATACTGGAACCGGCCCGACGAAACAGCTATCGCGTTGCGGCCGGATGCCTCCGGACGCATCTGGCTCTACACAGGCGACGTTGCTCGCATGGATGAAGAAGGCTACTTCTATATCGTGCAGCGCAAGAAAGACATGATCATTGTAGGCGGCTTCAAAGTTTATCCATCGGAAGTCGAAAGTGTGCTTTATGAGCATCCCGCGGTACTGGAGGCGGCAGTGATCGGCCTTCCTGACAGATACCGCGGCGAAGTTGTCAAAGCATGTGTAGTACTCAAAGGCGGACAGACTACGAGTTCCGAAGAGCTGCTGGAGCATTGCGCGTCCGTGTTGGCTGAGTTCAAGGTGCCGCGCGCGATCGAGATTCGAGAGAGTTTGCCGAAAACGGCCGTGGGTAAGATTCTTCATCGCGTGTTGCGAGAAGAGCATCAGAATCAAGGTTAGCGATACATGCAACTGTTAGAGGACAAAGTAGCCATCATTACCGGCGCGGCGCGGGGAATTGGTCGCGGCTGTGCCGAGCTTTTCGCAGCACATGGAGCCCGCGTGGTGCTCTCAGACATTGACTCGGCTCTCACTCATGAAGCGGTCGAACACATTACGCGGAATGGTGGCGACGCGCTGGCTGTTCCGGGTGACGTTACTGCAACTGATTTTGCTCCACGCCTGATCAAATCGACGCTCGATAATTACGGTAGAATTGACGCAATCGTCAACAATGCCGGCTACACCTGGGATGGAACAATCCACAAAATGAGCGATGAGCAATGGCAAGCTATGCTCGACGTGCATTTGACCGCACCGTTTCGCATCATCCGCGCCGCTTCGGAGTATCTGCGTGAAACTGCGAAACGCGAGCAGGAGAAAAATGGTCGAGCGTCTGCGCGTAAAATTGTGAACGTCAGTTCAACTACGGGCACGCGTGGTAACGCCGGACAAACGAACTATGCAGCGGGCAAGGCCGGAATCGTCGGAGTTACCAAAACCCTCGCGAAGGAGTGGGGCCAGTTCAATATTCAAGTCAACGCTGTTGCCTTTGGTTTTATCGAGACCAGACTAACGCGGGCCAAAGAATCAGGTGAACATTTGACACGTGAAGCAGCGGATATCGCGCTCGGCATACCCCAGCAAATGCGCGAGTTGGCTTTTAAACTCATCCCCATGGGACGGGGCGGCACTACCGGGGAGGCGGCCGGCCCCGTGCTTTTCTTTTGTTCAAGACTCAGCGACTACGTGTCAGGTCAGGTGCTGGAAGTAACCGGCGGGTTGTGAAATTAGCTGTGGAGAACAATGGGCTACAACATTAAACGCGTAGTTGTCATCGGATCGGGCACGATGGGCGGGGGCATTGCCGCTCATGTTGCCAATGCCGGCATTCCGGTCTACCTGCTCGACATCGTACCGACCGAGTTAACGCCCGAAGAAGAAAGACGCGGGCTCAGACTCGATTCATCACAGGTAAGAAACAGGATAGTGGCTGCTTTCCTAGAGCGCTTGAAGAAGTCAAAGCCACCGGCATTTTTCACCACGGCGACGGCGGACCTTATTAGTATCGGTAACGTGGAAGACAACTTCGAATGGGTATCCGACGGTGACTGGATCGTCGAAGCCATAGTTGAACAACTCGGGGCGAAGCGTGAATTAATGGCGCGCATCGAGAAGGCAAGAAAACCGAACGGCATCGTTTCCAGCAATACTTCAGGATTACCGATCGCCGCGCTCGCTGCTGAAGCCGGCACCGATTTCAAATCACACTTCCTCGGCACACACTTCTTCAACCCGCCGCGTTATATGAAGCTGCTGGAAGTGATCCCGACCAAAGAAACGCTGCCCGAGATCAAAGAATTTATGACTGACTTCGCCGAACGTCGTTTGGGCAAAGGTGTAGTTATTTGCAAAGACACGCCGAACTTTATTGCCAACCGCTTTGGTTCCATCTCAGGCGCCCTGGCGGTCGACTACGTGCTGGACAACAAGTACACAATCGAGGAGGCTGATGCCATTCTCAGTCCGCTAATCGGCCGGCCCAAGACTGGGCTGTTTCGCCTGCAAGATCTGGTTGGGCTCGACGTCTCCAGCTCGGTCGGTGAAAACCTTTACGGACTGATCGAGAATGACGAGATGCGAGACGTTCTACGTAATCAAAACCTCAGGAAGCTGCGGCAAACGCAGATGGAACGCGGACGGCTCGGCAACAAGAGCGGGGAGGGCTTCTACAAGAAACCGCCGAAAGGCCAGAAGGGCGACATCCTCAGTCTTGATCTTGAGACAATGGAATACCGCGAGCGACGTGAACCAGACATCCCCTCGATCAAGGAAGCTCTGAAGATCAAGCCGCTCGGAAAACGGCTGGCCTTTGTCCTGGTGCAAGACGACAAGGCTGGCGCCCTGGCGCGTCACACAGTTTACAACTCCCTTGCGTATGCTGCGCGGCGGATTCCGGAAATGACTGATCAAATCATAAACGTGGACCATGCCGTGCGCTGGGGTTACTCCCACGAGCTAGGACCGTTCGAGATGTGGGACTTGCTCGGCGTGCGACAAACAGGCGAGGCGATGGAAAAGGATGGCATCGCGGTAGCGGCGTGGGTGAAAGAGATGCTCGCTGCTGGGAATGAAACTTTTTACCGTTCCGACAATGGGCGTTTAAGTTACTACGACCCGGCCAGCAAGACCTACATCTGTGAAACAGCGAACAAGCGCAAGCTCGGATTGGCTGTGCTGAAGGCTGCCGGCCGCGTTGTGGGTGAGAACAAAGGGGCGAGCCTGATAGATCTGGGTGACGGCGTGGTCTGTCTTGAATTCCACACCAAGATGAACACGCTCGACGAAGACATTAAGAACATGTTGCGGGATGCGGTCGAGGAAGTCGAAACAAAAGATTGGCGGGGCATGGTTATTGGCAATGAGGGCGCGGACTTTTCTGTCGGCGCAAACCTCGCCCGGGGCTTAAGCGCGGGAGGCTTCGCAGCTATTGAGCGTTCAGTGAAAGAGATGCAGGACGCGCTTATGGCCGTGCGCTTCTGTTCGAAACCCGTGGTCACCGCACCATTCGGGCGCACGCTTGGTGGCGGTGCGGAAGTTTCAATGGCAGGAGCTCGAACGATTGTGGCAGCAGAGACTTACATGGGCCTGGTCGAGGTCGGTGTGGGTTTGCTGCCTGGGGCGGGTGGTTGTAAGGAGATGGTGCGACGAGTGTTATCGCCCGCGATGCAGACCGCGAACGCAGACCCATTACCATTTCTCGAGCAGGCGCTGCAAACCATTGCCATGGCAAAGGTCTCCTCGAGCGCAACCGACGCACGGTCGCTGGGTTTTCTCACGGAGGCAGATCAAATCGTAATGAACCGCGACCACCAGATCGCCGATGCTAAGCTACTCGTCCTCGAAATCGCCGAGGTCGGTTATGCCGCGCCCGCCCGGGCAAATACCTGCTACGCAGCAGGACGTGACGCACTCGCAGCACTCCGGGCAGGGCTGTATGTCATGCAGCAGGGCGGCTATATGAGCGAATACGATCTGCATGTAAGCGGCAAAGTTGCGCACGTTCTCTGTGGAGGCAAACTCTCGTCTGGGCAGTGGGTGGACGAACAGTACTTCCTGGATCTCGAGCGTGAGGCGTTCGTCTCTTTGTGTGGTGAGCAGAAGACGATAGAGCGCATCACACACATGCTGGCCACCGGAAAGCCTCTAAGAAATTGACCTATGACAAGCACACTCAACGAAGAAACATCAAACAGCAAGGCTGAAGATCGTCGCAAGCTGGCGGGGCTCGAATATATGCGTCAGGTGATGAGGGGTGCAGTGCCGCCTTCGCGAATGGGACAGTTGCTGAACTTCACACTCGTCGAGGTGAGCGAAGGACATGCTGTCTTTACGATTCAACCTGATGAACGTCACTACAACGGTCTTGGAATTGTTCATGGAGGACTGGCGGCAACGTTGCTTGATTCAGCTACAGGATGCGCTATCAACACCATGATGCCTGCCGGCAGAATCTTCACGACGCTCGAAATGAAGATCAACTACGTACGTCCGATGACGCGCGAGACCGGCGAAGTGCGTTGCGAAGCAAGTGTGATCCATGTGGGCGGCCGCATAGCGACTGCTGAAGGCCGGATCGTGGACCGCGATGGCAAGCTTTACGCACATGGCACCGCCACTTGTATGTTGTTTCGTGGATGATGCCGAGGTAACGCAAACTGTTAGTTTGCGTTTGGACATTGCTTAACCAAAACTTTTTACGCTGAAAGCGTTCGCTAATTCCAGCCCAAGGGTTGCTTCAACCCTGGGCACATGCTGGTCAATTTTTCGAGGTCGCAACTCTGAAGGAGTTGCGTCGCCATACCCATGCTTCTTGCGGACCAGCGATGTCGCAACTCCTTCAGAGTTGCGACAAAGTGACACTGCTCGTTTCCCCAGGGTTTCAAAGCAAACCCTGGGTTGGAATTCGCGAACGCTTTCAGCGTTAAACAGAGTCGAATGTCCAAACTCCGGTACCGCAAACTAACAGTTTGCGTTACCTGGACTGAAGAGAGGTTTTATATGAGAGAAGCCGTTATTGTTGCTGGCCTGCGCACCGCTGTCGGCAAAGCTCCGCGGGGCACGTTGCGCACGACACGTCCTGACGACATGGCGGCGACAGTCATTGAGGATTTGCTGCGTCGCATTCCGGAACTTTCGCCGGATAGTATTGATGATGTAATCCTCGGTTGCGCCACGCCCGAAGGTGAGTCAGGCACGAACGTCTCGCGTATTGCGGCGTTGCGCGCAGGTTTGCCATACTCGGTGCCTGCTGTAACCGTCAACCGCTTCTGCTCGTCGGGATCGCAGACCATAGCAATGGCGTCGGAGCGCATCATGGCTGGCATGGCCGACTGCATCATCGCCGGGGGCACCGAATCTATGAGTATGCTGCGCGGCAACACCAGGTTCAGACCAAACCCCTATCTGGTTGAGCACTATCCGGGCGTTTATCTCAGCATGGGACTTACCGCGGAGAACGTGGCGCGGAAGTACAACATAACGCGCGAAGATTCAGACGCCTTCTCATATCGCAGTCATCAGAGGGCGCTCGCCGCCCAGGCGGAAGGACGATTTGGAGACGACGGCATCGTACCGCTTGAGGTTGAAGTCGTCGGAGTCGGAGATGATGGTCATGCGAAGCAAAAGAAAGTGACGTTCGACACTGACGAAGGACCCCGACCTGACACGACGCTGGAGGGTTTGGCTAAACTGCGTCCCGTCTTTCACGTTAAGGGCTCGGTGACGGCGGGTAATTCCAGTCAAACATCGGATGGCGCCGCCGCTGTGGTGGTGATGTCGCGGGAGCGTGCAACGCAGCTGGGTATAAAACCGCTGGCCCGTTTTGTCTCCTATGCAGTCGGTGGTGTGCCGCCAGAGATCATGGGTATGGGACCGGTCGTGGCGGTGCCGAAGGCTTTGAAACTGGCCGGCCTCAGGCTCGAAGAGATCGATCTGATCGAGCTCAACGAGGCTTTTGCTTGTCAGGCATTGGCCGTTATACGCGAACTGGGAATGGATGACCAACGCACGAATGTCAACGGCGGCGCAGTCGCGCTGGGCCACCCCCTAGGTGCCTCGGGCGCGAAGCTGACAGTGCAGTTAATCGGTGAGATGCGTCGTCGCAAAAGCCGTTACGGCCTGGTGACGATGTGCGTCGGCGGCGGTCAGGGTGCGGCTACTGTCTTCGAGAATCTCCAGAGTTAATCTATGAAATCTAATGATCCATTCCTCGGCTTTAAGGTCTCTAAGCGCGCGCAAGAGATTTATCAAAAGCTTTTTGCCTTTATGGAAGGCCGGGTCTATCCGAATGAAAGGCTTTTCCATGAACAGAAGCATGAGAGTGAACGCTGGCAGCCCGTTCCTCTAATGGAAGAGTTGAAGGCGAAGGCGAAGACTGCGGGGTTATGGAATCTATTTCTGCCCGAGAGTGAGTATGGCGCGGGTCTGACAAATCTCGAGTATGCGCCGATGGCCGAGTTGATGGGTCGATCGTGGGAGTTTGCGCCGGAGATTTTCAACTGTAGCGCGCCTGACACAGGCAATATGGAAGTCCTCGTGCGCTACGGGTCGCCGGAACAGAAGGAGCGCTGGCTAAAACCGCTGCTCAACGGTGAAATACGTTCGTGCTTTGCCATGACGGAGCCTGATGTGGCTTCGTCCGACGCGACAAACATTCGCGCCAAGATCGTGCGAGAAGCGGATGAATATATCATCAACGGTCGCAAATGGTGGGCGAGCGGAGCCGGCGATCCGCGCTGCAAGATTGCAATCTTCATGGGAAAGACTGATCCGAGCGCGCCCAGGCATCAGCAGCAGTCGATGATTCTCGTACCAATGGACGCGGCAGGAGTAAAGGTGGTGCGCCTCCTGAAGGTCTTCGGCTACGACCACGCGCCTCACGGTCATGCGGAACTCAACTTTGAAAACGTGCGAGTACCTGCGTCAAACATACTCTTGGGCGAAGGCCGCGGATTTGAGATCGCCCAGGGCCGTTTAGGGCCAGGCCGCATTCATCACTGCATGCGCCTCGTGGGAATAGCGGAACGCGCACTCGAAGCGATGTGCCGGCGCGTAAAAGACCGAACTGCATTCGGAAAACCGCTGTCTGAGCAAGGAACAATTCGCGCTGACATCGCAACCTCAAGGATAGAGCTGGAACAGACGCGACTGTTAACCCTAAAGGCCGCTTATTTGATGGACACGGTCGGCAACAAAGCGGCCCGCGCGGAAATTGCGATGATCAAGGTGATCGCTCCCGGGGTGGCGCTGCGCGTGCTGGACCGCTCCATTCAAGCCCACGGCGGCGCGGGCGTTTCTGATGATTTCATTCTGGCTTCAGCGTGGGCCAATGCCCGCACCTTGAGGCTCGCAGATGGACCAGATGAAGTCCACGTTGAGGCAATCGCCCGAATGGAGTTGGACAAGTACAAAGAGAAGGTCTGAGATTCCAGAGCAGAAACGGATGAGTGCCACGCAGATTGAAAATTTGACCGAACTGCAGACCCGGGTTGGGAGCGAAGTGGCCTTGAGCGACTGGTTTGAGGTGACGCAAGAGCGGGTCAACCTGTTCGCCGACGCAACTGAGGATCGCCAATGGATTCATACTGATCCCGCACGTGCGGCGCGGGAGTCACCGTTTAAAGAGACAATCGCCCACGGCTTTCTGACACTCTCCCTCTTGAGTGAATTGATGAAGTTGGCGATCTCTGTCGGTGGTGTACGGATGGGTATTAACTATGGACTTAATCGCGTGCGCTTTGTGAGGCCTGTGCCTGCTGGAGCCCGCATTCGCGGCCGTTTCTTGCTCTCCGCGCTGGAACCGATCAATGGCGGAGTGCAGGCTGTTTGGGACGTTACCGTCGAACGCGATGGGAGTGAGAAACCGTGTTGTGTGGCCGAGTGGCTCGTACGCTATTACGCCTAGTGACCTGGGAGAAGACAAATGATCAACCATTCCGAAAAATTACTAGTGACACTCAAAGATAGCATCAAGCGCATTACCATTAATCGTCCCGAACGACGTAACTCCGTTGACCGCGAGACCGTGCAACTGCTCCGCGATGCAGTGCAGCACTCCGTCGACGATGGCACACGCGTGGTGATCCTGACTGGCGCTGGCGAATCATTTTGCGCGGGCGCGGACCTGGCGGCTACCAGTACGAGCGACATCGCGAATTTCGATGTCACTAAGTCGTTACGCGAGAACGTCAATCCGACCATACTCGCGATGCGCGCCTTACCCATTCCCATTATCGGCCGCGTTCATGGTCATGCAGTAGGAGTCGGCTGCAACTACGCTCTTGCCTGCGACATGATCGTCGCCTCGGAGCAAGCCCTTTTCGGTCAGGTGTTTGTCCGTATCGGGTTAATGCCCGACGGCGGGAGCACTTTCTTCCTGCCGCGTCTTATCGGCTACCACAAGGCGTTTGAATTGATGGCAACCGGCGACATCATTGACGCACAGCAAGCGCGGCAGCTCGGCATCATCAATAAGGTCGTTCCCTTCTCAGAGTTAGATGCAACCGTGGACACCCTTAGCGCACGTCTGGCCCAGGCCCCGAGCGTCGCGATAGCAAAGATCAAGGCGGGACTCAATCATGGATCGCAAAGTGATCTCGCCGCGGCGCTCGACTTTGAAGCAGTTAACCAGAATGCTTGTCTTCATTCGCCTGACTTCATCGAAGGCGTGACCGCCTTCGTGCAGAAACGCAAGGCCGTCTTCGGAGAACAGGTCAGTACCACCACGCGGTAGAAGCTGTGTCAAAAAGCAAAAGGTGATCGAAAACGCTGAAAGCGTTGGCTAATTCCAGTCCAGGGTTGGCACAACCCTGGGATTCTATGTCTGACAATTCTGGACGCAACTCTGAAGGAGTTGCGCCGACGGCAGGGAGAATTCAGATGTTTAATTTCAACGATCCGAGAGGCTCAGCACCCGACGCAACTCCTTCAGAGTTGCGTTACTTTTGCTCTGCCATCTCTTCCCAGGGTAGAAACCCTGGGCTGGAATTAGCCAACGCTTTCAGCGTTTCAATCCACCGCTGATTATTTAC
>WNGB01001192.1_pt1 | contig 42727 bp, 39 predicted proteins | sample 5400681 | NCBI WGS metagenome assembly WNGB01 (sample SAMN13153367, study PRJNA577476) | soil metagenome | isolation source: 115 cm soil or saprolite under grassland replicate 2 | place: USA:California | collected 2016-06-15 | reverse complement strand
AGGCTCGCCTCGGCCGTCGCGCGATTGCACGTGAAGATCCACTGCTCGCCGTGCCGGTTCTCGAAGTATCCGATGTAGAGGTCGGTGGCCTTGGTGCTGAAGGCCGGCGGGATCCCGCACGCTGCGGAATGGCGGTTGTTCTATGTTATGTGGAATCTGCCTCTCTTCTGAATCAGTCAATATTGAAATCCTTCGACCTTTGCCCCAGCAGCCCGAGCGCGAAAGGAAAACACACGCACAGACCACTGGGAGCCGAACTCCCAGATTCCACAGAATAACGACCAACTTGTCGTTCAGCGACTGGCCGACCATCTTTCCCAACGCGGCCACCGCCACCGCGCTCATCGATCGCCTGGTCCACCACGCGGAGATCCTCACGATTGAGGGCGACAGCTACCGACGCCGCGTCGCCGAGGCCAAGCGCAAGCCCTCGCGCCCAGGATCGGACAGCTGAATCGGCCGCCGGTCCAAATTTCCGCGCTTTGTCATGTCGCGCAACACCCTCAGCCCCCCCCGCGTTTTTTCACCGCCGCTCGACCGGTCGCGGCACTCCTTAGAGCGGAGTTATGGGCACGCACACATCGGCACTTGTAGTACTGATTCAATCGTGATACATGGGGACACCAGCGGCACGAGACTATACGCGTAACGCGGCGCGGCACAAGGCGCGACCGGGTCCGGCGCTAAGAGGAGCCTCAGACCTCGTCGAATGCATTTGGAGAAGCTGATGTGCAACTCCGAGTCACCGTCCGCCAACGTCTAGTCGCTCGCCAGCAGCTGAGCCGGGACGCGACGTGCTTGGAGGTGGACTCATATCATCCGCAACCCTGGGCGGTACCGTAGCGCGGTGTGGGTGACACCTAAGGACGGGAATGGATACTGGCCGGCGCGGGCGGCCACAACTTCACCGTCGAATTGGTGTTGGTCTCGAGGGCACACAACCGTCTACGGTCAGACGCGCGACGGCGTCGCGCCTCACGGACTTCCCCCGATGACCTCTATCGATCCGATCCTGCCGGGAGCGACGGGTGTCGCTGTTCGAATGGCCGTCGCCACTTCTACACCACCGGGGAATCCCAGACTGCACGGAGGACGGGTCATGAAAGCCTTCCTCGTATTGCTCGTCGCTGTTCTCTTCGTCACAGCCTGCGCGACTCAGGCTGACCAGGCGAGAACCGAGGGAAGTCTGGTAGGCGCCGGGGTGGGCGCTGTAGTCGGAGCCGGGTTGGGGTACGCCATAGGCGGGGCCAGGGGCGCGGGAATAGGAGCCGGGATCGGCGCGCTTGCCGGCGGGGCAGGAGGATACGTCTATGCCGACAGGGTCGCGAAGCGGCACCAGGAACTGGCTGGGAAAGAAAACGATCTCGGCGCGCGCATCGCCTTTGCTCGAGGGGTCAACGAGGACACCAATGAATACAACGAGCGTCTGAAAAAAGAGGTCGGCGTGCTGGAGCCCAAGATCAGGGAACTTGCGGCGAAGAAGGAGAGTCAGCAGATCACGCAACAGGAACTAGAGAAACAAAAGCAAGCGTTGACGGCGAGAACGCAAGAGGTCAACAAACAGGTGGCCCTGTGTCAGAACGAGCTCGAAGGCCTCAAGAAGTTTCGCTCCGAGCAAAAGGCGTCGTCGGCAGCGCTCGACGAGCAAATCAATACGCTCGAAAGGAACCTGGCTCAAATGAAGGCCAACACGAGCGCGCTGGCGTCCCTGAATCAGCGGATCTGATCGGCGCATCAACCTCTGCCGAGCATTGAAGGACGCGCGAGGTCGGCATGCATAGGAGGTCGGCATGCATAGAGGGTCGGGTCCTCTGGTCGTGTGTCTCGTGATCGCGTTTTCGGGATGCACGGTGGCCAAGATGCAGCAGGAATCGGGCGAGATGAGCGCTCGAATCGTGCAAAAGCAGGAGGAGCTGACCCAGTTGCAGGACCGCCAAGCGGCCCTCTCGGCGGAGAAACAACGGCTCTTGGCGGAGATCGACACTAAGCAGGTGACGCTCAATCAATTGAATTCGGGACTCGAGAAGCTCCGGCAGGAGAACGGTCGATTGAAGGCCGAGAACGAGAGCCAGCAGAGAGAGAAGCAACGCGTGGAAACGGATATCAAGAAATTTCAGGCGGAAATCGCCGCTCTTAACAACGATGATCGTCTGTCCGACCAAGCCAAGAGGGAAAAGGTCGAATCGCTGAAAAAGCAGCTCAAGACATACCTACAGCTCATGCTCACGCAATGACAGGGGGGCACCGTGGATCACCGCGTGTGGCCTCGAGGTCATCGCTCGGGATCGAGTTGAGGAAGGGCGAAGCGCGGAGGCTTCAACGGTGAACATTCGGACGAGACGGCGGCGCGGCACGCTTCTCGCGGCAATCGTATCGGCGGGCATGGTGTCGATGCCGAGTGCGTTCGTCGTGGGCCAGCTACCGCTGGCGGCACCCAGCAAGGACAAGCAGGCGTTTGGTCTCGACGACAAGGACGTGTTGCTGTACCTGGAGGCAATTTCCCAGATAAAGGAAAAATCGTCACGTCTGAGCCCGGATATCACACGGGCGAGGATCATCGAGCAATCGCTGCGGGCATACCTCTCACAGAGAGACGTCTGCTGTGATTACCTCACGAGGGAGGAGTATCGGACATTCAAGGAATCTCTGAACGAGCGGTACGTCGGTGTGGGCATGGAGATCAAGCAGGATCGTGATGGGCGCATCGTCTGCGTGCCGCATCCAGAGAGTCCGGCCGCGCGAGCGGGCATCGCCGTCGGAGATCAATTGAAGCGTATTGATGGAGTATCTGTCAACGGGAAATCCATTTTTGCCGTTGGGGCGATGGCGAGGGGGAAACCGGGGACGGAGGTCACGTTCGTCGTGGTGACGGGGGGTGGAAACGAGAGGCTGGTGCGGGTGATGCGGGCATCGGTGGCGCTGCCGAGCGTCGTCAAGCGCTTCGTTGACCGCAAACCCATTCTGGAGGTATCGCATTTTACCCGAGACACTGGCGCCAGAATGAAGGAGATAGTCAAGGGCTGGGAGCGCGATGAGCCGATCATCGTCGATTTGCGGGGTAACGGTGGCGGGGACATCCACGCGGCCATCGACTCCGCGAGGTTGTTTCTCCCGGAAGGGAAGACGATCGTGGCGGTCGAGACGAGAAAGGGAGCAAATCGGTATGAGACCAGGGCGGCTGCCGTCAACGTGACGACGCCGGTCTATCTCTGGCAGGACGAAGGGACGGGGAGCGCCGCGGAGGTGTTCATCGCCGCGCTCACCGACAACAACCGAGGTGTGTCGATCGGCAAGCGGTCAGCCGGCGAGGCGGTCTGGGAGGAAATCATCGAACTCAGCGATGGGTCGGCGCTCGTGTTGGCCACGGGCAATCTGCAGACGCCCCGAGGGATGCGGTTTCAGGGGAGAGGGCTGATGCCGACCTATGGGTTGAAGGACGGTGTCGTCGACAGGATGGACTATTTGATGAAGGTCCGCGAGCTGTTGGCGGCGAGGAAGACTGGTCGCCTGCACGGTGACCAGAGGTCGGTGGGTTGAGCTCGGCGGAGAGTAAGCGTGCCATCGTGACAACGAGAGAAAGCCATGATCGGTAAGGTTCTGCGCAATTTCAGAATCGTGTCGCGGATAGGCGAAGGCGGCATGGGTGTCGTCTATCTCGCGGAACACGTTGAGCTCCCGAAGCGGTTCGCCATAAAGAGTCTGTCGAAGGCGCTGAGTAACGATCCGGACTTCCGCAAACGATTCTATGAGGAGGCGCAGAAGCAGGCCCGGCTCGACGATCCTAATATCGTCCAGGTCACAGACTTCTTCGAGGAGCAGGGTCAGTTCTTCTTGGTCATGGAATACGTGGACGGCCAAGATCTGAGCCATCTGATCAGATCGAAGGGCAAGTTGTCCGACGCCGAAGCGGTGACGATCCTCCGGGACATTCTCAAGGGATTGGGATTCGCGCACGCCAAGGGCCTCGTTCACAGAGACATGAAGCCCTCGAACGTGCTGATCGACAAGAGTGGACGGGCGCGGATCATGGACTTCGGCATAGCGGTCCTCGCGAAGGCGGGCGAGGCACGGCTCACCGCGGTGGGGGCCACCGTCGGATCCCCCTGGTACATGAGCCCGGAGCAGATCGAGCAGCCCCGTGAGGTGGATGTCCGGACAGACATTTACGCCCTGGGCATCGTGTTGTACGAAATGCTCACCGGCGAGGTCCCCTTCGACGGAGAGACAGACTTCTCCGTGCAGTACCAGCAGATCAGGACTCCGACTCCCGACCCGCGCGAGAAGAACCCGGACGTGTCCGAGAAGATGGCGGCCATCGTCTTCAAGGCGATGGCCAAGAACCGCGCCGAGCGGTTTCAAGACTGCGGAGAGTTTCTCGAGGCCATCGAGGCCCTTGAAAAGGGCAAGGTCGGACTGCGATCCAAGACGGCGATCGCGGCCCTCGCGGCGGCAGCGTTTGTGAGCGCGGGGACGTTCGTCTACGTGTACACGAGACCGCCGAAAATAGTTGTGACGCCGCCGATAGTGATCAAAGAGTCCTCCGGCGAGGAAGCTCAGGCGCGTGCCTCCAACGTGATTCAGAGTGGATCGGAACGGGCGTGGTTCATCTGCACACAGATACAGGAATTCCGAGCGAAGGAGTTGGGCTTGCAGGTGGCCAAGCTGAAGGACAAGAATCTCGAAGAGAACATCAAGAAGCAGATTCAGGAGCGCAGGGCGAGTGTCGACAATGCGCTCGTCGAATACTCGGGCTTGCTGGACCAGCTGACAAAGATGGACGCGCCCATCGTGGCGGGGGAGTTCGAGAAGTACAGCAAGTCCTTGGAGGAGAGGAAGGCCGGACAGCAGGGCCAGATCGCCGGGGTGGTGAAGAGCCAGTATGAACGTCACCGGGTCCGCGGTGTCACCACCGATGGAATGGGCGCTGATTGTGAAGGGGCGATGGGCAAGCCAACGCCGGAGGTATTCCAGGACAGCCCGACCGAAGGGCAGAGTCGGATTGCGTACAACGTGATTCAGAGCGGATCGGAAAAGGCGTTGGTTACGTGTACGCAGTTCCAACAGTTGAAGTTGAGGAAACAAGGGCTGCAGCTCGCGAAGCCCTTGGAGGATACGAATCTCGAAGAGCAGATCAAGAAACAAATCCGGGACCATAGCGCTAATATCGAGCACGCGCTGACGGACTACTCCGATTTCCTGGATCAGCTCGGGAAGATCGAAAATGGAATCGTCGTCCAGGAGTTCGACGGATACACAAGGGTCCTCGAGAAGAAGAAAGCCTTCCAGCAGATTCAAATCGCCCGTTTGATGAAGAAGCAATACGAACAGCAGCGGGGCGGGAAGAAGAGAATCGGTGTGGGAGTGATGGACGCTGAATGCGAAGCGGTGCTGGGCAAGGGAACCTCGTAGGAGCTGCCCCTGGATGGACGGGATTTGCCTTGACGGCGTGGACCGTGATGATAGACTCGGCGTGGTCGAAAGCGCTCGAGGGAAGACGCCCTCGGGTTCTGGTAGCCGAGCGAATAGGATGATGTCGAATCGTCCTGGGAGAGCGGTCGGATTCGCTTCGGGCGAGCTGTGGGACGGCGCTCGATCGACAGGGACGACGGGGGCCGCGGGCGGCAAGATCGCCGGCTCCTTCACGAGCGTGTGCGGTATCCCGGAAGGTCCGTCGCCGGAGGATCTTCCGTGGTTTGCCAAGCCATCGGTGCCTCCAAGGCTTCGATCAGGCGGTGCGTGTTCACCTCGGCGGTGCCCTATGTCCAAGGACGCTCGACAGGGAGGTCCATATGCCAGAAGCAATGCCTCGCCCCGGACGAAAGTGCGCGAAGGGTCATGCGATGGATCCCGGTTGGGAGGCGTGCCCGTACTGCGAGGCTGAACAGCGATCGAAGCAGAAGACTGGTGGTGGTGTTGAGAACGTCGACCCGTCAGACCGCCAGCGCACGAGGATCGCATCGGCGCGGCCGAATCCACCGGAAGCGAACCGGCTGACTCGAGCGATGCCAGGGCCGGCTGAACAAGGCGGTCACGGCGGGGCCGGTGAGACGCGCCGGATCACCGGGGTCTTGGTGACTTACACGTGGCGACCCGAAGGCGAGATATTTCCGATTCGGGAAGGGAAGAACTTCATCGGCAGTGGCGACATCAGCAGCGAAGCCGTTCATCGGAGCTGCGACATTCAGATTCCGCAGGACAACACGATGTCCGCGGAGCACGCGCTGATCCTCTGTCGCCAGGGCAACTATGAAATTCTCGACCAGATCAGTTCCAATGGAACGTTCCTGGGAGGGCAAATGTTGAAGGCCAACCAGGGCACCGACCTGCCGAATTATGCGGAGATAAAGACGGGCTCCACACTCTGGACGTTCATCAAGGTCAAGCCGCCAGCCAACGAGATGGCTCAGCCGATCCCACGGCCGGGGCAGGCGCCCGAGTCGCCTCCGAAGGAAAAGACGGAGGTCAGATAGCGCACCGCGGGACACTCGATCCTTCGGGGTCGGCGGACCTCGGCATATGACGACCGGAGGGAGTTCCGGTGGTGCGGTCGGGGGAGCCGCGCGCGACAATCGCGGCTTTCCATTTGCGAGCTCCTGCATGCTGGCAATCAGTGACCGCTCCTGACCTCGACGACGAGAGTTCACCATGGATTCCTTCGTGGAAATACTCGGAAGGGTCAAGTGGCCGCTGGCGGCGGTCGTCACGATCATCCCGCTCGCAATCATCTTCCGCCGGCAGATCTCGGAAGGGATCACGCGCATCACGAAGATTCACATCAATCCCCGGAATCGTGGACTTGTGATAGAGTTCGGGCAACGGATCAAGCAGGAACAGCGAAGGGCTACAGCCGTTGAACGGCAGATCACGGGCAGCCACGCCCTGCCAGGATCCGCCCTCCTCGCGAGCAATGGCGCGAGCCAAACGGGACGAGATATGGTCCTCGATGCTTTTGGCGCCTTGAAGCAGGCCGTGCGCGATGGATGCATCGCCAATAGGATTCCGATTCCTCCAACACTGGGGGTGAAGGAGGCCGCGCGCCGGTTGGGCGGTGCCAAGGGACTCAGTCCTGATCTCGTGCAGCTGATCGAAGTCGTGTACGACGTTGGTCGAGATTTCCTCGAGTACAGGCTCGAACCCCTGGAGGGCGACGCGCGGGCCTATGCGAGTCTCGCCTATAACGCGGTGTACTGGATGGCAGTGAGCGTGTTGACTCCGGAAGCACCGCCCCCGCCGCCGCCACGACGGCCCACCGTGGTAGGGGGAGACTTCATGGCGCCGACGCCGGGGAGCGCGACGGCGGCACTCCTCGGGGTGGGGGGACCGGTTCGCGGGAAGCGGTTCTCGATCGACAAACCAAAGTATCGGATTGGAAGAAACCAGGACAACGACTTGTGCACTGCCGCGGACGACAGTGTGTCGGGTACCCATGCGTCGTTGCGCTACGAGAAGGGCGGCCTCTTTCTCGCCGACGAGAGCTCGTTGAACGGTACGTTTCTCAATGGACAACGTATTGCGGGGACACCGCTCTTGGTTCGCTACGGGGATCGTATCCGGCTAGGCGAATGCGAGTTCGAAGTCGTCGGTTCATCCGGCTGAATCGACGGTTTGGATGACCAGGTACTTCGGGACGGTCCGGGAAGCGTGTCGTGCGGCGGATCGCTCTGTCGCTGCCTTCACCTGCGCCGAAGGTGCCTTGGGCTGAACGGATGAATTCCGATAGCGAACGATTAGAGGTTGGGGCTCTCTCGGAGACGGGGTACACGCGCAGCGAGAACCAGGATCGCATGAGCGGGTCCCAGGTGCCTCTAGGCCATCTATACATTGTCGCGGACGGTATGGGAGGGCATGAGGGAGGCGCGATCGCGGCTGAGCTCGCCGTCCAGGAGCTTCAGCGACAGATCAGCCAGGCCGAGCCGAACGCGCCGGTTGAGCAGGTGATCGAAAACGCCTTCCGAAGAGCAAACGACGTGGTGTATGCGAAAGGCCATTCCGGCGATCCGGCGACTGAAGGAATGGGGACCACCGCGGTCCTGCTCCTGGTGTCCGGGCCGAACGCCAAAGTGGCGCATGTCGGTGATAGCCGGGCCTATCTGTGCCGCAGCAAGACGCTCTCACGCCTTACCTCGGACCACACGATCGTCCAGAAGATGGTCGAGGCCGAAATGCTGAAAGCGGAGGACGCCGCCAGCCATCCCGATGCGAGCGTACTCGAACGTGCGATCGGTAGCCGGCCGACCGTCGAGGTGGATATTCGCAGCCACAAGCTTCAGGACGGCGATGCCATTCTGTTGTGCTCCGATGGGCTGTCTGGCTACGTGGCGGATGACCGCATCGAGGCGGTGCTCCGTGAGCACGAAGGAACGGTTCAGGAGGCGACGAACAAGCTGGTGCAGCTGGCATTGGACGGTGGTGGGCACGACAACGTGACGGTCCAGCTCATCAGGTGTGGAGCGAGAGGAGCCGTCGAGTCAGAGAGACAGACGGCCCAGACGAAGACGCCTCCGAACACGGTGGAGAGCGCCGGCAGTGGGCCGGCCCAGCCCGCGCGGGCGCCGAAACAGATGCCGAGAGCGCTCATGATTGCCGGTGTCGCTGTTGCAGGATGTGTCGTTGGCGGCACCGGGGCGGGATTTGCCGTCGTGCACTACCGCAACGCGATGGACGCGGCGATTGCCAGTGGCTCGAAGGAGGTCGAGGGCGGCCTGGGGAAGGATCTTGAGCGAAGCATCGCGGCCAGAGAAGACGCCGCGAAGGAAGCTACGGCGGCCAAACGGCAACTCGCCGATGCGACGCTCGCCTCCAAAGCGACGGTGGACAAGTTGCAGGCGGAACTGGAGAGCGTCAGGAGCGCCAAGCAGAGGGCGGACAAGGATGCGGCCAACGCCAATCGAGAGCTTGGTGTGGCGAAAGCGGAACAGCAACGGTTGTACAAGGAATTGCAGGGTGCGACGGCTGCCAATGAAGCAGCGCAGAAGCGGGTTCGTGAGCTGGACCAGGAGTTGAAAGCGGCCAAGGATGCGGCACCGCGCCCGGCAGGGAAACCGAATCAAGGCGTAACGGCCCCTGAGAGTCCCAGCGGAGTTCAGGAGACGACCAAGGAGTCTGGGGGAGCCGGGGCGCCGACAGGGGAAAAGGACACGGGCGCGCCGAAAGAGAAATAGCCATGTGGCGGGCTGGCGATCGAGGGCTCTGGGGCGAAGAGGGGCGGGTTGGGCGGGACCGGACGACCCCGCGGGAAGCGCGGCCCAGGGGACTCCGCCGTCGGAAGCTCGTTACCCGAGAACGGTAGAAGGATGCCATCATTCTGGCGTCGTTCGGTCGGCGGTACCGATCCGGAGCACGTCGACGAACTCGTCCATTCGTGGGATCCCGCGTACCGCGCACCATGAAGGCTTCCCGGCGCGATTCGCGGAGGCATGGAACGGCGAATTCATGGCCAACCCTTTAGAAGGAACTGACTGCCAACGGGTAGCGGTCGATACCGGCGGTGCCGCAGCGGTGGCCTTTGAGAGCTCGCTGCAGCATCTCCTCGCCGAGCTGGAGAGGATCGACCTGCTCATCGCCACCCAGGTCGCGCGGGCCCGCAGGCTGCATGCCGACGACGAGCAGTTCCATGGCCTGTACATTTCCGAGGAGGAGATAGACACACTCCTCCGGCAGCCGACGGGACGACCCCGGTGGGCAAGCGTGCAGACTGCACTCGCGGAGCTCGCTCCGGTGCTGGATACGGTCGCTCGTCGGAACCGGTCGCGCAAGGAGGAGAGTGTCCGGAGGGGAATCGAGCTCAGGCTCGATCGCCTGCAAGACAGCTTTGGACTCGATTCGTTCGAGGTCGATGTGCTGCTCGTGTGTCTCGCCGTGGAGATGGATCTCCGGTACGAGAAGTTGTACGCCTACCTCAACGATGACGTGACCAAGAAGCGCCCCAGCGTGGAGCTCGTTCTCAACCTTCTGACGCCGTCGACGGACGCTGCGTTCGGAGCGAGACGATACTTCACCGCGGACGCACCGCTGTTTCGCAACTACGTGCTCAATCTCTTCGAAGAGCCCTCGCAGCCTCAGCCCCCTTTGCTCGGCAAGTACCTCAGTGTCGACGCGAGGATCGTGCGGTACTTGCTGGGTTCCGACGTGCTCGACGAACGAATCCGTCCGTTTTCATGTCTGAGTGATCCCGGGGAGCCATCGAACGCGGTCCTCGTCGATGAAGCGGACCGACGACGTCTGGCTCATTTCGTGCGTGACGGCGCGATGGGCCGGCCGGTGATCGTTCACCTGCGTGGTCCGTACGGCGTCGGCAAACAGGATACGGCGAGGGCCGTGTGCAAGGACTTGAGCCTGTGTCTGCTGGTCGTCGATCTGGCGCGTTTGGCCTGTGACGTGGAGGGGGCGGCGGCGGTCAAGATCTTCGACCTGATACATCGCGAGGCACGCGTGCAACGGGCGGCGGTGTACTGGAAGAATGTCGACGTGCTCCTCGGTGAGGACAAGAAGGCAATCCGCCTGTCGTTTCTCGGGGCATTGGCAGACAGGCCGCGGCTGACCTTTCTCTCGAGCGAGGGCCCGTGGGAGCCGAGTGAAGCGTTGCGGGATGCGTGCCTTGCCCGGCTCGAGCTGACCAAGCCGTCGTCGTCCAATCGGTTGCGGGTCTGGTCGGCGGCGCTCGCGGATGGTCCTCGTCTCGACGCCGACGTGGACCTCTCCGCCCTGGCGGCGAAGTTCAAGTTCACGGGTGGACAGATCCAGGATGCCGCCACGATGGCCAGGAACCTGGCGTGCTTGCGTGACCCGCAAGCGGCGAGCATCAGCGCCGAGGATCTATACAGAGCGTGCCGACTCCACTCCAATCAGAAGCTGTCCTCCTTGGCTCGGAAGATCACGCCGAGATACAGGTGGGAGGACATCGTGCTCCCCGCGGATCGCGTGGAACAACTGCGGGAACTGTGCAACCACGTGAAGTATCGGGAACGGGTATACGGCGAGTGGGGTTTCGGCCGGAAGCTGTCGCTGGGCAAGGGACTGAGCGCGCTCTTTTCCGGCCCTTCCGGGACCGGCAAGACCATGGCTGCGGAGATCGTGGCGGGCACGCTGGGACTGGAGCTCTACAAGATCGACCTGTCGACGGTCGTCAGCAAGTACATCGGCGAGACGGAGAAGAATCTGTCACGCATCTTTGTCGAAGCCGAGACCGCGAACGCGATACTCTTTTTCGACGAGGCCGACGCGTTGTTCGGGAAGCGCAGCGAGGTCCGGGATTCCCACGATCGTTACGCCAACATAGAGATCGGGTACTTGCTCCAGCGCATGGAGGAATACGAGGGCATCGTCATTCTGGCGACGAACGTTCGCCGGAACATGGACGAGGCGTTCGTCAGGCGGTTGCAGTTCACCGTGGAGTTTCCGTTTCCCGGCGAAGAGGATCGACGCAGGATCTGGAGAGGCATCTGGCCAGCGGATACCCCCCGTGATCCCGGATTGGATGTCGATTTCATGGCGCGTCGCTTCGAGATAACCGGTGGAAACATTCGCAACATCGCCGTGGCCGCCGCGTTTCTCGCGGCCGATGATGGCGGCATCGTGACGATGGATCATCTGATGCGCGGGACGAAGCGCGAGTTCCAGAAGATGGGCAAGGTCGTGACGGAGGGCGAATTTGGTCTACCGGTGCGCCCATAGCCTGCCCCAGGCTGGGCGGGGAGCGCCGGTCGAATGGGGATCGTCACATGTCAGAGACAGACGAGAGTCGGCGGACGTCCGAGCAGGTGCGCCAGGAGACAGCCGAGGGGCTTCTCTACACGCACGCACGCCTCAGCGAGAACACCAAGGCCGTCCTGGAGGCGGCATCGTTCCTGTATGGACTGATCGAGCTGCTCAATGAGAAGGGGTTGATCTCGATCGAAGAGCTGGACCGCCGCAAGCACGAGGTGGCGCAGAGGCTTACCCGGAGGAACGGCGAGAGGGGTGTCGGCGTCCTGCTGCAGGATCCCGAGTACGACAAGTACAGCTTCACCGGTGGCGTGAGGATCGACTGTGAGAATCGGGTGCATTTGTGCAAGGCGTCCTGCTGTCGCTTGCCCTTTGCACTCTCGAAGCAGGACATCCAGGAAGGCGTCGTTCACTGGGACCTCGGCCAGCCCTACATGATCGCCCAGACGAAGGCCGGGTACTGCACGCATCTGGACACGGGTTGTCTCCAATGTACCGTTCACGAATACCGTCCGGTGCCCTGCCGAGCGTACGATTGCCGGAAGGACAACAAGATCTGGCTGGATTTCGAGAAGAAGATCATCAACCCCGACATTCTCCAGGAAGATTGGCCGCGGGGTATCGCGCAGGCCCCGGGCACGTCGTCATGATCCAGGACCTGGATGAAACCATCGCCGCGCTCTTGCGGCGGGACCTGCCGCCAACCTTGGCCCGACAGGTGCAGATCAGCTTCGCCACGCCGGACGATCAATTCCCGCCGCAGTCGGTGACGCTGCCGGCCATCGACTTCTTTCTCTACGACGTCCGGGAGAACCTGGATCTGCGCAGCAACGATGTCGTCGTGGCTCGACGCAGCGATGGCACCGCGACGCGGACGGGCCCGCCGGTACGCGTCGATTTCTCCTATCTGGTTACCGCATGGCCGAGTGAAAACGTGCCGGACCGAGCGGAGGATGAGCATCGGCTGCTGGGTGAAGTCATGCGGGTGTTGCTGCGGTATCGAACGATTCCGGAAGAGCTACTCCAGGGCGAACTCCAGGGGCAGACGCCCGCACTACCCGTCAGTTCGCTGCAGCCGGGTCGACTGCAGAGCATGGGAGAGTTCTGGCAAGCAGTCGGCGGCAAGCCGAAGGCTGCGCTGAACTACCAGGTCACGCTGTCGGTCACTGTCGCCCTTCCGGAGGAGGTGCGCCTGGTGACGGATTCGGTCATCAAGATACGCATGGAGAAGGGCGCGGCACCGTGAAGGCATGGACCGGATGGGAGATCGTTCGCGCTCAAGTGGCGATCGGCGGCCGCGTCGTCGATGAGCACGATCAGGCGGTCGCCGGGGCGGACATCGCGATCACCGCAATGCCCGAGGAGTTCCGGCGCCAAATCGTGGGCATGCGGGAAATGGCGGGAGGGAGGTGGGACCGTTGGCACCACAGGTCGGATGTGACGCGAGCGAGGGCGGATGGAATCTACTACTTCCTGGACTTGCCCGCCGGCACGTACACCGTGAAGGGCACAGATGGCCGACCCGGCGTCGAGGCGGAAAAGACCGTATCGGTGTCATGGAGCCCGGATGGGACGGTGAAGATGGCGGTGGCTGATCTCAAGCTGACCGATGCTCGACGTGGGAAGTAGCGGGGGCGGCACAACGGGTTCGTGGCGAACCACTCATGAAGACCCCTGAGGAGGGATAGAGATGGCAAGAACGACATACCTGGCGCCCGGCGTGTACGTGGAGGAGATCCCTTCGGCTCAACAGCCGATCGCCGGTATCGGTACGAACACGGTGGGATTCATCGGCGTCGTGGACGACTTCATCTATTGTCCGGAACCCTTGCCCGACTACGACCCGGTGAGCGCGCGAGCAGCCATGATTTTGACCCAGAGCGGCGGCAAGGTGGAGAGTGAGGCTGCCAAGCAAGCAAGGGCCCAGATGGAAGGCAACATCGAGAGGCTGAAGGGCGAGGTCAAGAAGCTCGAGGATGACATCGCTGCCGGTGAACAGAGAGCGAAGGATGCTACGGCGGATGCCGAGAAGGCGAAGGCCGAAACCGCACTCGCGCGTCTCCGACGTCAGCGCGACGACAAGGCGAACGAGCTGCAGAACTTGCAAAAGGACCTGCAGACTCGTCTCGCCGGACCGGGCGCGGGAGCCGCACCTGCTGCCGGCGGGCAGCCTGCCGCACCCCAACCGACGCCTGAAGCGGAGCTGCTGAAGGTGTCCGTGCTCCGGCCATACATATTGACGAAGGTCAAGGTGGATGTCGATCCCCTCGACACGAAACTCTGCACGAACTTCAGCGAGTACACGAGCAGATTCGGATCGTTCTCCGCGGATGACCCCAACATCCCGGGCAAAGCGCTCCACCCCGGGCACCGCGCGCTCACCCATGCGGTGTACGGCTTCTTCAAGAATGGCGGAACCCGCTGCTTCGTCGCCAGGGTCAAGCCCGATAGCACCGGCAAGGCCAACAGCCTCGATGTCGATCGAGCCCTGGGAGCGATGGAATCGATCGACGCCATCGCGATCATCGCGGCGCCGGGCCTCGATGGAACGGACATCTGGAATAGGCTCGTTCAACATTGCGAGACCTGTGAGGATCGTTTCGCTATCCTCGACTCTCCGGCGGACGTTGGGACCAACGGCGAGCTGGATGTCAAGCTGCTGAGCTATGAAACGCCGACCAATGTCCTGCCGCAGCGCAACAAGAATGCCGCCTTCTACTTCCCGCATATCGAGGTCATGGATCCCGCGAAACAGATGCAAGACGAGGATCCCGTTCGCGGAGTTCGGCTGAGATACCGGGGCCGCGTGTATGTGCCGCCGAGCGGCCACATCGCCGGCATTTACGCTCGGACGGACGAGCAGCGAGGCGTACACAAGGCGCCGGCCAACACCGCCGTGTTGGGGGCATTGGACGTCAAATACTACGTCGGCAAGCCCAAGCAGGAACTGTTGAATCCGCAGGGCGTCAATTGCATCCGGAACATGAACGGGAATATCAATGTCTGGGGCGCGCGCACCGTGGGCGGCGACCAGAATGCCGAGTGGAAGTACGTCAACGTGCGACGCTTCTTCCTCTTCCTGCGGGAATCGATCGAGGAAGGAACGCAGTGGGTGGTATTCGAACCGAACGACTACGCGCTCTGGGGCAAGATCCGGCGGAACGTGAGCGCGTTCTTGACCAATGTCTGGCGCACGGGAGCGCTCTTCGGCGTCACGCCGGAGGAATCGTTCTACGTGAAGTGCGACGCGGAAACCAACCCCCCTGAGGTTCGTGATCTCGGAATGGTCGTCACCGAGATTGGCGTGGCGATCGTCCGCCCGGCAGAGTTCGTGATCTTCCGGATCACGCAATCGACCGGCGGGCGTTCCAGCTAGGAAATCGTTCAAGGACCGAGTGCAATGGCGGAGATCAGTCCCTACTCCGGGAGCGTGGCCCAAGCCGCTCCCGGAGTATATCTGCAACGAGTAGCGGCGAGGCCCGGGCCTGGCTTCACGAGCGGTGTGCCGCTCTTCATTGGACTTGCTCGAGTGCGGCCCGAGGCTGGGGGTGAAGACGGCAATCGAGCGATGAGACCGTTGCGACTGGCCAGCTGGGATGAGTTCGAGCGAGGTGTCGAGCCTACGCCTCCTGGACGATTTCTCGGCTACGCAGTCCGGGGGTTTTTCGAGAATGGTGGCGAGCGATGCGTCGTTCTTCCGCTCAGAGCGCGCGAGCCACTGAAGGGGCGGGCCTCATCGACGGAGGACGGCGATCTGCCGGAGCCGATCGCGGCGCTGAGAAGCGTATTCCGAAAGGAGGGTGATGGACGGGGCCACGATGGATTGCGTGGCGTGCTGGACGATATCGATGACGTCGACTTGGTGTGCGTGCCGGACATCATGATCGAGGAAATTCGACGATCGGAGGAATCGGTGTTCGAGCTTCAACGCGAAGTGCTCGAGTACTGTCACGACATGGGCGAGCGCTTCGCGGTCCTCGACGTGCTCCCGGCGGCATCGGGTGACGCGACCGGGAGGATCGGGGTCGCGGTTCGGCAGCGGCAGGCGCTGACGTTTGCCGCGGAAGCGTCGGCCGACGGGGCCGTGTACGTGCCGTGGGTCCGGGTGAGATCGCTCCATGGGGCCGGTGAAGAGTGGGTGCCGCCGAGCGGTCACGTCGCCGGGATCTACGCACGTTCTGACGCGCGCGTGGGATTTCACAAAGCGCCGGCAAACGAAATCGTCGAGGGCATCGTGGATCTGGAGAGCCACATTTCGCACGAGGAACAGGGCCCGCTGAACGAATACGGCGTGAACTGCCTCCGGAGTTTTCCCCGCCGAGGGATTCGGGTGTGGGGCGCGCGCACATTGAGCGGCCACAGACAGTGGCGCTACGTCAATGTGCGAAGGGTCATCCTGACAATCGTCCGGTGGATCAAGCACAACATGAACGATCTGGTGTTCGAGGCGAATGATGCGCTGTTGTGGGACCGCGTACGCGACCGACTCAGCGGGCAGTGCTACCAGCTGTTCGAGCGTGGGGCCCTGAAGGGGCGCACGGCGGAAGAAGCGTTTTTCGTCAAGTGCGATGCTGAGCTCAACCCGGCGGAGGAGCGGGAAGCGGGAAAGGTGGTGTGCGACATCGGATTGGCGCCATTGTCACCGGCGGAGTTCATCGTGATGCGCGTGACCCAAGACCGGGCGATGGGGGGCGCTACCGTCGTGCCCATCCGCGCGTGACGAAGCGTGGATCGAAGCACACACGTCAAACATTGAGAGCTGGGAGGTAACTCATGGCTACTGGAGATCGGGTCGATCCCTATCGCGGGTTTAATTTCAGAATCGAGATCGATGGTATCGATCGGGGCGGATTCCGTGAGGCGTCGGGTCTCGATTCGTCGCAGGATCCCATCGAGTACCGTGAGGGTAACGAGAAGGTGCTCACGGCGCGCAAGCTGCCCGGGCTGAACAAGTATTCGAACATCACGCTCAAGTGGGGGAGCACCGACGATGCGTCGCTCTGGGAGTGGCGGAAGAAGGCCATAGACGGAAAGATGGAACGAAAGAACGGGTCGATCATCCTCATCAACGACGCGGGCGAGGAGAAGACACGCTGGAATTTCCGGGACGGATGGCCGACGAAGTGGGCGGGCCCGAGCTTCAATGCGACGGGCAACGAGGTCGCGATCGAGAGCATGGAAATTGCCCATGAAGGTGTACAGAAGGCATGACCTTGCAGACGGAGTTTACATTCACGCTTCCGCACGGCTACGTCGATGCGGAAGGCAACGTTCACAAGGAAGGCATCATGCGCCTGGCGACCGCAGTCGATGAGATCGCTCCGATGAAGGATCCCAGGGTGCAGACCAATCCCGGCTATCTCGTCGTCATTCTGCTGTCGCGGGTAGTCCGGAAGCTCGGGGACCTCGAGCAGATCAATCCGAAGATTGTCGAGGGGCTGTTCGCCGGTGATTTTGCTTTTCTGCAGGATTTCTACAGGCGGATCAACGAGCAAGGCCATCCACGCATCGGAGTGACGTGTCCGGAGTGCGAGGCCAAATTCGAGGTCGAGGTCACTTCTCTGGGGGAACCATAGGCTACCCCTCAGATCGTTTGTTTGAGGAGGTAGCCTACATCGCCTATCACTTCCATTGGGGTTATGGGCAGATCATGAGCCTGGATCATCGCGAGCGTCAAAGATGGGTGGGGGAGATCGCCAAGATCAACAAGCGTCTCACCGACGCGATGGAGTGACCGCCGTCCATGGCAGGGGGGAAGAGCTCGAGCCGAGCACTTGACGAGGACCCGTTCGGCGCCTTTCGGTTCGCCGTGCGAATCGGAGACGCGAACGAGGACGAACGGGTCTGTGGTTTCAGCGAAGGGTCCGGGCTGACCATCGAGACCGATGTCGAGACGATTCGCGAGGGGGGCGTGAATACCCATGAGATACAGCTGGCCGGCCCGTCCAAGTTTCCCGCAAGGCTGGTGCTCAAGCGAGGGCTGGCGGAGGTGGAGTTGTGGTCCTGGTATCAGGACGTGGTGAGGGGCAAGGTCGAGCGCAAGACCGTGACGGTCGTACTGCAGAACTATCGCGGTCAGAAGGAGTGGCAATGGGTGTTCAGCAAGGCCTGCCCGGTGAAGTGGACTGGACCAGACTTTCGCGCCGGGACCGCCGAGGTCGCGTTCGAGGCGATCGAGCTGATTCACAAGGGCCTGGATGCGGGCGGAACCAGCAGTGGCCGGAAATGACACGGACTGTGTCGCGGGACGCCGGAGCGTCCGAGCGGCCGGAACACAGAGACCAGCGAGATGAGCGTGGGGATCGAAGACGCGCCTAGTCCGCGCGAAGCGATGGACAGACGCAGAGAGCGCCGCCGCCCCTGCAGTCGGCGACGAGGGTGTCCGACGTCGTGACGGCTTCGAGCACGGGAATGTGGGACTGGCCGCCGCGAAATCCCGGCGTGGCGCAGGATCGCGCAGGGAGCGCGGACGACGCCGACGGGTTGGGCTGGCGGGTGTGGAGGCGCGCGCAATCCACGGGTCTCCTCGTTCCCCGAATTCGCGGGAAGCTGTTACGTCTACGGAGACATGTGTGGCGAGATCCCGTTCCCCTCGCCTCGGAAATCCGACGTCGCTGGGGAGGGGACGGAGCCACCCACTGGGGCGAGGGCGTGGAGCAACCCATGCTCCTGGGCCCTGTTTCTGCCTTTGGGGTAACTCGACGGAATCGAATGGGGTCTGGACTCGGTGCGGCGGCGCGTGCGACGGGCATGATGCGAGTGCATTCAGACCATGCCGTCGCGCGAGCACCGGGAGCACTGGCGGAATCGGGTTCCGAGACAGATCTGCGGGAAACCGCCGAAGCAGTGGCGCGGGCCGTCGTGCCCGGAACGTCCGTGAGAGGTCCGATCGCGACGAGCCGTGAGCGGCACGGGCTCGCGACGGTTCCGGAACGACGCGGACACATGACATCGTCCGTTTCCTCGAGCATCTTGGCCGGCTTTAACCTGCCCGTGCCAATGACGACGCGGCGTTCCATTCCTGTGAGCCGCGGTATGGCGACGGCCGCAGCGGTGTCGCAGACGCGGGTCGCAGCTTCATTGGGGCGCGACCGCCTCGAGCCTCTCCGGACGGAGGCACGATCGCCCTCCGTGCAAGGGCAACCTGAGTCCGAGACGCTTACGCCGGGGATTGCCGTAGGGAGAGGCGGCGAGCCTCCGGCGTCCGCGCTCGTCCATCGCGCCGCCGCGGCAGCAGCACCACCGGGCGATGAGCGGACGCGGGCAACAGAAGCCATCGCCACCCACTTGAGCACCGGCGGCGGTGGTGAGGACAGCCCGTCCTTCCGTAAAGAGTCGGCCGAGCGGGAGACAGGCAACAGAGACGTGCGGCGACGCGTGGATGCCGATGACGATCGGAGGTCGGCGGTCCGCGATCGTCCGTCGCGAGGAGGTGAGCAAGGCGCAGAGCTGGCTGTTCGGACGGTCAACGCTTCACCGGAAGTCCATCGGGAGAGTGTCGCTGCGGATATTGCGGCCGCTGCGAGCGGTTGGGCGAGCGATGTCGCGAACGCCGCACCGACCGCTCACGATCGAGTCGGAAGAACGCCTGGCGAGTCGAGACCACGAGCGATCGATGTGCCGGTCGTAAAAGTTCGACCGCGTCACGTTCAGTGGAAGGAGCACGATTCGGCGGTTGTGCGGTTTGTGAGTCGGTGGCCGCTTGGTGCCAAGGCTCGAGAGCTGGCATTCACATCCGGACTGGCGGACATGCCATTGTCGGTGAGGCCGGTTTTCAGGCGAGCAGACTCGACGGGAGAAGAGAGAGAGCCGCGAGCCTTCGCGGAAGCGACGGGAACGCTGGCGGTGTCGAGTCCCGGGGATCGGGAGGTCGGCCATGGGGAGAGTGGGCGAGGGTCGGGAGTGAGGGTCAGAGCTCGAGGGAGCCTGCGAGGTTGGCAACCGCTGCACCACGGCGGATCGAGCTCGACACGCGTTGGCCGGCCTGGAGAGTCGGTTCTACGAGCTGCGCGAGCGCAAGCGGGCCCGCACTCATTCGTCGGATCCGGGCAGGATGCTCCGACCTCTGCGAATGGCCGCAGGATCGTGCCTGCCGAATCCATGGCGATCAGAACAGGGTTTCCGGCAAGCCCTTCATCGGAAGAGGGTTCGTCGCCATGGAGCTCGGTGGCGGCGATCGTGAGCTCCCGGGACATGCCGATGCCGTCGCCGACGACCGAGCTCACCCCGGTACTGGCGTCCGTGCGACCGATGGAACCATCGGACCCGGGAATGGTCCGCCGATCCGCCAATGGTCCAGCACGCGGGCAACCGAATGGCCGGGCCACGCTTCGCGGGATGTGGTACGGGGTGCCTCTCGGCCGGCTGCCAGTCACGGGGGACGAATTCGGCCTGGTGCGTGTCGCGCCCAGGCGAAGGATCACGATAACGTCACCGGGATTGTTACGCTGGCCTGAATGGTCGACGCTTGGGCAGCAGCGTGGCCCGCTGGCAATGGCGCAAGGCACGTGTCCGCTAGCCGCGCCGCCCGTGGCGGCGGACGAAGGCGATGCAGCGAGTCTCGCGCCGTCGGGATTGATGCGTCGGTCTGATGTCTCAGCGCGTGTGCAACAGCATGCCGAACCACCCGCGTTGCGGGAGGCCTCGTACGAGTTCTCGCTGGGGACGGCTCTCCCTGTCGCAAGGGACACTGCCCGTCCCGTGGCTATTCGCCGCACGGCGGAATCCTCGATTCTAAGGGTCTCGAGAGACACTTCATCCACTCCAGGTCGCCCGGTCCCGCTCGATGCTGCAGCGGAAATTCGTGATGTCGAGGCGCCGACGGCAGCTCCCAATGCGCCGGTGGACCTGGACGAGCTGGTCGAGAAGGCGTGGCAGACACTGATGCGCAGATTGACGGTCGAGCAGGAACGACGGGGGTACACACGGTGGCCTTAGCCAAGCTGAAAATCAAGACCAAGCGGGGCGAGCAGGCAAAGGGAGGCGTCACCGAGATCGAGGCGCATTTCAATCCGAACAAGATCGTTCTCAGCAAGAGCGTGGCTCTGCTGAGCCAGCCGGCGAGCGGTCGCGACGTCCCCGAGCAGCAGTTCCGCCACGGAGAGCCGAGAACGTTCAATCTCGTTTTGCTGTTCGATACCTACGATACGGACAGCATCTCGAAAGAGAAGGTGACGGTTTACACGGATAGACTGGACAAGCTCAGCATCGTAAGCGAAGCGTTGCACCGGCCACCCATTTGTGAATTGTCCTGGGGTACCTGGGTCTTCTTCGAAGGCGTCGTCGAGAAACTGGACCACGAGTACACGCTGTTCATGGAGGATGGCACGCCCGTGCGCGCCACGTCGAAGTGTGTGTTCAAGGAGTATCACGCGAATCCGGACGACCTACAGGGTCAGCGTCGGGAGTCGTCGGATGTCGTCAAGCGCCGGGTCGTCAAGCACGGCGACACCTTGAGTAGCATCGCCGCGGAGGAGTATCACGATCCCACCTTGTGGCGACCCATCGCCGAGCAGAACGAGCTCGATGATCCGTCCCGTCTGACGCCCGGGATGTTGCTGTTGGTTCCGACGGTGACGGTGTCCCGTAGCGGACGGTCTCGAACGTGACGAACACACGGCACTTCGACACTCTCGCTCCGGAAGTGAAACTTCGCATCGACGGAAACGCTCTATCCGCTGATGCAATGTCGGACCTCGTCTCCGTGAACGTGCTGGAGGATGTCAACGCTGCCGGAATGTTCACGTTTACGCTGCTGAGCTGGGACAACAAAGAAATGCGGGTCGTCTGGATCGACGACGATCAGTTCAAGGAAGGCAACACCGTAGAGATAGACATGGGCTACCGAGACAATATGAAGACCCTCTTTAAGGGTGAAATGACCGGATTGGAACCGGAGTTCCCCAAGGGGCAGTCTCCGACCCTGACCGTGAGGGGGTACGACCGACGCCACCGTCTCATGGCACGACGCAAGACGCGAACGTTCTTGAAGATGAAGGACAGCGAGATTGCGAGCCAGATCGCGGCCGATTGGAGTCTGACGCCGGAGACAGAGGATTCACGTGTCACGCACGACTATGTGTTGCAACACAATCAGACCGATTTCGAGTTCTTGCACGAGCGCGCGCGGCGCATCGGCTATGAGGTGGTGGTGGCGGATCGTGTTCTCAACTTCCATTCGAGGAAGAGCGACGGGAGTGCGGTCCTGACGCTGACACGAGAGGTTGAGTTGCTCGAGTTCAGCGCTCGCCTCACGACCATGAAGCAGCTCGAGGAGGTACACGTTCAGGGCTGGAGCGCCAAGGACAAGCGGGAGGTCGTTGCAAAGTCCGGCATAGGGGACGAGCGTCAGATGGGAGGGTCGGCGTCCGGACCGGCCGCGACACAGCGGGCCTTCAGCGGCAGTGGCGGAACCGCCGTGGCGACGCCGGTGCTCAGTCAGGCCGAGGCGGACCAGCTTGCGCGGGGATGGTTCGGGGAGATGGCGCTCAGCTATGTGGAGGGGCAGGGAACGTGCATCGGCGAGCCCGGCCTGCGGGCGGGAACGTTGGTACAAATCGAGGGACTGGGCCGACGGTTTAGCGGCTCCTACTACGTGACGAGCGCCGAGCACAGCTACCGCCCAAAGGTTGGCTACCGGACCGCATTCAGCGTCAGGAGAAACGCGACGTGACCAGCACCGAGGCGCTGCGCCGATTGTTGTCGCCGGTCGTCCAGACGGACCGGTTTTACGGAGTGGTCGTGGGAATCGTCACGAACAATCAAGATACCGAGAACATGCACCGGGTGAAGGTCCGGTTTCCGTGGCTGAGCAACGATGTCGAGAGCAATTGGGCGCGGGTCGCGGCGCCGATGACAGGGAAGGGAAGGGGCGCCTATTTCTTGCCCGAGGTCGACGATGAGGTGTTGGTGGCCTTCGAGCACGGACAGGTGGATCACCCGTTCGTGATCGGTTGCCTGTGGAATGGGAAGGACGATGCGCCGGAATCCAATGCCGATGGAGAGAACAACCATCGCACCATCAAGTCCCGCAGCGGCCACGTTCTCCGTCTCAACGACAAGTCGGGGAATGAAACCATCGAAATCATCGACAAGACGGGAAGCAACCGGATCGTGATCGACAGCGCCGCGAACACGATAACGATCGAGGCACGATCGGATATCACGATCAAATCGACCACGGGCAAATTGACCATGGAGGCCAACGGGATCGAGATGAAGTCCCGGATGGGCGTGAGCGTGGAGGCGGCGCAAAACATGGACGTCAAGGCGAACGCCATGGTGACGGTCACGGGCGCGATGATCCGTTTGAACTGATGCGAGGCGCGTGATGGCTGGAAGACCTGCCGCGAGAGTGACCGACAATGTCGCCCATCCGGCTCCGCCCATCCTCGGGGTGGGACCGGGAAGTCCCACGGTGTGGATTGGAGGTATGCCCGCCTGGCGTGGCGTCCCGGCGGCGGCGGCGGGTGCCCTGCAAGGCGCCAAGCAAGTGTCGGACACGGTGATACAGGTTGCGGAAGCTGCGACGATCGCCGCGGCGGGAACACCGGGAGCACCCGCGGCGAAGGCGGCCGAGGAGGCGACCAAGGCGGCCTGCGCCGCGCAGATGGGGAGCATGATAATGAGCATGGCCGGGGGCGCCGACATTCACACGTGCGCCACGCCGCTGCCGATTCCCCCGCATGGCCCTGGGGTGGTGATCGACGGTTCACAGACGGTGCTAATCAATGGTTTACAGGCATGCCGGATGGGCGACACGATCCTGGAGGCGGTCGGTCCGCCGAACAAGATCGTCAAAGGCGAAGCCACGGTGTTGATCGGCGGTTGACCGGGAGCGGCCAGATGGCGGAGTTCTTGGGAAAGGGATGGGGCTTCCCGGTCGAGAGGGAAGACGGCGATGGACGATTTGCAGTCGCTGAGCACGAAGAGAGCATCAACCAGGCGATCTGGATCGTTCTCTCTACGGCCCTCGGCGAGCGTGTGATGCGCCCCGACTTTGGTTGTGCGATACACGAGTTGGTCTTCGCGCCGAACAGCGCAGCGACCCGAGGCATGGCCGAGCACTACGTACGTGAGGCGTTGCTGCGCTGGGAGCCTCGGGTCGAGGTGCTCGATGTGAGGGCCGTGGCGTCGGACGGGCAGGACGAAGAGTTGTTGATTGGTGTCGACTACCGCGTGCGAGCGACCGACAGCCGCTTCAACTTCGTCTACCCATTCTATCTCGGCCGGGGTGCTCCGTAGGCATGCTCGAAGCGCCGAAACTCGATCAGCGGTTCGCGCAACAGATCTTCGAGAGGATGCAGGGTCAGCTCGCCCCCGGCGGGGACCCCATGGCCGAAGCGTTGCTGCGCGTATTCGCGCGGTACTGCGAGCTCATCATCCAGCGCCTGAACCGGGTGCCGGAGAAGAGCTACGGGGCTTTCCTCGAGACGCTCAACCTCTCTCTCATTCCGCCACTGCCGGCTCGTGCGCCGTTGACGTTCGGTCTCGTGAAGAAGCTGCCCGCGGGCGATGCGACGATTGTCGTGCCGGCTCACACGAAGGTGGCGGCCGCACCGGGGCCAGGCGAGAGCGCGCCGGTGGTCTTTGAAACGGCGCGCGAAATTGCCCTGAGCGATCTCAGGTTGGAGAAGATCGCCGTGCTGGATCCGCAAGCGGATCGCTGGTCCGACAAGACGGTGCTCGCGAGCCAGGAGGGCGGGGCGGGCGGATTTGTCTTCCTTGGGCAGAGCCCCGTGGCCCATGAGTTCTACGTTCGGCACGACGGCATCTTTGGTCGCCCGGGCCTCTCCCGGCTTGGCATCCGGCTGGAAATCGCCGGACACGCCCGTCCGGCAACCGGCACAATCGACGTGGAATGGGGTATTCCCGCGCCCAAAGGAGACATCGTTCTCAAGCCTGCGCAAGATTCGACCTTCGGGCTGCGGGAAAGCGGCGAGATCGTGTTCATGAACGTCCCGGAGTGGCCCGAGTACGATCTGTTCGGCCGCAGGGGCCACTGGTTGGCATGCCGGCTGCGGCAGCCATTGCCGATCGCGGACGGCATGGTTGGCGTTCGAGGTCGCCAAGAGCATCCGACGGTCTATTCGGTCGCGGTGTCGGGGCGATGGCAGGTGAACGAGAGCCCGGTTACGGGAGCGTTTTCGACGGCCATTCCCCTCGATCTAACCCGCGATTTCTACCCATTCGGGGAACGCCCGCGTTTCAACGATGTGTTCTATGTTGCCAGCGACACGTTCGCCAATCCCGGCACCAATGTCTCCGTCAATGTGACCTTGACCAATCCCGCCTCGGGTCCAAGCAATCGTTCACTGCCGCGCGCCGCCAAGACGGGCCAGCTCGTGATCGGCTGGGAGTATTGGGACGGTCGACGGTGGACGGAGATCGGTGCACGCGACCAGACCGACGCGCTGACCGAGAACGGACAGATCTCGTTCACGGTACCAGAGTCAATGACAACCGTGTCGGTGAACGGAACGGCGGGTTACTGGATACGCGCCCGCCTGGTGGCTGGGCACTACGGCGAGGATGAGAGGATCGAGTTTTCCGATTCTGGAAGCTATCGTCGTGTGGCGTCGACTCTCGCTCCACCATCCATTCAAACGATCACGGTAACGTCGTGGCTGAGCGAAGGGCCGTCCATCCCCGAGGCAATCGTCACTCATAACAACTTCGTGCTCGACGATATCGAGCGTTCGAGCGCCTTCGTGCCCTTTCAGCGCGCGCGCGAGCCACACAGGGCGTTGTACATCGGCTTCCGGACACCGGACGAAGGTGCGACGGACGTGCTCTGGCAAGAGGCGGTGACAGCGCTGTCGCAACGGCTGGACCCGAAGGAGTTCGACGCCTGGATCAGGCCCATTCGGTTTGGTGAGCGCCGGGGCAACGAAGTACGGCTGGTTGTCCCGAACGAAGATGTGCGCAAACGCTTCCTGGATGGGGCCGCGGGGATCGTCGAGCAGGCGTTGCGGATGGCTGCGCGGGCCGATGTGCGAGTCGAGGTGGCCGTCAAGAACCCGGTCGCAGAGCGGGCCGTCGATCTCTACTGTCATGTACGCGCTCCGGCCAAGGGGACGGCGTATTTGTACGACGAAACCAGACAGACGCTGCCACGGCTGACGTGGCAGTACTGGAATGGTACGGGGTGGGCGGACGCGACGGTCAGTGACACGACGGCATCCTTGATGGTGTCGGGCATCATCACCATTCGCGCGGGAGCGGACGCCGTGCCGTGGTGGCGGACGACCCTCGGTCGCGATCTCTACTGGGTGAGAGGACTATGGTCGGCTGGCGAGTTCGGCTGTATGCCAGAAATGACGAGACTGCTGCCGAACACGGTAATCGCCACCCAGACGTTGACACTGGAGGATGAACTGCTGGGATCGAGCAACGGAAAGCCACGCCAGACGTTTCGCACGGCGCGGCGCCCCGTATTGCGCGATCTTCACCTGCAGGTGCGCGAACCGGACGCCCCTGGAGCCGAGGAGCTCGCGGTGATTCGGTCAACGTCCGGCGTCGATTCGATGACGGTGGTGGCCGATGCGCAGGGAAGGGCCGCGGCGGTCTGGGTACGATGGCACGAGGTCGAGGGCTGGCTGTCGTCCACGCACGAGGACCGGCACTTCGTCGTCAATCGGGAGACAGGAGAAATTCTCTTCGGCGACAACATCAAGGGGCGGATTCCGCCGGCTGGAACGAATAATGTGCGGCTGCGACGGTATCAAACCGGAGGTGGTGCCGGGGGGAACAAGCCGCGCGGCGCGATCGAGCAACTTCGACAGACCGTGCCTTACGTCGACAAGGTGAGTAATCTGGAGGCGGCGGTCGGCGGGCAGGATCTGGAAGACCGGAGGGCGATGGGGGAGCGTGGATCACGCTGGCTGCGCCACCGCGAACGGGCGGTCACGACCGAGGACTACGAGGACCTGGCCAAGCTCGCCTCGCCGATGGTGGCGCGGGCCAAGTGTTATGCGTCCGAGGATCGCGCGCAGGATCCCCTCGGCCAGCGAGTGCACCGGGGGATGGTCAGCATCGTCGTCGTGCCGCGCGGCAACGACGCGCGGCCGCAACCGGATCTGGAGTTGCTTCGGCTGGTCCGGGATTTTCTCCGCGAGCGCTCCGCTCCCGAAGCGAGTCTGGTCGTGCTGGCGCCGGAGTATGTGCGGTTTTGCGTCGAGGCCGACGTGGTGGCAGAGAGCGTGTATACCGAAGCGAGCATGAAGCACCGGTGCGAAGAAGCGCTGTCGCGGTTCTTGCACCCAGTGACGGGTGGCGAGCAAGGCCAGGGGTGGGAGATTGGGAGTTCTCCACACGAGTCCGATCTGTACGCGCTGCTGGAGGCCGTGGAAGGCCTGAACTATGTTCGTTCGCTGCGGTTTCACGTGGAAGCGGACCGGCCGGGAGTCCTCGAGAGCCGGAACTTTCTGATCTCGTCGGGGGAGCATCGCATCCGGCTACTCGCTTGAGTCGACCGCCCCTGGCAAACGGGGACACTACGCAAAGGCGCTCATCGTGCTGAACTTGGATGACCGGACCTATGAGGATTTGGTCGCCGAGGCGCTTCACATGCTGCCGCGGTATGCGCCGGGGTGGACGAATCACAATCCTTCTGATCCGGGCATAACCCTCGTCGAGCTGCTGGCGTACGTCGCCGAGCAGCTCATGTATCGGCTGAATCGGGTCACGAGAGAGACCAAGATTCGTTTCGCCCAGCTCTTGTGCGGGGCCGAAGAATTCGCCGCGGCGTCCGCTCTGGCCCCCATGGTGTGCGGCAAGGGGGCGTGGGCGGAACTGTCCACGGCCGAACTGGATGAAGGCCTGCGCCAGGCCGTGCGTCGACTTCGGCGCGCGGAGCGGGCGGTCACCGCCGACGACTACGAATACTTTGCGCGAGAGGCCACGGAGCACGATTCGGCCGGAGTGCGGGTGGTCAGGGCGAGACCTTTCGTACGGCGAAACCTGCAGGCGACGGACGATACACACCGCGATGACGATGCTCCGGGTCACGTCAGCGTCGTGGTTGTGCCGGGCGAGGAAGCCCCCCGGGAGTCGGTTGCCGCTCTCGTGTCGCAGGTGCGGGATTACCTCGAGCCGAGGAGGCTGCTCTCGACACGTCTGCACGTCGTCGAGCCGTTCTTCCTGTGGATCATCATCACGGCCACACTTCATATGCGGCCGGGCGCCGGCGAGGACCTTCGGAGCCAGGCGCCGGTCAATGCACTCGAGAGCCTTCGGGAGTACTTCACTCCATTGCCCGGTGGGGGACCCCTGGGAGAAGGATGGCCATTCGGGCGCGCCCTGTATCTGTCGGAGGTGTACGAGAGATTGGAGCAGGTGGAGGGTGTCGACTATGTCGACGACGTGGATGTGGTCAGTGTATCGACGCGGGAGGACGGGCTTGACGAGCGTGCTCGGGTGGGGATCAAGGTTGGACGGTCGACCGTCGGTCTCGACTCGCGGTTTGGCGTCAGTCCTGAGCAGGGCAGGGATCGAGTGCTCGTCGATGGGACGGGACGACTCGTCGGGATAGCGGTCAGGCCCTACGAACTGATTCGTATCGCCTCTCGCGCGGAGGACTTCTCGGTTGGGACGGAGTTCGGCGGAGGGCCCGGGCGCCGACCCAGGGGTGAGGTGTGAGCGTGAATACGGCCAGTCGACTCATGGCTCAGTTGCCTGGCGTGTATCACTCGTCGGAAGACCTGCGCGCACTGCTGTCGGCGCTGGAGGCGATACTCTTCGGACCCCCTGACGGGGCGGTCGAAGCCGCCCCCGCAGGAACGGTTGGGTCGGCACCGCCGGCTCTCGAGGTCGAGATCGCGCAAATCGCCGTACTATTCGACGTCGTCAGGGCGCCAGATGAATTGGCGCCGTGGTTGGCACAGTCACGCGACGAGTTCTTGCCTTGGCTCTCGGAGTGGGTGGCGTTGAGCCAGGCATCCGGCTTGTCGCTCGAGCGGCGGCGACGACTCGTCGGTCGTATCGTGCCCCTCTACGCGTGGCGGGGGACCCGGAAGTACTTGACCGAGCTTCTCTCGTTCTACCTGCCTGAGAACAGTGAAGTGCTGATCGGCGATCAAGAATTCGTCGGACTGGTCGTCGGGCGATCCAGAATCGGCGTGGATACATGGCTCGAGCAGGATCGGCCGTTTTGGTTCAAGGTGATGGTTCGTATGTCGAATGTCCCCGACGCTGCGGAGGATCGCGTGCTGGGCCGCAACGAGTGGCTGGAGCGCATTAGGCGGATCATCGAGTTGGCCAAGCCTGCCCACACGACGTACGATCTGGCGCTGGTCCTATTGGAACCAGACGATCAGTGGGAGGCCGGATCGGTGCCGGCGTGAGCGGTGATGGCGATCACCGCCGGGATCAGAGGGAGAACATGAACGGGAACAAGATACTGATCGGACACCGCCCCAACTACTACGATGGCCAGTTACTGCTCGCAAAGGACTTCATCGACGAGCAGACGTACCATAACGACGCGCGGCGGAACCACAACCGAGCATTCTATGATTGGGGTGTCGTACGAGGACTCAGTGTCACGCCGGCGCAGGAGAGATCGGTGCGCATCGCGGCCGGGTCGGCCATCGATGGCGCCGGCAATGAGATTCGTCTCGACGAATCGAGTGTCGTCGATGTGAGCGTCGGCCGGCCCCGTGACAGACTCCACATCTGCCTATCGTACGAGGAGGGTTCGAAGGAAGCGGGCGGTAAGGACACCAATCGCGTCGACTGTTACGCCGCCGTCACCGTCGCTCAGGAGTCTGATCCCCGCAGCGGGTTGGTTCTCGGAACGGTGACGCTCAATGACCAAGGGAAGGTCACCGAGGAGGGCATCGATTACACGCTGACCAAATACGCCAGGTTGGCAGCGGGGTCGATCACGGCCGTACAACTTCATGACGAGTTGCGGAGGGGCTGGCTCCGATTGCCCTTCCGGCCGGATCCGATGGTCGAGGGGCCGGAGCCGGGGAGCGAAGCGGGGCTTCTCCCCTTCCGGGTCGGGGCTACGGAAGCGCTCTCGCCCGATCCCAAAGAGGCAGGGGATCGAGATCGAGGAGCGGCGGGCACCATGCCGATCCCCATTCCTCCGAGTGTGAGGCACATTGCCCGCTTTCGGATTGCCGGCATGGAGAACAAAGGAGAGATTTCTTTATTGCTGATGCGCGGTGGGTGGGATCCGGCCACCCGAAAGCACGTCCGGGATATCTTGATCGAAGAGAAGATCGTTCGCAAGGAACCGTTCATGGAAGTCTATGACATCAAGGAAAAGGACACGGCGCTCGACCCGGAGTACCACACGTTGGCGCTTTGGCTGAAGGGGACCCGTAGAACGGCGATCTCACTCGTGGCCGTGGAATTCATCTTCTAGCCGGCCAAGCAGGTTCGTCGTGGCATTGGGGATTCGGCGCGGTCTCGAGGGGACGACGCCTCGACGCGCTCATCCGCGCGCTGCCTTCGGACGGGCACGGTGGCCGTGACGTGGGTCTCTTGGCGCATCACTTCGTGAGTGTGTGGAGCATGCGGCGATGAGCATACGGCCGGGGTCGCGGTTGAACCAGTACATCATCGAGGATCTCATCGCGCAGGGGGGAATGGGAAGTGTCTGGCGTGCTCGGGACACCAAACAGAATCAGCTGGTGGCGCTCAAAGCCGTGGCCAACGATCTGATCGCAGACCCGGAGTTCAAGATCAGGATCCAGGATGAGGCGCGCCGGCACCAGAGGCTGCAACACCCCAATATCGTCCCGGTTCCCGATGTGTTCGACGCCGACGGTGAGACCTGCATCGTCATGAAGCTGATCGAGGGCTCCTCCCTCGCCAAGATGCTGGAAGGTCGACCCGGCCATCGGCTCGACATTGGTGACGCGACGCGTATCGTCAAGGACCTCCTGCAGGCCTTGGACTACGCCCATAGGCAGGGGATCGTGCATCGGGACGTGAAGCCCTCGAATATCCTGGTGGATCAGACCGGCCGGGTATGGCTGTTCGACTTCGGAATCGCCATCGCGATGGGCGAGCAGCGCCGGACTCGCACCGGCATCACGGTCGGTACGCTCGTGTACATGAGCCCCGAACAGATCACGAATCCAAGAAAGGTCGATCACAGGAGCGACGTGTACAGCGTGGGATGTTTGTTCTACGAGCTCCTGACGGGGCGCCCGCCCTTCGTGAAGAACGAGGATGGCCTCGGCGATGGGGATTTCGCGCTGCAACAGGCGCATGTCAGCAAACAGCCGGTGAGCCCGCGACGGCGACTGGCAAGCATCCCGGAGGACCTGGACGAGATCGTCATGAGGGCGCTGGAGAAGAACCCTGACGACCGGATTCCTGGCTGTCAGGAATTCGTGAGGCTATTGGACCAGGTCGGGAAACCCTCGGACGGCGCCGGTCGGACCCCTGCGGTGCCAAGGAAGAAATGGGTGAAGATAGTACTCATCCTGGCGGCCCTCGTGGCACTGCTGCTGGTCGTCTGGTACACCAAATTATGATCGTGTGGTCACAAGACTCGCGGCTTCGTCGTGTTCGTCCTGGGCTGGGCATCCGGTAGCTGGAGCTGGAGCCTGGTCAGCCATCCCGCAAGACGCTCGGAGAGCTTCTGGTAGCGGGAGTGGATTGCTCTGAGCGCTTCGTCGATCTTCGTACCTCGGTATCCCATGTAGGAGTAGACGGGATAGGCCAGCAGGACCAGTGCCGCGACGGTGATGATGACTGCCCATCGCAGCACTCTCGGTAGTCTGCTCGTTCGGCCATACTGAATACACTGAACGGTGATATTGTCCTTGCTTCCCCGGCGCAGCGCGAGATCGACCAGCCGTCTTGGCATCTCGGAAACGGGCAGACCACTCGTCAGAATCTTCTGGATGTCTCCATCGCCGACGCAGCCGGACAGTCCATCCGAGCAGAGGAGGATGACATCTGCTTTCAGCAGGAGGATGTGTGCGACGTCGACCTCGACCTCGGGCTTGGTGCCGAGGGCGCGTTCGAGCACGCTGGCGCTGGGGTGGTCGAGCGCCTGTTCGGGTGTCAGGACGGCTGCATCGACCATCCTCTGGGCTCGTGTGTGGTCCTTCGTCAGTCGACGAAGTCGGCCCTTGCGGAGGAGATACGCGCGGCTGTCCCCGACGTGGGCAACGTAGGCCGTTCGATCGGCGATCAACAGCAAGACCGCCGTTGAGCCCATGCCCTGAGTCTCGGGATCATCGGAGTGGGCCTTCTGGTACACATCTTGATTCGCTCGTGCGAAGGCTCGTCGCAACAACGGGATAACGGAAGCGGTTGGTGGAGCGTGATCCAGATCGCGGCGAAGTCCGTCAATGGTGAGCTGCGCCGCCAGCGCGCCGCCTTTGTGCCCCCCCATTCCGTCCGCGAGGATGTGCAGGCGGCCCAGTCCGATGCGAGTGCTGCACATCCGGTCCTGGTTCTCGCCGCGGACGGGACCAGTTTCGGATAGCTCGGCGACGAGCCATTGTGGGGATGAGGAACGCACGCGCGTCTTTACCCTGGATGAGCCTGCGTGGGCGGAGTCGTCGTGGGGTGGCTAATGAGCGCTCACGCGGACGGGATGGCGACCTCGAAAGCAGACGAGCCGACCTTGATGTTGTCGCCCGGGTGAAGCACGAGCCCGCTCTCGGGTACGGTCCCGTCGTTCACGAACGTGCCGTTGCGTGACGCGCTATCGAAGATGAAGAGACTGCCCTGCTCGTAGCGGAGATAGGCGTGTTTCCCGGAGACATACGCATCCTCCGAGATGGGAAGATCATTGCCGGCACCGGCACCGATGGTGAAAATCTCCTTCTCGACCGCATACTGTCGGCCATTCACCGGTCCGGCCACGCCGCGCAGGATCGCGGCAGGATGCCCGCTCCCCGGAACCGGAAAGTACTGCCCGATGACGACGGTCTGGCGGCGTTCGCGAAGGGTGCGCGGTGGCGTCACGTGCTCGCGTTCGACGCGAGGAGGTTGCGTTGGCGGTGGGGTCTGTCGGGTACGGCGCCAGAACCACAATCCCCCGCCGCCGAGAAGCAGGGCCAACAAGAGCCAGAGTGGCCAACCGATCGGGATCAGGAAGGGCGTCTTCGGTGCAGGCCCTGGCTTCGGGGGCGGACTCGGCTCCTGAATGATGACCGCCGGAATCGGGAGGGACAGTGCGTCTCGCAGCGTGGTCCCATCGGGCTGTCGGAGCTCGATCACGGCGGTAGCCGCTTGACGTCCCGTACGGTCCGCCGGGTAAGAGAAGCGCACCGCCAGTGAGTGTCTTTCCAATTCATAGATTTGTGCGAGCGCAGCCTCGATCTTTTGTTGCGTATTGGTGGAGAAGAACTTAGCATCCGCCGCGTTCGCCAATCCGGAGAGCACGTCGGCGAACGGTTCGATCTGGCCGCGGTACACGGAGTAGATCGGCACGAGGGTGGCCCGGGAGGCGTCGATGACCTGCTGCAACGTTATGTCGCTTCCTTCGTCTTTGCCGTCGGAGATGACGACGAGGATGTGGCGCCCCTGCGGGTCGTCCTTGGGTGCTTGTGTCAGAGCGTTGTAGAGAGCTCGATAGAGTTTCGTCTGCTTGCCTTCGGCCTCCAAGGCACTTAGGGCTTCGGTGAAGCTGCCTCGCGGGTCCGCAAACTTCGACCGGAGCTTGTCCACGTCGGCGAAGGAGATGAGAGAGAACTTGTCCTGCGGTCGGACGTCGGCAATGAACGACGTGAGCGCATTCTTGGCATCGTTCAGCGGGCGCCCTTTCATCGATCCGCTCACGTCGACGAGGAACGTCACATTCAGCCGCTGGTCCTGCGTGTCCCGCGCGGTAGCGGTAGGTTTGCCGTCGATCAACAGTTGAAGGTCGCTTGATTTCGGAGAGGAGTGGGGGGGCAGTCTGACCACAGCCGACACGTCCCCCTCGGGCCCGACGAACGCGGATCGGATGCTGAAGCTGTCATTTTGCGCTGCCATGATCGGAGCGGGCGTAACGAGGAGAATCGTCGCTACGAGCATGAACCACGTCATGATGTCACCTCGAATTCACTAATGATGGCTCTCGTGGTGGTTGAAACGGCGAGGCCACGGCCGGTCCGAGGTTTCGGTGATGCCCAGGGGAGTGGATTGAAGTGTGCAGTTGGTGGAGGCAGTGTGACAGCGCGCTGACGGCAGAGTGAGGGGCGCGTGGTCGCGAGTGGAGGGCTCGTCCTTGGTCTTCGCCTCGACCCGCAGCGGGATTCGACGGCGTCTCGTGACTGCGTCAGGGCACCGTATGTGCCAAAGCCGTGAACCGAGGCGGCCGCGACCATCGGGGATTAGCAGCAACGCGCCCTCATCGAAAGATGTCAGATGCGTTTCCCCTCTCGACCGGGGCCCTATTATAACCGGCCGTGGCTTTCGCTTCATGCGGTAAATGGGTGGGCAATCGCGACCTGGTCCCACTAGCGTTCCGACCTCGATCGATCCCCGTGGCTGGGCGTGAGCCGCCACCCGTCGCCGGCAATCCACCGCGCCATCGCCTCGGCCTGCCCCGAGCAAGCCCGGTTGGAGTAAGGACAGATTGTCGTTGCGCGCTCGATGGGGGAGTGAGAGTGGTAGGTGTCGGGGTTGCGACAGCTGCCCCGGGACGTAGCGGTCATTGGCGTGGTGCGTCAAGGGACAATCCGGCCAGTCCCTGAACTATTCGTGTCGATGCGAGCGGCGGATGGCCGAGGAGGGGGAGGGCCAACGGGACATCCGTCTCCGAACGAGCGTGCGGCGCGTAAGGCGGAGGCTGTTCGCATCGCGGGTCACCTCCGCGGGGTGGAGGGACGGCATGTGTCGACGATCACCGAAGAACGCGGAATTCCGAACGTACCCGAAAATCTGGCGTCATTGTTGCCGGTTTGTGCGGTGGCGGCGCCGCCGATGGGACGGCCAGTTCGCTCGAAGGTGGCGCCATGGCAAGCACAGATCAGCTCCAAGAGCCCGGGTCGCGCCCAGCCGCCCGTCCGCCTGCCGGCACGCGGGCCGCTCTCGATCTTGCCAGCGCGCCGCGTCAAGCCGGTCGCGTTTCCGCGTTTTTACATGTCGCCCAACACCAATCGGGGCAGAGTCCGGGCCCCGCGCCACCCGACGCCATCGCCGCTACGTCCTGGCCGCGTGGCGACGAGGCGCGGCGCAGGCCGTGACGGCTTCGTTGTCCGCTCAGATAAGAGACGCCATCCGCGGCTCGTCAGGCTGGCCCACATGGTGGCAAACAGGGCCTTGACGCTCGTGCTGTGCCCGGCTAGGATCCGCTCACAGAGATGCCCGGGTTGGCCGGTGCGGCCGGCGGTTCTGCGGTTCTAATGTGCGCTGTGCCTACGGCTCCAGGAACGGTCCGCGGGCGAGAGTCCGAACTCCGGTGCCGGGGGGGGCCGAACTGACGTCGCCTTCACGGGCGCCACGGGCGCCGAGGGGGGCAAGAAGGGTGGCGACTCGCCTCGCATGGCCCTTGATGTTGGCTTCCCTTCGCGTTCCCACTGGCGCATCTGCTCCAGCAGGTCGTGATCATCGACGAAGGTCCGGCCGGGGAGGAAGTTCCCCTTGAAGTACTTCACCCCGGACTCCACCTTGCCCTTGGTCAGGGTCGTCAACTACACCCGATCAGCACGAAGCGCAGCGAGTCGTTCGTATAACCCATCCTTTCCACCCCCAGTACGGCCGCGAGCTCGAAGTCGTCGCGTGGCACAAGGCCTGGGGAGAGGACCGGGTGTGTTTTTGCGACGAGCAGGGCCGGCTGCGGACCGTGCATCGGGGCGAGGTCCTGTGGGACGAAGTGTAGCCCTTCGTCTGGGCGCGATACGGCCGACACAGGTGCGGCTCGAACCCCCAGTAGTCGGCGAACTGCTTGAACGTGGCGTTCCACTCGATGCGCCCCTCCCGGGCGGGCTGACACACCGTGCGCGGGCGGTCGTACAGGTGCTCGCGGGTGTGGCCTCCAAAGTGCTCGAACGCGCGCTCGTGAGCCATTGGATGACCACTGACATGTGCTGTGCCTACGCTCCTGAGAGGGGGGACTTCTGACTCGTGGGTGTTATGTCACGGCGACCCGGCGCCCCCCCCGACGACGACCACGGGCCTCACACCCCGTTTATGCTGACTACGCTCTTCACCGCCGATGCCAGCAGCAAAGGCGTGGCCGCCGCCATCGCGATCCGTATGGTTTCGAACCGGCAGGCTCCAGTGAGCGTGTTCACGTGCGACGGGGAAGCGTGTACCGCGGTGCCGATCGATCTGGGGATCGATACGCCTGTGTTCGTGACGCTCTACGGCACCGGTATTCGCCATCGATCGTCGCTGGCGAACGTGACGTGTACCATCGGCGGCATGAGTGTGCCGGTCCCGTACGCCGGACCTCAACCCGAATTCGGAGGCCTCGATCAGGTGAACATCAGGTTGACGCTCAACCTGCGAGGCATGGGCGACACGAACTTGATCCTGAATGTCGACGACGTACCTTCGAACGTCACGCGGATCAGTATTCAACCGCCCGAATCCGGCAAAGTGGGCAGCCTGCGTTCTGTCTTGGGCAAAATTGGTGTAGAATTGAGCGCGTTGCGGACCGTGGTCGGTCCCATCAAGGAATGTTCTTGAAGCGGGGGGAGCGAGATGCGAGTGAGACAAAGCGACGTCGCTTGCAGGAAGACGGTGCAAGCTTTGCTGTCCGCGTCCGATCGGGAACGCGGGCCTGCCGTTCGGCTCCCGCAAGATTCGTTCAGCGCGGTCTTCGCCCATTGCAAAGCTACGCCCACCGACCATGCGCAAACTCTCAACCGTATGACCCAGGGTTGGCTCTCGCGGGCCCGGCACGCCCTGCTTCCGATGCAGACCACCTATGGCAACCGTTATGTGCAACGAGTTCTCGCGATCGCCCGGCAAGGAGGCGACGGTGATGTTATGCCAGAGGTCGAAGCGGCGATCGATCGATCGCGGGGTGGAGGACAAGCTCTGGATCGGGAGACGCGCAGCAAGATGGAGTCCGTGTTTGGCGCAGACTTTGGTCATGTCCGTATTCACACTGACGCGGAGTCCGATTCATTGAATCGCGCGCTGAGCGCAACTGCCTTCACGATTGGTCCTGACATTTTCTTCCGTGAGGGTGCGTATGAACCGGGTACGCGGGGCGGACGCGAGTTGCTAGCGCACGAGCTGACGCACGTTGTACAGCAGGGCGCCGCTCCGACCGCGTCAGACCACGCGCAGCGGATCGCAATTCAGCGGATGTGTGCGGAGTGCGAGCAAGAGACGCATCAGGGACTGCAAGCAAGGCTAATGGTTGGGCAGCCGGGGGACCAATACGAGCAGGAAGCGGATCGCGTGGCGAAAGTAGTGGCGCGCTCGCTGGAGGATGGAGTGAAAGCCGAGAGCAATGGCAGCTCAACCAAGGTCCAGCGCAGAATCGGTGACGGTCACGACCTTCAGTCGCCACGATTCGCCGGCGACCCGGTACTTGAGGCTTGCTTCGATAATGAGCAACTCCTGCGATTCGGAAGCCGAGGGCCGGCCGTAGTGAAAATCCAGCAGGCACTCATCGATGCTGGATTTCCACTGCCCAGGTTCGGCGCCGATGGAATTTTTAAATCGGAGACCCAATCCGCGCTTCGAAGTTACCAAAGCGCACATTCGTTGAACCCCGATGGGATTGTCGGGCCGCTCACGATGGGAAACTTGGATGCTCTATTCGCGGCGCCTGCGCCGCCCGGACCGGGACCTGTACCGCCTGGACCGGGACCTGTACCGCCCGGACCAGGACCTGCACCGCCGCCTGCTCCGGTCGAGACCATCACCAGCCAGACTGTTGCGACAACGCCTGGACTGCGGACACGAACCAGAATCGGAGTGGGTGAGGAAGTTAACCTGACCCATGCGCCGGGCAGCGCGGCCTGGACAACAACGGCCGGGACGCTCTCCGCCGCCAACGGGACCACCGTCATTCTGACCGCGCCGGACACCGCGCAGAGGATTACGGTGAGGGCTGGTGGGGTGACACTTCAGTTCGACATAATCGCGCCCACCTCCGCCACCATGGATCGCGAACCGGGCACGGGTGTCAAGCACACTTTGAACCAACCGGACTCGGGTATCCAGACGCGGGTATTCCTGGGACCGGATGACGTAAATTTCAACAAACTGCGATATCGCGAGCTGGATGTCGCCGGCACCGGCACGGGTGTGTACTCGTGCAATCCCGCAAGTGGAGGCCACTGCGGAGCCGGAGGCGGTGGAAACCCATGTCCTGACAAAGCGATGACTAGTACCGTAGTTGCCGGTATGGGAACACAGTCTGTCCTCGGAGACTGTGCCTACTCAGGTCATTGCGGCACTGCGCCGCCATTCGGAGCAGGGAGTGTCTCGTTGAGCATTCCCTACGAATACAGGGTTGGCGCTGGCGCTTTCCACGCGATCATCAATGTGGCTCAGGTACACACACTTGGCGCCGACGGCTCCACGCTGACTTCGGACAAGGCTGGGGCTCACGGAGATACTACGGTCGCCGCCGCGACCGTCGTAATTGTGCAGTGTCCATAAGGATCGGCAACCCCATGACTTCCGTCCGATTATTCCTGGGGATGGGGATCGGGATAACCAGTTTGTCCGCTTCCCCGTTGTTGCAGCGGCAGAAGCAGGCAGGGAGCCCTATGGACTCAATAGATCAACGAATGATCGAAAAGGTCGCCGAGTTCGAGAAAAAGCGGGACCCCACGTTGATATACGAGATTTTGGACTCGATTGAAGCAGCCGAATCGGCGATGCCCGTCGGGGATGCAGCAGCGCGGAAGTTGGCCACCTCGCGTCGGCTACGCTTTTTCGCAGCGCTGGATCGGAATATGGACCCGACGTGGAATCAGAAGGATGTGCCGGTGCAGGGGGTGCCGCCGCCCCCTTCGTCGCACGGAATGGTCTATAGCTCCGGTGAGGTGGATCCAGCGTCAATCCAGGATCCGGAAGAGCGGGCGCGGTATGTACAGGCGCTGAAGGCCAACAAGGACGCTCAGCAGCGGTATTCCGTCCAACTCCAACTTCGGCGCATAGACGAGCGTGCGATGCGTTTCTTCGAGCGATTTTTGACTGATCGATACGCGAACTCGGAGCGGGACCGTCAGGAGTTTCAAGAGCTGCTCGCGGCGTCGCCGGTCAACGAAAGCCGCAAGGAACATTTGCGAGCGCTGATGGCTAATCCCAGGTAGCGCGCAAGGAAATCGGCGGACGTAATCCCTTTGCGCCGGGCATACGCGGATGCCGCACGTCCCCGATGCCGGTGTCACCGACAATCTGCAGCGGTACCAACACCTGGAATCGGATCCCGAGATCGAGCTCGGCCGAAACACCGTTCGCATACTCCCCCATGAGCCAGAGCATCCTCTTGGCGCCTGCGTAGCCTCCCGAGAGTGGTGAACCCGCGATTGCGGCGCCGCTCGATCCGATGAGCACGCGGCCGCCGCGCGAGAGCGGCAGCCGGATCGCGGCCTGGAGCCAGTGCAGGCAGGCCTCGACCAACCCCGTCCGTTCCCGACGATCGTTACCGCCGCGCTGGCAGCGAAGAGCAGCGCTGAGACGCCAAACAACGCTTGCTGGGAAGCTCGCTCGGAAGCCATGCGTCGTGAGATCTCCAGTCCCGCAGTTGCGCCACGACAACCACGACTTCGCTCAGCCCTTGTCGTACTCGTCGTGGCGGCGCCACCAGACGCCCGTCTCGTTGCGCCCCTTGGGTGCGCGGTCGAGCCACTGGTACATGCCCCAGAGGCCGTCCAGTCCGCGCGCATAGGCGGAATAGGCGTGGTAGACGACGCCGTCCTCGAGCGCGAACGCGCTCATGCCCGGCCTCTCGCGCGTGTACGTGACCGCGTCGGTTCCGGCCATGGCAGCGAGCTCGGCGACAGGCCCCTCGCCGCCGGCTTCCAGGACCGGCGTCACGTCCATCGCGTGGCCGCCGCGCCGGTAGTTGTATTCGACGGCCTCCTCGCGCTGTTGCTCCTCGGTGAACGAGACGTTGAAGTCGAAGTTGAAGTCGCTGCCGAGCGAGGACGCCCAGGGAAACGTCCACCCCATCCGCCGCTTGTACTCCTGCAGCTTCGCGAGCGGCGCCCGCGACACCGCCGAAAGCATGACGTCGTGGTTCGCCAGGTGGACGACGAAGCCGCCGAACCCGTCCGCGATCGCCGAGCAGGACGGACACCCCGCCGTGTAGTCGGGCCCGAACATGAAGTGGTAGACGAGGAGCTGCGAGCGCCCTCTGAAGAGGTCTGCCAGCGAGGCGCTCCCCTCGTCGGTCTCGAATCGGTACTCCTTCTCGATCCGGACCCACGGCAGCTCCTGCCGTCGCCGCGCCAGCTCGTCGCTGCGCCGCGTTAGCTCCTTCTCCGCCTCGAGCAGCTCGAGCCGGGCTGAGAGCCACTCTTTACGTGTCCCGGTCATGTGCTTCGTCATCGCTCTTCTCTCCTTTCTTCGGGTGTCCTTCATCGTTCGTTCCCTTCCGTCCCACGTTCGGTCGACGTCCTGCGCAGCCGCCGATTCACGCTTCCATTCGCCGCCCATCGTGTACTGCGCCACTGTCACGTAGCTTGCTGGCTTCGAGGCCAAGAAGGCGATCACCGGCGCGACCTCCTCTGCCTTACGAAAGCGCTTCCAGGGAACAAGCTGCGGCACCGACGCGCCGAACTCCTTCAGCTGCTCGGGCGAAGGACGCTCGCTCACGCCGCGGAGCCCGATAGCATCGCAGCGGTCATCGCGGCGATCTGCCGTTCCGAGGCCTTCGGCGAGGACCCGAACTGTCGGCCAAAATCCACCGCGAACGGGTCCGGGAAGATGTCCTCCTGCCCGGCCTCAATGCCGTCGAGGATCGCGAACGCCACGTCACGCGGCGAGTGGCGTAGACCTTCCTCACGCCCCGGGTCAGGAGCGCTTCCGTCAGTGCTCGCCCGATGCCGCGGTTGGCGCCCGCCACCAGGGCGACCGCTCCTTCGATTCTCTGTGCGTTCATCGTCTCTTCCTTTCTTGTTGGGTTGACCGGCTCACGGCGGGCGGCGCTGAGGGCATCGCGCTGGCGAACGAGCTCCTTCTCCTTCACGAGCAGCCGCTTGCGGGCGGCGGTCCACTCATCTCTCGATACGATCGTCGGTCTCTGCCTGGTTGTCTCCATTTCCATCGGTTGGTGTGATCGATTCGTGTTGATCGCGTCGTGTGCGCAGCAATCTGGTGGCCAGATAGGTCGTGATGCCGCCGGCCGAAACTCCGCTGGCGACGTAGAGACCCATCGTGGCCAGGCACACTGGACACATCGCGAGCTCCTTTCTCGTGGGTCAGGGCTTGCGCACGGCGCGCACCTTGCCGCTGGTGCCACCGCCGCAGTAGAAGACGCCGGCGCCGTCGGCCTCGAGGCCGGTCACGGCGACGCCGGCGGGCATCTCGAGGCGCTCGAGGACCTCGCCCGTCTCCGGATCGATGCGGCGGAGTTCGCTGTGCTCGCCCTCCATGGTGCCGTGCCAGAGCTCGCCGTTCACCCAGGAGACGCCGGTGACGAAGCGATCCGATTCGATCGTGCGCAGGATGGCGCCGGTCTCGGCGTCGATCTGGTGGATCTTGCGGGCGCGGTACTCGCCGACCCAGAGCGTCCCCTCGGCCCAGGTCAGGTCCGAGTCGCGGCCGTGGGCCGGCGCCGGGATGGTGGCGACGATCTGGCCCGAGCGCGGATCGACCTTCTGGATCCGGTCGTCGGCGAGCTGCCAGAGGTATTCGCCGTCGAAGGCGGTGCCGGCGTCGGCGGCGACGGCGAGCTCGCGGACCAGCGCGCCGCCGCCGGGATCGAGGGCGACGATGCTCTCGCCTCGGGCGAACCAGACGTGGGCACCGTCGAAGGTCACGCCGTGGACGTGGTCGATGCCGGGATAGGGGCCATACTCGCGGAGGATCTCCGCCTGCCGGGCCTTGGTCTTGCGCGTCGTCGCCATGACCCAAGACTACCCGACTGGCAGCGCGCCCGGGAGTAACAAGGTTGTCGCGAATCCGCCGAGCGCCGGCGCGAGCCAGCGGCGGGATCGACCGCGGCCGACGGCGCGCACCGCCGCCGCTTCTTCGAGCTGGCGCAGTGCACGCTGGACGGTTCGCTGGCTCGAGCCGAGCGCACACGCGAGCGCCGAGGTCGACCACGACTCGCCGCCCTCGAGCAGGGCGAGGATGGCACCGGCGGGACCGTCGATCGGCGGCGCCAGCACGACGACGGCACGGCCGCCGACGGGGACGAGCGCGAAGCCGCGCCGGGTCGCCTCGATCCGGGCGAGCGGGCGCAGGGCGGCGCGCAGGCGGCCGAGCTCGACGCGGAGCCGGGCGCGGTGCGACTCGTTGGCGGCGCGCGCCTCGAAGGCGCGCTCGACGAGGCGATCGCGCGGCACGTCGGCCGGCCAGGCCTCGGCGAGCGCGCCGACGAGCGCGAACAGGACCGGGCGTCCGGCGAGCGGGACGGAGCGAGTCGGGCCGCGCACCGCGCGCCGGCAGGCGTCGACGACGAGGTCGCCGGACGCGAACAGGGCCTCGACCTCGTCGAGGCGGACCGGGCGGACCACACCGCCGCGGATCAGGCGCGCCGAGGGCGCCGACAGGGCACGCCGGGCCCGGCCGATCTCGGCGACCAGGGCCGGGATGCCGGCGGCGAGGGCGGCGGCGTGGGCGCGGCCGAGCGCGGCGGCGGCGTCGGCGACCCGGACGCGGCGGAGCGCGAGCTCGGCGCGGGTGAGCTCGGCGCGGGCCGCGAGCGGCGGCGGCGCGCCGGCGGCGTCGACGTCGACCGCGGCGAGCGTCTGCTCGGCGGCCTCGAGCTCGCCGACGAGGAGCTGGCGGCGGGCGCCGACGAGGCGGGCGTAGAGGGCGTTCGCGCGATCGCCCAGCGCATCGAGCGCCTGCGCGGCCGCGTCGAGCGCGCGCACCGGCCCGCTCAGGTCGCGCGCGGCGAGGGCGACCTCCGCCTCGGCGACCTGGCAGCGCGCCTGGGCGAGGCGCTCGCGGGTGCCGAAGCCGCGGGCGGCGCGCC
>WNGB01002088.1_pt1 | contig 42737 bp, 37 predicted proteins | sample 5400681 | NCBI WGS metagenome assembly WNGB01 (sample SAMN13153367, study PRJNA577476) | soil metagenome | isolation source: 115 cm soil or saprolite under grassland replicate 2 | place: USA:California | collected 2016-06-15 | reverse complement strand
GGGCCGACAGATCACACCCCATGGCACGAAGCCGGCCAAAACTCGGGTCAGACCCAAACCACGACCACCCGCCGGGATCCTCCAGCTTCCAGGCCCAAGAAGCGGACCCGGCTACATCAGATCATCGCAGCCAAAACTCTGTTCACGCCGCTGGCCAGCCCCGTGCAGGCAGAACGAGGTTGGCGCGCCCGACACGCTCACGAGGCAGCTACGGCTCTGCCATCGGACGGATGACGCCGAAAACCGCAGCGAAACCGAGTTTCCGCACCCCAGACCCCGAAAGGCGCTATCCCTCCGTCGGAAGCCGAGGGTCGAGATACTCCGAGATTCGCTGTGCTGCCGGCGGATCCATGTTCGCCAGCACTGCCACCACGTAGCCGGACTTGGGGTAGATCTTCAAGTCGCCGTTCATGCCGGGTGCACCGCCACCGTGGCCCACCCAGCCGTTCCCATCCGCGTCTCGAGCATCTTCGAATCCATACGCATATCTGGCGCCCGGCCTCGCGTTCACTTTTCCGGTGATCAGCAACTCGGTGGAGTCGGGGCTGAGCAGTTTGTGGCTGAGCAGCGCGTCGGCAAAGCGTGCGAGGTCCTCGACCGTCGAGTAGCCGCCGCCGGCGGAGGTTCCGCGATAGGGCAGCCAGTCGGTGTTCGGGACCCACGTATTCGCTCCCGGCGGCTTCATGTATCCGATCGACCGGTCGGGAACCGCTCGGTCTTCGGGCAGGGATCCACTCGAGGTCATCCCGGCGGGCTCGTAGAGGTGCGCTTGCACGTAGTCGTAATAGCTCTGTCCGGTTACCTTCTCGATCGCGACGCCAAGCAGAATGAAGCCGTAGTTGCTGTACGACCAGCGGCTGCCCGGCTCGAACTCGAGTCCCCGCTCGCCGTACAGCTCCACGTAGTCAGCGAGCGTCCGAAGCTCCGTGCGATGGGCGTCGAAGTCGGGGCCGAAGATGTCGCCGGTACCGCCGGTGTGTGTCAGGAGATGATGGATGGTGACCTTGCCGGCGACGTCCTTGTTCGGGTAGTCGGGGATGTACTTGGCGAGTGGAGCCGTGAGCTCGAGCTTGCCGGCCTCGACCAGCTGGAGGATCGCCACCGCGGTGAACATCTTGTTCATGGAGCCGATGCGAAAGCGCGTCCGGAGGACGTTCGGGATCCCTTGTTCGCGGTCAGCCGGCCCGTAGGCGTGGCTGAAGAGCACCCGGCCGTCCTTCGCGACCAGCACCGCGCCCGAGAGCTCACCTTTCCCTGCGAGCTTCTCGGCGCGGGCCGAGAGCGCCTCCAATGCGTCCGCTTCCGTCAGCCTGTGAAGGGCGAGGTCCAGGGCGCGTGACGGCTCCTTCGTGACCGGAAGCTCGATTCGGGCCTTCGCGTCCGAGCCGATCGGTTCGAAACGGATGTCGTCCACGCCGACGCGCAGCGGACCTCGGTTGTCGGTACCGGCGAGACGAAGGCGTACGGTCTTGCCCGCCCATCGCGAAACGTCGACGCTGAGGGCGGTCGGCTCACGACGGTCCGGATCGTCGAACGAGGTAGCAAAGACGTTTCTCAGGACATCCCCCTGCGCCACGGAATCGATCGGCGCCGACGGCGCCACGAGGTCGATCCGGAATTGCTGATTGGCCTCAGGCTCGTCGTAGGCGAGGGTCGCCGGGCTGCTGAAACCGCCGACTCCCGCGTAAAACACGGTCAGGTGGAGCCTGAAGCGACCGTCGAGCTTCACGTCCCGGTACAAGATGCGCGTTCCCGGACCGTCCCCGTTGGTCACCGCCGCGAACTTGCCCTGAGGCGGATCCGGGAGATCGAACGGAACGTTGGGATCGCTCTGAGCGGGATCGCGTGCCTTCTTGCCGTTGCTGTAGACGAGCCAGCCCCCGGAGCCGCCACCGACGGCCTTCCAATCGGTGAGCGCCCCCGACTCGAAGTCGTCCATGACGAACATCCCGTCGTCCCCCCGCATTGCAATCTTCGGCCGGTGGTCGCACGCGGTGAAGAACAGGCCAAGTGCGGCGGACAGGATCAGCGCTCCCGCAACGGCTGCGCTCCTGCGTTCCAAGATCTCTCGTATGAGCCGGCCTGCGCCCGTTGGGGATGCGAGCGTAGATGCCCTCAGCCGGCCGCGCGACGGCGCCGAGGTGCTGGATCGATTCGCGGGAATCTCGCGCATCCCTCTTCCGCACCCAACTCTGATCGTCCGTCGAATCGGACGATCGACCCGGTCCGTTCAGATCCGTTTCAGATGAGCAACAGTCTGTCAGCGTTCGGCCCGGGAGGCGAGGCAGATCGAGCCGGTGGGTGAACTCGCGAACGTCCTCCCTTACTCAGTCTGCGCGTCGCCCACTCGGCCTAGTTTCGAACCCACGACCTTCTGCATGGCAAGTGCGCGCGACGTTCGCGCCTGTTCGCCACCGGAGCCCAAGCTGGAGTTCGGAGCGTTCGCGCCTACGGATGATACGGAGGCGTCGTCGTGCCGCTGGAGATCCCGGTCGTCGGGTCAGTCCCTACTGGTACGAGCCTGGAGGTCGCGGGAGCGGTGATCAGGGGCGTGCTGCCGAGCTGGCTGTAGATGACGCTCCAGGTGTACGTGCCGTCGCTCGGGGGCGAGCCGGTGTTCTGCTGCTGGAAGGTGAGGCTGATCTGCCCGACGAGCCCGTCCCTTCCGACGCTCATCTGGTTGGAGGTCGTTGTGGGAGCCTCCCGGGGCGCCAGGCTCGTCCGGGGCACCGGGCTCGTTGCCGCTGCTGCGCAGCTTCGTGATCATGCGCATGATCGAGTCGTCGCTTGGGGCTACCTCGGGATCAGCGGTGCTGTTCAGGATCGTCCCGGTGTAGATGGTCGTGCCGTCTGGCCGCACGGTCTTCTGGAGTCCGGTAGCGACGGCGAGGATGTCGTCGGCCGTGTTCCCCGCGACGTTGTCCTGGGCGAGCTGGATCATCGGGCCGAGCTTCGGGCCGACGTCCGATGCGCTCGCGTAGTGCAGCCATGTTCCGTCCTCCTGCTGGAGGTATGCGCCGCCGTCGACCAAGAGGAGTTGCCGATTGGGGCCAAGCATTGCCGAATTCCCTGCTGGAATCCCGATTGCGGGCCCCGCAGGCCCGCCTCCGGTCCCAGTCTGCCTCCGTCACCTTCGCCTCCTCGCCGACTCGGGCACTCACCGTGTACATGTCCGGACCTGGCGGGAGCGTTTCGAAGATGCCCTCAGTTTCCGACAGTCGCCCGCACACCACGAATCGCCGGAGGCCCTGCCCGCGTAGTCAGACGGCAGCTGGCAGCGGACGCCGCCACCGCCCGGTCGCCCCACAGTGGATCTCGTGACGCAGGATCCCGTTACGGTTCGACCCCGCACCGAGACGCCGGGTTATGTCCGTTTTGTCGCTGCGCGCGAGAATTTCGGCGTTTTGCCGATCCTCGAGGACGACGGCCGCATAACGCGATACGTGCGCCGCGAGGTACTTGAGGCTCATCACTCTGACGTCGACTGAAACGGCATCGAGTTGCGCACTACGGCATCTTCACCGGCAGACCGGCTCATCTCGACGACGGCCTCGCCGGCATCAGTGCGCGACTCTGAGCCACGCGTATGCGGTGGTCCGGCGCGCGTCAGCCGGTCCGCGCAACCCGCGCGGGCGGTGCGGGCTCGTCGAACTCGGGAACAGCCGCCCGAAGCTCGTCGAACGTACCCGCCATCCTGATGCTCCCCTGCTCGAGGTAGACGAGCCGGTTGCAGTGACGCACGCTTGCAGTCCGGTGCGTGACGACGATCATCGTCACACCTCCCTGCAATGCCGCCAGCGACTCGACGATCCGGTGCTCGGTCGCCTGGTCGAGGTTCGATGTCGCCTCGTCGAGAACGAGAACGCTTGGACGGGTGTACAACGCACGTGCAAGGCCGACGCGCTGCCGCTGACCGCCGGAGAGCCGCACGCCTCGCTCGCCGAGCACCGTCTCCAGACCGTTCGGAAGAGCCGCGACGACGTCCTCGAGCCCGGCGAGCCGGACCGCCTCGACCACGAGCTCGTCGTCGATATCGTCGCCGTACCAGCCGAGCGCGACATTGGCGCGCAACGTGTCGTCGACGAGGTAGACGTCCTGGGGAACGTACCCGATCGCGCGCTGCCAGGCGTCGCGCCGGTCGGCCAGCGGCGTCCCGTCGACGGTGATGACTCCCGTTTCCGGCTCGAGCACGCCCAACACGATGTCGAGCAGCGTGCTCTTTCCCGAGCCGGTCGGGCCGACGATGCCGAGCGACTCCCCAGGCTGGATGATGACGCTGACGCCGCGAAGCGCAGCCTCCGCACGCGTCGGATACTGGAAACCGACGTCCTCCAGCCGAAGCTCTCGCTCGAAGCGAAGTGGCGCGTCGGATTGCACTTTCATCGGGGTCTCGCGGGCGAAGGAGCCAAAGGTCTCCAACTCACGCTCGACAACCCCGATGGCGGGGCCGTTGAAGTGGACCTGGTTGCTCAGGTAGAGCATCTGGCTCAGGGCGGGCAGCAAACGGAAGGCTCCGGCCAGCACGAGACCGACCGCGGGCAGGACTGCGCTGCGACCGCCCGTGAGCCCCGCCGCGGCGACAACGAGCACCGCACCGACGACGAGCGATGTCTCGAGCATGTAGCGAAGACTTCCGGTCGCAACGTTCGCCACGCGCATCGCCGCGTTGATTCCGCGCGTCCTCTTGGCGGCTCCGTCGGCGTAGAAGAGGGCGCGGCCGCGAAGCTGCAACTCTTTGGCGGCCGCGATGCCTTGCAGTACGAGCCGGTAGCGCTCCTTCTGGAGATCCTGCACACGCAGGCCACGTCGGGCCAGCCCGTTTCGCACAACGCGCACCCAGGCAAACGCGACGAGCGAGAAATAGGCGGTCACCGTTAGGGCGACGAGGGGACTTGCTAGAACGAGCCCGAGCACCACTGCAAGCGCGACGGCTCCGTTCGACACGAGTGAGACCGACGAGAAGACGACGCCGAGCATCACCTGGTCGACGGAGTTCAGAATCGTGCGAAGCGTCTCCGCAGAGTTGCGCTCGAGCCGCATCAACTGCGGCGCGCGCGCATGACCGACGAGGAGCTGTGACACGACGTCGCTCTCGGCTGCGTAGGCACTGCCGAGGGCGAGCCAAAGACCGAGCACCGATAGGAGGCTGCGGGCCACGAAGAGCGCCGCCGTGATCCCCAGGAGGATCAGGGCAGTCCGGTACTGGTCGGAGGCGTCGAGGTGGAGGTCTTCGATGACCGTGGCGGCGATCCCGGTGGCGCCTTGACTGTTGAGCAGGTTGATGAGTGCGTAGACGAGCACGAGCGCGAACGCGTCGAGTCCCGCGATCAGGACGCCGTAGAGCGCGATCATCCGTAGCCGTCTGCGTTCGGGCGCGCCTACCAGCCCCCAGGCGCGGCGGATTCCTTCCACGAGACCGGTACCCTCGCGCGAGGAGCGCACGGCCGCCGGACGAGCGGGGCTCGCGGCCATCAGCGACGCACCGTTCTAAAGTCGAGTCGCATGCGCACTTTGGACCTTAGTCAGCCGCAAGAAGGGTCACCAGGACCTTCGGCCAGAGGCTTGATGCGCGTTCGTTTCGTCCGGACCCCGGCCTGCCGCAGCTACGGCCTGGTGGTCTGCCGGCAGGATGCCCACCACGCGTTCCGTGTCGGTCGGTCGAGAGCATTCGACCCGGCGAAGATGCGTTCGAATTGCAGTTCCACCGCCGCGCGATGCCCCGCTACTCGCGCGTTACGGGCGTCCCGCGCTTCCGGCTCCTCCTGCCGGCACAGGCCGCGAAAGGCCGCGACGAGCGACTGGACGCTGAACCGGTCGATGTCGAGGCATCGTTCCGGATGACCGACGGCCACGAAGAGCTCGGTCGTCTTCGCGTTGTAGGCAAGTCCCAGCGCCGGGATGTCCAGGAGCAACGGCAGCAGCGCCGAGTGGTACCGGCCGGCGACCACGATGTCGCACCCGGCAATAACTCTCACGAGATCCTCGACCTGCCCGATGTCTTCGATTACGGAGTGGAGACGAGCGTGATCGAGTCGGCGGTCCTCGCCCAACAGCCCGTCGAGGTCCTCGGCGACCCGGCCGTCCGCCCGCGGTTGTGACGAGAACACGCGCACCGTGTAGCCGTTGTCGAGCAGCCAGCGGGTGAATTCCACCATCTTCCGTAAGAAGACCTCGTAGCGCCGCACGTCTCCACGGGGCCAGTAGCGCGGGTCCTGGTGGGACATGACGTTGAGACCGACGATCGTGCCGTCGCTTCGGCCGGCAGCGGCCGTCGCCGCGTCTCGCAGCACGTCGTCGGAGAGCCCGTAGCCGATGTCCGGACAGAACGGGAACGGACCCGGAAGTCCGATCGAGCTCAGAACCCGACCGGAGTGGTGGTCGCGTACCGAGATGTAGCCTGCAGACGCCACCGCCCTTCGGATGAAGAAGGCGCTCAGCTTCCCGTCGATCGGGCCGGCCCCAACCGAGGGAAAGATCATCGGCACTCGTGCCAGGCGCGCAAGCATCGCCCACCGGAAGGTCGTGTACGGGTGCAACCACGCTCCCTCCCATTCATCGAGGAGCTGACCGGAACCCGCGACGACGACCAGGTCGACGCGGCGCAGCATCTTGTAGGAGCTCCACAAGAACGGCAGCTCGCGGACGGCCCTCCGGATGTGAGCTACTCGCTTGCGAAGCCGCCGGACGCCGGCAACTCGCCGGACGATCGCCCGCAATCGTCCTTGTGCCGATCTGGTCCTCCACCGCGGCATTGGAGAACGGGCACCCCCAGCCTCGGTGTCGACAGTCGGCGTTCCGGGATTGATGCGATACGCGTCGATGCCGTGCCGCTTGCGCGTGTCGCTGGGCGCCATGGAAATGCCCACGACGCGGGCGCCCGGAATACGCCGCCGGATAGCATCGATGATCGTGGCGACGACGAGTTCGTCTCCGAGATTGCCACCGTGGTAGTGGCCCCAAACGGCAATCGTCGGCTCGCGCCCCATGCGTTCCATCGTAAGGTTGCCTGGCAGATCCTTCTGAGACTGTGATGAAGAAAAGGAGCCGTGCCCAGGAGCACTCCGACGCGGATGTCGGCGACTACTACGAAGACCCCGCGAGAGCTGAGGGGCTGGCACGACTCTACGAGGCCGCGACGCCGTTGGGCGAGTTCTATCGCGAGCGGATGAGACTGGTCGCGGGACTGCTCGAGGATGTCGAGGGCACCCTCCTCGACGCCGGATGTGGAACCGGACAGATGATCCGCTTTCTGGGGGCTGAGCGATCCGGTCGGTTCGACTTCACCGGCGTCGATCGTTCGGCATCGATGATCCGCGTGGCGAGGCGGCTGGTTGCTGACGACGACTCGCCCGCCCACTTTCACGTCGCGCGCATCGAGGAGATGCCGTTTGCGGACGCCACGTTCGACGTCGTATTGGTCATGGGGAGCCTGGAGTACGTGGCCGGCGTCGACCAGGCGCTTGCCGAGATCGCGCGCGTCGTGCGGCCGGGCGGGCTCGCGATCGTCACGATGGGGAACCCGTGGAGCCCGTACCGCCTGTGGGATGCGACCGTGTGGTCGCGTCTGCGACGCCTCCGGGGCGCCGTCGAAAGCCCGGTCGTGCAGCGCCTCGGCGAACGGCAGCTCCGCCGTGCGCTCGTACGCGTCGGCCTCGGGCCTTCCTCGTTGATCCGCTACGGCTTCAACCTCTGCCCGGCAGCGCTCGACTCGAGGTTTCCCGGCCTCGCCGTGCGCCAGCAGCGAGTTCTCGAACCGGTCTTGCGCGGCCCTCTCCGCCGCCTTGCCACCGACTTCTTGATCGTCGCGCACCGGATCGAACGCGTGGGCGCCTAGCTGCGGTCCCCAGGGCACGCGCTGCCGGGTTCGGCGAAATCGTGCCCCGGTCTCAGACACTCGCCTCTGGAGCATTGAGTGTGCCGTGCTTTGGGGAGAAGAGCGCGTCGCGTGAACGCGGCGGCGGCGTGCGGGTCGCGCCGTGAGGCTTCGATGCGAGGTCATGCCTTGTTCGGCGCGCGAAGCGGGCTTGCTATGCGGCGAGTTCGTATTCGTGGAGCAGGCTGCCGAGCCGGTCGCGACGGCGCAGGCGATCAAGAGGAATCGGCTGATTGGTCAGCGCCGGTTCGCCGATCGGCGGTGGCTTCGCGAGCGGTGGGCGGCCGAGCGAGCGGTGCGGCCTGTGCGCGTTGTAGTGCGTCGCGTAGACCTGGACGACGCGCTCGAGCTGGCGGCGGCCGAGGATCAGCAGCCGGTCGAGGCACTCCCGGCGCAGGCTCCCGACCTAGCGCTCGGCGTGTGCCCGCGCCCGCGGCGCTCGCACCGGCGCCTTGAGGACAGGGAGGCCTTCGGAGCGGAAGACCTGATCGAAGTCGCGCGTGAACTTGCGGTCGCGGTCGCGGATCAGGAAGCGCGGCCGCAGCCCTTCGTCGTCGAGTCGCATCAGCAGGTCGCGCGCCTGCTGGGTCACCCAGGCGCCGTCGGTGTTAGCGGTGGCGCCCGCGATGTGCACGCGACGGCTTGCGAGCTCAATGAAGAACAAGACATAGAGATGCTTGAAGAAGACGTCGACGGTGAGGAAGTCGCACTCGAGGAGGTAGTGCGCGTCTCAGGCGTCATCCACGTTCGCAGAAGAGTCTCGGCGGCTTGCGCCGACTCATCCGACAAGCTCAGGTTGAGCACCAACTCGCTGGTGGGCAAGAGTGTCGGCTCGTCATCGAACGTTTCGTACGTCTTGATCCAAGCTGAAAGCTCCGGCTCGTCGCCCGTGGGGCGGTGCTGGATGATTCGGAAGGCGCGGTCGAGTCTTTGGGAAAGGCCATCGAAGATCGAGTTGCCCGGCGTGTCGATCGGCGTCACACCATCCGCGTAGTGCAACGGGATCCAGCGGCCCCACTCATCGTCCTGCCCCACTGACCGCTCGACAGTAGTCACGAGCCGATCCCAGAAGGAGACGACGGCTTCGTAGGAAGCATCGTTGTCGAGGAAGTCAGGAAAGAGGTGCGGCACGAGACGGGAGGGTTGAGGTAGTCGGGGCGGTCGTCTTACAGGTGACGGGCGAGGTTATCGCGCGGCTGCCGAAGAAGCCGCCGACTTGACCGACTGCAAAACGGGTCTAAATAGCAGACACCCGAGCACTTGCCAGTTACTTGCCAGCGAGGGCCCGACAGATCGGGGCTCCGCGCGTTCCATAGTGTCTTTCTAAGCGGATGATGGGACTCGAACCCACGACCTTCTGCATGGCAAGAGGGTCACGGGCCCGGGTCGTACGACGCTGAAAGCCCTGCTCAGGCGAGCTTTCGCGCCCTCTCCCCCGCTCCCGCCGAACCTCGTGAAAATGGCTCTTCTTCCTCTGCCAGGCCTTCGTTCCGCGCCTGCGCACCGGAGGGCCGTCGTCAACGTCGCCTCGGGCGCGGGCAAGACGGGCTCGACGCACGAGGCCGCGGTGTACCGCGCGTCAAAGGCGGCCGTGCTCTCCCTGACGCGCAGCTTCGCGCACGCCTACGCAGCGCGCGGCGTGCGCGTGAACGCGGTCTGTCCGGGCCTGGTCGACACGCCTGTGAACGACGTCGTGCTGGCAGGGATCGCGCCGCTGCGCGGAGTCGAGCTCGCGGAGTACGGGCGCAGCCGGCTTGAGGCCGTTCCGCTCAGTCGCCTGGCCGACCCGCGCGAGGTGGCGGAGGTGATCGCCTTCCAGCTCTCGGACGCGTCCTTGTACATGACCGGCCAGACGACCGGCTCGGCGCCTGCGTCGGTGACGACGGCACGGCTCACAGGTGGTCGGCCAGGTTGACGAGGTTGCCGAGCCGCCCGACGTCGCCGTCGAGGTAGAGCGGCAGGTTCCGGCAGAACAGCTCCATCGAGCGCGCCCACCCCTCGGGGCTGCCGCCGGAGATGTGCGACGTCACGATCACGCGAGGGTGCGTCCAGAGCGCGCTCTCGGGCGGCAGGGGCTGCGGCTCGACAACGTCCAGCACGGCGGCGCCGACGCGGCCGTCGGCGAGCGCGGCGAGCAGCGCGTCCTGGTCGACGAGCCCGCCGCGCGCGATGTTCACGAGGCCGGCGCCGCGCTTCAGCGCGCGAAACTCGGCCTCGCCAAGGAGGTGCAGCGTCGTGGAGTTGAGCGACGCGGCTACGACAACGTAGTCGCTCGCACCGAGCAGCTCGTGGAGCCCTTCGGGGGGAAGGAGCCGGTCGACCGGCCTTGCAAACCATCGCCAGATAGCGGCCCGTCGCGCCGTAGCCGACGATGCCGACGCGCTTGCCGTAGAGCTCGGTTCCGGAAACGGCCTCGTGGTTCCAGCGCCGCTCCTCCTGCTGCGCGATCAGTCGTCGAAAGTCGCGCGCGATCGCGACCATCCCGGCGAGTGCGTACTCGGCCATCGCCGGCGCGTAGACGCCGGAGCTGTTCGTCACGATCAACCCGCGCTTGCCAAGCGCTGGAGTGACAAAGCTGTCGATGCCGGCGCCCGTCGAGTGGATCCAGCGCAGGTTCGGCATCCGCTCGGCGACCTCCCGGAACGAGAGCGGACCCTCGTAGAGGCCATAGACGGCGATCTCGACGTCGTCGAGGTCGGCCTCGCCCTCCTCGCCGCGAAGCGGGAGCAGCCGGACCCGTCCGCCGGCGGCGGCCTCGATCCGGTCGCCGTACGTGTCGGCGAGTCGCCGCGTGAGTGCGACGGTCGTCACGCCGCTCCGCCGTCGCCGGCCGAGAGGGAGCCGACCCGCACGGCGGACGCTTCGGCGCGCCGGGACAGTTCGTCCAGCGGAATGTGGCACCGCAGCATGTGACCGTCGCTCGACGCCCGCCACGGCGGCGCCACCTGGTCGCAGACGGGGCCCACCTTCCAAGGGCAGCGGTCCGCAAACGGACACGCGCTCGCGGTCCGGGCGGAGGACAGGCCCGGGTCGGTGCGGACGGCCGAGGATATCTCGTTCTCGCCCTCGATCTCGGGCACGGCCGAAAGAAGCATGTGCGTGTACGGGTGGTAGGGAGGTGCGTACACCTCCTTTGCGGTGCCCACCTCGCAGAGCTCGCCGAGGTAGAGCACGCCGACGCGGTGCGAGAGGGAGCGGACGACGGCGAGGTCGTGCGAGATGAACAGGTAGGCGATCCCCTGCTCCGCCTGGAGCTCGCGCAGGAGCTCGACGATGCTCGTCTGCACGGAGACGTCCAGGGCGGACAGGATCTCGTCGCACAACATCAGTCGCGGCTTCGCGGCGAGCGCGCGGGCGATCGCGATGCGCTGCCGCTCGCCTCCCGAGAGCTCGTCTGGGTAGCGGCTTGCGAACGCGGCGTCGAGCTGCACGTCTGCGAGCGCCTTCTCCACGCCGGCACGGCGGGCCTTGCCATGGAGGCCGAAGAAGAGCTCGAGCGGCCTGCCCACGATCTGGTGCACGCGCTGGCGCGGATTGAGCGAGGCGTCCGGGTTCTGAAGGACGAGCTGGATCTCGCGCCGAACGTTCTTCGTCCGCGACCCGACGGTGGCGGCAAGGTCGCGTCCCTCGAACGTGATCTGTCCCGCGAGCGGTCCCAACAGCCCGCCGACCGTGCGTGCAATCGTCGACTTGCCGCTGCCCGATTCGCCGACGAGAGAGAACGTCTCGCGCGCACGGAGGTCGAACGTGACGTCGCGGACGACCACGAGGGGCTCGCGCGGCACGACCGACAGCCGGTGCCGCCGGTCGTACGTGATCGAGAGATCGGCGACGTCGAGCAGCGACTCGTCGGCCGCTGCGGCGAGCGGGACGTAGCTTGCCACCGACCCGCTGCCGGCGGCGATCCGCTCCACGTCCTCGGCGCGGCGGCAGGCGACGCCGTGCGCCTCGCCGACCGGCAGCAGGACCTGCCGCTCCTCGAAGCACGCGGTCTCCGCGAAGTCGCATCGCGGCGCGAAGCGGCAGCCCTTCGGCAGCTCGCTCCGCTTGAGCAGCCCGCGCAGGACGACCTCTCGGCTTCGGTGCGGCTTCGCGATCGACGGCACGGCCGAGATCAGACCACGCGTGTACGGATGACGCGGGTGCGAGAAGAGCTCGCGCACCGGCGCGTCCTCGACGAGCTCGCCCGCGTACATCACTCCGACCCGGTCGCAGACCGCCGCGACGACGCCGAGGTTGTGTGTCACGTAGACCATCGCCATCCCGAGCTCGGCGCGCAGCCGGCGCAGCAGATCGAGGATCTGCGCCTGCGTCGTCACATCGAGACCGGTCGTCGGCTCGTCGAGCACGATCAGCTCTGGGTCGCAGGCGAGCGCCATCGCGATCACGACGCGCTGCTGCTGGCCGCCCGAGAGCTGATGCGGGTACTTGTGCGCGGTCCGCTCCGCGTCGGGCAGGCGGACGTGCGCGATCAGCTCGCGAACGCGCCGCTCGCGGTCGGCGCGCGAGCCGCCGAAGCCGTGGACCGACATCGCCTCGGCGATCTGGTCGGCGACGCGCAACCCCGGCGACAGCGCCGTCGTCGGGTTCTGCGGGACGAGGCTGACACGCCGCCCGCGTACCTTCTGCAGCTCGCGGCGCGACAAGCGCGCGAGGTCGCGCCCGCCGAAGTGGATCGCGCCCGAGCGGATCCGGCTGCCCGGCCGCTGGAAGCCGAGCAGCGAGAGCGCGGTCGTCGTCTTGCCGCAGCCGGACTCGCCGACGAGGCCGAGCGCCTCGCCGCGCGCGAGCTCGAACGAGGTGTTGTTGACGACGTTCGACCAGCAGTCGTTCGACCAGAAGTCGATTGTCAGCCCCTCGACCTTGAGGAGCGGCTCCTGCTCCACGCTGCGCCCGACGCTCTGCACGTCCACGGCCGTCACGGCGTCCGCTTCACGGAGCGGCCGAGCGCACGGGCGATCCCGTCGGTGACGAGGTTCAGGCTGATCACGAGCACCGCGAGCGCGGCCGACGGTGCGAGCACCGTGAGGGGCGCGGTGACGAGCGCCGCGCGGTTCTCGCTGATCATCAGCCCCCACTCCGGCGACGGCGGCCGCGCGCCGAAGCCGAGGAACCCGAGCGAGCTGATCAGGATCGGCGCGTAGCCCGCGCGGACCCCGAACTCGACGAGGAGCACGCCCGCGGCGTTTGGGGTCAGCTCGCGCCAGACGATCGAGCGCACCGACTCGCCTCGCGCCCGGGCCACGGTGACGAAGTCGCGCGTCACGAGGTCGACCGCGACGGAACGGGCCATCCGTGCAATGCGCGGCGCGTAGACGAGCACGACGACGCCGATCAGGAGCAGGGCGCTACCCGAGAGCTTCGGCCCGGCTGCGGCGATCGCGAGCAGTGCCAGCACGAGCAGGGGAATGCTGATGATCGTCTCGAAGAGGCGCATCAAGAGCTCGTCGACCCAGCCGCCCACGAGACCGCTCGCGAGGCCGATCAGACCGCCGATCACTGTCGCGACGAACGTGCTCGTGAGTGCGAGGTACAGCACGTCGCGCGTGCCGTAGACGACGCGGGTGAACACGTCGCGGCCGAGGATGTCCGTTCCGAAGAGGTGCGAGCCGCTTGCACCTGCAAACGGGAGACCCGTGCCAGCCTGGAACGGATCGTACGGCGTCCAGAGCGGGCCCGTGAGGGCGACGAGCACGTACACGATGAGGACCAGCGCTGCAAGCCGCGCGCTCATCGGGAAGCGACGAAGGAACAGGCGAGCGCGGGAGCGCCGGACGGCGGCCGGAAGGTCGACTGCGGTGACGCTCATCAGGCCGACCTGAGGCGCGGGTTCAGCAGCATGGCGAGCACGTCGGCGACGAGGTTGGCGATGATGTAGACGGCCGAGGCGAGCAGCGCCGTCGCTTCCACAACCGGGACGTCGCGGACGGAGATCGAGTCGACGAGCATCTTGCCGAGCCCGGGATACGAGAAGACCGACTCCACGACGACGACGCCACCGATCAAGTACGTGAGGTTCAGCGCCGTGACGTTCAACGCCGGCCCGACTGCGTTCGGCAGCGCATGGCGCATGACCACGCGCCAGCGCGGGACGCCCTTGAGCGTCGCCATCCGGACGTACTCGGAGTCGAGCACGTCGATCAGGTTGTCGCGCAGCATCCGGATCGCGTAGACAGCCATTGCGACCATGAGCGTGACGGCGGGAAGGACGGTCGCCTGCAAGCGCATGAAGAGGTTGTCGCCCGGATTGACGATCGAGAGCGCCGGCACGACCGAGAGGTGGACGGCGAACACGAAGATGAGCAGCGTGCCGAGCACGAACTCCGGCAACGAGAGCCCGACGAGCGTGACCACGGAGATCAGCGAGTCCGGGAACTTGCCTCTGCAGAGGGCTGCGAGAGTCGCAGCGATCAGCGTGATCGGGAAATAGAGGATGAAGGCGAAGACGCTGAGAAAGAGGGTGTTCTTGGCGCTCGTGCCGATCGTGGCGGTGACGGTCTCGTTATTCACGAGCGAGCGGCCGAGGTCGCCTCGGGAGACGTCGCCTATCCAAACGCCGTACCGCTTCCAGACGGGGTCGTCCAGATGGAGGTGCTTCCGGAAGATCTGACGCTGCTGCGCGGAGGATTCGCGACCGAGGACGCGCTCGGCGATGTCTCCCGGGAGGACGCTCGTGAAGAAGAAGACGAGCGCCGAGACGACGAGCAGGGTGCCGACGGCGAGTGTGAGGCGCTGGGCGATGAGTCTGAGAATCAAGCGAGCTCCTGCAGGGACTTCGTGGACGGTGCCTCGGTACGGCGCCCGGGCCGCCCTTGGGGCGGCCCGGGTGACACGGTTCGATCTATGCGTGCGTTCTCGCTACTTGCACTGGAGGTGCGTCAAATCGAACTGCACGAACTGGATCGACGGGACGTAGCCGCTGCAGTTCGAGCGTTGTGCGGCGACGACGCGCTGGAACGCCGGGATGATCTCGCCGCCCTGTTCGGTGAGCATCTTTCCCGCCTGCTTGTAGATTGCGCTTCGGGCGGCCGGGTTCACGGTTGTGTTCGCCTTCTGGATCAACGCGTCGAAGGCCGGCACCTTCCAGTGCGACTCCGGGTACGGCGCGTTTTGCAGGTAGGCGATCGACAGGGCCAGACCGGCCGGGCGCGCCGACCAAGCGGAGACCTGGAACGGGTGCTTCAGCCAGACGTTGTCCCAGTACTCGCTGGCGGGGCCGGTGATCACGTTGACCTGGATGCCGGCCTTCGCCGCCTGCTGCTTGTACAGCTGCACCATGTTGACGATGCCGGGGATCATGTCCGCCACGTACATGTCGACCTTGAGCGGATTCGACGCGTTGTAGCCGGCCGACGCGAGCAGCTTGACCGCGCCCGCGACGTCCGGACCCGGCACGGTGTGCCGCCAAGCGTCCGGCGAGCTCGGTGGGACCGGGTTGTCGTCACCGACGACGCCGTAGCCGAGCAGGGCGGTCGCCACGATCTGCTTGCGGTCGACCACCTTCTTCAGCGCCTGGCGAACGGCGACATTGTCGAACGGAGCCGTGTCGGTCCACATCGGCATCGTCATCGATGTCGACGCACCGGTCGCCGTCAGCTTTACGCGCTTGTCGTTCTTCAGCGCCGGGACGATCTCGTAGGCGACCTGCTGGGCGAAGTCCACCTGGCCGGTCTGCAACGCGGCCAGCATCGAGTTCGCCTCCTGGATCACGTACGTCTGGAGGCACGGCGCCTTCGGCAGGCCCTTCTGCCAGTAGTTCGGATTGCGGTTGAACATGTGGACCTGCTGGACCGGCTTGAAGTTGACCGGGATGAACGGGCCGGTTCCGGCGCCCTTCGTCCGCAGCGTGTTCGTGCTCGCTCCGTTCTGCACGATGAACGTGTTCTTGTTCGTGATCAGGAGCGGCAGTTCCGCCACCGGCTTCGCGGTCGCGAACTTCACCGCGTACGGGCCGGCCGCCTGGATCCCACTCGGCTTCAGGAATGACATCTGCGACGCGCCTTCCGAGCCCGTCTTGGGGTCGAGCACGCGACGGAACGTGTAGACGACGTCGGCCGACGTGAACGGCTTGCCGGTCCAGAACTTCACACCCTTGCGGAGCTGGAAGGTCCAGACGGTGCCGCTCGGGTTGCTTTTCCACGAGGTTGCTAGAGACGGCAGCACCTTCCAGTTGTCGTCCTCGGTCGTCAGCCGGTCGTAGCTCGCATTCATGTTCAGCGAGTTCTGGCTCGACGGCTGCTGCGCCGGGTCCAGCGAGTTCTTGTTGCCGCTGGACTCGACACCGGCGTACTTGACGCACTTGCCGGCGGCTGCTGCGGCCGATGCCGACGTCGCGGAGCCTGCCCGGCCGGCGAACACGGCGGTTGCGACCACGAGCGCCAGGGGGAGTAGGACTTGCAGTGCCTTCTTCATTCGACTTGCCCTTTCGCTGAGAAGAGTGCCGCCAGGCCTACGGGGCCGGGCCTATGCGGAGCGGTCGTGCTCCGCACCGGTAGGGAAGGGGTGGTGTCCTCGTCAGGGCGGCGCCTGGAACAGCTCGATCGTGTACCCGTCCGGGTCGCGCAGGTAGACGGCGGCGCCGCCGTCGTTGATACCGGAGTCGATCGGGACGGGGTCGGTGACCCGGCGGCCCCCTGCCGCCTCGGCCCGCTCGAGCGAGCACTCGGCGAGCGCGCGCACGAGCGGCACCAGCGGGTGCTGCGAGGCGGCGATCTCGTCTAGGTCGTAGAGGTCGGCGACGGCCTCGCGCTCGATCCGGTCGGCGGCGGCAACGGGGATGAGTCCCATTTCGGCCTCGGCGCGGGCGAGTGCCTGCTCGACGTCGAGCCAGGCCTGGATGAGCGCCGACGCGTCGAACGCCTGCCGCACCTCCTCGCTCCCGAAGAGGTCGCCGAGGATGCGGCAGTCGAGCGTCGTGACCGGACGGGTCAGGAGACCGCTCCCGGAGCAACTGCCATCGCCATCGAGGCGCTTCCGCCGTCGGTCCCGCCGATGTCGACGAGCACCTTCGTGACGGAGTCGGGCTCCTCGACCAGCCGCCGGAAGCCCTCGGCCGCCTGATCGAGCCCGACGACGTCGATCCAGTCGAGCGGCGGCGGCGCGTCGACGAGCAGGTCGAGCGCGGCTTCGAAGTCGGCTCGCGTGTAGGCGTAGTGGCCGCGCACCGCGATGCCGCGCCGGACGAGATCGCCCATCGGGATCCGGCCCTCGGCCTCGCCCAGCCCGACGACGCAGACCGACCCGCCCGCCCGCACCGCGGCGATCGCGCCGCGCCAGCTCGCCTCGATGCCGACGGCGTCGATCGCGACGTCCGCACACCCGGGGGGCACGTCGGCCGCGTCGGCGAACACCTCGTCGGCGCCGAGTCGGGCGGCCAGCTCGCGGCGATGCGTCAGCGGCTCGACGGCGAGCACACGCGCGCCCAGGCGGACGGCCGCGTGCACGCCCAGCAGGCCGAGCGGGCCGCTGCCGAGGATCACCACCGTGGCGCCACTCTCGACGCGCTCGAGTCGCAGCGCCGAGACGGATGCGGCGAGCGGCTCGACGAGCGCGCCGAGCCGGTCGTCGAGGCTGTCCGGGACGGGCACGAGCGCATGCTCGTCGACCGCGATCCGTTCCGCGAAGACGCCCTGCCGGTCGAGGCCGACGAGCCCGCGTCGTTCGCACAGCTGCGCCTCGCCGCGGGCGCACCCACCGCAGGCGCCGCACGCCACGAGGGGAAAGAGCGCGAAGCGGCCCGGCCGTCCGGCGACGGTGCCGACCGCCTCGTGCCCGAGCACGAGTGGCGGCCGCCGCGGGCCGTGGTGTCCCCGGTAGGGGTGCAGGTCCGAGCCGCATATGCCGGCCAGGCCGACGTCGAACACGACTCGCCCGTTGCCCGGCTCGGGCTCCGCGAGCTCCTCGATCGCGAGGCGATCTCCGCCGTGCCACACGAGCGCTCGCATCACCCTCACCTTGTTCTGACTATCGGAACTGTGTTCCAATGTGTCCGGTGAATCCTCTCGCGCAGCGCGAGCTACGTCAACCTCTCGAATCGAGGCTGGCCGGCTCCGACCGCGTGCTCGCTGTTCTGCGCAGCCTTGGCGACTACCCCAAGGGAGTCGGGCTCGAGCAGCTTGCCCGCGACATCGACGTCCCCAAGTCGAGCCTCCACCGCGCGCTCGCGTCGCTCTGCCGGGCCGGCTTGGCCGAGCACGACGAGCGCGGCAGCTACCGGCTCGGGCTCGAGCTCGTCCGCATCGCCTTTGCCTACTACGATCAGCTCGATCGTCGGCAGGTGGTCGAGCCGTTGCTCGAGGCGCTTGCCGAGCGGTTCGGCGAGACTGCGCACTACGCCGAGCTCGACGGCGCCGAGATCGTCTACCTGGCGAAGATGATCCCGCCCCGGCGCTCCGCACAGATGACCTCCATCGTCGGTGGTCGCAACCCGGCGCATTGCACCGGTCTCGGCAAGGCGCTGCTCGCCTACGAGCTGCTCGACCCGTCTGCCGTCGCTGCCTACGTCGCAATGCACGGGCCGCTCGCGCAGCGCACGCGGCGCACGCTGGTCGAGGCCGAGTCGCTGTCAGTCGCTCTCGAGCTGGTGCGAGCCGTCGGCTACGCGCTCGACGACGAAGAGAGCGAGGAGGGGATCAACTGCATCGCCTTCCCGCTCTTCCTCGACCACCCGGCGCGCCCCGCAGGGGCAGTCAGCGTCGCCGCGCTCGCGCACCGCACGACGCTCGCACAGCTCGAGGAAGCCGCCGGCGAGGTGCGCGCGCTGATCGCGCATGCGCTCGGAGCGGTGACGCGCTGAAGATCGCCGCCGTCGAGCCGATCGTCCTCCGCGCGCACCGCGTCGACACCACGCGCGCCGACGGCACTCAGGACGCCTTCCTCGTTCGGGTCCACACCGACGATGGCCACGTGGGCATCGGCGAAGCAGACACGTCGCCCTACCTCGCACGGACGATGATCGACATGCCTTCGTCGCACCTGATCGCGCGGGGCCTGCGCGAGGTGCTCGTCGGCGAGGACCCGCTCCAGATCGACCGGCTCTGGCAGCTCCTGTACCGGGCCACCTACCACTACGGCCGTGCGGGCGTTGCGCTTCACGTGATCAGCGCGATCGACATGGCGCTGTGGGACATTGCCGGCAAGGCGGCCGGTCGGCCCGTGCACGACCTGCTGGGCGTCGCGCGCACCCACGAGGTCTCCGTCTACGCGAGCGAGGTGATGCCTGAGACCGCGGACGAGGTCCGCGCGATCGCCGAGCGGGCCGTCGCCGACGGCTACGGCGCGCTCAAGCTCGGCTGGGGACCGCTCGGGCAGGACCTGCACCGCGACGTCGAGCTGCTCACCGCCGCGCGGTCGGTGCTCGGTCCCGGGCGCGCGTTGATGGTCGACGGCGGCATGGCTTACACCGTGAAGAGCGCAATCGCGCTCGTCGAGCGCGTCGACGAGCTCGACATCTACTGGCTCGAGGAGCCGCTCGCGGCGGACGACTACGACGGCTTCCGCCGGCTTTCCGACGCGGTGAGCATCCGGATCGCCGCCGGCGAGGCCGACTCCGGCCTCGCGCCGTACCGCAGGCTCGTCGAGCAGGGTCACGTCGACGTGCTCCAGCCCGACCTCGCGCGCTGCGGCGGATTCACGGTTGCCCGCGGGATCGCAGATCTCGCGCGCGAGTGCGGCTTCGAGGCGGTGCCGCACTGCTTCTCGACCGGCGTGCTCGTCGCGGCCTCGCTCCAGTTCGTCGCTGCGCTCGAGCGCCCAAGCTTGGTCGGAATACTCCGTAGCCGCTTCCCCCTTCGTCAGCGGTCTCCTCGCCGAGCCCTTCGAGCTCCGCGACGGCCGCCTGCGCATCCCGACGGGGCCCGGCCTCGGCATCGACCTCGACGAGCAGCTGCTGGAAAGGATGCGGGTGGACTGATTGAGGGTCCCGATCACGATGGCCAACCTGGGCTACGGCATGGAGACGGGGAACATCGTGTCCTGGTCGACGCAGGTCGGCGACAGGGTCGAGCGCGGCGAGGTGATCGTCGAGGTCGAGACCGACAAGACGAACGTCGAGATGGAGGCGCTCGCCTCCGGCACGCTCGTCGAGGTCACGCAGGCTGCGGGCGCCGACGTTCCCGTCGGCGAGGTGATCGCCTTCCTCGAGACCGACGACTGATGGCCCTCGACACGGAGCGCTGTTGAGCGAATCGTCGGCATCCGCGATCGTCGATCTCGAGGTCATCCCCATCGTCACGCCGGCGGTCAATGCGGACGACTGCGACGGGGCCGCGGACACGGTGGTCGTGCGGCTGACCGACGAGGCCGGGCGGACGGGCATCGGTGAGGCGGACGCTCCTGCCGACCTCATACGCGCGTTCATCGAGCAGCCCGACCTCCACGTCTGGAGCCGGAACGTCAGCAACCTCGTCGTCGGCCGCGACCCGTTCCCGATCGCGGCGCTCGTCGACGAGCTCTACGGAAAAACCCTCTATCCGGGCCGGCGCGGGCTCGGAATCCATGCTCTCTCGGCGATCGACATCGCACTCCACGATCTCGTCGGCAAGCAGCTCGGCCGGCCGGTGTACGAGCTGCTCGGCGGCGCCCGGAAAGAGGCGCTGACGCCGTACGCGACGATCTTCCCTGGGTTGCCGCAGGGCCGGTCGCTCGACGAGCTCCTCCAGGACATCGGCGTTCGCTTCGAGGCCGCACTCGAGGCCGGCTTCCGCTCGGTGAAGATGGAGTGCCTGTTCTACGATCTCGTCACGGACGGCGAGCTCGTCGACGCCGTTCGTGAGGGTCGGCGCATGCTGGGGGACGGTGTCGCGCTGATGCTCGATTTCGGCTACCGCTGGAGCGACTGGCGCGCGGCCCTCTGGACGCTGCGGCGTCTCGAGGATTGTGACGTCTACTTCGCCGAAGCGACACTTCAGCACGATGACCTCGAGGGCCATGCCCGCCTGGCGGAGCGGGTCGAGCTGCGGATCTGCGGCGCCGAGTTCGCGGCGACCCGCTTCGAGTGCCGCGAGTGGCTGACGGAGGGACGCGTCGACGTGCTCCAGCCGGACATCAACCGCTGCGGCGGCCTCACCGAGATCAAGCGGATCGCAGAGCTCGCGTCCTACCACGCTGCGACGGTGATCCCACACGGGTGGAAGACCGGAATCACGGCTGCCGCCGGGCGCCACTTCCACGCCGCGACCGTCAACTCACCGACGTTCGAGTTCCTCTCACCGCTCCTGTGGCAGTCGCCGATCCGCAGCGAGCTCGTTCACCCCGAGCCCGAGATCCGCGACGGCCGGATGGATCTGCCGACCGGCCCGGGTCTTGGCATCGAGCTCGACGAGGAGGCGGTCGCCCGCTACCGGGTCGACGACGTCAAGGCAGCGGGCACGTGACGGCGGGCGTCGAAGAGAGCGTTACGCGCGTCGCGGTCCTCGAGCGCGTCCGAGCTGCAGCCGACCGGCTTTGCGCCTATCCCTTTACGTGCTGGCACTACGGCGACTCGATCGGCTTCGAAGGCCTCCTCGCGGCTACCGACCTGCTCGGCGACGGCCGGTACGAGGGTTTCGTCCACGGCGCCGTCAAGGCATGGATCCCGCGGGCTCAGCCGTACCGCGAGCTCGACAACACCGCGCCGGGATACGCGATGTGCCTCCTCTACGAGCGCACGGGAGACGACACCGTACTCGTAGCGTGTCTCGAGCTCGCGCGCTTCCTCACCGGGCGGCGCACGATCCGCGGCGCCTATGTCGCCTTCGAGCACGCGCCGCTCCGTGCACCTTACGGGGGCGCCGAGCTGCCGCCCGCCGAGCGGGCGCTGCTCGACGATCCGGGCGCCGGCGTCTTCGTCGACTGCCTCCACTTCGACGCGCCGTTCCTCGTGCTGCTCGGCCGCATCGCAAACGACGAGGGGCTCATTGAGGTGGGCGTCGGCCAGGCGCTCGCCCTGGTCGAGCTGCTCCAGCAGCCTGACGGGCTCTTCGCTCACTTCTTCCTCGAGCGAACCGGGCAGACTTACGGTCACGGCTGGGGGCGGGGCCAGGGCTGGGCGCTACTCGGCCTGCTCGATGTGCTCGAGCACCTGCCGCAGGCCCATCCGGAGGCGGGTCGCCTCCGCGCGGCGCTCGAGCGGCTCGCGAACGCTCTCGTCCGAACGCAGGAGCCCGACGGACACTGGCCGACGCCGATCGCGGACCGAACGAGCTTCCACGAGACCTCCACCGCCTCGTTCGCGGCGGCCGGGCTCGCGCGCGGCGCCGCACTCGGCCTCCTCGACGCGTCGGTGCTCCTTGCGGCAGAGCGGGCCTGGCGCGCAAGCCTCGCCTCCGTCGGCGCCGACGGCTCGACAGCCGGCGTCTCGGCCGCGCTCTGGGCCTCGACCGGGCTCTCGCACTACGCGGGCGCACCGGTGGGCTTCCAGGTTCCGTGGGGAGCGGGGCCGTTCCTCGTGGCGGCGAGAGAGCAGCTCGTGGGGCGCATCGGATGATCGGGCTCCCTGCCGGCGGGATGATCGCGTCGCTGCCGACGCCGTTCACGCGGGACGGCTCCGTCGACCTGCCGGCGCTGCGCCGACTCGTCCGCTTCTCCGCGGACTCGGAGGCGGCGGCCGTCCTCGTCAACGGCCTCGCCGGCGAGGTCGCCGAGCTCACCGAGCGCGAGCGCTCGGCGCTCGTCGAGGCCTGCCTCGAGGCGAGCGAGGAACGCCTCCCCGTCCTCGTCGGCGCCTGGGCCGCATCGGTCGGCGAGGCGTGCAGCTTCGCGCGCGCAGCCGAGCGTGCGGGAGCCGCCGGAGTGATGGTGTCCATCCCGTCCGACGCGCCCCGCGAACCCGCGACGGAGCTCGCGCGGATCGCGGCCGCAGCCGGCCTCCCGGTCGTCGTTCAGGACGCCCCGGGCTACCTCGGCGTCGGACTCGGCCCACCGGTGCTTGCGGACGTCCTGCGGCTGGCTCCGAACGTTCGCGGGTTGAAGCTGGAGGGCGGGTCCGAGGCGGTCGAGGTCGTGCGAGAGCGGCTGGGCGACGAGATCCCGCTGTGGGGCGGCGACGGCGGCAGGCACCTCCTCGACTGCCTTCGCGTCGGCGCGGTAGGCGCGATCCCTGGCGTCGAGGTGGTCGACCGGCTCGTCGAGGTGTGGCGAGCCGAGCGCGACGGGGACGACGGACGCGCCGACGCGATCTTCGGGACGCTCCTACCGCTGCTCGTCTTCGAGTTGGAGTCGCTCGGCCGGTATGCGGCAAGCGCGAAACACGTTCTCCTGCGTCGGGGACTGCTCGAGTCGACGCGGACACGCCTGCCGGGCGCGCAACTCGCTCCGGCTGCCGTCCGGCTGCTCGACCATCACCTCGCGGGCGCACTTCTGGAAGAGACCGCCACCCACGCAAGGAGCACGAGTTGACCGATGCGCAGAAGCTCGTCTGGTACCGCCGGATGATCCAGATCCGGCTGTTCGAGGACAAGGTGCAGGAGCTCTTTCAACAGGACTCATCGGGGACTCACGTTGCCTGTACTTCAAAACAAAAACCCAAAAACCCCCAATTTACGGGGGTTTTGAGAGCGGATGATGGGACTCGAACCCACGACCTTCTGCATGGCAAGGGCTGGCGGGGCGTTCGCGCCTGTTCGCTTTCGTTCGCCAAATCCTCCTGTATGCAGCGACTTCGGTTGGGTGAGCGAACGCCACCGAGCCCGAGCGAACGTCAGATGCAGCCATTGCTTCCATTGTGATCGTAGCCACGTTCAAGCACGTGACCCGCAGGCCCGGGCGCCCATCGGGATCGCGTCCGCACGCTGTCCTCGGGTCCGTCGTGGACAAACGTCCCCCCGGCCTTAGGAGCGCGGAATGCGGCGCGCCGGGTCGAGGCCGGACACTGCCCAGGAGCGACCAAGTCCCGTCAGCTGGAGACCGACTCGTAGAGTTCGGGGCGTCGAAAATGCGGAAAGAACGTCTCTGCAACAGCTCGCCGCTCTGCGAGCGTTGCTGCTCGAAAGTCGACGATTAGCAAATCCTCTTCGTTAGGAGACGCCTCGGCGAGGATCACCCCCCACGGATCGAGCGCCATGGTGATGCCGGGAAAGTTGCGTTCCGGATCGATCTGGTTCACGACGAGGATGAAGACGCCGTTGTCGTAGGCACGGGCCGGGAGGTACCTGAGCCAGCGGGCGCGCTTCTCCTCTCTCGTCTCCGACCCGGTCGAGGCATGGGGCATGAGGATGAGCTCGGCTCCGGCGAGCGCCTGGACGGTCGAGGCCTCGGGGAAGTGCGTGTCGTAGCAGATCTGCACGCCGATGACGGCGTGCTCCAGTCGAAATACCGGCAGGTCGCTTCCCGGCCTGAACCGGCCGATCTCGCTCGTGGGGACGTGCGTCTTCCGGTAGCTCTCCATGCGGCCGTTAGGGCTTGCGATCAGCTGCGTGTTGTAGAGAACGCCCGACGGGGCGCGCTCGAGCATCCCGGCCAGCACGACGATGCCAAGCTCGTCAGCCAGTGCGGCGACAGCGCCCACGAGATCTCCTTCCAGCGGCTGGGCGAGCTCGTGCGGGAGGTCTCCGTCGGACGGGTAGCCGCAGAGCGACAGCTCCGGGAAGCACACGATCTGTGCGCCCACCGACACGGCTTGGCGCGCGAGCTCGCCGTGCTTCGCAAGATTCCCCTCGAAATCGCCGACGCTGCTTCCGATCTGCGCTGCAGCTACTCGGGTGTCATGCACGCGTCCTCCGCTGTCATCGGCTCACATAAGAGGTCGAAGCATTTGCGCGACGGATCGCGGCCTCCGCCGCGGCGGCGAACTCCTCGAGCGCGTCGTAGTTGAGCTCCACTCCGAGGCCCGGCTTCTCCGGCGGGCGAATGATTCCGTCCTCGAAGGCGAGCTCGTCGTGGGTCAGCTCCTTTCGCAGCGGGGACTCGCAGAGCTCGGCGGGGAGGAACTCGAAGAAGGGCATGTGCGGCGTGACCATCGCGAGCTGGGTAGCCGCCGCGACGGAGAGGCCCGTCTTCCACGCATGCGGCACGATCAGCCGGCCGCGCCTCCCGGCGAACTCACAGACACGACGCGCTTCCGTGAACCCGCCGACTCGCCCGATGTCGGGCTGCGCGACCTCCACTCCGCCCTGGTCGATGAGCACCTCGAAGTCGTGGCGCGTCGAGAGCCACTCCCCGGCCGCGATGCGAACGGGCGAGAGGCTGGAGAGCTCCGCGTAGCCGTCAACGTCGTCGGTCCACAGGGGTGTCTCGAGGAAAAAGACGTCGAGGCCGTCCCACATCGCGATCGCCGCGAGCGCCCGCTCGACCGAGTCGAAGGCGTACTGGACGTCGACCATGATCGTCATCTCTGGGCCGACGGCGTCACGGACGGCGGTGATGACCTCCGCGATCCGCTCGTCCGGCCCGACGAGGCCCTTGTGCACATACGGACCGGAGAACGTCGCTTCGAGCTTGCACGCTTTGAAGCCAATCGCGCGCGCGCGGGTCGCCCAGCCGACCATCGACTCCACATACGCTTCGAACGTCTCCACCTCCGGTTGGAGCGACGCGTAGGGAGTCAGCTCCGAGCGCGCGGCCTCACCCCAGAGGCGCCAGCAGGGGAGGCCTTCGGCCTTTCCACAGATGTCCCAAAGCGCGATGTCAAGCGCGCCGAGAGCGTGGACGACTGCGCCGCGTCGTCCCGACATCGCGCTGCCGACGTAGAGGTCCTCCCAGATCCGCTCCGGCTCGAGCGGGTCGCGACCGATCAGCATCTGTTTGAGACCCCGATCCATCGTGTGCGTGCCGGGCGCTTCGATGCACGCACGCGCGATCCACGCGTTGAGATCCGTCTCGCCGAGGCCGACGATTCCCTCGTCCGTGACGACCTCGATGACGATGGTGTCCTGCGCGGAGCTCGTCGCCTCGACATCGAAGCCGGGGTCGAGCAGAACGTGCGTCCTGACGTCGGCGACTTTCACGTCATACCCGGCTGTAGGCGCCGTCGATCGAGATGTTCGCTCCCGTCATGAACCCGGCTTCGTCGGCGCAGAGCAGGACGCATGCGTCCGCGACCTCATCGACCCGGCCGAAACGTCCGATCGGGTGCTTCGAGAGCAGCCCCGCCTCCATCTCGGCCCCGTTCTCCATCGCGTCCATCACCGACCGGTGCAGCTCGGTCTCGATCACGCCGGGCATCAGCGTGTTGGAGCGGATGCCTCGCGGCCCGTACTCGACCGCGATGTGATCGGACAACATGTTGAGGCCGGCCTTGGAGATGTCGTAGGCGCAGTCGCCGGGCCACACGGTGATCGCGCACACCGAGCTCATGTGCACGATCGAGCCGCCACCCGCCGCGAGCAGGTGCGGAATGGCGAACTTCGCCACGAGGAACGGTCCGCGCAGGTTGACGCGTAGGACCTCGTCGAAGGCGTCCACGTCCCATTCGTGCACCGGTGGCCAGTCGGACACGTCGATGCCCGCATTGTTGACCAGCGTGTCGAGGCCGCCGAGCCCGTCGGCCGCGGCCGCGACGACACTCTGAGCGCCCGCCGCCTGGGACACATCGCCGAGGGCCGCGATCGCGGTCCCGCCCGCCGCGGTGATCTCGTCCACCGTCCGCTGCATCCGCTCAGGATCTCGGCCGCCAATCGCGACCGCCGCCCCCTCGTGCGCGAAGCGCTTGGCGACCTCGCGGCCGATGCCGCTCGAGGCGCCGGTGACGAGCGCCCGTTTGCCCTCCAGTCGGCCCATCAGCCGCCTCCTTCCAGGTCGAGGGCCGGATAGGCGAAGCAGCGTGCGGCGGCCCCGCCGTCCGCGACGATCTCGGCGCCGTTGACGTACGAGGCGCGATCGGAGAGCAGGAACGCGACGACCTCGGCCATCTCCTCGGGTTGACCGACGCGGAGCATCGGTGCGAGCTCCCCCTCTCGCCGCAGTGCCTCATCGCGGTCGAGCTCCGGCGGCAGCGTCGCGTACGTCATCGGCGTCTCGATCACTCCGGGCAGGAGCGCATTGCAGCGGATGCCGTGTGCCCCGTAGTCGACCGCGATCGACTTTGTCACCATCAGAATCGAGGCCTTTGCAGCGTCGTAGACGAAGTAGCGCGGGAACGCCACGATTCCCTGGATCGACGAGACGTTCACGATCGAGCCGACACGTGCGTGCAACATGCGGCGAACCGCCATGCACGCTCCGAACATCGTGCCCAGCTGAAGCACGCGGAGCCCGCGCTCGATGTGCTCGGCGTCGATCTCGTGTGCAGCGCCGACCCAGTCGATTCCTGCGTTATTGACCCAGTACCGGAGCTCGCCTGCCGCCTGTGCGGCGTCGGCCGCGCGCTCGTGTGTGTCCCAGTCGCCGACGTCGCCGACGAGCGGCTCGAAACGCCCCCCGAGCTCGCGACGCGCCGCGTCGAGTGCGCTCTCGTCGACATCGACCGCGACCACGTGGACGCCGTCGTCGAGCAGGCGCGCAGCAATCGCCTGCCCGATGCCCTTCGCAGCTCCGGTGACGACGGCGGTCCTCATGCGCAGTGCCTCGCGATCGAGCAGCGGGGGCGGTGGACCCGCCCCCGCTCACAGCCCTGGGTCACTCCGGTGGTATCTCACGGTAGACGAGCGTGATGTCCGTCCCCCGGCTCTTCTTGACCGCTGCGACCACGAGATAGAACAACGCCCCGAGCACGGCTGGGCCGATCGTCCAGCCGAACAGCTTGCCGAGGTTCGCGTTCGCGCCGAGCTGGTCGTAGTGAAGATACGCAAACCAGACGAAGACGCCCGTGAGGATCGCTCCCACGCCGGCGATCTGCACGAGCGGCACGCCGAGGATGGCCTTCTGCGACGTCGATGCCCGGTACAGCTGCGGCCGCAGGACCGGAGCGAGAACGCCTGCGAGACCGACGAGCCCCATCGCGATCAACTGCACGAGCAGCGCGTAGGCCAGCACGATGAAGAAGCCTGTCTGGTCGTACACCGCCCAGATAAACGTCGCCGCGGACATCAGCAGCGCGCACAGGAGCGCCAGATCCGGGCAGCCGTAGCGGTTCACTCGCGTGACGCCCTTCGGGAGCACGCCGTCGAACGACATCGCGAAGATCGCTCGCGTCAGCTGCAGGCTCGAGATGTAGGTGATCAGTGGCCAGAAGATGATGTAGAGGATGAAGATGAGCAGCGTGTAGGCCGTGCTGCCGACGCTGATGCCGCTCAGGTAGAAGAAGGTCGTTCCCGGGGTCGCGACCTGCTCCGGCAGCCCGCCGCCGTTGGCGGCGCGTAGGAAGTCGCTCCCGAACGTCTTGAAGAAGATCGCCGTGCAGATGGCGACGAGAATGAGCGGCACGACGCCGCCGAGCGCCATGTTGTTCGCCGTCTTGATCGTCGAGGCCTGGCGGAGCTCGCCGCCCACGAAGGTCGACCAGTAGCTGAAGATGGCGGTCGTTGCGAAGACCGCGATGATCGGGATCGTCGCGCTGAACGAGAAGCTCGGATGGACGGCCACCCCGTTCTTGAGCGCCGTTGCGATCGTGCCGGCGTAGGCGTCCGGCTTGTGCGTGATGTCCTGGACGAAGCCGTTGAACTTCGAGATGAAGTGCCCCTTCGACTGGAAGAGCGTGACGACCGTGACGATTCCGAGCGAGGTCGTCACCATCCAGAAGAAGAGGTTCTGGAGACGCAGGATCCAGCGCCAGCCGCCGAGCTGCATCAGGCCGGCTAGGGCGAACATGATCAGCCCGAAAAAGATGAGCCAACCCTTGCTCGCACCCGCGTGCTGTCCCCAGCTGACGAGGCCGGGCCAGCCGCCGATCAACCCGACGGAGACGCAGAGCGGCGTGATTCCGGCAGTGACGACGGCGAGCCCGAAGAACGCGTTGGAGAGCAGCGACGCCGTCGACATGCAGAAGACGGAGACGTAGCCGATCGCCGGGTGGATGACACGGCTGACGAGCATGTAGTCGCCGCCGGAGCGCGGGATCATCTGGGTCAGCAACCCGAACGCGTACGCGAACGCGAGGCTCATCGGCACGACGAGCAGGAGCGCGAGGAACGGGTTGCCGCCGGGCCCGACGGCGAGCGCGAACAGGAGCACCGCCACCATCGTCTGGGTCGGATGCCCCGGGATGAAGTTGATGATCAGCGACGAGCGCGGTGGCACGCCGCGGACAAGGCCGGTCGCGGTGCGTGTGAACAGTCCGGGCTTCGCGACCCCTGTCCCTTCTGCTGCTACGTCACTCACAGGAGACCTCCGTCCAAGGATGGCCTGCTAGCCGACGACGAACTGGTGCTTGTGCACTTCTGAACCTGCAAGCGTCACGACGGCCCCGTGGATGTGGCCGCTGTTGTACTCCGAGCCTGTATTGATCGCGAGCGTCCTTCCGATCCGCACCTCCCCTCGCGACTCGTGGATGTGCCCGTGGAGCGAGAGGAGCGGCTGGAACTCCTCGATCAGCTGCCGGACGGCTGTGCTTCCGACCGGGATCGGGTGAGGCTGGCCGCCGACATAGCGCAGCGTCAGATCGGGGTTCATCTCGTTCGCAGTGTCGAGCCCCGAGTCGTGGGGCGGCACGTGCAGGTTGAAGATCGCCGTCCCCGGATCCTCGAGCTGGTCGGCAAGCGACTTGATCCGGGCGTAGAGATCGTCCTCATCGAGCTCCCGCGGAGTGTGCCACGGCGTCGGGTTGGAGTATCCGCACGAGATCATCTCGTAGTGGCCGACGCGCACGATCCGGTCGTCGCAGGACTGGACGTGCCGGGCCTCCACGATGACGGCGTCGCACGACCACGGGTCGTCGTTGCCGGGCATCACGTAGACGTCGATGCCGTATTCCGTCATCCGCTCGTCGGCGAGGGCGATCCATGCGCGCAGCTCAGTGACGACCATCTCCTCGAACAGCGCGGCGCGCGCGTCTTCGTCCTCGCGGACATTCGCAATCTGCGTCGGCGAGGCGAGCCAGGGATACATGCCGTTGAAGCGGATCGCGGCGACGAGCTCCTCGAGCTCCTCGTCCGTCGATCCGGAGCGGACCTCGCCGATGAACGTCGCCCTGAATGTCCCCTTGTCGTCGAGCTCGACCGGCACGATCGCCTTCCCCGTCAGATCGCCTCCCATGATCAGCGCCTGGACGCCGTAGAAGCGACCGGCGCCGAGAAACTTGCGCCAGCAGAGCTCCGAGCCGTGGACGTCGGACGCGTAGTAGAGCGAGAGCGTGTCCGTCGTGGGTCTCGTGCGCTCTTCGCGCTTCGCCCGCTTCAGGAGCATGTGAGGAGCCGATCCATGTGTCCGAAAACGTTTGCACGGCGACGGTAAACCTCCTTCCGGACGACGTCAAGCACCGGGCCCCGATCGCACCCCCCGAGACGACGATTACGTCGGGTCGAGGACGACGCGTCCCGCCGTTCCAGACAGAGTCGTCTCGATCGCCTCCGCGATCTCGTCGAACGGGAAGCGGTGGGTAACGAGAGGCGCTAGGTCGAGCTTGCCTGCAACTACGAGCGCAGCGAGCGCCGGGATGTCGAGCGCAGGAGTCGCGCCGCCGACGTGCGTCCCGAGCAGATCGTGCTCGAACTGCGTCAACTCGTACACCGGCACGCTGGCACTCACACCGAGCGCAGGCTGGCCGATCAGCACTGTGGTGCCGCCGGTACGGGTGGCGGCGAGCGCTTGCTCGGCAACAGAGGGGATCCCGATCGCCTCGAAGGCGTGATCCACCCCTCCGGGAACGATTCGCGCGATCGCCGCGACGGGATCCTCGGCGGACGGGTCAACGACATGAGTCGCGCCGAGCCGGCGGGCGAGCTCACGCTTCGACGGGACCGGATCGACAGCGATGATCGGATGCGCGGAGACGAGTACCGCGCCGAGCACGGCTGCGAGGCCGACCCCACCGCACGCGAGCACCGCCACCGACTCGCCGGGACGGACGTTCGCCCGGCGGGTGACGGAGACGACGCCGGTCAACACGCCGCAGCCGAGCAGGCAGGCGAGGGAAGGGTCGAGCTCCACCGGAACCGGGATCGCCGCGTTCGCAGGAACGACGGCGTGCGTCGCAAACGACGAGACGAGCGCGAGATGGTAGAGCGGCTCCCCGCCGCGGGCTAGTCGCGTCGTCCCGTCGGGAAGCACGCCGTCGTCCATGCAACGCGCCGCAGTCGTGCAGAGGTTCACCCGACCCTGCAGGCAGAAGTGGCAGCGGCCGCAAGCCGGCGTGAAGGTGAGGACGACGCGCTCGCCGACCCTCGCCGGATCGACGCCGTCGCCGACGGCCTCGATCGTCCCGGCACCCTCGTGGCCGAGGACCATCGGCAGCGGAGCCGGCCATTTGCCGTCGAGGAGCGAGAGGTCGCTGCGGCAAATGCCCGAAGCGAGCATCCGCACGAGGACCTCGTCGCGGCGCGGCGCCCCGAGCTCGACCTCTTCGACGCGGAGGTTCCCCCGCTCGACGAGGACGGCCGCTCTGATCTTCATCGCGGAGCCGCGGCTGTCGAGCTGCGCACGACGAGCTCGGGCGCGATCGGGATCTCGACGTCGCGGGGCGGACCGCCCTCGACCTGCTCGAGCAGAACGTCGACCGCCGTCGTGCCGAGCTCGTGCAGCGGCATCCTGATCGCGGTCAGCGGCGTCTCGAGGTACTCGCAGAGAGGGTCATCGTCGTGGGACAGGAGCGACAACTCCTCCGGAACGCGAGCACCGACCTCCCTGACCGCCGCCAGCGCCCCAAGCGCCTGATTGATATTCGCGACGAAGACTGCGGTCGGCGCGGACTTCGACCTCAGCAGGCTCTGCATGGCGACGAACCCACCCGTCTCGCTCAGCGGCGCCGTGACGACCCTGGGCGTACAGGCTGCTTCAGCCGCGCGCTCGACGAAGCCGTCGCGGCGGCGGGCGACCGTGTCGAGCTCGACCGGCCCGCCCAGATGGGCGATCGAGCGGTGACCGAGCTCGAGAAAGTGGTCGGCGGCCATCCGCCCCGCATCGCTGTCGCGCATCGTCACGTTGCGGCCACTCCCGGCGTGCGCGCGGTCCATGAACACGCACGGAACCGGGCCGCCCGCGAACCTGTCGAGGTTCGGGTTGCCGAGGCGCGCGCTCTGGATCAAGAGGCCGTCGATCCGGCCCTCCTCGACCAGCCGCTCGTACGCATCCTCGGCCGCCCCGCCCTCCCCTGCGTCCTCGGCCAGCACGAGCACGAAGCTGCGCTCCCAGGCGCGATCGAACGCCCCGCGCACAATGGGTGAATTGACGGGATTGCGGAGCGACGGGACGAGCAGACCGAGCGTCCCGGTCGTCGCGAGCCGGAGGCCGCGTGCGATCGCGTTCGGCCGGTACTGCAGCTCGCGCGCCGCCGCGAGGATGCGCTGCCTCGTGTCCGGCCGAACGGCCACGTCCCCGCCGCCGTTGATCACGCGCGAGACGGTGGAGACGTGGACGCCGGCCGCGCGGGCGACGTCGTCGAGCCGGGCAGGACGGACGCGCTCGGTCATGGGCGCCCGCGATGATAGTGGGCGCGTCGACCGTGAGCTAACGTTTGCGCGCGCATGCCGTCGATCCGGCCGGACATCGTGGAGGAGGCGCGCCGGGTGATCGGCGCCGCGCAGGCCGAGCAAGTGACGCTCCGCGTCCTCGGCGGCGTCGCCGTCCAACTCCACGCCGGCGGCGCTGTCCATCCTGCGCTTGCGCGGAGCTACCGCGACATCGACCTCGTTGCGACGCGCAAGCAGGGTCGCGCCGCGACACAGCTGCTGCGGGAGCTCGGCTACCAGCCGAACCAACGCTTCAACGCCATGCACGGGGCGACGCGGCTCGTGTTCTACGACGTCGAGCATGGGCGCCAGGTCGACGTCTTCGTCGGCGAGTTCCGGATGTGCCATGCGATCCCGATCGCGGACAGGCTGCATCTCGACGACGAGACGATCCCGCTCGCAGAGCTGCTGCTGACAAAGCTTCAGATCGTCCACCTAAACGAGAAGGATCTACGCGACATGTGGGCGATCCTCCACGAGCACGATGTCGCTGAGCACGACGAGGACGCCGTCAATGCCGGCCACATCGCCCGGTTGCTCGCGACGGATTGGGGCCTCTGGCGGACGAGCCGCCAGACGGTCGAGTCAGCGCGCACGCACCTCGTCGACACCGCGCTCGACGACGCCGACCGGGCGCTGCTCGACGATCGCCTCCAGCGCCTCTGGCAGCGCGTCGAGGCGGAGCCGAAGAGCCTACGCTGGCGCGGGCGGGCGAGGCTCGGCGACCGCTCCCAGTGGTACGAAGAGCCGGAGGAGGTCGCGCACGCGGCGATCGAGGGCGCGTCCGTGACCCCGGGTTGACGCCACACAACCTCCGCTCTTACAGTCGCACAAACGTTTGCGCGCCGGGGAGGTCGGGTGACAGTCGCTCGCTTTGCAGGAAAGACGGTCGTGCTCTCAGGCGGCGGCCGCGGCATTGGCGAGGCGACCGCGCGCCGCTTCGCGGCCGAGGGCGCGGACGTCCTCCTCGTCGCGCGCACGGCTGCGGAGCTCGAGGCGGTGGCCGCCGACATCGTCGCGGGCGGCGGCAAGGCGTGGGCACGGGCGGCGGACGTGTCGGACCCGGACGCGATCGACGCAACCGTGCAGGCTGCCCGGGAGCGCTGGGAGCGAATCGACGTCCTCGTCAACTGCGCCGGGATCGACCACGACGCCCCGTTTCTCGACTTCCCGCAGGAGGCCTGGCAACGCGTCCTGGCCGTCAACCTGACCGGTGCATTCATCATGGCACAGCGCGTCGCTCGGGTGATGGCTGCATCAGGCGGCGGCTCGATCGTGCACGTCTCGTCGATCTACGCGTACGGAGCCGACGGAAGCCAGGTCGCGTACAACTCCTCTAAGGCGGGAATGCTCGGCCTGAGCAGGACGATGGCGATGGAGCTGGCGCGGTTCGGAATCCGCTCGAACGTCGTCGCTCCCGGCTACACCGCGACGCCGCTAACGCGGCAGTACGTCGGAGATGCCGTGTACGGGTACATGGCGAAGGACTTCGACCGCATCCCGCAGCGGCGCATGGCGACGCCGGAGGAGATCGCTGCGGCCATCGTCTTTCTCGCGTCCGACGACGCCGGCGCGATCACCGGCAGCGAGCTCGTGGTCGACGGCGGCACGATCTCGAACCTGTACATCGTCGAGACCTTGCCCGCTGAATAGGGTCGCGTGCACGCATATTCGTCTGCACCCGGTCGACCTCCAGGAGCTCGCCGCCGCGCTCCTGTCCGCCGCGGCCGCTCCCGTCGAGGCGGCCGCAACGACCGCCGAGTTGCTCGTGCGAGCCGATATGCGGGGCACCCGTCGCACGGAATCAGGCTCGTCGGTGAATACTGCGATCGCTGCCGCTCGGGCCGTATCGACGCGGCGGCGCGGCCGGCCGTTGAGCGGGACCACGGCTCCACACTCGTCCTCGACGGGCGCCGTGCAGTCGGCCAGATTGCGGCCATGGTGCCCGTCGACCTCGCGGTCGAGCGAGCGCGCGAGCACGGCGTTCCCATTGTGGCGATGTGCCGCGGCGGACACATGGGCCGTCTCGCCGACTACGTCGAGCGCGGAGCCGAGGCAGGCATGATCGTGATCCTCGCCGCGAACGACTCCGGCGCCAACCAGGTCGTCGCACTGCACGGATCCGTCGAGCCACGTCTTGCCACGAACCCGCTCGCGGTCGGCGTGGCCAGCCCAGAGCCTCCGCATCTCGTCCTTGACATGTCTACGAGCGTCGCGAGCCGTGGCACGATCGAGGAGGCACGACTGGCTGGCCACCAGATCCAACGAGACGTGGGCCCTCGGCAACGCGGTCCTGCCAGTCGGCGGTCCAAAGGGAACGGGGCTCGCGCTCGTCGTGGAGGTCCTGGCAGGCATCCTCAGCAGCGCAGGCTTCAGCGACCGGACACCTGCCGACGACAGCCAAGGCGTTTGTTTCATCGCGATCGACCCATCACGCTTGCTGGGCGTCGGTGCGCTCGAGGCTGCGGTCGAGAGCATCGTCCAGCACGTGCGGTCGGCACGGCTTCTGTCATCCCATCACCCGGTTCTGGTGCCGGGCCGAGGCGGGCCCGCTCGCAGCCGAGACGAGCCCCTGCGACGGCGACGGCGTCAGCGCAGCGCTGTGGGACGACCTCGCCGGCCGCCCGCGCAGCCGGCATCACGACTCCGGCGGCGATCGGAGAGGAGGCGGCCTGACCAGTCGAGCCATAAGCGGAAGCGTTCCCCCGCGCGGCTCCGGCGCCCTTCTGGCGCTCGGCTGGGACCACCCGCGGTGCGCGTCGCCCATGCTCGCCTGCTCGAGGACCTGGCTGCACGAAGCAGGGGTCGAGGTCGCGTGGCAATGGCGCAGCCTCGCGTCGTTCGGAGACGAGCCCCTCGAGGCTCTCGCGCCCCGTTTCGACCTACTCGTCATCGACCACCCCTTCTGCGGCACTGCTGCGGCGAGCGGTTGCCTCCTCCCGCTCGATGAACTGCTTCCACCAGCCTGCCTGGAGGAAATCGCCGCCGACAGCATGGGATCGAGCCACAGCTCCTACACGTTCGCCGGGCACCAGTGGGCGCTAGCCGTCGACGCCGCCTGCCAGGTGACGGCGATCCGAGATGACCTGCTCGACGGCGCCTCTACCCAGACGTGGGATGACGTCGTCGCGCTTGCCCGCTCCAGACCCGGCGCCGTCGCCCTCCCGCTCTCCCCCGCCCATTCGATCTCGAGCTGGCTGACGCTCGTGGCGAACGCCGGCGACCCTGCCGCACACGGGCCGTCGGTCGTCGACACCGAGACCGGGACACGAGCGATCGAGCTGTTGGCCGAGCTGTTCTCGCTCGGCCCAGCAGAAGCGGTCGAGTGGGAGCCGCCGGATGTCCTTGGCCGACTGACTGCGACCAATGAGCTGGCGTGCGTCCCACTCACCTACGGGTTCGTCACGTACGCGACGTCGGAACTCGTGAAGCATCGCTGCAGGTTCACCGACATCCCATCGGCGGGCTCGGGGCCCGTCGGCGCCATCCTCGGCGGCACAGGCCTGGCCGTGTCGTCCGCGTGCCGACGCAAGGAGGAGGCAGCTGCATTCGCGGCGTGGGCGTGCGGGAGGGACGCACAGTGCCGGATCGTCGCTCGCTCCGGCGGGCAGCCGGCCAGCCGGGCGGCCTGGGCAGAGTCCACGATCGATGAGGCAGCGGGCGGGTTTTACAGCGGCACACGGGCGACGATCACCTCAGCATGGGTGCGCCCCCGGGACGCGTGGTGGCCGGAATTCCAGCTCACAGCTGGCCGCATGCTCACCCGCGCGCTCGCCGACGGCGCTCCTTCCAGCGTCACCTTCCATGAACTCGACGGCCTGTATCGCGATTGCCGCGGGAGGCTCCCATGAAAGTCACGGACGTCACATGCTATGTCCTGCTCGACCCCGGTTATGACAGAGCGGCGACCAGCTCGAACCAGGACGACATCGTCGTCGAGGTCCACACCGACGAGGGGATCACCGGCATCGGCGAGACCGACCTGAACGCCTGGGTCGCGCGTGCCTGCATTGAGGCGCCCGGTACGAACACGATGGATCTGGGTCTCGGTCAGACCCTCGTCGGGATGGATCCTCTCGACCCGGCCTCGGTCTGGGAGCGCCTCTACGTCGCCACCGCCATGACCGGACGCCGCGGCGCCCTGATCCACGCGCTCGGGGCGATCGACATGGCGCTCTGGGACATCTGCGGCAAGGCGGCGGGGAAGCCGACCTGGCAGCTCCTCGGCGAAGCCGCCCACGACTCGTTCACGCCCTACGCTTCGCTCCTGCCCAACCGGGGCGGCTCGTGGGATGACTTCTGCCAGGCGCTCGTCGACCAGGCCGTGTGGGCGCACGGGCTCGGCTTTCGGGCGGCGAAGCTCGAGACGCTCGTCACCGGACCGTACGCACACGAGGGCCTCGATGAGCCTGACAGCCGCATCGTCGAGGTGATCCGCAGCGTGCGCGAGTCCGTCGGGCCGGAGTTCACGATCATGGTCGACGTCGCCTACGCGTGGGATTCCGTCGATGACGCGCTTGCGATCATCGAGACCTGGGCGGAGTACGACGTGTTCTTCGTCGAGACGCCGCTATGGTCAGACGACCTGGACGGCTACGCCGAGCTGGCACGACGCTCGCCGATCAAGGTCGCCGCAGGTGAATGGCTCTCGACCCGCCACGAGTTCCTCGATCTGATGGATCGGGGTAGCGTCCACGTTGCCCAACCCGACGTGGGGCGCGTCGGCGGGTTGACCGAGGCGAAGCGAGTCTGCGACCTCGCCGCCGAGAGAGGTCGATTGATCGTCCCACACGGATGGAAGACCGGCATCACCGTCGCCGCAACCGCGCATCTGGCGGCAGTGACGCCGCACATGCCGTTCTTCGAGTTCGTGCCGCAGGAGGTCGCGGAGTCCGCGCTGCGGCGCGAGCTCGTCGCCGACGAGCTCCGGCTCGTCGACGGCCGCCTGCAGCTACCAAGCAGGCCCGGGCTCGGCATCGAGCTCGACCGCGACGCGCTCGAGAGGTTCGCGGACGCCGCAATCCGCCGGCACGGGTCGGGCAACTGACAGGGAGGCACAGTGCTTTCGATGGAGGACGTCCGCACGCTCGCCACGGGGCTCGACCATCCGGAGGGCATCGCCCTCGGTCCGGACAGCCTCCTCTACGCCGGCGGCGAAGCAGGCCAGGTCTACCGCGTCGACCCGACCAATGGCGGGACGCAGCAGATCGCCGCATCGGAGGGCGGGTACATGCTCGGTCTCTGCCTCGACGCCGCCGGCGCGGTCTACATCTGCGACGCAGGTATCGCGGCAGTCCTTCGCGTCGATCCTTCCGGCGCGCTCGAGAGGTGGTGCGAGGCTGCCGACGGCACCCGCCTGACCTGTCCGAACTGGCCCGCGTTCGGACTCGACGGCGCGCTCTACGTCTCGGACTCGGGCCCCGAGGATCCACGCGTGGCGGCTGGGCGCATCATCCGTGTCCCGCCAGGCGGCGGCGATGCGACGGCACTCGAGCTTCCGCCGTTGTACTTCCCAAACGGGCTCGCACTCGCTGCGGACGGGACGCTCGTCTTCCTCGAGAGCTTCAGACCTCGCCTGCTCCAAGTCCACGGCTCGGGCCTGCAGGTCATCGCGGAGCTGCCCGGCACGGTGCCGGACGGCGTTGCAGTCGACGACGAAGGCGGCTACGTCGTGAGCTGCTACTACCCCTACCACCTCTACCGTGTGCCGCCTGGTGGAGGGGCGCCTGAGCTACTGCTCCACGACGCCACGGGAACGCAGTTCCCAATGCCGACCAACGTGTGCTTCTTCGGCGACGGGCTGGCGACGCTGGCGGTCTCGTCGCTCGGCGGATGCACGCTCAGCGCCGTCGAGATCGGCCGTCGCGGTCTGCCGTTGAGCTACCCGACCATCTAGGCTCGCCGATTCAAATGGAAGACCCAGTAATCTCGAGCCCAGGTGCTCTGAGCAGTCGCTTCGCTGCCGTATACACAGGCGCCTTGGCGGATGTGCTGGACGAGCTGGGCCTTCGTCGGCAGACGCTGCCGCCGGAGATCGTCCCGCTTGCGGCTGGTATGCACGTCGCCGGCTACGCCTTCGCAGTCGAGGGTCGCACGAACCATTCGATCGGTCGCGAGGCCTCGATGCGACGAATCCTCGAGATGCTCGGCTCGGTCCCCGCCGGCCACGTCGCCGTGTATCAGCCCGGAGACGATACGTGCGCCCATTTCGGCGAGCTCTCCGCGACCTCGTTGCGCGTCCACGAGTGCGCAGGCGTCGTCATCGACGGCGGCTGTCGGGATGTCGCTGCCATTCGCGAGACCGGCTTGCCCGTGTTCGCGCGCTACCGAACGCCTCGAGACGCTGTGGGGCGCTGGGAGGTGCTCCGCTGGGGGCACTCGATCGCGGTCGGCGACGTCCGCGTTCGGACAGGCGACTTCATCGTAGGCGACGCCGACGGCGTCGTCGTAATTCCACGCGAGCGCATCCCGACCGTGTTGGAGCTAGCCGAATCACTCGTCGGCACCGAGAACGAGATTCGCGAGGCGGTCCGGCAGGGGATGAAGCCGCTAGACGCGTACGACCGCTTCGGGAAGTTCTGATCGGCTGACGGTCACGACGGCGTGTCCCCGAGAGCCGGGCATCCAATATTGAGTCCGCCTCTCCCTCCTGGGTGCCGTGGCCACGTCGCGGTCCGCTCACCGATGCGAGCCCGAGCTCGCGAGATGTGCCTCCTGGCCCGTGGGGTGCACTTATTCGATCTTCCTGCAAATCGAATGGATTCTGCATGCGATCGAGTTTGTGCACCCCACGCGCCTGAGTTTGCGAACCTACACGCTTCAGACCCTGACCGAGTTAACGCACCCACACGCCGATACGGCCGAATTGTCAGGCGAGCTCTCACAACAACGACAGTCACGCGAGCAGAGTGATCAATCTGCTCGCGCGCTCAAGTCCGAAGTCCGAGCTGGACTGGCCAGCAATTTTAGAATATGCGGCCGTGTGGCAGGTGTGCCTTACCTTGCGGCTGATGACCGCTGCAAAATCCACCGTTCGGGATCGGCGTGATCGCGCCGAGTAACTGCGGCTGCTGCCGCGCATTCAGAGCTTGCTCGAGATCGTAGGCCATCGCGATCAACTGCGCTTCGTGGAAGGCCGTGCTGTACATCAACATGCCGGCCGGTCTGCCGGAGGAGCGGATTCCCACCGGCATCGAGAAGTTCGGATAACCGGCGACCGCGGGACCCGTGGAATTCGTCAGGTGCGGCGCGACAATCGCGTCCAGATTCTGTGACGTCATCGCATTGTCGATTCCGGCACGAGCGGTGCTGGTCGCGTGACTTCGTGCAGCGATGTAATTGAGATCATTGGGATAACCGACGAATTGTTCCGCCAACAGGAATACATCCTGGTCGTAGTAAACGAGCTCTTGCGGGCAATGGGCGTTGTTGAACGCGATGAGGTCAGCCAGCGTGCGCATGTCTGTCTTGCTCAAACCCTGGAGATAGTCCCCAATCTGTGCCCGGAATTCGTAAAGCAGCGCGGTGAACTCATCACCGTTGTATGCGAATACGTCCCCCGTGTCGGTATCCACGATTGTTGCGCCGAGACTCGCCATCACATCGAGCGCGTGATTGGCAAAGGCGACTGTCTCTTCATCGCCCGGGATGCCGCTTCCGTAGTAGCTGTAATCGAAATAGCGCACGTCGCGACCGATGCGTTTGCCTTGCAACGTGCCGCGCTGAAGAAGTGGCGTGTAATCAGTTTGCGGCGATTGCATGATGCCCAGCAGAATTGCGACATCCGTCACCGAACGCGCCATTGGCCCGGCGGTGTCCTGTTGATGACTGATCGGAACGATCCCGTCTTGCGAAATCAAACCGAGCGTCGGCTTCAAACCGAAAATGTTCTCAACCGCTGATGGCCCCGTGATTGAGCCGTCGGTTTCCGTGCCAACCGCGGCTGCGCACAAGTTTGCCGCCGCGCCTGCGCCGGAGCCGGAGCTGGAACCCCAGGACGTGTAACTCAAGTCGTAAGCGTTGTTCGTACTCCCGCCACGCGCGCTCCAACCGACCGCGAGAGGATAAGTCTCAGCCTCATCGTCCCGGAAGTTCGCCCATTCGCCGAGATTAGCTTTGCCGAGAATGATTGCGCCGGCCGCACGCAGTCTTTGAATCAGCGGCGCATCAGCGGGGACCTGGCTGCCGTAGAGTGCGAGCGAACCGGCAGTAGTCTCCAGGTTATCGAGTGTCGCGATGTTGTCTTTGACCAACAGCGGAATTCCGTGAAGTGGGCCACGGACATGACCGGCGCGCCGCTCGTTATCGAGACCGGCCGCGATCGAAACGGCATTCGGATTGGTTTCGATGACCGCATGCAGTGAGGGATTGAGTTGCTGTATGCGGTTCAGATAACCGAGGACCAGCTCGCGCGCGGTGATTTGGCCCGCGGCCATTGCTGCGTGCAGCTGAGGAATCGTTTGCTCGACAAATTGAAAACTGCTTCCGGCGACCGCTGTGGCCGCTCTAAACAGCGAACTCAGGCCGCCAGGTAAGAGCGCTGCGCTGCCGGCCGCTGTCGCTGCCAAAAAATTTCGCCGGCTCATTGCCGGCTGGTGCAAGTCATTGTGCGCGTCTCGCGCCGTGTTGGTCCGATCTTCGCTCATGGGCCTACCTCCCAGGACTGCGATCGGCCGCATCCGAGACAGAAGGTTCCGGCCCCGCCTGCCGGGGCGCCGGCCGCAGCGTCTCGATTCGTTCGGCGCCGAACGTACACCTCTGCCCTGTCGATTGCAAGAGCCGGTCATGAGGACACCTCCGGCGGTGGAGCGTCGATCGTGACTGTTCACGTGCAGACCGCTCGACCCCGGCGCCCCGTGGGGTGCATTAACTCGGTCTCATGCTGCGGCTGCTTCGTATTGGTGGATCAGTCCGCCCAGCAGGTCGCGTCGTCGAATCGCGATCGCCGCTCTGATGGGCTCGCCTCGCGGCGAAGGCATCGGGGACGGCTCGGGCGCTTGCAGGGCCAGCGCTTGGTGCGGCCTCTGCTGGTTGTAGTGGCGCACGTAGACGTGGAGGATCCTCTCGAGCTGTCGGCGGTTAAAGATGAGGAGCCGGTCGAGGCATTCGCGCCGAACGGTGCCGACCAGCGCTCGATGTGCGCGTTCGCGTTCGGCGCCCGCACCGGTGTCCGGATCACCCTGATTCCGTCGTCGTGGAAGACAGCGTCGAAGCCGCGGCTGAACTTGCTGTCGGACGACCTCCACAGGACGGGCTGCCGACGCTACCGCGACATCAGCAGGGCGCCCCACAACGACCGCCGAGACGCCGACCGAGTTTGTGCACCCCACGGGGTGTATTGCCGATCGCTTCGAGCACGCTCATGCGCCGTTCTAGACTCTCACGATGCACCGCGTCGCGTCGGCTGTTTCCGTCGGCGTTGTGATCGTCGCAACGCTGGCTTCGAGCGCGCCCGCGGGCCGCGCGACGTTTCCGGGGCAGAACGGGCGGTTCGCCTTCGGATTCGGCGGCGGCACGATCATGACCGAGAATCCCGACGGCACCGATCGAAAGACGATCGTGCCGTTGACGAGCGGCGTCGCGGTCGGCGCGACCGAGCCCGCCTGGTCGGCCGACGGGACGAAGCTCGCGTACTCGAGCAAGATCGGCGGTACCGGCGGCATCTTCATCGTCAACGCCGACGGCTCCGGCGTGCGGCGCGTGACGAACGACGTCAACGACGGCGAGCCGACCTGGTCACCCGACGGCACGAAGCTCGCGTTCGTGCACGTGTCGAACGGCAGGAGGCGAATCGTCACCACGAACCTCGACGGGTCCGGCCTCACCGTCGTCACGCCGAACCTCGACCGCAGCCTCGACGATCCCGAGTGGTCGCCGGACGGTACGCGGCTCACCTTCTCCGACTTCGCCGACGTCTATGTCATCAACGTGGACGGCGCGAACCTCGTCGACCTCACCGCCGACGCGGGCCAGCCCGCGAGGGCCGACAACCCGACCTGGTCGCCCGACGGCACGAAACTCGCCTACACCTACAACATCTCGTCGCTCAAGGTCGTCGCCTCAACCGGAGGCGGCGCCACGACGCTCGGCGCGAACCTCGGCGAGGTGTGGGAGATCTCGTGGTCGCCCGACGGCACGAAGATCGCGTACGTCGCCGACGTCAACGGCCCGCTCCAGGAAGAGCTCTTCATCATGAACGCCGACGGCACGAACATCGTGCGGACAGGCATCGACGTCGCGACGACGCTCGACTGGGGCGTCGCCCCTGCCGCGCCGCCCGTGCCGCCGCCGGTGACGGGCGTGAACGTGAACGTCGCCCCGGTCAGCGGGACCGTGCTCGTGCGACTGAAGGGAACGACGAGCTTCGTCCCGGTGACGGCGATCAGCAGCGTGCCCCTCGGCTCCGAGCT
>WNGB01001868.1_pt1 | contig 42768 bp, 31 predicted proteins | sample 5400681 | NCBI WGS metagenome assembly WNGB01 (sample SAMN13153367, study PRJNA577476) | soil metagenome | isolation source: 115 cm soil or saprolite under grassland replicate 2 | place: USA:California | collected 2016-06-15 | reverse complement strand
TTCGACGCCAGGCTAACGATGTTATTGCCGGCGGCGGCTTCCATGCCCATGTAAATCGGGATGTATGAGAGCGCGGCGATCAGGCAGCCGGCCATCATAAGTCGCTTGCGCCCGATTCGATCGGAAAGTGCGCCTACGGCGACGAAGAGCGGCACGCCCAGCACCAGCGCGATCGCAATAACAATGTTCGCGGTCCGGGCTTCGACTTTGAGAATGCTCTGAAGGTAGAATAGCGCGTAGAATTGCCCGGTGTACCAGACCACGCCCTGGCCGGCGGTCGCGCCGAATAGCGAGATCATCAGTCGTCTGATGTTCTCCCAGCTGCCGAAACTTTCCTTGATCGGCGAGGTCGATGTCTTGCCGGCTGATTTCAGGTGGGTGAAGATCGGTGATTCTTTCATCCGCAGGCGGATGTAGAGCGACATACCGACCAGCAGAATCGACAGCAGGAACGGAATGCGCCAGCCCCAGCCGCCAAAATCCTCTTTGCTCATCGATGCCTGAACAATCAGGATGACTGCCAGCGAGACGAACAGGCCCAGCGTCGCCGTGATCTGAATAAAGCTGGTGTAGAAGCCACGTTTGCGATCCGGCACGTGCTCAGCCACATATGTAGCCGCCCCGCCATACTCGCCGCCGAGCGCCAGGCCTTGTAAGACGCGGATCACAATCAGCAGGATCGGCGCGAGTATTCCGATTGTCTCGTAGGTTGGCAGGATGCCGATCAGCGCCGTGGCCCCGCCCATGATCACCAGCGTGACCAGGAAGGCATACTTGCGCCCGACCAGATCCCCAATGCGCCCGAAGAACAACGCTCCAAACGGGCGAACCACAAAGCCGACCGCAAAGGTCGATAGGTAGGCGATCAGCGCGAGTGTGTTGTTGCCTTTGGGGTAGAACAGTGGCGAGATGACAGCGGCGGAAGCGCCAATCACTTTCCAAATGCCGCGCGTGTCTTCCCGATCATATGCGGCAGCTGCCAGAGTAGCCATAGTTATATCTCCTTCGATCTTACGGCGGTGCATCACTGCGTCCGATGGTTTTGGTTGAGCCGTTGGGCCTGGCGCGCCTGTCAAGAAACTGTTTCCTTTTCATGCGAAGGCGCGGAATACTCTGCCGGCGCACTAGCCGGGCATGCATTTGGTCGTATGGTGGCGCTTGTTGTGTAGGCTACCTCCTTTTCCGCATACTGTTTGGTGGGGTGTGGGCGGCCAGGTACCCGCTGGGTGCCGTCCCCCAGACCTCACCCCAAAGTTAACGTGCCTTTGAAGCCTTGTCTAAGTCCATTGAACGCATCGGGGCATGTTATGCATCGCGCGTTGGGTTGGCGGGTGCGTGAAACGAGATTAAGTTGAACATAGTATGCGATGGCCCGAATCATACATGACAATTGTCAAGCAGGATCAATGCCACGGTGAATTTTCTGTAAATGTTGGCTGGTGTCGTGCGGATGCTAGAGAGCATCATGAAGGGAATATCTGGCCTATTGTGTAAAGATTGCGTAAAGCCGAGGACTGAGGGCTGAGGACTGAGGACTGAGAATCAAGAATTGTAATGGGCTTGCGAATGCAAAATCATTCCACAGCGAAATAGATTCAAGCATCAAGCATCAAGCATACGATGACAAGGTGAGTAGCATTATCTTCACCCTGTCATCTTGTCATCTTGTCCGGTTCTCGGCCCTCACGGCTGACGCAGCGCGCCCACCAGCGCCTGGGCTTCGGCCGAGGGCGGCGCCGTGAGCTTGCTGACGGTGTAGGTGACGATGAAGTTGATTGGCACGCCGAAGATACCGGCGGCCACATTGGTGATGCCGAGGATGTTGAAATCGGGGTTCCAAGCGTTCAGCAGCATGTAGGCCAGCGTGACCAGCAGGCCAGAAATCATGCCGGCCACCGCGCCGTGGCCGTTGGCGCGCTTCCAGAAGATGCCCAGCACCAGGATCGGAAAGAATGTCGCCGCCGCGAATGAGAACGCCCAGGCCACCAGCTGTATGATGATCGCCAACCTGCGGGTGGCTGCGAAGGCCGCCGCCACTGCTGCTGCGAAGATCATCGCCCGGCCCAGCAGCAGCCGCTCGCCGGTGGGACTGCCGGGGTACAGCGTGCGGGCGTAGATGTCGTGCGAGAGCGCCGAGGCGATCACCAGCAGCAGCCCATCGGCGGTCGAGAGCGCCGCCGCCAGGCCGCCGGCAGCCACCAGCGCCGCAATCGTATGCGGCAAACCAGCGATCTCGGGCGTGGCCAGCACCACCACATCGGGGTCGATCTTCAGCTCATCGAACTGCAAAATGCCATCGGTCGGGTTGGTGGTAGTGGTGCGCTGCGTGGCTGTGCCAGAAAGCTCGGCCAGCTGGATCGTGCCATCGCCATTGGCATCGCGAACCACCAGCGTGTTGTGTGCGACCATGTTGGCGGCCCAGCGCGGCATATTGGCGATCGGCACGCCTTCGAGCGCCGTCAGATCAGTGAATTCGATCAGGCCAGCGTTTGACCAGTTGGCGGCCCACTCCGGCACAGCGGTGATCCGCTTGCCAACCATGTTGTTCAGCACCTCCCAGCGCGAAAAGGCCGCGTAGGCCGGCGCGGTGAAGTACAGCAGGCAGATAAACAGCATCGCCCAGCCGACGCTGTGGCGGGCCGCGCCAACATCCGGCACGGTGTAGAAGCGTACCAGAATGTGCGGCAGGCCGGCGGTGCCCAGCATCAGGCAGGTAACCAACGCCAGGAAGTTCCAGGGTGTCCAATCGTTGAAAGGCGTGACATACGATCTGGTGATGCCTTGCGCCGCCTCCAGCTGAGTGATCTGCTGAAGCGCCTGGCCGTACATGATCTGCGGCAGCGGCACGCCGGTCGAGCGCAGCGACAGGATCGTCACCGGCACCAGGTAGGCGATCAGCAGAATGATACACTGCGCCACTTGCGTCCAGGTGATCGCACGCATGCCGCCCAGGTAGGTGCAGAACAGCACAGCGCTCAGCCCGATCAGCACGCCGGCCAGGTAGTTCACGCCCAGGAAGCGGCTCATGATGATGCCGATCCCGGTCACCTGAGCGGTCACGTAGGTGAACGAGATGATCACCCCGATGATCGCGGCCACGACGCGGGCGCGGTTGCCGTCGTAGCGCGCGGCCACGAAATCGGGCACGGTATATTGGCCGAACTTGCGCAGGTAGGGCGCCACCAGCAGCGCCAGCAGCACGTACCCGCCCGTCCAGCCCATGATATAGGCCAGGCCCTCGTAGCCCAGCAGCCAGAGCGTGCCGGCCATGGAGATGAACGAAGCTGCGCTCATCCAATCGGCCCCGATCGCCATGCCGTTGAAGAAGGCCGGGATGCGCCGGCCGGCCACGAAGTAGTCGTCCAGCGTGTGGGCGCGGTTGGCCACGCCGATCACCGCGTACAGGCCGATCGTGACGATCAGCAGCGCCCAGCCGATCAGGTTGGCGGGCATACCGATCTGCTGTTCCAGCCCGCCCATCAGCAGCGCGAACAGCACGAAGCCGATCGTGAAAAGCACATAGATCAGGCCGATCCGGCGGGTGGCCGCACGGCCCTCGCGCACGCCGCCCGGCAGCCATGGCGCTGAGCGAAAGCGCAGGTCGATCCGTGCCGCGCGCCAGGCGTAGGCGGTGATCAGGCCCAGGAAGACCACCAGCGAGCCCTGGGAGCCCATGTAGTAGCCAAGCGGGAAGCCGGTGAAGATCTGGAACTGGTTGAGCCAGGGCGCCAGCACGGCCGGCACCAGCCATGCGCCGGCCCAGATCAGCAGTATCACACTGATCATTCGCACGTTGATCTGCCAGTAGGCCTGGCCAGCGTGTGGCTCCAGCGTCGCGGCTGGGCGCGGGCCAGCGGCAGTGCGCGCGAGGCGGCCCGCGCCCGGGCCCGGCCGTGCGCCCGGCGTGATCACGGTCGGCGCCTCGCCATCATCGCGACGCAGGCGCGGGAATAGCAGATCGAGCGCCCGCAGCGCCAGGAACACTACCACTAGCCACAGCAGCGCTAGCTGCAGCAGGCCGAACCAGTCAAATTTCATTGCAATTGCAAATTGCAAATTGCATATTGCAAATTGCATAACTGAATATGCAATATGCAATATACAATTTACAATCGTCAGGCGGCTTCGGCGACCACACCCTGCGCCGGCAGCGTCACATAGAAGGTTGCGCCCTGGCCTGGCCCGCCGCTCTCGACCCAGATCTCGCCGCCCTGGGCATACACCAGGTGCCGCGCGATCGTCAGGCCGATGCCGGTGCCGCCGCTCTGGCGCGCTCGCGATTTATCCACCCGGTAGAAGCGCTCAAAGATATGCGGTAGGTGTTCGGCTGCGATACCGATGCCGGTGTCGCGCACGCCCAGCTGCACGAAAAAATCATGCGCCTCGGCCGAGAGCGTCACGCAGCCGCCCGATGGCGTGTAGCGCAGCGCGTTGGCCAGCAAATTGATCATGATCTGCTCCAGCCGGTCGGGGTCGGCCTGCACTTCGGGCAGGTCGGGCGGCAGACTCAGCGCGAGCTGAACGTGCTTGGCGGCGAACTGCGGCTGGAACTGCGCCAGCACGCGCTCGATCGGCATGCTCAGCTCGGTTGGGCGCGGCACTACGCGCAGCTGGCCGGCCTCGGCGCGCGAGAGCAGCGCCAGCTCCTCGATCAGCCATTTGAGCCGGATGGCCTCGTGCTGGATCATCGCGAAGATGCGTGCTTCGGGCGCGATCACGCCATCGATCAGGCCTTCCATGTAGCCTTCGATCGTGGTCAGGGGCGTGCGCAGCTCGTGCGCCACATCGGCCAGCAGCGCCAGGCGGCGGCGCTCAGTCTGCTCCAGCGCCTCGGCCAGCTGGTTGATGCTCTGGCTCAGGTCGGCCAGCTCGTCATCCGAGCGGATGGATGTGCGTTCGTGGTAGTAGCCGCGCGCCAGGCGCTGGCTGGTGGCCGAAAGCTCTTGCAGCGGCTCGACGATTCGGCGCGACACGAACAGGCTGACCACCACAGCAGCTGCCAGCGCGGCAAAGGCCGATATCAGCAGCCCTTGATCGACCACCGCCTGAAAGCGCTCCTGCTGGGTCGGCGCGGTAGCCGGAGGCGTATCGGGCGCGAGCTGGCCGGTCTCGGCTGCCGCCTGCCCCAGGCTGAGCTGCGCCTCCTGGCCCAGCTGCGATCCGGCCAGGAAATGCGCTGTTGCGAGCAGCACAATCACACCGATCACAATGATCAGCAGATGCGAGACGAACAGCTTCCAGCGCAGATGTTTTAGCCAACCCATATAGGTAACAGGATACAGGGTATAGGAGACAGGAAAGCTTCGCAGTCTAACTGTTCCCTGTTTCCTGTCCCCTGTCCCCTACTTGCGGCGGCCGACGAACTTATACCCCACCCCGCGCACCGTCTGGATCACAGTCGGGTTGGCCGGGTCGTCTTCCAGCTTGCGACGCAGCAGACCGATATGAACATCGACTACGCGGTCGATCCCGGCGAAATCGTGGCCCCAGACGCGCTCCAGCAGCTGATCGCGGTTGAACACCCGGCCGGGCTGCTCGGCCAGCGCATACAGTAGATCGAACTCGCGTGGCGTCAGCTCGATCTGTGCGCTGTCGTGCCAGACCTCGCGCGTGTCGGGGTCGATCAGCAGCTCGTCGAAGTGCAGCGCAGGACGCTCGGGTACGCGCTGCGCGGCTGTCCGCGGGCCGAGCGCGCGGCTGCGCCGCAGAATAGCTTTGACGCGCATCACCAGCTCGCGCGGACTGAAGGGCTTGGTCAGATAGTCATCGGCGCCGACCGAGAGGCCGACGATTTTGTCGATCTCCTCGGCGCGCGCGGTCAGCATCAGGATGTAGACATCGAACTCCTGCTGGATGCGCCGGCAGACCTCCATGCCATCCATGCCCGGCAGCATCACGTCGAGCACGATCAGATCCGGGCGTACCGCGCGGGCCTGGGCAAGCGCACTCGGGCCATCCTGAGCTGTATGGACGCTGAAGCCATCGGCGCGCAGGTAGCTGGCGATCAGATCTAGGATCGGTGGTTCGTCGTCGACGACCAGGATCGTCGTGCTCTGCATCGAGCTTGCCCTTCCTGAGCTGAGAACGATCTTTCACCGGCTCATACTATGGGTTAGGCGTACACTGGGTTGACCTGCTGGATGGCCGTATTGTAGCATAGATCGCTTGACACCATTTGTGCTATACTCTCCTAATGAGCGATACCGTTTCCACCCGAACCATATGCTGCAAAGTCGCATCGGGTTGAGGCGCAAACCACCGGGTTTTAACCCGTGCGGTATGTTGACCTACAATCGTCCTAGTAAACAGAGTGAAGGATGCTCCTGTGTCAACGCAACCGCTGCTCCCCCAATCCGCCGATGAATTCACCAGCTGGGCACAGGCCGAGCCTTTCGTACAGGATCTGCTTGCGCGAACGATCACTCCGGCGACGCTCGATGCATGGCTGGCCGACTGGACGCGCCTGGCGCGGCTTGTGCTGGAGACCTACCAGCGGCTGTATGTCGCAACCACGGTCGATACCGAGGATCAGGAGGCCGAGCGCCGCTACTATACCTTTCTGGAAGAGATCTTTCCCGCATCGCAGGCGGCCGAGCAGCAGCTGAAGCTGCAGCTGCTCGCCAGCGGCCTGGAGCCGGGAAACTTCGCGGTGCCGTTGGAGTATATGCGCGCCCAGGCGCGGCTGTTCCGCGACGCTAATCTGCCGCTGCTGAGCGATGAGCAGAAGCTCTCGAATGCGGATGATAAGATCCGCAGCGCGCAGACGGTCGAGTGGGAAGGTCGGGAGCTGACGCTCGATCAGCTGCAGCCGCTGTATCAAGATGCCGACCGGGCGGTGCGCGAGCGCGCCTGGCGGCTGGCGCAATCGCGGCAGCTGGCGGATCGTGGCGCGCTGAACGATCTTTGGGGCCGCATGCTGGATCTGCGCCGCCGGATCGCCGCGAACGCCGACTGCGCGGATTACCGCGATTATCGCTGGCGGCAGCTGCTGCGCTTCGATTATACGCCGGCCGACTGCGAGGCGTTTCACACGGCGATCGAGCAGGTGGTGGTGCCAGCGGCCGCACGAATCTACGAGCGGCGCCGCCGCCGGCTGAGCATCGAGACGCTGCGCCCCTGGGATCTGGATGTGGATGCACAGGGCCGCGCGCCGCTGCGGCCATTTGGCGACGTGGCCGATCTGGATGCCACCTGCGCGGCGATGCTGGCGCGAGTGAATCCCGAGCTTGGCGCGCAGTTCGCGATCATGCAGCGCGAGCAGCTGCTCGACCTGGGTAATCGCAAGGGTAAGGCGCCCGGTGGCTACTGCACGTTCTTTCCGATCGCCGAGCGGCCGTATATCTTCATGAACGCAGTTGGCGTGCATGAAGATGTCAACACACTGCTGCACGAGGCCGGCCACGCCTTTCACGTGTTCCATACCTTCGATGGCGATGGCCTGCCGTACCACCAGCAGTGGGATGTGGGTATGGAGTTCGCCGAGGTCGCGTCTATGTCGATGGAGCTGCTGGCCGCGCCATATCTGCCAGCCAGTGCGGGCGGCTTCTACACCGATCGGGATGCGGCGCGCGCGCGGGTCGAGCATCTGGAGGGCATCCTGCGCTTCTGGCCGTATATGGCAGTCGTCGATGCGTTCCAACACTGGGCCTACACGCACCCCGACGCGGCGGCTGAGCCGGCCAGCTGCGATGCCGCCTGGTCTGCATTATGGCGGCGCTTCATGCCAGGGGTGGATTGGAGCGGGCTGGAGGACCAGCTGGCCGACGGCTGGCGCCAGAAGGTACATATCTTCCAGCTGCCCTTCTACTATGTCGAGTACGGGCTGGCGCAGCTTGGCGCCGTCCAGGTCTGGCGCAACTCTCTGAGCGACCAGGCCGGCGCGGTGGCGCGCTATCGCTATGCGCTGTCGCTCGGCTGCACGGCGACGCTGCCGGGCCTGTACGCCGCCGCCGGCGCGCGCTTTGCCTTCGACGCAGCCACGCTGCGTGAGGCGGTCGATCTGATCGAGCGGACGATCGCGGAGATTGAGGGCGCGCCGGTTTGATCGGGGCGCAATGGCTCTCCATGCGCTATGCACGCGCTGCGCTCAATGCCGTTGGCGAGCCACTGCGGTTCGGGATCGAGAGTACGCTGCCGGTACCGAAGCATGTAGCTGCATTCCTCCAGTCGTGTGGCCTGTCGCTGGAAGAGCAACGCAACTTCGGGCAGGAGACCGACCGGAAGCACGCGATCGGCGGCTTCGCTGGCCAGTTATGCTTCCGCTGGGATGATCGCTTCCGCGGACGTACTGGATTGCGGACAGCGATCAGCCGGCCAGAATCTGCTCGATCGACGCCAGTTCATCGGCTGTGAACGCCAGGTTTTGGAGCGCGCCAACCGCATCATCGATCTGCGCGATGCGGCTGGCACCAATCAGCGCCGATGTCACCTCGGGGTGGCGCAGCACCCAGGCCAGCGACATCTGCGCCAGCGTCTGGCCGCGCGCCTTGGCCAGATCGTTCAGGCGGCGCACTTTCGCCAGCTTGTCCTCGGTGATCTGTGTGGGCTTGAGGAAGCCGCCCTTGGCGGCGCGCGAGTCCTCGGGGATGCCGGCCAGGTAGCGGTCGGTCAGCATGCCCTGCGCCAGCGGCGAGAACACGATGCTGCCTATGCCCTCTTCGCGCAGCGCCGCCAGCAGGCCGTCCTCGATCCAGCGGTTGAACATGTTGTAGTTGGGCTGGTGAATCAGGCATGGCGTGCCTAGCGCGCGCAAGATTCGCGCGGCCTGGCGCGTCTGCTCGGGTGAGTACGACGAGATGCCGGCGTACAGCGCCTTGCCGCTGCGCACGATCTGGTCGAGCGCGCCCATGGTCTCCTCCAGCGGCGTGTCGGGGTCGGGCCGGTGCGAGTAGAAGATGTCCACGTATTCCAGGCCCATGCGGCGCAGGCTCTGATCCAGGCTGGCGATCATGTATTTGCGCGATCCCCACTCGCCGTAGGGGCCGGGCCACATCTGGTAGCCAGCCTTGGAGGAGATGAGCAGCTCATCGCGATAGGGCGCGAGATCCTGGCGCATGATTTCGCCAAAGGTCGTTTCGGCCGATCCCGGCGGCGGGCCATAATTGTTGGCCAGGTCGAAGTGAGTGATTCCCAGATCGAACGCGCGTCGCAGCATCGCGCGCCCGTTCTCGAACTGGTCGACGCCGCCGAAGTTGTGCCACAGGCCGAGCGAGATGCCAGGTAGCTTCAGTCCGCTTCGCCCGCAGCGGTTGTAAGTCATGCTCGCGTAGCGCGCATCCGCAGGTAGATAAGCCATGTCGTCCTCATTACTATTGAAGAGCGAGTTCATGGGCGATTGTACCACGGATCGACCACAATTTCGCCAATCCGCGCCAGGCCATCCGCGCTGCCAGGCACGTCCAGCGTGCGCGTGGCGATCGCGCCAAGCAGCTGCGCGATACGCTGGCGGGCGCGAGCCTGAGTATGCCGCGCAGGCCACTGGAGCGGGTGTTAGCAAGTGCCTGGGATATGAGATGACAATTTTGTAATATTCTATAAGTTTGGTGGAACGTGCGCTCTGGAGCGGGAAAAAACGTCTGCTGAGCGCTATTTGTATATCAGTTTGCGGTGGCCGGTAGTAGATTACTTCGATGCAGCGGCACATAAAATGCATGCTCTGGGAGAAGTAAAATTCAATGTGGCTCTAGTCATATGTGAGCGTTGGGGTTGGCACTATTTGCTTGACTCGCGGTGTAAACTAACTCTACATAGTGTTTCGAAATTACATAGGCTTACGCAAGAGAGGGGTTGGGGAGGCGAAGCCTCCCCAGAGTCTTCTTTTTCCGCCTATTAGGGCGGCGTAGCTGCCCTAATAGGCGGAAACACGGGATATTTGGATGGTCTGCGACCATCCAAATATCCGGCTAGTGTAAGTCCTAATCACATAGATTTACGACACAGCGATTTGAGCCTGCGGCTCATTTGTAACCTTCACGACCTGCGTTTTTTGAAGTTTGCGCGGGATTGCTCGCGCCCCTACAACAGCGCATCCATTTGGAGGTTGATTATGCTGTCACAACGCTTCAGTTTGGGCGTGCAGCTGGTTACCGGCTTGCTACCAGTCTGCTATGGCGCAGCCGTGGTCGTCGCGCTGCCGAATACCTGGCAGTGGGCGCTGATGATCGGGCTCGCAATGCTGATACTCTTGGTGCTTTGCGGCAGCTTCGGCTACCCACCGCAGACAATCTGGCCGGTCTTTCCAGCCGTGTTTCTGATCCTGGCCTGCACGGCTGTATTGTTCCAAGGCGCCTTCGACCGGCTGCCGCTGACCCGCCAGCCGAGCGAGCTGATCGTCATGTACCTTGTCGCCGCGCTGTATCTCGGCTGGAGTATCCGCGCCACCTGGAGGGCGTATTCAGCGTTCGCATAAGCTAGTGCATTTCCAAGCAAGGTTTTAGGTGTTGGGTGTTGGGTGTTGGGCTTCGCAACGCCGCCCGCCCAACACCCAACACCCAACACCCGCGCTGAAAGCGCACTAGGATGTAGCCCTGGCTTTTTAATCGACTCTTTGAGCGTTGTGATGCAGTAGGCATTATGTTGTCGCACCCTGTGCGTTCCAGCTTGTGAGTCGCTGGGAGCCGTTCGGGCCGCACAGTGGCCCGAACGGCTCCCAGCGACTTGAGTATTTTGTGGCTGCGATAGAGTGGGAATGCGCCGTAGCGCACTCCCACTCTATCGCAGCCACATTGTTATATTGGGGTGTATGGAATATTAGGTTTCCGGCCGCCGGAAGATTGTCAGGGTCTCGTGGAGGATCGGCACGAATGCGCCACTATAGCGTGTGCGATTCGAGCTGACATTGTGCTGGGCTTTGACGATGATGCCCTCGATATGATTGCGATCGAGCCGGGCTACGTCGGCGGTGAGTGGCTCGTAGCGCCCGCGCCGGCGCAGATCGCCGATCAGGATCGCCAGCCGCCCGCCGGGCGCCAGCAGATCGAAGAAGCGCCAGTAGCCGGCGCGCAGCAGCGCCCCGAACGCGGCCAGCGAGCCGGCTCGACTTAGATCGCGTGGGTCGTCGCTGTAGACCTTCATGTCATGGTACGGCGGGTGCCAGAAAATCAGATCGTAGTCGCCGCCGATCTCGTCGTGCAGGCTGTCGATGCCGCTGTGCAGGTCGAAGCCCTGGTAGGTGATCCCCATATCGGCGCAGACATCGCGGCTAGTGCCGCCACCCTCCATTGGGTCCAGCACCGCGCGCGGCGCATATGTCGCGCATAGGTCGATCAGCAGGTAGCCCGAGCTGTTGCCGGGATAACGGTTGTCGCCCCACGGGCCGCGGTCGGGGTAGCTGACGATGCTTGTCAGCGGCGAGCGGCGGCGCAGGTAGGCGTTGAGCAGCTGTTGGTCGCGCATATATTAGGGTCATAAGGTGACAGGGTGACAAGGTGACAGGGTGATCGTCTTTTGCAATCTGCAATCTGCAGATGACGGTAAATGCTCAATGTTCAATGTTCAATTCTCGGCCGATCGCCTTCCCAACCGTCGCCAGCAGCGTCGCGCGGTCGAACGGTTTAGCCAGCACGCTGATCGTGTCGCTGCCTTGGGCGTGGGCCAGGCCATCGCTGTCGACGCGCCCGGTCATCAGAATCACCGGCATGGCGATGCCGCGCGCACGCAGCTGCCTGATCAGGTTTGGCCCATCCAGGCCGGGCATCGTCACATCGCTGATGATCAAATCCCAGCGTTCGTGATCCGATCGCGCGAGCGCATCCATGCCATCGCTGGCCTGGGCCACGATGTGGCCGGCGCGCGCGAGGATCTGCGCCACGACCGTACGCACGGGCGCTTCGTCATCGACCACCAGAATCCGCAACGGCTGCTTGGAAGCCGGTGGCGGCGCGGCGGGCGGCGCGGCGGGCAAAATCTCAAAGTGGCGCGGCAGCTGGATGGTGAAGCTGCTGCCGGTGCCGATCGTGCTCTCGACCAGCAGCCGGCCATCGTGCGCCTGCACAATCCCATAGCTTACCGAGAGCCCCAGCCCGGTACCGGCTACTGTGCTGCCGCCGAGCGCGCCTTTTGTAGTGACGAATGGCTCGAAAATGCGCTCGCGAATCGTTTCGGCGATGCCCGAGCCGGTGTCGGCTATCGTCAGATCCACCCAATCCTTGCTATCGCAGGTTGTGATTGTTATCGTGCCACCGGGCGGAGTGGCGTCGCGCGCGTTGCTGAGCAGGTTAAGCACCACCTGCATGATCTGGCCCGACTCGGCCCAGACGGAGGTGGTAGAGCGGTAATCGCGCACGACTGTGATCTGCGCGCGCGAGAGATCCCAGCTAATCAGCTGTAGCGCGCCATCGGCGATCTCGTCGATCGGTGCCAGCTCGCGTGTGCCGTCGCTCTGTCGCGCGAAGGTCAGCAGCCGGCGTGTGATCTGGACGCCGCGCTGGCATGTCCGGCGAATGATCTCCAGCGCTTCGTCCTTCTCCTCCAGCGTGCCCAGCTGGCCCAGCTCGGCGTATCCATGCATACCCGCCAGCAGGTTATTGAACTCATGGGCCACGCCGGCCGCGAGCGTGCCGACCGCCGCTAATTTCGAGGCCGTAATCAGCTCGGCTTGCGTGCGCTGAACTGTGTCGAGCAAGCGGGACTGCTGATCATTGGATCGCTTGAGCGCCTCTAGTGCCGCCTGCGCCTGGGCGAACAGGCGCACATTTTCAATCGCCGCGGCTGTGTGGGCGGCGAATATCTCCAGCCCTTGGATGGTGGCCAGGCTTGGTCGTTGGCGATCGATCGGGTCGTCGACCGAAAAAGCCCCGAAAATTTCGCCGCGATGGTTGGCGATCGGGATCATCAGCATATCGTCGGCCTGCCATTCGTGCGGGGCGCGCTCGTCGACATTCGCTCTGATGTAAACACCTGCCAGATTGAAGTTCGCCTCGGCAGGGATGAAATACGACCGACTCACTTGGAATTGTTCCGGATTGTCACCAAAGAAGGTGTCCCAGCGGTAGGTCGCATCGCGCAGCAGCGCTTGCTCCTCCGGTGTGCAGCCGTATGTCGTGGCGACCCACACAAGATTGCGCTGGACATCGATCAGATTGACAACCACCGACTGAAAGCCCATGATCTGGCCGATCGCGTCGGCCTGATGCTGGAGCAGCGTGTTCAAATCCATGCTGACGCGCAGGTGGCTATTGAGATCGAGCACCTGCGCTAGCTCGTGCGCGCGCCGCTCCAGCAGCAGCGTCTGCTCGTGCGCCTGATCGATCAGCGCGGTGTTTTCTACCGCAATCGCCAGCTGTTGGGCCACGATCTCGGCGATATGAACGACCCGTTGGGGAAAGGCATTGACGCGTTCAGACTCGAGGTTGAGGATGCCCCAGAGCCCATGATGTGTGATGATTGGCACGCACAGCTCAGAGCGCGTATCCCAACCTTCGACCGGTATATGGCGCGGATCGGCGGAGACCTTGTTCGCTACCACCGTCTGTCGAGCGCGCGCCGCCGCACCCATCAAGCCCTTATGGATCGGAAGTGTGGGCGAGCCGGGGTAGGGCCGGCTGGATTGAAATGAACGCCCGTATAAGGTCGCGCCATCGGGCAGCAGCTGCATCACCGCAGTGGCTGAATTGCCCATCATCTGATGCAGTGTCGTGATCGTGCGATCGAGCAGAGCGTCCAGTGAGCTGGCGCGCGGCATTTGATCGATTGTGGCCCGCAGGATATCGAGCGGTTTGGCGCGCGCGGCGGCCCTGCGTGCATCCCGCTTCGTTTTTTGCTGTCGATCGTAGGTGTTTTGAAAGCGCTGGCGTTTCGGCATAGGTGTGCGTGCAGCTCATGCGTGATCGTTTAGATCGGTCGATTGGCTCGCCGTTACCGAAGTTGCAACTCCGGCGGCAATGTGATGAACTTATTGTACCAGGGAAACCATACCAAGGTGCGTTTGGCATGTAGAGACGCAATATTTTGCGTCTCTACATGCCAGCACCTTACTGAATCCGCTCCAGCTCAAGGTTGTCGCGTGCGCGGCGGCCGATTTTGACCAGGTCGCGCCAGGCAGCGCCGATCTTGACGCGCACGACATCGGCGGTGAAATCGTTGTTGGTGCCCTCTTCATTGCTGTTTGAGAACAGCGATGCGCCGACGCCATAGATATCGGCCGGCACGCCAAGCTCCTCGAAGCGGCGGATCTTCTTGGGGCTAAATCCGCCGGTCACAACGATCTTGACATCACGGCACCACGCCTGCGCCCGAGCGGCCCACTCCGGCGCGAGCGTCCAGCGTGTCCAGGCATCGTCGATCGCCTGGCGCAGCATAAACACCAACCGTGGGGTGACGCCCATATCGAGCTCTTTCAGTCCCAGCGGTGGAACGCTCCGATCGCGCAGGTTGCCGCTGGTGTCTGGCCGCACGCCGAACAGGCGGTAGCGCTCGGCCGACTCCGGATCGCCCGCGTCGAGCAGCGCGCGATAGCGCGCGAACATGGCCTCCATCACCGCCAGTGTCGCGCCAACGCAGTCGTTATCGAAGTCGATCAGTGCAATCCGTGGGATCGCGACCGGGCGCGTTTCGGCAAACGCCAGCATGCATTCGACCGTATCGCCCAGAAAAGCGGCAATCGCCGCGTGCGCAACTGTGCCGCCACCCAGGCCGCCCCACCAGTCGCCCTGCGCGTCGGTGGAAATGAACGAGCCAACGTCGTGATCATGATCCATGTTGAAGCGCTGGACAGCGATATTGTAGGCGTAGCCATCGGCGGCCTGCACCTCGTGAGCGTCGAAGCGGGCTGGGAAGAACAGCACCGGCTTGCCGCGCGCGGCGCCCAGCACCGAATAGACATTCGTAGCGATCCGGGTGGCGCGCGTGAGTGCGCCCAGCGTCGGCGTCTCCAGCAGCGCAAAATCGCGGTAGCGCCCGCGCACCTTCAGGACTGGCCGCACATTCAGCGGGTCGCCATCATAATGCGCGATCGCGCCATCGTGAACCGCTTCGACCTCGATCTGATCGTAGGTGTTGACGAACTGGCCTGCGTTGTCGTAGTAGCCGGTGCAGCATTGCAGCATGGATAGCGCTTTGTCAACGCCGGCGATCACCGAGAAAGGCTGGCGGCGCGTGAACCATTGCATCTCGACCTCGATATTGCCGATGTCGGTGCCGCGCGCCTCGACGCCGGCGGCGGCCAGCCGCGTGGAATGCCCGCCGAAGCCGTACCCGCGCTGAGCCAGGTCGGTCAGCATCCCAACAATATTTTCGAAATACTTATCGGAATACCAGCCCGCACGCATGCGCTCGGCGTCGAGCTTGAAGGTCTCGTTGGTCAGTCGCTTGCCATCAAAAATACTCATGAGTCTCGCCTCGCGGTTATTATTGTTATTATGACACTAATAATACAGTATTATCGATCGATTGTCAATCACTCCGGTCGAAATTCGTGGTACGAAAAGTGCAAGAAGGTGCTTGACAACAACTCATGAGCATGTTATATTGAAAGTGCTTTCATAAAAGAACAATTATATATATTCGAGGAGCGAGCCGCCTGGGGAGGCGATGATGCCCGATGCGACGATCTACAAAGTGGCCGAGATAGCCGGCGTCAGTATTTCGACCGTCTCGCGGGTGCTTAATGCGCCGGAACAAGTTCACGTGGCAACGCGCGCGCGCGTTCTGGCGGCGATCGATCAGCTCAACTTTGTGCCGCGCGCCGAGGCGACCGCGCGCGCACGCAGGGCTATGCGGCGAATCGGTGTGCTGGCACCGTTTTTTGCCTATCCATCGTTTGTGCAACGCCTGCGCGGCGTAGCGAATGCGCTGGCCGATTTCGCGTACGAGATGGTTATCTACAATGTCGAGTCGGATGTGCGGCGCGACGGTCACCTGGCCACCTTGCCAGTTACCCGGCGGATCGATGGCCTGATTGTAATGGCGCTGCCGTTTGAGTCCAAGGCAGCCCAGCGGCTACTGGCGCACGAGCTGGAGGTGGTGTTGATCGAATTTACGCACTCGCTGTTCAGCAGTGTCGAGATCAATGATGAGTCCGGCGGATTGTTAGTGGCACGCTATTTAGTGGGACGCGGGCACCAGCGTTGCGCGTTTATCGGCGATTCCGATGTGCCGGTGTACTCGCTGCATACGAGCGACGAACGGCTGGCTGGCTATCGGCAAGGACTGATCGAAGCTGGATTGGAGCTGCCGGAGCAATATATCAGCCGTGCGCCACATGGTATGGAGTCGGCGCGTCAGCAGGCGCACGCGCTATTCGATTTGCCCACGCCGCCGACCGCGATCTTCTCGCCGAGCGACACACAGGCCATGGGCGTGCTCAAAGCCGCGCGCGAGCGCGGGCTGCGCGTGCCGGATGATCTGGCCGTGATTGGTTTTGATGATGTCGAGTTCGCCGACTATATCGGGCTGACGACCGTTCGCCAGCCGCTGGAGGAATCCGGCCGCATTGCTGTGGATCTGCTGCTGGCGCGCCTGGCCGATCGTTCGCGGCCGATTCAGCGCGTGACCTTGCCGCTGACGCTGGTGGAACGTGAGACAGCCTAATTTGTATCGCCAAACGAAATCTGGTAACATTAGGTTCCAACGCTACTATCGCGACTCACATTCTCCCCTCATTCGTTCTCACATCATTCGTTCACCGTACTAATACATACCTGACCGTATTCTCCGAATTCGCTCGGCTGGCTTTGATGAGAGGTCGGCCGCTGTTCTCGATATATTCGATATGCCGATCGCGCGCCACCGTGAAGGGAGGTTGATTATTAGTGCGCGACATGCCTAATCTCAAGGAAGAGTCTTCTGTTGATCCTCGATACAACGACTGTTAGGAGGACAGATCCATGCGAAGCAAAGGATTCTCACTCATCGCGCTGCTGCTATTCGCCAGCCTGATTCTGGCTGCGTGCGGTGGCGGCGCAACCACGCAGGCTCCCACGGCTGCAGCCCCTGCCGCCGAGGCCACTGCCGCGCCGGCTGCTGAGGCCCCCACTGCGGCGCCCGCCGCCGAGGCCACTGCCGCGCCGGCCGCTGAGGCCACGGCCGCACCTGCCGCTGAGGCCACGGCCGCGCCCGCTGCCGCGGCTCCTGCCGGGGCGACCGACTACAGCAAGATTGGCCCCGAGCTGGCCGACGCCTATGCCGGTAAGTACAAGGGTACGACAGTAAGCCTGCTCCACGGTCTGTCCGGCGACGAAGAGAACAAGTTCAAGGCCCAGTGGACTGACTTCCAGGCGAAGACAGGTATTACCGTCAAACTGGTTCCCGGTAGCACCACCGAGTCGATCGCTGTCAAGGCGCAGAGTGGCACGATCGAAGATATCGTCAACTTCCCCCAGCCGGGCACCATGGGCAGCTATGCCAAGCAGGGCAAGCTGATCGACCTGAATAAGGTCATCAAGCCCGAGTGGCTGAAAGAGAACTACAACCAGGGCTTCATCGATACCAACACCGTGCCCGACGCCAGCGGCAACAAAATTCTGGGGGGTATCTTCAACCGCATCAACTTAAAGAGTATCGTCTTCTATCCCAAGAAGGCCTTCGACGAGGCCGGCTACAAAGTCCCCGAGACCTGGGATGACATGAAGAAGCTGATGGATCAGATCGTGGCCGACGGCGATACCCCCTGGTGCATCGGCATCGAGAGCGGCGGCGCGACCGGTTGGCCGGCGACCGACTGGATCGAAGACATCATGCTGCGCACCACCTCGCTGGACAACTACGACAAGTGGACGCGCGGCGAGCTGCCCTTTACCTCGCCTGAGGTGAAGAATGCCTTCCAGGTCATGACCGACATCTGGTTCAACGATAAGTACGTCTATGGCGGCCGCCAGTCGATCGCTACCACTGCCTTCGGCCAGGCGCCAGCCCCGATGATGCAGGATCCACCCAAGTGCTGGCTGCACCGTCAGGGTACCTTTATCACTACCTTCTTGGAGCAGGCCAAGCCCGGTGCCAAGGCTGGCGTCGACTACGACTTCTTCTACTTGCCGCCGATCGATCCGCAGTACGGCAAGCCGGTACTGTTCGCGGGCGACCTGTTTAGCGTGTTCAACGACCGCCCCGAGGTTCGCGCGGTGACCGAGTATCTCACCACCTACGAGTCGGTCGCGCCCTGGATCAAGATTGGTGGCGGAGCGATCTCGCCGCACAAGAACGCGGTATTGTCCGATTACACCAACCCGGTAGATAAGAAAGCAGCCGAAATCATTGCGAATGCCTCGAGCGCGCGCTTCGACGGCTCGGATCTGATGCCGGCCGAGGTTGGCTCCGGTAGCTTCTGGAAGGGTATTACCGACTATGTCAGCGGCAGCGCCAATCTTGACCAAGCGCTGACGACCATCCAGGACGGCTGGAAGAACGTCAAGAAGTAGCTCATCAGCTTAGCTTTGTCGTCATTTTTCGCCCGGCCGGGCGAAAAATGACGACAAAAGATACACATCCAAACTGCCCCAGGCCGCCGTCCGGCCTGCGTAGAGGAGGTCGAAGATGATCCAACAAACCCGCGAAGCCGAGAAGCGGCCGGCATCGTCTGCCGCAGCAAGTGGCTGGAATCCAGGACAGTTCGTTCTCGCACTGGTTGGCCTGGCCGTGGTCATTGCGCTCCTCTGGTTGGGTTTTCTGTACCTACGCGGAAGCACAAGCGCTAGCATCGTCAACGCGATCGTCGCCATCGTTTGGGGCGTCGGCGGGATTGCGGCGCTGTTTGGCACGACGAACCTGCTGATCGAGTCGTTACCGCTGACATGGCGTAACCGGATCTTACCGTTCATGTTTTTTCTCCCAGGCGTCGGCATTTTATTCCTGTTTTTGACGATCCCGACACTGATCACGTTCTACCAAAGTTTTTTCAATAACGATACCACCCAGTTCGTTGGGCTGGCAAACTATATCGCGACCTTTACCGATCGCTCCATGCTGGAGTCGTTCCGCAACAACCTGATCTGGCTATTTGCCGGCACCGCCTCGTGCGTCATCCTTGGTCTCTTGATCGCCGTGCTGGCCGACCGCAGCAAGTTCGAGACGGTTGCCAAGGCGATCATCTTTGTGCCGATGGCGATCTCGCTAGTCGGTGCCAGCGTGATCTGGCGGTTCATATATGCCTACGCGCCCCCCGGCCAGCCACAGCTCGGCGTGCTGGATGCGATCCTGACCTCCTTTGGTCTCGCACCACAATCTTGGTTGACGCTACAGCCCTGGAATAACCTGTTCCTGGTAGCGGTGATGATCTGGGGCTCGACGGGCTTCTGCATGGTGCTGCTGTCATCCGCGCTCAAGGGCGTGCCGGCCGACATCATCGAGGCCGCGCAGGTGGACGGGGCGACTGAGGTGCAGGCATTCTTCCAGATCATCATTCCCTATATCCAGGGTACGATTCTCACCGTCACGACGACCACCGCAATCGGCACGCTTAAGATCTTCGACCAGGTGTTCGTGATGACCGGCGGTCAGTATGGAACCTCGGTGGTGGGTACCGAATTCTATCGCCAGTTCTTCACCAACCGCAACTTCGGCTACGGCGCGGCGATCGCGATCGTGCTGTTTATCGTCATCTCGCCGGTGATGGTGTATAACCTGCGCCAGCTAGGGAAACAGGAGGGCTTCTAATGGCAGCAATGGCAAAAGTCAGCGCCGCCGGAAACCGGCGCAGCAAGCTTGTCAACGGCATCCTGATCAACGGATCGCTGGGCTTGATCTGTTTGTTGTGGTTGATCCCGCTCCTGGGTCTGCTGGTGTCATCGTTTCGCGACCGCAGCGATATTATCTCAAGCGGCTGGTGGACGGTGTTCCCGCACCAGGAGTATGTGAACGCCACACAGGCGCAGCTGACCAAGGGGCTGCCGCTGGATCAGCCGATCCAGGTCGAAGGCGTGACCGTCAGCGACGACCAGCTGCGCGCCGGGTATACTCTGCCGGATGGGCGCCGGCTGATCTGGGCGAACCGCCGCGCCCGGCTGGTGAACATCCAGACCAAGCAGTGGACCTCAAACGCCAATTTTACACTGAGTAACTATCAGAATGTGCTGTTTGGCCAGCAGTTTACCGTCAACCTGCCCGACGGAACAACGAGGACCGAGCAGGGCGAGGATATGAGCAAGGCGTTCCTCAACTCGCTCACGGTGACGATCCCGGCCACGGTGATCCCGATCTTGCTGGCGGCCTTTGCTGCCTACGCGTTCGCGTGGATGCGGTTTCCTGGTCGCAAGTTCCTGTTCGCAATGGTGGTGGGGCTGCTGGTTATTCCCGGCCAGGTCGCGCTGATTCCGCTGCTGCGCGCGTTTAGCGGCCTACAAATCAACGGCACCTTCCTGGCGCTGTGGCTGGTGCATACCGGCTTCGGCCTCTCGCTGGCGATCTACTTGCTCTATAACTACATCAGCCAGCTGCCGCGTGAGATCCTCGAGTCGGCCTTTATCGACGGAGCGTCGCAGTTTACGATCTTCCTGCGCCTGATCCTGCCGCTATCGGTGCCGGCGCTGGCTTCGTTTGCGATCTTCCAGTTCATGTGGGTCTGGAACGATTACTTGAACGCGCTGATCTTCCTCGGAACCACGCCGGAGCAACAAGTGATGACGATCAAGTTGGCCCAAATGTTGGGATCGCGCGGGCAGGCTTGGTACTTGCTGACGGCCGGCGGCTTTGTCTCGATGCTGCTGCCGCTGGTGGTGTTCTTCAGCTTGCAGCGCTTCTTTGTGCGCGGTCTGCTGGCCGGATCGGTGAAGGGCTAGGATTGGCTGGTTGACAAGGAGACAAGATGACAAGATGACAAGGTGAAACAGACCTTGTCATCTTGTCATCTTGTCTCTGAACATTGTGTTCGTATTCCTGCGGCTCTGGGTGGAGGATGCCAATGCCGATCTACACAACCAATCAGGGCTGGGTGCTGGAGACAGCGACGACCGCGTACGCGCTGGGCTTGAATCAGGCCGGGCTGCTGGTGCATCGCTATTGGGGCGCGCGCCTCAAAGCGCCTGATGACTACCCCACTGCTCCGAATCCCGGCAGCTGGAGCGCGTTCAACAACCCGGCCCAGCGCACGCCAGAAGAATACCCTGGCTACGAGGATATCAAGTTCATCGACCCGTGCCTCAAGGTAACATTCGCCGACGGCGTTCGCAATGTTGTCCTGCGCTTCGACTCAGCTGAGGTACGCGCGGGCGAGCCGCCCGAGCTGCGCATTCACTTACGTGACACGACCTACCCGTTCCAGGCCACGCTGCACTACCGCGTGTACGAAACCTACGATCTGATCGAGCGCGCGGTGACTGTCACCAATGCCGGCGATGCGCCGATCACGATCGAGCGGATCTGGTCGGCGCAGTGGCACATGCCGGCTGGCGGCAACTATCGCCTGACACACGCTGTCGGGCGGCACATGGACGAGATGCACATCCGCCGCGAGCCGCTGACCGAGGGGATTAAGCTGCTGGAAAGCCGCCGTCTGACCAGCAGTCACCACCATAGCCCCTGGTTCGCCGCCGATCACGGTAGCGCCGATGAAGATGCAGGCGAGGTCTGGTTCAGTGTGCTGGCCTGGAGCGGCAACTGGAAACTGTCGGCCGAGGTGACCGACTTCGGCTCGACCCGTGTCAGCATGGGCATCAACGACTGGGACTTCGCGTGGCGGCTCGAGCCGGGCGAGGTGTTCAGCACCCCTAGCAGCTACGCTGGGTACACGGTCGCGGGGTTCGGCGGCGCCAGCCGGCGGCTGCACGATTTCATCCGCGACACGCTGCTGCCGCATGGGCGTACCATTCACAAGGTGATCTACAACTCCTGGGAGGCGACTGAGTTCGCGGTGGATGAAGAATCACAGGTTGCGCTGGCCGAGCTTGCCGCCGCGATGGGGGTCGAGCTGTTTGTGCTGGACGACGGCTGGTTCCATGGCCGCGACCACGATGCTGCCGGACTGGGCGACTGGTGGCCCGACGAGCGCAAGTTTCCGAACGGGCTGACGCCACTGATCGAGCGCGTCAATAAGCTGGGCATGGAGTTTGGCCTGTGGGTCGAGCCAGAAATGGTCAACCCCGACAGTGAGCTGTATCGGGCGCACCCGGATTGGGTGCTGCACTTCCCCACGCGCGCCCGCACCGAGGCGCGCAATCAGCTCATCCTCAATATTGCGCGAACCGATGTGCAGGACTACCTGATCGACCAGCTCGATCGGCTGCTGGCTCAGCACAATATCACGTTCATCAAATGGGACATGAACCGCAACGTCAGCGAGCCGGGCTGGCCCGGCGCCGCGGGCGACCCGCGTGAGGTATGGGTACGCTATGTGCATGGGCTCTACCGCATCTGGGGGACGCTGCGCGATCGGCACCCCGACGTGATTTGGCAGAGCTGTTCGGGCGGCGCTGGCCGGGCCGACCTGGGCATCCTGCGGCTGGCCGACCAGATCTGGGTCAGCGACAACACCGAGCCGACCGCACGGCTGGCCATTCAGGAAGGCTTCTCGCAGATCTTCCCGGCCATTACCATGGAAGCCTGGGTCACCGATATGGGCGCGGAATATGTGCCGTTCGAATTTCGTTGCCATGTCAGTATGTGCGGGACATTGGGCATCGGCGGGCATCTCGTTCACTGGACGCCAGATCGGCGCGCCGAGGCGGCGCGCTGGATCGCTCACTACAAAGGCATCCGCCATATCGTGCAGTTCGGCGATCTCTTCCGGCTGCGCTCGCCCCAGGCGCATCCATATTCGGCCCTGCAGTACGTGAGCAAAGATCGTTCGGAAAGCGTGCTGTTCGCCTTTCGCACGCATTTGCCGCCGCCGGCCCAGCTGCCGCCGCTGTATCTGCGCGGCCTCGATCCCGATTTGGCGTACGAGATAGAGGGATTTGCCGGCGCCCGCTCGGGGAGCGCCTGGATGAACGGCGGGCTGTCGCTGGAGCTGGCGGATTTTGGGAGCGCGGTGCGCCGCATTCGGCGGGTGGAGTAGCGGGTAGCGTGCGAGGAGGTGACGACCTTCGCCCAGATAATATTGATGGGACGAACGACAAACGACGAACGACGACGCTTCAGCCCTTCGTCGTTCGTCGTTCGTCGTTTGTCTGATCGATCAGCATCCCTCGGACTGACTACTAATTCCATGCCAGCGCTTTACGCGTGGCCCAGTAGCGATCGGCTGGCTCGGCCAGGGTAGCCAGCGCGGCGCGCGCCTGGTCATCCAGCGCCAGGTCCAGCGCCCGCATGTTCGACTCAAGCTGAGCCACCGTCGCGGCGCCGCTGAGCACCACACCAGCCCACGGCTGGGCCAGCGCCGCCGCCAGCGCCAGCGCGTCCTCGCTCGCGCCAAGCCGGGCCGCCTCACGTTCCAGCACGGCCCGGCCGGCGGCGAAGGCCGGGTCGGCGTTGCGTGTCGTCAGCCGGCCGTTCGCCAGCGCCTCCTTGACGATGATATGCATCCCGGTGGCGCTCGCGCGTTCCAGCATCGGCCCGGCGGAGGTCTCCAGCACGTTCCAGGTGGCCTGCGCGCTGTCGAACAGCCGCACACCGTCGATCGCTATCTCCAGTGCGCGCTCAAGCGTGGCCGCCTGCGCGGGGCCGCTCACCGAGAGCCCGATCGCGATGCCTGCGCGCTTTAGGTCTGCCAGCGCGGCCAGCACCGCTGTGTCGTCCAGCACGCCACTTTCGCGGGTGGCCGAGTGGATCTGATACAGCCGCAGGTAGCCGCCGAGATTGGCCTGGCTCTCGGGCCATTGGCGCCGCAGCTGCGCAAGCGAGTGCTCTTTGATCTCGTGCGCGGCTGCGTGTACCTGCCAGCCGGCGGTGTAGGCGTAGCCCCACTTCGAGCCAACGACAACCTCTGCAGGTGATATTCGGCGTGCGCGCAGCCAGGCGCCTAGGAACTCCTCGGCTCGACCGTAGGAGCGCGCCGCGTCGAAGTAGCGCACGCCTGATCGCCAGGCCGCATCCAGCACGGCATGGGCGTGAGCCTGCATCGCCGCCACGTCGTAGTCGTGCCCAAGGTCGCCGGCGTGGCCGAGGTTGATGTAGCCGGGCCGGCCCAGCGCGGCCAGCCCCAGGCCGATTTGATGTTGCTCACCGCTCACGCGCATATACCTCGATCCATGCCAGCCAGTAGCCAATACGCAGTGCCAGATTGCTGGACTGAAGGTTCGACACAAGCGTCGAGTAGTATGGCACTTTGCCTTCGGCCAGGATGGCTTCGGTCAGGCAGCTGACCAGCGCTTTGCCAACGCCGCTGCCGCGATACTCCGCTCGCACATCGACGCCGATCTGCCAGAGCTGGTCGTTGTCGGCGCTTGCGCCGGCTATCCCGATCAGGGTTTCGTTCTGCCAGGCCACCGCTGCTAGCACATCCGGGCGCGGGCTGTCGAGCCGATAGCCGAGCGCGTTATGAAAGCCGTTATGGGCGTACAGCTGCGGTATTTGCTCGCGCGGCACCAGGTCGATCGCCACAGAATCAGGCGCCGGGATAGCGCGCAAGACATCATGGGCGCACAGAAATTTCAGCTCTGGCCCGGCGAGGCTCTGCTGATCTTGATTCACAAGCGCGGCGATCTTCGCCAGCGTTGGGGTTGCGAACAGTTCGCCGCGGTCGAGCCCGCTCAGCTGTGCCCGCGCCCATGCCAGGCGGTTGGCGCTACACGAGATCACCACGCCGCGGCCAAGCGTCGTCATGGCGAACGAGCGGGCGCGCTGCGGAAATCTGCGGCGTCCAGTAGCTTCGCGCGCCTCGACCACGCATGTCCTTTCGCCCAGCAGATCCGCTTCGTCGCAGGCCAGATCGGCAGCGAGAGTCTGCAGCATACGTTGAAGCGCCGTCGCCCGATCAGGTGGCTGAAGCCGTATCATTGGCGCTCCATCCGCGCGCCGGCCAGGTGTTCGGCCTCGCCCCAATCGCTGGTCATCACATAGCGGGTGCTGCCGTCGGCACAGACCAATGCGGTGAACACGCCCATGGGCCGCACGATCGCCACCCGCGCGCCGTCGATGTAGTAGCGCGCCAGGTGGTCCTTGCGTACCTCGGCATCGCCGACGATCGTCCAGTTGTCGGGCGCGGCGAAGGTTTGTAGTCGCATAACTCACCTGCTATCACTGCATGGTTTTTTGGCCAGGAGGGTACAGTGAGAGGGCGATGTCTTTGCTCACAGCATAGCAATCGGGCAAGGTGTTGTCAAGCAGAAAAGGCGAGTATAGAAGCCAAACTGATTGTCTCGTTCAGGCGGCTTGCAGCTCCTCCACCTCCAGCGGCGGCAGATCCACGTAGCGGGCGAAGATCCGGCGGTAATGCAGCGAGCTTCGCAGCAGCTGATCGTGGGTGCCGATGGCCGCCAGCCGGCCCTGCTCCAGCACCAGGATGTGATCGGCCCAGCGAATCTGCGAAAGACGGTGCGTGATCAGCAAGGTCGTGCGGCCCTGATATCGCCGACGCGCTGGCGATCATGAAAGGCCTGGCTTTTGCCGAGCAGACTAGCGTACAACTCCTCGCGCGCGTCGGCGGCGATCTTGGCTGCGATATGCTCGGCCGACAAGCTGCCGGTGAGCATAAAGAGACCATCGGCCACTAGCATCCCCAGAATCGTCAGCGCGATCCACAGCAGTCCGTTTTCCGAAGCCGGGCGAATAATTTCCTGCGCAGCCCGACCGATCATCAGCGGCGCGCCCGCGAACACCAGCCAGGCCATGATGTAGCAGGCCATCGTCACCAGTGCAAACAGCTTGTAGCGCCAAACGTGCGAGACGATCCAGCGCAGCGCGCCGCGCTGATCGTAGCGGCGGGCATTTTGAATAGAAAACTCGGTCTTCTGGGACACGGGCATCTCCATGGCACAGCGGCGCGTAAGGTGCGTAACAACGGATGTTCGCATCGTACCATCGATCGCAGCATTCGAGCGACCAACTGAAGACCGATACGTGGGTGGCCATTTGATGGAGATTCTAAAATCAGATATTGTCGCCGAGTTCGATCGTTTTAGCGTGGCGGCCAGTTAAAGGTTTGCACTTCGCCAGAGGCGGCGGTGCAGCACTGCTTTTGCCCGTTGATCACCACTGAGACGACCGCGGCATTGCCAGCCCGGATCCAGAAATCGCGCTGTGCTTTGAAAGTCGGCAGTGACTGACCGGCGCTAAGCACCTTACGGAAGACCGTCTCACCGTCGATCTTGATCTCCAGCCAAGAGCCGCGGTTGTCGCCGCCGTCGATGCTGACCTCGGCCAGGATCGGCGCATCGGGTGCGGCGGTCGGCGTGGCAGTCGGCTCTATCGCTGCGCCGGCTGGGCCAAGGGTTGGAGTAGTTGCGGCCGCGCCAACCTGTAGCTGGGCGGGCGGCTCGGGGGTCGGGGTTGGCAGCGGCAGCGGCGTAGGTGCCGATGTCGGCACACTTGCCAGATCTGATCGCGAGCTTTCGCCGACAAAGTTAAGCGCGCTCAGCGCCAGGTAGCTTCCGCCCACCAGCACCAGCACAACGAAAAAGACACCAAAAAAGCTAGGGAGCACCAGCCCGCGCACGCGCGGCGACGATGTAGCCGGCACGATACGAATCGGCTCGCTCATTCCGCGCTCGCGGCGGTACAGCTCGATCAGCTCGTCGGCCGGGCTGCTCAGATAATCTGCGTAGTTGCGGATGAAGCCGCGGGCATAGACATCGCCGGGGAGGTGCTGGTAATCGCCATCTTCAAGGGCCACGAGATAACGCTGCAAGATGCGCGTCTCGACTGCGGCCTGGGAAATGCTGATCCCCTGGCTTTCGCGGGCTTCTCGCAACCGCTCGCCAAGTTCGCTCATGTCTCCTGCTCTCTCGCTGCTCGTAGGTATGACGTACTCGCTCGTGTTTACACGCAACCCATTTCCAGGGCGATTATACCACAAAAGCTTTCGCGTATGGTTACGGTGCGATGACAGCGCTACGGCGCGAGCAGCTCATCGGCATCGAGAATACGGTAACTGTAGCCCTGCTCGGCCAGAAACAGCTGGCGGTTGTGGGCGAAATCCAGCTCCTGTGTGTCGCGTGTGACGATGGTGTAGAAGTGGGCTGTGCGGCCATCGGGCTTGGGGCGCAGGATGCGGCCAAGGCGCTGGGCCTCCTCCTGGCGCGATCCAAAGGTGCCCGAGACCTGGATGAGCAGATCGGCATCGGGCAGGTCGAGCGCAAAGTTCCCCACCTTCGACAGCACGAGCAGCTGCTCTTCGCCCTGGCGGAAGGCCTCGAACAGCCGCTCGCGCTCTTTCTGCGGCATCTTGCCAGTGATCAGCGGCGCAGCCAGGTTATCAGCAATGTATTTGAGCTGATCGAGGTACTGGCCGATCACCAGCGTCTGCGCGCCCTCGTGCTGCTGCAAAATCGCCCGTGTCAGCGGCAGCTTGCGCGAGTTCTCAGCCGCGATACGGTACATCTCGCGCGGTATGGCGGTGGCGTAGGCCATGCGTTCGTCCTCGGGCAGGCTGACGCGCACCTCGGTGCAGGATGCCTCGGCGATCCATCCGCGCTGCTCCAGGTCGCGCCAGGGCACATCGTACTTCTTCGGCCCGATCAGCGAGAACACATCGGCCTCGCGGCCATCCTCACGCACCAACGTGGCTGTCAGCCCTAGCCGGCGCCGGGCCTGGATCTCGGATGTGGCGCGGAACACCGGCGCCGGCAGCATATGTACCTCGTCGTAGACGATCAAGCCCCACTCGCGCTCGGAAAACAGCCGCAGGTGCGGTAGGTCGCCATTCTTCTCGGGCCGGTGCGTCAGCATCTGGTAGGTCGAGAGCGTCACTGGCCCGATGTTCTTGGTATCGCCGGTGTATTCGGCGATCTGATGATCCTGCACATTCGTTTTTTTCAGCAGCTCGCGGTGCCATTGGCTGACCGAGGTGCGGTTGGTGGTCAGAATCAGCGTCGACTGGCCGACCAGCGCCATCGCCGCCAGCCCGACCACGGTCTTGCCGGAGCCGGGCGGCAGCACCACCACGCCCGACCCGCCGCGCACATCACCGCCGGCGAAGAAGGCTTCGGCTGCCTCGCGCTGGTAATCGCGCACATTGAATTCACTCAGCCGCAGCCCGATCGCAAAAGCCTCGCCCTCGACATAGCCGGCCAGATCCTCGGCCGGCCAGCCGGCGTTGATCAGCGCCTGCTTGAGCAGCCCGCGATTGCCGCCTGGAACGCTGATCATGCCCCAGCCGCGCGGCTCGCCCAGCAGCGGCCGGATCTCGTCGCGCCGCGACAGCTCGATCAGCAGCGCCTGCTCGTCGGCGATCAGCAACAGCTCGTCGTTCTGTGATTCCAGCCGCAGGCGGCCCCAGCGCCCGGCCAGCTCGTAGACATCGGCGATGACATTTTGCGGCACCGGGTACTTGGCGAAAGTCTTGAGTCGCTCGACCATCGCCTCGGCCGGCAGCCCGGCCGCAGCGGCGTTCCAGAGCGAGAGCGGCGTGATCCGGTAGGTGTGAATATACTCGGGGCTCTTCTCAAGCTCGGCGAAGGGGCCGATTGCATCGCGCGCGGCAGTGAAGCGCGGGCTCTGAACTTCTAGCAGCAGCGTGCGGTCGCTCTGGACGATCAGCGGGTTGGTGGGGTCATAGGTTGATGTATTCGACATAATGCCTTTATTATTGAAGTAGATCTTGATCAACTCGTTCAGAGCCCGGCTGCGAAGTCATTATTGTACTACATTTATTGCGATCAAGCGCCTGATCAACTATCCAAGTGCCGACAAGTATGATGCTGTGATACAATAATGCTCTCTCAAACGACGTACTATGCCCCTTAACTACAGGACTTACGCGGTGCCGCACGCAAACGTCTTTTAGCCTGCCCTTCGTCAGGCTCAGGATGTACGGCAGCATGGTACTGGCCATTGTATCTGTGTTTCGTTTTTGCGCTCGCAGAGCGCAAAAACGAAACACAAAAAGAAGATAACGTACCGCTGCGAAAGAGTACAACGATTTTAGATATTTGGTTGGAGTTACCCCGAAATCGATCTAGTAGATCGGGTGAGTGTGTCTCATTCATTTGGCGGTGTTGTATTCCCCTGTCGGATGCTATCGCAGCGTATGGATTCTGAAGCTCGTTAGTGTTAGGGTGAATGCTATAGATCTGCCGTCAGTGTGCTAAGTGTCACCGATCTGCATCGCCACTTCGTCGTTCGTCGTTTGCCTGCCCTGAGCGGCGTCGAAGGGTCGTTCGTCGTTTGCCTGCCCTGCCCTTCGACACGCTCAGGAACCGCGGCGTCGAAGGGTCGGTCGTCGTTCGCTTGTCAGTGTGCTAAGAGCCACCGATCCGCGTCGCCACGCTGATAATCCGCGCGATCCGCCGCTCGATCGCTTCGTGCGCGGCGGGATCGATCTGGCCGGCCAGCAGCGCGCCGCGTGCCTGGGTCAGAGTCAGTACCAGGGCGATGAGCGCCGGCCGGCACAGCTCGTCGGCGGCGACCCAGGCGGCGCTGTATTCGTCGAGCGTGGTGAACTGCTCGGCGACCGCGGCGAGATAATCGGCGGCGGCGGTGAACGGCTCAACGGTTTGCTCAATGGTATCGAGCTCGCGCTGTTCGCGTGCGCCTTCGGCCAGCGTTGCGGCGCGGCGCAGCATGGCGGTGCGCGCTGCCAGAAGTGTTGCCAGGTAGCTGCGCACGAGCGGCGGCGTGTCGCCTTCGGGCAGAATCAGATATATGTCGGTCGGGCCGCGCGTGTCCTCGGCCACATAGGCGATCGCAATGTGCGCCGCATCGATCTGCATGTGCGCCGGCAGGAGCGCGCCGCTGAGCAGCAGCCGGTGGGCACGCATGCCCGCCCAGCCCTCGGCCCGCCGCACCTGGAATCGGCCGCTCTGCGGCGCCGTGAGCAGCAGCCCTGCGCCACAGCGCGCCAGCGCCCCGGCGCCAGTGTTGAACATGGCGCTGCTGCGCAGCCCACGCGCCAGCCAGCCGCCCTCGGCAGCATCGCCGTCGATCGCCGCGCCGTACACTTCGTCGTCGGTCAGCAGCACCATGCCCGCGCAGCGCGCGCCGATGCCGGCATGTAGGTGCAGCACCGCACCATCGCGCCCGCGATAGGCCAGAATGCCGTTGTAGGGCGTCGGTCGACGGTTATCGATCGCCAGGTAGGTGTGGTTCGCACCATACCGTACGGCCAGATCAATATTCGCGCCATCGGCCCAGGCGTAGCGCGCGATCCCGCCGCGCTCCTCGATCAGCTCGGCCAGCTGGTCGGCGCTTATGTCGGGGGGCAGCTGGGATACGGGCGAGGTTGGCCGATGAGGCAATTGGGAAAGATCATCGGCGTCCATGTTTCGAAAGCTGGCAGCATCGGTCTGGTCGCTGAGCAGCACGATATTGGCGCATTGCGCCAGCTTTTGCTGGGTCGCCGGGGAGAGCGCGAGCGTACCGGGAAGAATGATCAGCGCGTAGCGCGCCAGCTCCTGCGGCGTGGCTATCTCAGGGTCGAGCATATCGAACGCCACGCTGGCTTGCCGCAGCCGCTGCGCCAGCGCCGCGCCAGCGGCGTATGCCGGCGCGCCACGCCACCGCGCGCTGGCGTCCGCGAGCGCCAGATCAGCCGGCGCGCTGGCATTGGCGGCGTCAGATCCAGCTATGGCGATCAGTAGGCCGCTCATTTTGACGCGCCAGAAATCTAAGCGCGGGCCGCCATCGCTGCCAAGCAGCCAGTCGGCCGGCGGTGATGTTGCGGCGAGGAGTGGATGTCTGGCGCCTGGTAGCTCCAGCAGCAGGGCGTCGCCAGGCTCAGCGCGTGGTGCAACGAGTGAGCTTTCTTGGCGGCCTAATCGCTCCCGGAAAGGCTGGCCGCGCCGCAGTGCTACGCTCCAGCCTTCCATACGCAGCCAGTCGATCGTGATTGCGGCAGCGGTGTCGGCGTACCAGGTCGCGTATGTGCCGAGCATCTCGGGCAGGAGATCGGGCGCGTTTGGATGCGCGGCAGCGGCCGGATTGTAATCGAGCATATCGGGTGTGCCGGTGCTGCCGATGTGCAGCGCGATGATTGGGCCGGTTGGGGCCTGGAGCGCACGCACAGCAGCGCTGAAGGCGGCGATCCAGTCGCGCGCCGACGCCAGAAATGTTGGGTGCAGCGCGCTGGGATGCGGCAGGCTGCCCGCGTCGCGCCAGGGCCTGCCATCCCGATCGAGCACGCAGGCGGCCGGATGCTGCTGGAGCAGCCATGCCGGCGCGCCGCCGCCAAGCAGATTGCCGTGGAGTGGGCCGGGATGGAGCAGCACATGCAGGCCGAGCCGACTGCACAGGCGCACAAACCCGACCAGGTCGCGCCGCTCATCGGTCGTGCCATCGAGATCAAACGCACCTTCTGTGGTCGCGTGCCAGGCCCACGGGACGCGGGCCGCAATGGCGCCGATGCCAAGCTGGCGTGCGCGCAGCAGCAGCAGCTCCCAATCATCGCGCGGGGCAGCGAAATAGCGTAATTCCACCAGCGGCGGTGCGTGGCTCAGCTGGTTGCTCTCTGTCATATGGCTCCGATAAGGTCGATTACCGTGCAACTACAGCGACAGTATGACTATACCATAGGTGGTATGGCAATATCGTCATCGTCTGTATATGGAGAGATGACAGAACGTTGAAAATACACCGCCAGCATGCCGGTATAATGTTAGCAGGCTTACAGCAAGGTATGTGCTTTTTAAGCTGTACTTCGTTTTTTCGCTCGCAGAGCGAAAAAACGAAGCACAATAAGAAAGTAAAGTGCCACCCTGCCGAAAGCTAAAAACGCTAACCGCGTAAGTTCTGCTATTTGTGTGAGGAGATCAACAATGAACGTCAACCCAGGTATCTTCAAAGCGTATGACATTCGCGGCATATACCCGACTGATCTGAATGAGGAGGCCGCCTATGCGATCGGGCGGGCGTTCGTGACCTTCCTGGCTGTCGATCGTGTGCTGGTCGGGCGCGACATGCGGCTGTCCGGCCCGCGGATCTTCGACGCTGTGACGCGTGGCATTATGGATCAAGGCGCCGATGTGATCAACATTGGCATGGTCAGCACCGATCAGTTCTATTTCGCCTGCTCCGAAAAGCAGCTGCCTGGCATGATGGTCACAGCCTCGCATAATCCGAAGGAATACAGCGGCTTCAAGATGGTGCGCCAGATGCCCTACCTGCTCAGCGGCGCCGAGGGTATTCAGGATCTGCGGCGGATCGTCGAGGCCGACGCCTACGCGCCTGTGGCGCGCAAGGGCGGCATGAGCGATCTGGATCTGTCGGAGCAGTTTGTCGAGGCAGTGCTGGGATTATTGGACATAAGCGCGCTGAAGCCGCTCAAGGTTGTCGCCGATACGGGCAACGGTATGGTCGGCCCGATCCTCAAGCGCGTCTTCGCGCGTTTGCCGGTCGAGCTGGTCGGCCTGTATCTCGATCCCGATGGCAGCCTGCCCAACCACGGGCTCGATCCATTGCAGCCCGAGAATCGCGCTGAGCTTGAGCGGCGCGTGATCTCCGAGGGCGCCGATGCCGGCTTCGCATTCGACGGCGACGGCGATCGCTTCTTCGTGATCGACGATCGCGGCGAGTTTGTGGCCGGCGACTACCTGACCGCGCTGCTCGGTCGCTACCTGCTGCAGCAGAACCCCGGCCGCAAGATCGTCTATGATGTGCGCGCCTCGTGGGCGGTGCCGCAGTTGATCACGGCTGCCGGCGGCACCCCACTGATCGAGCGGGTCGGCCACGCCTTTATTAAGCGTCGGATGGCATCCGACAATGTGCTGTTCGGCGGTGAGGTTACCGGTCACTATTACTTCGAGGGCTTCAACTACGCCGACTCAGGTATCATCCCGGCGCTGCTGATCATGGAGATGCTATCGAAAGGCGGCGAGAAGATGTCGGCTCTGCTGCGGCCGCTGGAGGCGACCTACTTTATCTCGGGCGAGATCAACTCGACCGTGTCGGATGGCAAGGCCAAGATGGAGGAGCTGGCCGAGCGCTACGGCGACGGCGCGATCGAGCGGCTGGATGGCATCTCAATCAGCTATCCGACCTGGCACTTCAACGTGCGTGGCTCAAACACCGAGCCGCTGCTACGGCTGAATCTTGAGTCGATCGCCAGCCGCGCCGAGATGGAGCAGCGGCGCGACGAAGTGCTGGCGATTATTCGGGGGTGAGCGGCGCGACGAGGTGCAGCGGCTGCTTCGAATTCCTATGGCAGATTAAGCCATCCTACTGCTTTGGTACGTACACCAGCCCCTGCATGGTGGCGCGATAGCGGGTGCCCTGCGAGTCCTGGCTGATTCGCTCTGGCGTGCCAATAAAGGCCGGCGGCGCGTTCGGGCTGACGATCGCCTCGGGGCCATACTTCGGATCCCGCCGCGCTAGCTCGATGAACGCCTCCTGGTACGCTTCGCGCACGTCTTTCCCTGCCGGCACGATAATTTCTTGATCCTGCAAGGTAAATGTGCCGGCCGGGATATAGATCTTCTGCACCGGCGTGGTGGTTGGCTGCGGCGTCGAGATCACGCCCGGCAGAACCTGGTCGACGATCCTGGGGAACGCGAATACCAGTGTCGCCCCGATCAGCCCCAGCACCAGCAGCAGCACCAGCAGCCCGCGTATGAAGCCGCCGCCCCGGCCTGGCTGTGCTTGTGGCGCGGGCGCGGAGATCGGCGCCGCCGGCGCGGCGGGCCGGGCCTGGACAGCCGGCGGATTTCCAGCCGATGGTGGGACGGCGATCGGCGGCTTGGCTGGGGTGGCGGCGGTCGGTGTGGCGACTTGCGGCTGCGGCGTCAGCACGGTCGTTTTCTGAGATACGCGCACCTGCGGCGGCGGCGGGCGCAGCGCGTCGCGGAACTCGGCGATCGATTGGAAGCGATCATCCGGGTTCATCTGGAGCGCCTTCTGCAGCGCCTCCGAAGTGCGCTTGGAGATCGTCGGCTTTAGCCCGTAGACTGGCGGAAATGAGAACGGCGGCTCGTCGCGCGGGTCGCGGCCAGTCAATATATGGTGCAGTGTCGCGGCGAGCGCGTAGATATCGGACTCAACCGTAGCTAGCCCCTGATACTGTTCGGGCGGCGCATAGCCGGGCGTGCCGATCTGGGTGCCACGTTCGGCGCGCTGGAACACCTTGGCGATGCCGAAGTCGATCAGCTTCACCTTACCATCCGCCTCGATCATCACGTTCGAGGGCTTCATATCGCGGAAGATGATCGGCTCGGGCTTGTGGTTGTGCAGGTAGTCGAGCACATCGCAGATCTCGTCGGCCCACTCCAGCACCTGTTGCTCCGGCAGGCCACCAGGGTGTTTGTGGATGATCTCCTCCAGGTCTTCGCCGCGCACGAAATCCATCGCCAGATACTGGCGCCCCTCATCCTTGAAATCGGCATAGACCTTAGGAATGCGCGGGTGCGATAGCCGGCGCAGCATCTTCGCCTCGGCCTCGAAGCGGTCGATCGCCTCGGTACGATCTTTCGGGTTGGTGAAGTTGTCGATCATCTCCTTGACCGCATACACCTTCCCGTCGTCATCAATCGTCTCAAACACCGAACCCTGCCCACCCGATTTAATGACCCGCGTGATGTAGTAGCGCGGGCCGTCGTTGTTCAGCACCATATCGTGTGCACAGTGCTGGCAGAATTTGGCTCTGCGCAGGTTCGGCTTATGGCAATTGGGGCAGAGGATTTGCTGAACCTCGGCCATAGGTATCCTTGTAGTCGGCGGCGCGGCGCTCGCCATGACGAACTCCTGTGTTAGCGTAGCATACGGACGCGGATCCGGCAAGCAAATACGCCGATCCCACGGATTGCACGAAATGGTTCTCTGGGAAGATCTACGTTGAAAGGGGGCGTGAGGTTGCAGGCGATCAGCGACGAGTGACGAGTGACGAGGACTTTAACGCCGGGTGCCCTCTGGGCGTCGCAGAGACGCAAAGAAGCAAAGAAGGATCATTCAGATCTCCATGTCTCCGTTCCTTTGCGTCTCCGCGTTGAACGCACCCTGTCCCCCTGTCCCTCGTTCGAACACTGCCAGCGCCTCCATATGCGGTGTCTGCGGGAACATGTCGTAGCCGCGCAGCTCGGTCAGCCGGTAGCCGGCCGCGAGCGCGCGCGAATCCTCTATCTGCGAGAGCGCGTTGCAGGAGACATACGACGGCATCGAACTGGCCGATCGACTGGTCGCGCAGGAACGCCAGCACGTCGGCGGCGACCACGGCGACGTTGCGCACGCCGTTGCTGGCGATGTTGCGCTCGGCCAGCTGGGCGCTCTCCTCGACCGACTCGACACAGGTGACATGCCCGACCCGACCAGCCAGATGCAGCGCGATCGTCCCGACGCCGCCGTAGAGATCGGCCACGACCAAAGACGAAGGACGAAGGACGAAGGACGAATCTTCACGCTCTTTCGTCTTTGGTCGTTGGTCCTTCGTCATGACATTGGCGACATCGTCGAGCAGCGGCAGCAGCAGGTGGACATTGTTCTGAAAGAACGTGTTCGGGCCGATCGCCAGGGTTCGGTTGCCCACGCGCATGTCCAGTAGGCCGGCGCCCCAGTGGCGTAGCGGCGTGCCGAAGGACATGTCGGTCAGCGTATCGTTGACCAGCCAGTGGAAGCCGTCGACGCCCGGCTGGGCCAGCGCGTGCTCGGCCACTTGCTCGATCGCCGCCGCGTACGCGCCATCCGCGTCGGGCGCAGCTGTGATAACGGCCAGCAGCAAGGTATCTTGCGGGCTGCGCCGCACCACGATGTAGCGCAGAAAGCCCGCGTGTGAGCGCAGATCGTAATCGGGCAGGCCGAGCGCGACTGCCCACTCGTAGACGCTGCGCGCGATCGCGAACGCCTCCGGTGGGATTAAGTGGCATTCCTGAAGATCGACGATATAGTTGAACTTGCCGCCGCGCCGCAGCCCAAAGCGCTCTTTGCTGGTGACATAATCCATACGCGTGCGGTATTCGAATGGTACGGGCGATGCGACCATCGTCACCTGCTCCAGCATGTCGGCTGGCAGATCGCCGGCCCATAGCGCCTGGAGCGCGGCGCGCTTGGCGGCCACCTGTGATTCGTAGCCGCGATCCTGGAAGGTGCAGCCGCCGCAAAAGCCCAGCGGCGGGGCATGCTGGCAGCGCGGCGTCGCCGGCTCGCCAGCGCCGGCGGCCTCGACAATTTGGCGGCGAAAGAGCTTGGGGGTCAGGGTCATCCGTCAAACCCTTCTTCATCAACCACCCGTCGCATGCGTGTCAGCAGCTGCGCGCGCCTGACCATATCCACCAGCGCGGGTGCGCACGGCGGCGCCTGGTAGATTTCGCCATTCGCGCGATCGGTGATCCGCCCGCCGGCCAGATCCAGCCGTACCACACCACCAGGCGCGATCGCCGCGACGGCGGCGGGGCAGATCAGCACCGGTAGGCCGTACGCCTCAGCCGCCACGACAAAGCCGGCGTCGACCGAGGCGCAGACGATTGCGGCGAAGCCGGCTGCCTGAAGCGCCAGCACCGCAATCTCCGAATCCGGCCCGGCTCCGAAATCTGCGCCGGCCAGCAGTACATCGCCCTCGCGGGCCGCTTCAGCGATCGCCTGATCGACACCGGCCAGGCAGTGCGCCGCCAGCCAGGCCGGGTCGGCGTCGGCGTGGTGTTCGGGCGCGATAATGGCAGCGGTGCTAATGCCATCGCCGACACGGTGGATTGTGCCATAAAGAATCATGCCCGTAGTATAGCATTCTTCCGAAACCCCGGCCTTCAGGCGCGCTGTGATCGCGCCTCAGGTCGCATCTCAGATTCGGGGCCGGATTGTATAGAGTCTGTGTGGCATACCGCATGCAAGGAGCAAGATATTGAGCTTTCTTATTTCGCCTATGAAACGCTATCGGCTGGTGACGTCGACGATCACCGGGTGGTGCGGCAGGGTGTGCGGGCATTCCTGGCGACCCAGCCGGATCTGCTGGTCGTCGGCGACGCTGAGTCGGGCGCGCTGGCTGTGGATCTGGCCGCGCGCTACGTTCCCGATGTGGCGCTGATGGATCTGGTGATGCCGGGCATGGATGGCGTCGAGGCCACGCGTCAACTGAAGCGCGTCAGCCCGCGCACGCAGATCATTGTGCTTACCTCTTATCACGACGACGAGCACATCTTCCCGGTGCTGCGCGCCGGCGCGCTCTCGTACCTGCTGAAGGATAGTGGCGTCGACGCGCTGGCCGAGGCCGTGCGTGGCGCGGCGCGTGGCCAGGTCGCGCTGCACCCGCGCATGGCGGCGCGCGTGATTCGCGATCTGCAAGGCGCGCCGCGCGACAAACTCAACCCCTTCAGCGAGCTGAGCGAGCGCGAACTGGAGGTTCTGCGCCTGATCGCCGATGGGCGCAGCAATGCCGAGATCGCCGCGCAGCTGGTGCTCAGCGAAAAGACCGTGAAGGGTCATGTCAGCAATATGTTGAGCAAGCTCCAGCTGGCCGATCGCACGCAGGCGGCTATCTATGCCCTGCGTGGCGGGATCGGGCGCAAAGATTAAGCAGGTTTCTTCTTTCGTACCAGTCAAACGCTTTTTGAGATGTCGTTGAACAACGCATCACGAATCATTCACAATTCTTTGCGATACCCCACAAAATAGCACGACGCCCGAAATCCCATCGCCGTATACAACACACGTGCGGCCACATTGTGGGGATTGAAGACGAGGCTCGCCCGCCGCATGCCGGCGGCCTTCATACGGCGCAGCCCTTCGGCCATCACCGCTTTGCCCAAGCCTTGGCCCTGAAACTCCGGATGCGTGCCGACCGGCTCAAACATGCCCACCGCATTCACCGGATCGAACCAGATCGTGCAGGCCGATGCACCGCGGCCATCGGGTGCGCGCACAAACAAATCGCGCTCGCCGTCGTAGACTGCCGAGCCCATGAATTGCGCATACTTCGCCCAGTAGCCGTCCCAATCCCGATCGGGTTCAAATGCGGCGTAGGTCACCCGCGCCCGCAGTCGGCCGTCGTCCAGATTGCGCACCCCCTGCACCGTAAAGCCGTCCGGCAACGGGATCGTCGGCAACGCATCCAACGGCCATTCGAACAGTGGCTGCGGCGGATCCGCCGGGATCACCACAAACCCGCGCGCCTGATACAGGCGCTTCATGATTGTGTCGTTGTCGAAAATGCAAAAGTGTGAAAGCTGCTTCAGTCCAGCCTCACGCGCCCGCGCCTCGGCCCAGGGCATATACTGATCCATCACGACCTCGTGTGCCGGCGTACCATGCAGCGCCGGACTCACAAACACATCGAACGCTCCTTCATTGCGCCAGTACATCGCCCACGCTTCCAACGTCGGTTGACCTTCATCTTCATCCATGCGTTCCCAGAGCCGCAGGTCGCGTCGGTTCTCCTGCTCATCGGGCGGGCAATGCGTGTCCCAATCCAAATAGCCCGGGTGCATGTACGAAGCCGTGATGTTGGCCTGGCGGCCGGCCACGAGCAGGTATCGCATGCGTGCCAGATCCGTGGAGTCGCGGTACGGTCGCGCGCGTAGGTTCATGATGGTAGCTCCTCCAGATACAACGCTTAAACGCATTATGGGGCCAAATCTGCTCGTTCGCAATGCCCGGAGGAGCGTGTTCCCTGCACCCACGCCACCTATCCTTGGCGCCTACTGGTGCCCAAAGGCGATCGTTCCCGTGAGTACGTCGGTAAACGTCGTGTCGGTAGCCCCAGGCTCCGAGACAAACGTAATGATCTGCTCGTAGGATCCGCTCGCCCCCTGGAAGCGACCCGTGCCGCCTACGACTGTAAAGGCCCCGACCCCATGCGTCGGGTCGATCCCGTATGCCGTCATCTCCAGGAAGATCATGTCGCCGTTGGCCGCAGTGAGCGTCCAGGTTCCGCGCGCATTGCCGGTGGCCAGATCGACCGTTGTATCCGCGGTCTGCGTGAAATGCCCGAGATGCGTTGCCTGGCCCTGCCCCCCACATGCGTGTAGACAAGCCCCGCGACCGGGTCAATTCCCACCGTGGTGACGACACCGCTCGATCGGGCTTTGAATGGCACCGGTTTCCCTGCCGCCATCGCCGGCGCGCTCAGCGTGAGCGCGGCCAGGAGCGCTATCAGGATGCTGAACCAGTACAATCGTTGTTTCATGGTCTGTTCCTTTCTGCTGTCTGTGTGATGATCCGGCTTCCGAAAGTCCTTGTGAAACGAAGGACAAACACGTGCTGGAGACACGACTCAGCACATCGGATATCACCTCCCCTCCATTCACTGATCGAGGGCCTAACGCTTGAATTCACTTGGCTATGCAGCTCTTTCCACCTTGCCGTGGAACCACTCTTCCTCCAGCAGCGCATACAAGTATTCATCCCCCATTGATTGTCACCCCGATCGATACACTTCCGAAAATGGTCTTCATGGTGCATCCCCAACCTTTCCATCACCCGATACGATGGCACGTTTTCCCGTTGACAGGTGGCGAGCCAGCTGGGCGAATCCTTGCATATCCCGTTGTGGCGCTATGCTTCGTGATCATTTCGGGTTCCTCCTTTGACGTTGCTGTTCGGTGTTGCGGTGGCTACACATTGATGGCGATATTACACCACGCAGATCGTATACAAAGGGGGCCATCGGGGGTACAATGAGGGAACCAAAAAACGACCCCAACGATGACACCTGCCAGGGGAGAACGCGCATGGAGCAGACGGTCTCATTCGGCGACTGGCTGCGTCAGCGCCGCCGATCATTCGATCTAACCCAGGAGGAATTGGCCCGCCGCGTTGGCTGCGCGACGGGGACGATCAAAAAAATCGAGACGGACGAGCGCCGCCCTTCGCGTGAGATCGCCACCCTGCTGGCGACCCAGCTCCAGCTTGCGCCCGAGGAGCGCGAGGACTTCATTCGCTGCGCGCGCGCCGAGCTCACGCCGGATCGGCTGCCGCCGCCGACGCGGAGCGTGCCGCGTGCCGCGTTCGTGCCAGCGGCACCTGCAACAGCGCGCCCACCGACGCAAACCGCTCCGCCCCTGCCGAGCGGCACCGTCACGTTCCTGTTCACCGATATCGAAGGCAGCACGAAATCCGCAGGCCATGCCGGCCGCGCTCGCCCGCCATGAGGCGCTCCTCCACCAGGCCATTGGCGCGCGTGGTGGCGCGGTGGTGAAGAGTACTGGCGATGGCATGCACGCCGTCTTCGCACGTGCGACTGACGCCGTGCATGCGGCCCTGGCCGCCCAGCGGTCGCTCGCAGCGGAGGCGTGGGGGCCGATTGAGCTGCTATGCGTGCGCATGGCGCTGCATACCGGCGTGACCGAGGAGCGCGACGGCGATTACTTTGGCCCGCCGCTCAACCGCGTCGCCCGGCTGCTTGCGGCCGGTCACGGCGGCCAGATCCTGCTCTCGTTAGCGGCAGCTGAGTTGGTGCGCGAGCACCTCCCAGCGGATGCCGAGCTGCGTAATTTGGGCGCGCACCGCCTCAAAGATTTGACGTACCCCGAGCAGATCTTTCAGCTGGTCGTTCCAGATCTGCCGACCGCGTTCCCACCCTTGAATGCCCTTGATCCGCGCCGTACCAACCTGCCGGCGCAACCCACGCTGTTGATTGGGCGCGACCAGGAAGTGGCGGCGGTATGCGCCCTGTTGCGCGGCCCTGAGGTGCGCCTGCTGACGCTGACCGGCCCCGGCGGCACCGGCAAGACCCGCCTCGGTCTCCAGGTGGCTGCCGAGCTGCTCGACGCGTTCGCGGATGGCATCTACTTCGTCGACCTCGCGCCGATCCGCGATGCCAACCTGGTCGTGTCCGCCATTGCGCAAACGCTTGGCCTCACGGGGCGCGGCGACCAGCCGCTAAGGGATCGGGTGCGGGCCCATCTTCGCGACAAACGGCTGTTGCTGCTGCTGGACAACTTCGAACAGGTGTTGGACGCGGCACCCGTGGTAGCCGAGCTGCTGGCAGCCTGCCCACAGCTCAAGGTGCTGGTGACCAGTCGGATGCCGTTGCAGCTGCGCGGCGAGCAGGAGATCCCGGTGCCGCCGCTGGCGCTGCCCGACCTCCACCGGTTGCCCGAGCTTGCGGCCCTTTCGCAGTATGCGGCGGTAGCATTGTTCATTCAGCGCGCGCGTGCTGTTCAGCTCGATTTCGCAGTGACTAACGCGACTGCCCCAGCTGTGGCTGAGATCTGCCACCGGCTCGATGGCCTGCCGCTGGCGATCGAGCTGGTCGCGACGCGGGTCAAGCTGCTCCCGATTCCCGCGCTGCTGGCGCGGCTGGACAACCGCCTCAAGCTGCTGATCGGCGGCGCACGCGATCTGCCAGCGCGTCAGCAGACCATCCGCACGACGATTGCTTGGAGCTACGACTTGCTCACGGCGGCGGAGCAGCGGCTCTTCCGCAGCCTGGCGGTGTTTGTGGGCGGGTGTACGCTGGATGCGGCAACGACAGTCTGCAACGCGAACAGCGACCTACCCATGGATGTCGTTGATGGTATCGCAGGGCTATTGAACCAGAGCCTGCTGCGACAGAAAGAAGGCACTGATGGTGAGCCGCGCTTTTGGATGCTAGAAACCATTCGCGAGTACACGGTGGAGCGACTGGAGGGGAGTGGGGAAGCGGAGGCAGTGCGACGGCGGCACGCCGCCTACTATCTCGCGTTCGCGGAGGCAGCGCAGCCGCAGCTCCTTGGCGCGGAACGGGCAGGATGGCTGGATCGCCTGGAGGCCGAGCACGACAACCTGCGCGGAGCACTGGGGTGGGCGTTGGACGGCGGGGATGCCGAGCTCGGGGGCCGATTAGCGGTCGCGCTCGCGGGAGGGGGGGAGGGCGCAGGTCGTTCTGGTGGGCGCGCGGCTATTGGAACGAAGGGTGGCGCAGGCTGGAAGCGGTGCTGGCACAGCGCGATAGTGTGGCGCCGGCGCTCCGGGCGCGGGCGCTCCTGTGGGGGGCAGACTATGCATGGAACCACGAGGGCGACCGGGAACAGGGGAAGGCGCGCGCGGCGGAGGCCTTGGCGCTCTGCCATGCAGCCGGCGACCGCGCCGGCATGGCCGCCGCGCTCACCATACAGGGGAAGGAGGCCAGGCATCTTGGCGACTACCCGCAGGCCACGCGGCTCCTTGAAACAGCATTGGCCTTGCACCGGGAGCTCGGCGACCAGCACGGTATCGCCGTGACACTCCACCGCCTGGGGGATGTCGCGCGCGATCAGGGAGATACTGCCCGCGGGACGGCGCTGCTGGAGGAGAGCCTGGCGCTGTGTCGCGACCTGGGGTTTGTCGTGGAAGCCGCATTGGTTCTCTGTGGCCTGGGGGATGTGTCCTGCATGCAGGGCGAATACCCACGGGCGATGGAGCGGTACTGGGAAGCGGTGGCGATGGCCCAAAACGCGGGCGACAACTCTACCCTCGTCTGGCCGCTGCGCAACCTGGGCTTGCTGGCGCGCATCCAGGGCGACGACGGGCGGGTGCTGGCGCTCCTGCAAGAGCAGGTCGCATGGCTGCGGGAAAAGGCGGCCCTGACCGGCCTGGCAGTTCTGCTGCCGATCCTGGGCACGCTGGTGAATAGGCAGGGCGACGCGAGAGCGGCCAGCGTGCTGCTGCGCGAGGGGCTGCTGCTGCAGCAGCACCAGTATTGGCACCAAAACATGGGCCTGGAGAGTTTCGCGGAGGTAGCCGCCGGGCAGGATCAGCCGGTACGGGCGGTGCGCTGCCTGGGGGCTGCCGCTGCATTCCACACCGCCACCCGCATACAGTGGCCGCAGGCCGCACGCGCTGCCTCCGCGCACACCCTGGCCGCCGTGCGCGCGCAGCTCGACGACGCGACCTTCGCTGCGGCGTGGGCGGCGGGGCTTGCGCTGCCGCTGGAGCAGGCGATCGCCGAGGCGTTGGGGGCATCGCCGATCGGCAATGATGCATCACGGTAGGATGCCG